>WNFD01016568.1_pt1 | contig 10984 bp, 7 predicted proteins | sample 5400491 | NCBI WGS metagenome assembly WNFD01 (sample SAMN13153343, study PRJNA577476) | soil metagenome | isolation source: 120 cm saprolite under Douglas fir tree site 2 hole 2 replicate 2 | place: USA:California | collected 2015-04-18 | reverse complement strand
AAGCTCGAGCAATTTGGGCAAGGCGCGCTCGAGCGGCGTCGCCAGCAGATGGTAGAAGCCGATCTCGGTCATCGGCCTAGTACCGACTTTCGCAGAAAGTCGGTACATCGGTCATGACGTATGTACCTGCCGTCGCAGCACGATTTTGCCTCCTTACGATTCAATCTTCAGCGATGGCAGGTACTAGGATTCCGGACGCTCTACGCCTCGTAATGCTCGGCGATGAAGCGCTCGAGCAGGCGGACGCCGAAGGCGGTCGCGCCCTTGGGCACGGTGGGAGCGTCCTTCTTCGACCAGGCGGTGCCGGCGATGTCGAGATGGGCCCATGGCGTCTTGTTGACGAAGCGCTGCAGGAACTGGGCGGCGGTGATGCTCCCGGCGTCGCGGCCGCCGCCGATATTCTTGACGTCCGCCGCGTCGCTGTCGAGCTGGCGGTCATAGGCATCGCCGAGCGGCATGCGCCAGAGCGCCTCGCCGACCGCCTTGCCGGCGGCGGTCAGCCGCTCGGCGAGCTCGTCATTATTGGAGAACAGCCCGGCATGCTCGTGGCCGAGGGCGATGATGATGGCGCCGGTCAGGGTGGCGAGATCGATCATGAAGCGCGGCTTGAAGCGGTCCTGGCAGTACCACAGCACGTCGGCGAGAACCAGCCGCCCCTCGGCATCGGTATTGAGCACCTCGATGGTTTGGCCGGACATCGAGGTGACGATGTCGCCGGGGCGCTGCGCGGTGCCGGAGGGCATGTTCTCGACCACGCCGACGAGGCCGACGACGTTGACCTTGGCCTTGCGGCCGGCGAGCGCCTTGACCAGCCCGACGACGACGCCGGCGCCCGCCATGTCCCATTTCATGTCTTCCATGCCGGCGGCCGGCTTGATCGAGATGCCGCCAGTGTCGAAGGTGACGCCCTTGCCGATGATGGCGAGCGGCGCGTCCTTGGCCTTGGGATTGCCCTTCCACTGCATGACGACGAGGCGCGAGGGGCGAGCGCTGCCCTGGCCGACGCCGAGCAGCGAGCCCATGCCGAGCTTCTTCATCTTCTTCTCGTCGAGTACCTCGACCTGAACGCCGAGCGCGGCGAGCGTCTTGGCCTGGGCGGCGAGCGTCGCGGGGTAGAGGATGTTGGCCGGCTCGGAGACGAGATCGCGGGTGAAGAAGACGCCGTCGGCGATCTTGTCGAGCTTCTCATAGAGGCGCTTGACGCCGGCGGAATTGGCCGACAGCACGGCGAGGCGGGCCAGGGTCGGCTTGCTCTCGGGCTTTTCCTTGGTGCGGTAGCGGTCGAAGCGGTAGGAGCGCAGCCTTGCGCCAAAGGCGAGATTGGCCGCCGCCTCGCCGGGATCGACGCCGCCCTCGACCTTGTCGAGCATCACTGTCGCCGCCGTCTCGCCGGCAGCGTTGAGATGGGCGAGGAGCTGGCCGCCGAGGCTCTGAAGCTGCGCGGCGGTGACGGCGGCGGGCTTGCCGAGACCGGCGAGGATGATGCGCGAGACGGCGAGATTGGCCGGGGCGAGGACCGCGAGGAGCTCGTCCTTCTTGCCGCTGAAGCGGCTCGCCGCGATGGCGCGTTTGAGAGCGCCGCCGCTCGGGCTCGCCAAACGTGATCTTCATGCGGTCCTCTCCAATGAGCCTTTAGCGAAACGGCAAGGCGGGCAAAACCTGCGATCATCGGCGATAACCGCAACACCGGCGCGAGTCAATTGCGTTGAGGGCCGATTGGTGCCGCGACAGCAACGAACGGAGATTTTTCACGGCTAATTTGGAACTAGGCTCGGGCGGGAGGCCCCCCCTATAATCCGCCGCCATGCAAGGACTGACCCGGTATATCCTGCGCCAAAGCCTCGGCACGACGCTGTTCGTGACCACGGCGCTGAGCGCGGCGATCTGGCTGACGCAGTCGCTGCGCCTGGTCGATCTCATCGTCAATCGCGGCCTGTCGGCCGAGCTGTTCTTCTATCTCGGTCTCCTCATCCTGCCGCGCTTCGTCGACATCGTCCTGCCGATCGGCATCTTCATCGCCGTGCTGTTCACCTATAACAAGCTGATCGCCGAGAGCGAGATCGTCGTCATGCGGACGGCCGGGATGAGCCAGTTCGGCCTCGCCAAGCCGGCCTTCGTCCTAAGCGGGATCGGCGTCGCCATCCTGTTCGCCCTGTCGGCCTATTTCCTGCCGACCGCCAATCGGGCATTCAAGGACCTGCAGTTCGAGATCCGCAACAAGTTCGTCTCCGCCGTCCTTCAGGAAGGTACCTTCACGACGATCTCGGACAATCTGACCGTCTATGTCCGCAGCCGCGACACCAATGGCGAGATGACCGGCTTTCTTGTTCAGGACGAGCGCGATCCCGACAAGCCCGTCACCATCATCGCCGAGCGCGGGGCCTTCGTCGAGACCGAGGCCGGCTCGCGCGTCTTCCTCGTCAACGGCAATCGGCAGCAGATGGATAAAGCCACCGGCAAGCTGTCCGTGCTGACCTTCGAGAAATACACGCTCGACCTGTCGGATGCGCGCGATGCGGCGGCCGGGCGCGTGCGCGAGCCGCAGGAGCGCTATCTCGGCGAGCTGTTCTTCCCCGGCGAGAGCGGCAGCAATCCGGTCTTCCGCAACAGCCTGCGCCTCGAAGGGCACCAGCGCCTGATCGTACCGCTGACGGCGATCTCCTTCGCTGTTATCCCGTTGGTTACGCTGCTCTGCGGCGAGTTCAACCGGCGCGGTCAGGTCCGCCGCATCTTGCTCGCCGCCGTGCTTGCCCTGCTGTTCGAAACGCTGGATCTCGGGCTGCGCAACCTTGCCGTCCGCTACCCGGCCGGGATCATACTGATGTACCTCAACGCGCTGCTGCCCGTCGCCATCGGCTGTCTCTTCCTGCTCGACGAGAACCGCCGCCTGTCGGTCCGTCGCGCCGCGCTGTCGCATCCGGTCGCGGGAGGTGCGGCGTGAGCCGCCGCAGCGACGGGCCGGCGAGGCCGTGCCGATGAGCGCGCCGTGCTGATCGCCAAGACACTGTCGAGCTATCTGGCGCGCCAAGCCCTTCTCTGGTGCGGCGGCGTCTTCGGCGTCATGCTGACGATCACCTTCCTGCTCGACTATCTGGAGCTCATCCGACGCGGCGCGACGCGGCCGGAGGCGACGCTCGGGCTGCTCCTCGAGATGGCGGCGCTCAAGCTGCCGCACATGGCGCAGGAAGTGCTTCCCTTCGGGATATTGTTCGGAACGATGCTGGCGTTCTGGCGGTTGACGCGCAGCAACGAGCTGGTCGTCGCGCGCGCCGCCGGCGTATCGGTCTGGCAGTTCCTCATGCCGGCCGAGCTCTTCGCCCTCGTCGTCGGCGTGCTCGCCGTCACCGTCTTCAACCCGGTCGCTTCGGCGATGCAGGCGAGCTTCGAGAATCTCGAAAGCCGCATCCTCCGCGGTGCGACCGACCAGTTCACCCTGACGCATTCGGGAATGTGGTTGCGCGAGACCGACGAGCTGGGCAATCAGCGCATGCTTCATGCCGAGCGCTCGGGCCAGAACGACATCGCCCTCGAGCACGTCACCATCCTGTTCTTCCACGGCGTCGATCAGTTCAGCGAGCGCGTGGACGCCAAGGAAGCGCGGCTGGTGCCGGGGCATTGGGAGGTCACCGACGGAGTGCGCTGGCAGCAGAATGGCGAGAGCGAGAAATTCGCCACTCTCGACCTGACCACCCAGCTGACGCCGCGCAAAATCCAGGACAGCTTCGCCTCGCCGGAAACGATGTCGTTCTGGGACCTCCCCGGCTTCATCCACCTGCTCGAAGTCTCGGGCTTCTCGACGCAGCGCCACCGCCTCTACTTCAATGCCCTGCTGGCGCGGCCGTTCCTGCTCTGCGCCATGGTGCTGATCGCGGCGACGTTCAGCCTGCGCATGCAGCGGCGCGGCGGCGCGACGCTGATGATCATGGGTGGCGTCGCCACGGCCTTTGCGCTGTTCTTCCTCTCCGATATCGTCTTCGCGCTCGGCCTCTCGGCGACCATTCCGGTGGTGCTGGCGGCCTGGACGCCGGCCGGCGTCTCGATGCTGATGGGCGCGGCGCTGCTGCTCCATCTCGAAGACGGCTGAGGCACGGGCGATCGGTTGGGGGACGATGACAGCGAGCGAAGGATTGTCGAGCGCGGCGGCGGCCGGCCGGTGGGGCCGGCGCCCGGCATGAGGCGCGGCACCCGTCCCGCCCGCCGGTCCGGCGCTCCGTACCGGCGCCTGCTCGGCGGCCTCGCCGGCATCCTGCTCGGGCTGGTCGTGGCCGCTGGCGCCGCGCCGGCGGCGCCGCGGAACAACAGCGACGCCAGCGCCCTGCTGTTTTCCGCCGACGAGTTGCAGAACGACCAGGAGCTCGGTCTCGTCGTCGCCACCGGCCATGTCGAGATCAACCAGGGCCCGCGCACGCTGCTCGCCGACACGGTGACCTACAACCAACGCACCGACACGGTCACCGCCTCCGGCCATGTCAGCTTGCTCGAGCCGACCGGCGAGATCCTGTTCGCCGATTTTCTCGAGCTGACCAACCGCTTCCAGGACGGCTTCCTGCAGGACATCCGCGCCCTGCTGTCGGACCGCTCGCGGCTCGCCGGCAATACCGGGCGGCGCACCGGCGGCAGCCGGCTCGAGCTGCGGCGCGGCGTCTACTCGCCGTGCGATCTCTGCCGCGACGATCCGACGCAACCGCCGCTCTGGCAGCTGCGCGCCGAGACGATCGTGCACGACCAGCAGCGCCACCTCGTCGAATACCGCGACGCCATGCTCGAGCTCGGCGGCATTCCCATGCTCTATTTGCCGTATCTCGCGCATGCCGATCCGTCGGTCAAGCGGCAGAGCGGCTTAATGGCGCCCAGCTTCGGCAATTCGACCAATCTCGGCGCCCACATCACGACCCCCTATTACTGGGCGATCGGCCCCGATCGCGATGCCACTTTCAATCCGACCTTCACGACGGAGGCCGGTCAGGTTCTCGCCGGCCAGTACCGCCAGCGCTTCTCGAACGGCGAGGTGCAGGCCGGCGGGAGCATCAATTGGGATTCGACCGGCAATGCCGCGCCCGGCACGCTGCTGCGCGGCCACGCGCTCAGCAGAGGCACCTGGGATCTCGACGAGAACTGGCGCACCGGCTATCAGCTCAACCGCTCGACCGACCAGACCTATTTGCGGCGCTTCCACTTCGGCGGCACCGAGAACTTCCTGACCAGCCGCGCCTACGGCGAGCGCTTCGATCAGCGCAGCTTCCTCGGCATCAACTCCTATGGCTTCCAGACGCTGCGCCAGGGCACCAACGACAGCACCCAGCCGATCGTCGCACCGGTGGTCGACTATAACTGGCTGAGCCAGCCGGATGCCTATGGCGGGCGCCTCAACGTCGACGCCAACGTCCTCGACCTCAATCGGCTGAAGGGCACCGGCAGCCACCGGCTGTCGGTCGGCACCGGCTGGTCGCTGCCGTTCCGGGATCCGGTCGGCGGCGTCTACACGTTTTCGACAACGGTGCGCGGCGACGGCTATTACGCGACCGACCTGCAGGTCGCGCCGAACGACGCGGCGCGCGACACCCCCGCCGGCCGCGTCTTCCCGCAGATGTCCCTGCAATGGCGCTATCCCTTGGTGCGGCGCGGCACGAATTTCTCGCAGACGGTCGAGCCGATCGTCATGGCGGTCGCCGGTCCGAGAGGCGGCAACCCGTCGACTATTCCCAACGAGGACAGCCTGGCCTTCGACTATAGCGACAACGATTTGTTCGTGCCCAACCGCTTCTCCGGCCTCGATCGCGTCGACGGCGGCGAGCGCGTCGATTACGGCCTGCGCGCCGCCATCTACGGCGATAATGGCGGCAGCTCGCGCATGCTGATCGGACAAAGCTATCGGCTGCAGAACAATGACGCGTTCCAGCCCGGCTCGGGACTCGAGAACAAGCTCTCCGACATCGTCGGGCGGATAAGCGTCGCGCCGAGTAGCTATTTCGACCTGATCTACCGCTACCGCCTCGACAAGGACAATCTACGCCCGCGGCGTCACGAGGCCGGCTTCGCCGGCGGCCCCGAAAAGCTGCGCCTGTCGCTCAACTACATCAAGCTGCCATCGGACCCGATCGGCGGCGACCCGACGCCGCGCGAGCAGCTCTCGGTCGCGGTCACCGCCGGGCTGACGCGCTACTGGACGGTTTCGGTGGCGACGACGCGCAATTTGACCAGTCAGCTCGGCGTCAGCACGATCTCGTCCGGGGTGATTGCCACCTATCGCGACGAATGCTTCGCCTTCATCACGTCGCTGACGCAATCGGGGACGACCGACCGCGACGTCAAGCCGGGCGCCTCGCTGCTCTTCAGCCTCGTCTTCAAGAACCTCGGCGAGCTAACCGCCCCGGCTTTCGCTACCACCGGTGTGCAATGAGCCGGCGCTCGCCGCGGCGCGCCTCCCGGACCGTCATGCCGAACGGGACAATCGATCGCCTGGCTTGTATGATGGCGGCGTGAAATCCGTAGTAGCAACATGAAGCGCCTTCTTCTCGCCCTTGCCGTCACGCAAGCCCTTCTGATCCTTGGCGTCGTCGCCTCGGCCCAGGAGACGCGGATCGCCGCCGTGGTTAACGACGAGGTCATCTCGGTCGCCGATCTCACCGCCCGGATTCGGCTGGTCTTCGCCTCATCCAACATTCCGGACACCCCGGAGACGCGCCAGCGCGTCACCCGCCAGGTCGTTCGCATGCTGGTCGACGAGAAGCTCGAGATGCAGGAGGCCAAACGCCTCAACATCAGCATCCAGGACGAGGAGGTCACCAAGGCATTCGCCAACATCGAGGCGCAGAACAAGCTGCCCAAGGGCGGGCTCGAGACGATGCTGGCGGCGCGCGGCATCCCGCGCGGCTCGCTGGTCGACCAGATCACCGCGACCCTCGCCTGGGGCAAGGTCGTCCGCCAGAACCTCAACCGCGTCACGCCGATCTCGGACGAGGAGATCGACAGCGCCATCGCCCGCCTGCGCGAGGCGGAAGACCAGCCGCGCGCCCGCGTTGCCGAAATCTTCCTGGCCGTCAGCAACCCGCAGCAGGACGAGGAGGTCCATCGCTTCGCCGACCAGCTCTTCGAGCAGCTGCGCCAGGGTGCGCATTTCCCCGCCCTCGCCCAGCAATTCTCGCAATCGGCGACGGCCGCGGTCAGCGGCGATATCGGCTGGGTTTCGCCCTCGCAGCTGGCGAACGAGATCGGCATCACCGTGCAGAAACTGAACCCCGGCGAGGTGGCACCGCCGGTGCGCGCCGCCGGCGGCTACTATCTCATCCTGGTCCTCGAGAAGCAGACCGGCGGCGGCAACGCCGAGGAAGACACCCGCGTCGCGCTCGTCCAGATCATGTTCCCGCTCGCCGCCAACGCCGCGCCGGCCGACCGTCAGAAGGTCACCGCGCAGGCCGAGAGCGTCAGCAAGCAGGCCAAGAGCTGCGGCGAGATGGCGCGGATCGGCCGCGAGCAGGCACCGCAGACCTCCGGTGAGATCGGCAAGCTGCGGGTCGGCGACCTGCCCGCCGAGCTGCGCAAGACCGTGCTCGGCCTGCAGGTCGCCGAAGCCTCGCCGCCGCTCCCGCTGCGCGGCGGCATCGGCGTCCTCATGGTGTGCGAGCGCGAGAATTCCGCCAACGCGCTGCCGAGCCGCGAGCAGATTGGTGACGATCTCGCGCGCGAGCGCTTCGAGGGCATGGCGCAACGCTATCTGCGCGACTTGCGGCGCTCCGCCTTCGTCGACATGCGGGTATGACGGCCTCCGCTCCCCTGGCGCTGACGATGGGCGAGCCGGCGGGAATCGGCGGCGAGATCGCACTGGCGGCCTGGCGCCGCCGCGCCGAAGGCGTGCCGAGTTTTTTTCTCCTCGACGACGTCGAGCGTCTTGCTGCCCTGACGCGACGCCTCGGCTGGGCGGTACCGCTGCGGGCGATCGCCGCACCCGAGGAGGCGGAAGCCGCCTTCCCCACCCATTTACCGGTGCTGCCGGTCGCGCTGCCGCGCCCGGTCATTCCCGGGCAGCCGGATAGCGGCAATGCCGGCGCCGTCATCGCCGCGATCGACGCCGCGGTTGCCTTCGCCGATGCCGGCCGCGCCGCGGCGGTCGTCACCAATCCGATCAACAAGCAAGTGCTCTATTCCGCCGGCTTCAAGCATCCCGGCCACACCGAATACCTCGCCGAGCTCGCCGGCGGCGTCCAGCCGGTGATGATGCTGGCCTGTCCCGAGCTGCGCGTCGTCCCGGTCACCATCCATCTCGCGCTGCGGGCGGCGGTCGCGGTGCTGACCAGCGAGGCGATCGTCGCCGCCGGGCGGATTACCGCCGCCGGCCTGCGCCGCGATTTCGCCATCGCCCGTCCCGTGCTCGCGGTGGCCGGGCTCAACCCGCATGCCGGCGAGAGCGGCGCGCTCGGCCGCGAGGAGATCGAGATCATCGCTCCGGCGGTCGCCGCGCTGCGCCGGGAGGGCATCGAGGCGGTCGGCCCCTTCCCGGCCGACACGTTGTTCCATGCGGCGGCGCGGCGGCGCTACGACGCCGTGCTCTGCATGTATCACGATCAGGCGCTCATCCCGATCAAGACGATCGATTTCGATGGCGGGGTCAACCGCCAATCCCACCAGCCTGATCGCCGCCCTCAAGCTGGCCGGCGAGATGGCGGCACGGCGCGCCGGCTCCCGGGCCTCCGCCGCCTGAGCTCTCCCGCACCGCCAGCGGATCCGCCGCCCGATCTGCCGCCGGATCTGCCGCCCCTGCGCGAGATCATCGCGCGCTACGATCTCGGCGCCCGCAAGGGGCTTGGCCAGAACTTCATCCTCGATCTCAACCTGACGCGGCGCATCGCGCGCGCCGCCGGACCGCTCGATGGCGTCTCGGTCGTCGAGATCGGCCCCGGCCCGGGCGGCTTGACGCGGGCGCTCCTCGAATGCGGCGCCCGCCACGTCACGGCGATCGAGCGCGATGCGCGCTGCATCGCGGCGCTGCACGAGCTGAGCGCCGCCTATCCCGGACGGCTGACGGTGATCGAAGGCGACGCGCTGGCGCTCGACCCGGCTGCGCTCGTCGCGGCGCCGCGCAAGATCGTCGCCAATCTGCCCTACAACATCGCGACGCCGCTGCTGATCGGCTGGCTCAGACGGATCGAGGCGTATGAGACGCTGACGCTGCTGTTCCAGAAGGAGGTGGCGCAGCGCCTGACCGCGCGACCGCGTTCGCACGATTACGGTCGGCTGACCATCGTCACGCAGTGGCTCACCACGGTGCGCGCGCTGTTCGATATCCCGGGCAGCGCCTTCGTGCCGCCGCCCAAGGTGACCTCGACGCTGGTCCAGTTGACGCCACGCATTGCGCCGCTGAGCGAATGCCGCTTCGCCGATCTCGAACGCGTCACCGCCGCCGCCTTCGGTCAGCGCCGCAAGATGCTGCGCGCCAGCCTGCGCACGCTGGGCGACAGCGACGCACTCATCGCCGCCGCCGGCGTCACCCCGACGTCACGCGCCGAGGAGTTGACGGTGGAGGAATTCTGCGCCCTGGCGCGGGCGCTGGCGACTAGGGTCCCGCCCGCAGCCGGTTGACGAAATCGGCGAGCCCGGCCTGACGCTCGCGCTTGAGGCGCTCGGCGATCAGGATGGCCTGGACCTGGGCGACGCTGTGCTCGAGGTCGCGGTTGACGATGACGTAGTCGTACTCCGCCCAGTGGCTCATCTCGTCAGCCGATTTCGCCATGCGCTCGCGGACGGATTCAGGGCTGTCCTGCGCCCGCGTCTTCAAGCGCTCCTCGAGCGCCGCCATCGAGGGCGGCAGCACGAAGACCGCGACGAGATCGCTGCGCACGCTCTCCTTGAGCTGCTGAGTACCCTGCCAGTCGATGTCGCTGATGATGTCGCGGCCGCCCGCCAGCGTCGTCTCGACGGCGGCGCGCGGCGTGCCGTAGCGATTGCCGAACACCACCGCATGTTCCAGCAGCTCGCCCGAGGCCACCATGCGCTCGAACGTCGCAGCATCGATGAAGTGATAGTGCTTGCCGTCGATCTCGCCGGCGCGCGGCGCGCGCGTCGTCACCGAGACCGAGATGCCGAGCTCGGGGTCGCGCTCGATGAGCCGGCGGGTGATCGTCGTCTTGCCGGCGCCCGACGGCGAGGAGAGCACGAGGAGCAGCCCGCGTCGGGTAATCTCGCTGGGCATCGCCCTATCCTGCCCTGCTATTCAACGTTCTGCACCTGCTCGCGGAGCTGCTCGATCGCCACCTTGAGCGCAAGGCCAATGCGCGTCAGCTCGACATCGGCGGATTTCGAGCACAGCGTGTTGGCCTCGCGATGGAACTCCTGGCAGAGAAAATCGAAGCGCCGGCCGATCGCGACACCCTCGCGCAGGAGATCCTGCGCCGCCGCGAGATGCGCCGCCAGCCGGTCGAGCTCCTCGCGGATATCGGCCCGCGCGACGAGCAGCGCCGCCTCCTGCGCCAGACGCTCCTCGGGCAAGACGGGCGAGGCCTCGAGCAGCGCGGCGACGAGCGACCGCAAGCGCGCCCGGATGGCGGCGGGCTGCGCCGCTGCGCTCGCCTCGGCGGCGGCCGCGAGCGATGTCATCTCGGCGAGCCGCTCGCGCAGCACGGTTTCGAGCCGGGCGCCTTCGGCAGCGCGCATGGCGATCAAATTGGCGAGCGCATTCTCCCAGCCGGCGATGAAGACTGGGGCGAGCGTCTCGCGCTCTTCCGCGGTCTCCTCCTCGCCGCCCGATTCGAGCACGCCGCGCAGGGCAAGCAGCCCGTCGAGGCGCGGCGGTGCCGCCTCGATCTTGCCGGTGAGTTCCTCGGCGAGCGCCAGTATCTGATCGAGCGCGGCGCGGTTGATGCGCAAGCCGCCGCCGGCGCCGGCCTCGCGGGTGATGGTCAGCGTCGCCGCGATGGCGCCCCGCTTGATCCGTTGCCCGAGGCTGGTGCGCAGCGCTGGCTCGAGATAGTCGAAACCGGGTGGCAGACGA
>WNFD01016512.1_pt1 | contig 10985 bp, 11 predicted proteins | sample 5400491 | NCBI WGS metagenome assembly WNFD01 (sample SAMN13153343, study PRJNA577476) | soil metagenome | isolation source: 120 cm saprolite under Douglas fir tree site 2 hole 2 replicate 2 | place: USA:California | collected 2015-04-18 | reverse complement strand
CAATGCCTTCTTCAACACGGCGTTGCGCCGCACCGCGAATCTGCGTGATGCATTTGCTCTGGCAAGTTCGCTCATCCGCAAACGCGAACGGCAACATCGCCTTACGCCCTCCAATCCGCAGATGGCCGGGGGCGAGAATATAGAGCACATGCTGAAGGGCGAGGTCGATCGCGTTATCGCTTATTCCCAGGAGGGCGCCGGGTTCAATCCAAAGTATGCATTTTCCCGCGGTTTCGCGTATGGCGCCAAGGGCGACAACGAACACGCCATCGTCGCGTACAGCGAGGCTATCCGATTCGATCCCAAATACCCGATCGCCTACAATAACCGTGGTGTTGCGTATGGCGCTACGGGCGACAACGAACATGCTATCGCCGACTATACAGAAGCGATCAGGCTCAATCCCAAGGTTGCGGGCGCCTACGCCAATCGTGGACGCGCATACCGCGCCAAGGGCGATAATGAGCACGCCATCGCCGACTATACCAAGGCGATCAAGCTCGATCCCAAGTACGCGGCCTTCTATAATACTCGTGGCCTAGCCTACGGCGCTAAAGGCGACAACGACCACGCTATCGCCGACTATACCGAGGCGGTCCGGCTCGATCCCAAGCTCGCGAATGCCTACGACAATCGTGGCCGCGCCTACCGCGCAAAGGGTGAAAACGACCGCGCCGTCCGCGACTTCAAAGAGGCGATCCGGCTCGATCCCAAACTCGCGCCCGCCCTCAAGGAACTTGGTATAGAGCTTTGAACGAACTAAGGTGCTGTCAAGTAGACGAAGTGATTTGTCCGGCGCCTCCGCCGTTGACGATAGGGCGCGTTCCCGGTCGTATGGAAGCGCCGTAGGGTGCGCAAAGCGAAGCGTGCCCACCCTACGGTGATGCCAACCGATCGGAACGCTCCTAGCCTCGCTGGCGCCGGCGATCTCTAACGCGCCGGAGCTGGGAGCGTCGAGCTGCGGCTCATGGAGATGTGGCCTTCAGGCAGGCCGCGATCAGCGGATTGTTCGCCGCGGTGCGAGGACGACACGATGCAGAGCGCTCGGTCGGAAAAATGGCTGCATTTCTGGCGGCGCCGCAATAGGCAATCAGCAGCACCTCATCATCGCTGCACTGGGCCGCGCAACTCGCTGCATCGCAGTTTGAGCGGACGATCCGCACGGCGGCGGACGCTCCAGGGGGACCAGGTGGTCCCGCCGGTCCGGCCTCGCCTCTTGCGCCCGGGGGTCCCGCCGGCCCCGGATCACCCTTTGCACCTTCCGGACCTTTCCCGCACGCCGCAAGGGTAGCGGTGAAGGTGATCACAATCATGGCTCGATACAATTGAATGCCTTTCAGACATGCACGGGTGGACCAGCAGCCGCTTGGGTACAAGAATGATGCCAGCCCGGTCGGACTGAAGTAACGCGACGAGGTTCAAGAACGGCAAGGTCCGGTCGACCGCCCTCGCCGACGTTACGGCGAGGCGGTTTGTGGTGGGTCCTGACGGCGAGTCGCTCGCGTCGCGATGGTGAAGATCTGCGCAATCGCCTATTTCTCAATCGCAAGGCCGGCGCTGGCGCGATTATTGCGCGATATCGAGGCGAGCGTCCGGCTCAACGAACACTTCGCCGCGGATGATCGAGCCTACTCACCTATCAATCTTGCTTGCCAATTGATTTGTAGCTGAACAACGCCGGGATGTGTTCTGGGAGACCACCCACGCGCAGACGACGGCCGACTAAGGTATAAAAATACCATCTAGGAGCTGTTGGGGGCGGATTTTGTGGAAACGAACTAATTTTGGAATTCCCAACGAAATCAATGTCGTCCGATTTCCGTGCCGCGGCTACCCTGGATCATCGGCGCCCCGTGCGTGATCGCACCGGCGGCCGCACCACATCCAACCTCGTCCCATAGCGGTCTTGCCCGTGCCCATCAGATCGGCGTGTACGAAATCACCGAACCGTCGCTACCGATCAGCTTCACCTGCACCAGGCGCCCGTGCTCATCGTACCAGATGTCCTGCGAATAGCGGCCCTTGATCTCGTAGTGATGCGCTTTCAGGGCGCGGGCGCCGAAGCTTAAGTCCTCGGTGCCGTTGTCGGTCACCGAGATGGGGTCGACCTGCCCGTCTTGGGTGTCGAACGCGGTCTTGCGCCGCATAAGCTCCGGATTCCACAGGCTCGCTGGCAAGACGTTCTGATCGACGCGACGGGTCTTGCCGTCGGCCTGCACCTCCAGCCCCGACGTGCCCCGGGTGGCGCTGACCTTGTGGCGCACGCCATTGTTGTCGGTGGTCGAATCGAACGCCACCAACTGACCGTTCACCCAGCGCTCGGTGGCGCTGTGTTGCAGCCGGTAGGCCGTGATGAATAGGACTTTCACGCTGAGGTCGGTTGTAATGCGGACGTTGGTCTCCGGTCCCGTGCGGCTGATCTCGATCGCATGGGTGCCGATCTGTTCGCCATTTCGCATGATGGCGAACCGCAACGTCTCAGCCGACGTATGCGCAGCCACCGTCGTGGCTACCACAAGCGCGCCCAGCGTCGCGCCCATGATCGCGCTGAACGTTCCGACGGTGATTCTCATGCTGACCCTCCACACCAAGCTGCTGCAACCAACACGAACTCTGCAATTGGCCAGAAATTTGGCCGCCTTTTGACATTATCCGCGACCGCACCGCTTCAATAGACGCAGCCAAGGTGCGTGAGAGAGACAGCCGATCCCGGGTAAACCCGAGATCGGATGCGGCGAGCCCGGAATCCATAACCACCGGCCGAGTGCTATGAATTCCGGGCTCGCCACCTTCGGTGGCGCCCCGGAATGACCGAGCGCGCATATGGTCGCTTTCATCGAATCGCTTCACCACGCTCAGGGCACGTCGGTTGGAGGCGGAGCGGGCAATAAGAAATGAAGAACCCATAAGGCGAGAACGAAAAGAAGGATCGCTGCGCCGATTGCGTCGTATCCGTCCCAAGGACGCCCCGTTCTGCTTTGGCGGGCGGCCGGCCGCACCGATGCTCGCATTGGTGGTTCGATGCGTTCGAGATCGGGCTGCGCTGGCGCATCCTTTGCCGGCGCCAAATCGGGTCCGGGCGGCTGCGGCCGGGGCGGCTCGCCGGGACTCAATGGGGTGGGTTGTCCGGCCATGTCATTTCCTCCTCATCTCCGCCGTCCGCGTCTTTCCTGGCTGTGAGGTTCGCCGCGTGGTCGCGCCAGAACGTGACTACTCGCCTTATAACATCAAGGACATCGACCGCCCCGTCATCCTGGAACGGATGATCTCGGCTCCCGGCAAATCACGTCCAGCCCAGGTGCCCGGATTGCAACACTCCCGCAATATCGTAGCGCCGGCCACTTTTCGGCCTACGTAATGCCTGATCGGCCTTGCGTTGTTCGCGGGCGCTGGTCACGCCCAAGCACAGTGCCCCGTAGCCCGGATGGAGCCACCGGGTCCGGCCTTCGGCCGGCCCGATGATAAACTCCGCGTAATCCGGGACAGGCCGTGCCCGCGGCGTGGCTGTTCCCGCATTGCGCTTCGCTCCATGCGGGCTACGAATCAACGGTGAGGGGAGAACTCCAACATGCGAATGTCTCAATTTCGTACAGGTCTTATCGGTCTGATCGCGATCCTTGGCGCAAGCGTTCCGTCGGCGAGCTATGCGGACAGTGGTACGATCCGGATTTCGGTGTTGAAAGCAGGCTGGTTCATCGGGGGCTCCGGCGGTCGCGGAACGCTGACATTTCACGGCCGGCGATACCCGTTGTCGGTCGGCGGCTTGAGCGCGGGCCTTGTGTTCGGCGCGTCGGAAACGTATTTCGTCGGCACTGTCAGCAACATTTTTAGCCCAGTGGATGTCGCAGGGGTATACGGGGCCGCCGGAGCCGGAGCCGCGATTGTGGCCGGAGCCGGCGCGATCGTGCTGAAAAACGACAAGGGCGCCGTTTTGTCGTTGAGTGGCCGGCAGGTCGGATTGATAGCCAACGTCGACCTGAGCGGGATGGCAATTTCGCTTCACTAAGTTGCATCGACGATGTCGCGGCCAGTCGGATTCGCCCGTCACAAACGCGCCGACGCCGACGGGCCGGTCAGCCTCCGGCAACGGAGAAACTTGTGCTCGCTAGCGATCTGATCGCAAGGTACTGCGGGAGGCGGACGCGATGAAAGCGGTGCTGCTGACAGGCCATGGCGGACCGGAGATGCTGCGCTACGGTGAGGCGCCGGACCCCACCGCCGCGCCGGGCGAAGTGGTGGTCGACATTCATGCGGCGAGCGTCAATGCGGCCGACTACAAGGTGAGGCGAGGCGGCGGCGCCTATGGCGACATCCCCTTCCCTCACATCCTGGGCCGCGACTTCTCGGGCGTGGTCAGCGCGGTGGGGGACGACGTCACCGACCTCGCCGTCGGGGACGCTGTGTTCGGAGTAACCGAGCAAGGTGTCGAAGGAGCCTATGCGGAGAAGATCGCCATCAAGGCCGCGATCATCGCTCGCAAGCCAGACCGCCTCGGCCACGCAGAAGCCGCCGCGATGGCGCTCACCAGTCTCACGGCGCTGTGGGCCATTGAGGACACGGCGCGACTTAAATCGGGTGAGACAATCCTGATCCAGGGTGGCGCCGGCGGCGTTGCCGGATTCGGCATTGCGCTTGCCAAACATCTTGGCGCCACGGTGATCACCACGGCAAGCGCCGGCAATCATTCCTATGTGCGCGGTCTCGGGGCCGATCGCGTGATCGACTATCAGGTTGAGGACTTTGCTACGGCAGTTTCCAACTGCGACGTGGTATTCGACACGGTTGGCGGCGATGTCCGGGCCGGGTGCTACGCGGTGTTGAGGCCCGGCGGTCGACTGGTCTGGATTGCTCCGGCGCCCGAAGGGTTTCGGCCGCCCCGCAACGATGTTGAAACGCTGCGCCCAAACGTTAAACGGGACCGCGTCCATCTTGAACGGATGCTCGCGCTCCTCGATGCCGGCGCGGTGCGGCCGCCCACGATCGTCAGGTACAAGCTCGCCGACGCCGGCGAAGCGCATCGAGTGAGTGAGTCACGCCACCTGCAGGGCAAGCTGGTATTCGCGGTCCGCTGACGGCGCCACGCACCGCGGTGGCGGCACAGTTAGTCTTTTTCGCCTGGCCGCTCCCCAAGTGCTGCTGCTCGCAAGCGAACCGGGTCACGCACGCCAATTCTTGCCGCTGCAATAATGCGTGCGGCGATGACTTCGCGCGCCACTCTCGGTTGACCAGACTCGTCAAGTTCTTTGCACGCGGCGTCGAAAGCTTCACTCATCACCGCAATCACTTCCGGTTCGAACGCTCCGGATTGTATGAATGGACGAATTGGCATGGCCTGCTACCCCCCACCGCAGCTGAGCACACGTCCCAAAGTTGGAAATGGAGAGGCGGGATAGTCAAGTGCAATTCATGCAATGGCCGTCTCGTGCGATTCATTACGGTTGAAATCTCACCTCCAGAACGTGTTCCGATCAGATTGAACTACTTTCCGGAGTGTCATGGCCGCGTTACGACTCTCGCTCCAATCCCATCAGATCGGCTGAGGCGGAGCGACTAGGCGAGCAGGTAGGGCGTAATCATAGGGCGAGCGCCCGGCAGCGCCGAACGCTTCGCCTTGTTCAAGGCATCGCCGCGTTCTTCCGGTTCAAGTCTCTGCCACTGTCCTGTAGCAATGACCGAAATTGATACATCGTATTCGCCGCACTCCGGGCAAACAATGCTCACGCCGTCGATTGTGGCCGGGATTTGCTCTGCACTGGCGCCGCAGACGGGACAGTTCATCTTTTCGCTCCGCTGGTTGCGATTTGACGCGAATCAACACACGGTGGGATTGGCGGTTCCCTGCTGCTGCATTACGCAAAGATGCAAAAACGCACCGCTCGAAAGAAGCCCCGGCAACCGGGCCTGCGCGCAAACGATCTTAGTCCCTGGCGTTACTATCCCGGCATTTGCACGAGATAACCAGACACCCACATGGGAAGCTTGCTTTAATCTTGCCGTGGAGAGGGGTTCTGGACCGGATAAAGGGGGAGGCGATAAAGTAATGTCGCAATATAATAGATTCATGGGCGAATGCTTGGCGGGAAAAATCCCCTTCAGCGCGGACGCGAACGCATCAGTGGCGAAGTCGCCCGCCCGGGCGCACGCTTCTCGACAATAGCGTCGCAGCGCATCAGCCCTGGCATTGGCGAAGTCGCCAGCTAAGCAGAGATTCCCGGGCTGCCCAACGGATCGAGGTTCCGGATCACGTCGGCGATAGCTGTTTTGGTTGCCCATCCGTTGGCCAGCCGGCCGAATCCTGCTTAGTATGTGACTCTGACGTTCATTTCCAAGGTGTCATGCCCCGCGAAATTGGATGTTTCCGATTTCGCTCGCTTAATAGCTGCCGAAGTCGGCCAAGGCCGACTTCGGGTGAAATCGGGGCATCCCAGTATCGCCCGCGCGATCGAGGGAAATGATGCTGTGCCCGAAACGAAGACGTGCGGTCAATGGGCCGCGCTTTCGCGCGATGATAACAATGAGCGCTCGGCGCCCCGATCCTGATCTCACCGTCAGCGCACGATCGGTGCCTGCGACGGCCGCGGAGCGGGGTTGCGCGCTTGGGCAGGGGCTAGGCGCGGTGGAGGCTCTGAGCTCTTGTAAAGGATGTACTGTTCGACCGCTTGCAGTTTGGTGATCTCGCGCATCGCCTGTTCCTGGCTCGCCGTAAGCTGGTCGACGGTGCGCGTCAACTGTTCTTGCGTGGTGGCGATGCGGTCGATGCTGCGCGCCATCTGCTCCTGACCGGCGACGATACCGGGGGCAATCCGGTCGATGCTTCGCCGCATCGCCTCGAGATCAATCGAGATTGCGTTGAGTTGCTGCTGATCGAAAGCAGGGGCTGCCGGCGCGGCCACCGCGACCGCAACGGGAGCGTTCTGCGTCACCGGTTCGCCTTGCGGCGCCAACCAGCCAAGCTGGGGGTGCCGACCGGTCGTTCTTGAGGTCTGCCGGGCTCACAGCCGGCGCCTCGACGGGCGACACGCCGGCGTAGAACTCGGATTGTGTGGGGCTCGACATGGCATTCATCTCCACCTCCCCTTGAGGTTCTAAAGCGGTGCTGCGCTGATCCCGTTGGCTCTAAAGCCCCCCAGCCGGGACCGGGCTTCCGCCGAAATACTCGGCCGTGGCGTCGCCTGTTGTCGGTCGGCTTCTCGACACGTTCGACAAAGGAGGCAAGCGGCGTGTCCACCCTGCAACAGTGTGCAACACGCGATTGCTATCCGCGCGGCACGCCGCTCACGACCGCGGGCTTTAGCTGCGGGACCGGGACCTCGAAAGAGTCGCTGGCCCCGGCGCGGGTCCAGATCGCGCCGGAGCCGATTACGACTGATCGCCATTAGGAGCGCGCTAGCGTCAGTCGCAGTGGCAAAGCACCGCGAGATTTTCCTGTCGGTCGGCTTCTCGACGCGTTGGACAAGGAAGCAGGCGGCGTGTCCGTCCTGCAACACTCGTCCGTCGCCGCGTCTGTTAGTCCGACGTAACCAGCCTGCGTGCTTCCATCTCTGCCCAAATACCGGATGGCGATATGCCCTTGAGTTCGAAGAGTATGATTTTCGTCCGCTCCAGATCGCTCGCCATATTGATCAGCGCCAACCAATCCGGCGAACCGAAGTGATCGACTTCATTTTCGACGAGCCAGTGAGCAAAGTCCTTGTCCGATGCAAACTTCTTTCGTGCGTCAGCATATGCCTCGACGAGACCAAGCAAGTGCGTGACCCAATCCGCTCGGGCATACTCTGTGGCCTGATAGGCTTGCTGTATCTTTTGGTTGTCACTGCCGCCGTTACGTGAGGTCACCTTCGCAACGCGGGCCTTCTGTTGTTGCGCTTGTTTGGCGAGCGCTCTGCGCCTGTCGCGCCATCGTTTTTGCTTTTCGGCGTTGGTGAGTGCCATGGGCAAGCTCGTCGAACCGTATCAGGAAGGAATGTGAGGAGCCTTTCCTTATGCAAAGGCAACTAAGGAACTGCGTATGGCTAACAACGATTCCGAGTGATCGTTCCCGTCTCGCACGGCAATATGCGAAGCTTGGCTTGCGCCGGCTGTTCGCGGCGTTTCGGATCCACGAGACTGAAGTCGACGATACGTGGCCAGCCGAGGAGGTGCAGCTCGCCTGCAAATTGCCATGCAATTGCAGCCGCTCAACGGCTGCGTGCAAGCGCGATGAAAGCGACTGAATCGACACGAAAAGGCCTACGCGGGTGACGCTTGACGGTCGCCCCGGTTCAGCGCCGCGCCTAAACGAGCGCGGTGGCCGTCACAGCGCTCGTTGCCTGTCGTTTATGCGGCCAGTCTGCCGTCTTTGAGTGTCGAAGTCCGATTACCAGAAGCGCGCGACCCGATAAAATCGGTGCCTCGGGAAGTACGCCCCATAAGCGTAAGCCGGTCGATAATGCCGATACATCGGCCTGTACCCTGCGTAACCGTAAAACGGCCGATAATATCGATACCGCGGGAAGTACGCTGCGTAGGCATAAGGTCGATAAAATCGGTACCGTGGGAAGTACGCCGCGTAAGCGCGCGGGCAACCGCATCCGTAGCCGAAACGGTGGAAGCGGGCGTAACCGTAGGCCGCGGGCCAACCGGCGTAGCCGAAATACGGCCGACCCCAACCAAACGATTGAGCCTTAGCCGGAGTAGCCGCCGCAACTGCGAGACCCACGCCAAGGACCGCCAGTGCTGTGTACTTTCTACTATTCAACATGGTCTTATCTCCTGCGGAACACATTCCGCTTTCGAGTTGCTTGCTGGTCAACGTCGAAACGGGATGAACGTTTGTAGCTCGGTTGTGCTTTAGGGGTTGGCCCGAATGACGCAGCTACCTGGGTGGCGCTGGTTTTTGCGCCTTCGCGGTGCTCTCGCTGTGCCGGCTGATCGTGCGCTCTGCGTTGAGGCCGAGTTCCGGCCAGGCACCCCATTGTCTGCGGTCGTAACCGGTGGTTATCAGTTCCCAGTCGAGGTTGAGCCATGATAGCAACGATTCAAACACTTCTATTGCTGCTTGCAGTGCTGGTCGTCATCGCCGTCGTCGCACGCCGGTTCAACACCGCTCCCTCTATTCTTCTTGTCACTGCCGGCATCTTGCTTGCGCTGACACCGGGCCTGCCGCGTATCGAGCTGGCGCCGGAACTGGTGCTGCTCGGAATCTTGCCGCCGCTGATCTACCTGGCGGGCGTGGCCATGAGCTGGCGTGAATTTCGTTTCAACCTGCGCCCGATTGCGCTCTTGGCATTCGGTTGCGTCCTGTTCACCGCCTGCGCGGTGGCCGCAATGGCGCACTGGCTGCTGGGCATGCCCCTTGCCGTCGGCTTCGTGCTCGGCGCCATTGTGGCGCCGCCCGACGCGGTCGCGCCGCTGTCCGTCATGCGCCAGCTCGGCGTTCCGCGTCGTCTCGCTGTCATTCTCCAAGGAGAGGGTGTCGCCAATGACGCCACGGCCCTCATCCTCTACCGCTTTGCTGTTGCGGCGGTGGGTACCGGCCTGTTTTCTCTCGCGGAGGCCGCAGGAACGTTCGTCCTGATCGTGGTCGGTGAAATCGCGTATGGGATCGGCATCGGTTGGCTGAGCCTGCGCTTGCGACGGTGGACGCGCGACCCTCGCGCTGAAATTACGCTGTCCCTGCTGACTCCCTATGCGGCTTTCCTGCTTCCCGCCCATCTCGGCGGATCCGGCGTTCTGGCGACGGTAGCAGCGGGCCTTTTCGTCAGTTGGAACGGGCCGCTGCTCATTCCAGCCGCGACGCGGCTGCAAGGAATCTTCTTTTGGGATCTGGTTGTCTATTTACTTGAAGGAATCGTGTTCCTGGTCACTGGCCTGCAGATGCGCACGCTGCTCGATCGAGCGGATACGATCTTGTTGCAAGATCTCATGTTCGCCGTACTGCTGACGGTCGGAGTGGTTATCGTTGCGCGATTTATCTGGATCTACCCGGCGACCTATCTGCCGCGCTGGCTCAGCCCCTCGCTGGCACAGCGGGATCCGCTGCCGCCCTGGCAATGGGTGTTCTCCCTCGCATTCGTCGGCGTGCGCGGCGTCGTTTCACTCGCGGCGGCGCTCGCTGTTCCGCTGACCACAGAAATCGGTACGCCGTTTCCCTACCGCAATCTCATTCTCTTCATCACGTTCGGTGTGATCGTCGTGACCTTGGTTGGCCAGGGATTGTTGCTGCCGAGCGTCGTGCGCTGGCTCGGGCTGGGAAGCCACGCCGCCGCCGAGCGTGAGCAAGAGTACAAGGCCGAGCTTGCTGCACGCTTGGCGGCACTGAAGATGGCGGAAAGCCGGCTGGAAGAGCTCGCGGCCGATCGCCGAATTTCTCCTGAGGTTGTGGCGATCTTGCGCGCCCGTCACGACTATCGCGCCGTGCGGTTGGCCGATCCTGCATCGAGCGAACTCGATCCCGCTTTGGCAGCGGCAGAGCTGAGGTCGGAATTGATCGCCGCTGAGCGCGAATACATCTTCCGCCTGCTGCAAGACGGCCAAATCACCGATGAGGCACGCAGGCGCATTGAGCGCGAGCTCGACTTGGAGGAGGCTGGCATCGCCAGCAAGAAAGCAGGCGGTGCGGATCCTCCACTTTAGCCGGATCGGCTCCCTTTTGCAGGCAGCGCCCGGATAGCCCCGCCGCGCGGCCGCAAGGCGCTCGAAAAGCGACGCCGGGCGCCACTGACAGATCGACGGACGCCGCGGCCGTGGCTACAATCCCCGGATGGCCCAGCGACCCATATCACGTGTCCGCACCGTGTCCTCAAATTCGGAGTGGGACATCTACGTCGTGCGTTCAACGCCGGCCAAGAAATGGCTCGGCACCGTGGAGGCGACCGACGTCGGTGCGGCTATCTCAGAAGCCGTCTGGCGGTTCGATGTGAAAGAGCCGAATAAGCTGATTGCCGTGCGACGCCGATAGCGTGACTCGCTCGGTTACGCGGCCCCCCTCGCCATCCGCACGGGAC
>WNFD01011708.1_pt1 | contig 10985 bp, 15 predicted proteins | sample 5400491 | NCBI WGS metagenome assembly WNFD01 (sample SAMN13153343, study PRJNA577476) | soil metagenome | isolation source: 120 cm saprolite under Douglas fir tree site 2 hole 2 replicate 2 | place: USA:California | collected 2015-04-18 | reverse complement strand
TGACCCATTTGCGGATCGCATTGGCTGAGGCCTCGAACTCACGGGCCAACTGCGCAATCGGACGCCCCGAGCGCGCCAACTCGATGATTCGGCGCCGATACTCCGGCGCGTATGGTGGATGGGTTCTTGGCATTGGGGCCTCCTTCTTCCTTTCTCCCCAACATCGTCTACGAAAGCGGGTCAACTCCAATCGTCCGGCGTGATCGCGTTCAGGTCGCCGACTTCTCGCCGAAGCGGAAGGCTACGAACCGTTCCAGAAAGCGCGTGCAGTGAGCGATCGTGGACTCCGCCAGTCCGCGCTGTCGGCGCAGGTAGGCCTCATATTCGTCGCGTAGGCGATCCAGCGCCGTTGCCTTCTTCGCCGGCGGTTCCGGGACAGTCGCTACACCGGTTTCGCTCAGATGTTCGATGAACCGTCCCAGGCAGAACTTGCCCCACGTGCGAACGTATTCGGGAATCTCCTTCAGCACCGCCTGTCGAAGACGCTCAGTGGTAGCGGCATCCAGATCGCCCGAGCTAAGAGACTCGTTTCTCGATTGCCGCGCAAAACCTGTCGGCGATCGATTCGTATTCGCGCATCGTGAATCGTGAGTAGCCTTGCGCGGCCAACCGCTCCATGAAGGTCCGCCGATGAGACCGTGGCCATTGCGACTCACCAGCTCTCGCGTGGTCAGGAATCCTTGGGAACGTCATATGCCTCTCCCCTCGTGTTGGCGAAAGGCGAGCGCTTCGCTCGTCGCATCCCGGTTCGATCGGCGGCACAACCCCTCGCGTGGCTTTAGATCGTCGGCGCCGTCAACCGAGTCGCTAAGCGTCAGCAACTCCCCGCCCCGGCGCAGCCGCCCTACGCTATAGGACAAGTCTAAATCGCGCGTCGAACGTTGGATGCGAGGAAATGCACAACCGAATTATGCCGATATTTCTTACGGGTCTTTCCCGCCGTCAGAAGGACAGCGCAAAGATACGCGGCGTAATCCGGGACTCGGCATAATGGCCATTATGCCGATATCGGCATAAGATCCACTGGACCAGTAACAAATCACGCCTTGCGCGTGACTTCGGCGGCAAACGCTACGGCTCTCAGGGCTACGCAATGGAAGAACTCGTTGCCGAACTCGGAGCGGCTTTTCTCTGCGCCCTCGAACTCGCGCTTGAGGCCCGCGAAGACCACGCCGCCTATATCGCGAGCTGGCTGGCGTAATGGCGAGCTCGCCATTACTTCAATAATCAGCAGGAAACCGTAATGCGAAGGAGACTGGCTTTCACTGCTGTTTTCCAGCGATTGAGCTTCGTCTCCTTCAGATTATTTTTGTTTCAGACTACTGGAGCTACCCCGGTTTGGTCTCCCTCCGTTGGGATTTCCGCAGGCTTGTGCCGCGCGCGCGGGGTCGTCGAGCAAGCCGGGCTCGCCGGACTCATAAGCATAAAGCACGGGACCAATGATCCCAGGCGCCAGATCGACCCTGATGCGGCCCGTCCTATGAAGGAACCGCATCAACGAACGCAGCCGTTCCGCCACGTCTTTGAGCGATCTTCGCCTCGGGCCAGCGGCTCGCATTTCGAAGTAGATGTCGATGTCTCTGATGTTCAATTCCGCGAGTTCATCGACGGCGCCACGAGCGGTGTACGAGGACAGGAAATGTCGGCCCCCAGATGAGCGCGCGGATGGACACTTTCGCGAGACCGCGTTGCACATGCAGCCACTCCTGGTACTCGTTGCATATCGATCGGCACAGGGCTTCAGCCGGGCACGCAGCCGGTGGCTCCTGCGGCCATCGTTTCTGCACCAGGCGCAGTAGCTCATGGATTCCCGCACGAGGAATGGATTGCCACCCGCCGCGCTGGCGGACGACCGTGACGCCGGCGGAAGCTCCGGCCAGCGTGGTCGAGATACGTGCTCCCGTGTTGCCGCACCTACGGCAATGTCCCGCTGCGCCAGGTACTCAAGAAAGTGCTCGGCGCTTCGGCAGTAGTTGTGAACGACGACTGAATTGAACCGCTGCTGGGTCAGAAGCGCTCCGAGCTGATCGCTAAGTGCGCTGCGGTCGTGTGGCATGGGAACCTCCTGGCTCGATTGAGATAAGAGCCAAGGGTCCTATGCCGAGAAATAATGCGCAGCAAACCCTCTGCGATTCGGCGTATTTCCTCGCTCGGCCTGCAGCCGAACCAAGGTTCCTTCACATGATGTTTTCCTGCTGATTACTTGAAGTGCTGGCCAACGACAGCCACGCTGTTTTCACCGCCGCCGCGCACGCACAGCGCGCCGTCGATTTCATCCACGGCGAGACCGTCCGCCAGGAAGCGGCTGCATGAGCCGCCACGCACTCATGCAACCCGAAGGAGTAGAAAGGCAGAGCGCATAAGCGCTCTGCCTTTCTACCAGCGGCAAGATAGCTACCTCTTCTGCTGACGACCTATACAGCGTTAAAGACAAAGCGGTAGGTAAGTTCGGGACTGAATACGACGCAGCCATCGACGCCTACGCAGACGCTGAGGCCAAACACACATGACGAATCAACAACAACCTCACGCCCAGCCGTCGCATGCGCTCTTGCCACGGTGGGCCAATGACCAAGACGGATGGCCACGGACAATTGCGGGCGATGTTCTCAAGAACAGGGTCCAGGCGGCTGACCTCGACATCGACCGTTATCTGAAACTGCTGCTATCGGAGAAGAAGCTCTCGGACGAGCCCTTTCAAGCCGTTCCGAAGATCGAAGAAAAGTAGCTTGATGGAAATCTACTCGAAGCCGTCCGGATCGATTCGCTGAGGATTGGGGACGGGCGTCAATGCGCTCAAGCCCGGCGCACAAATCGATTTCGCGCCAGGCGTGACAGTCATCTTCGGAGAGAACGGTTCCGGCAAATCGGGTTTCGTCCGCGTTTTGAAACGGGCAGCCGGCGTCAGGGCTGTACTCTCCTGCCGCAAATCGAGAGGAGGGTATCGGACGCCAAATGGGTCACAAGAGCAACAATTGTCAAAGCAACCTGACGGGTGTTCTGCGGTCCGCAAAGGAAGCGAGCGAGCAGCTTCTCAATAAGGATTTCGAAAAACGCTTTGAAGACGAGTGCAAACTGCTACGCGCTCCGAACGTGACTTTGAACTTCCCCGGCCGCCAAGGACAGGTGACGCGGCGAAAGCTGGTTGCTTCATACAAACCCAGTCAAGTCCTCTCGGAAGGCGAAAAGAAGGCTCTCGCGTTGGCTGATTTCCTGGCAGAGGTCACGTCAGCGTGCGTCGTCGCCCGTGGTCTTTGATGATCCGATCACAAGCATGGATCATCGGCCATCCATGAAGTCTGCGACCGCGTCGTCGCTCCTGCCGAAAACCATCAGATTATCGTCTTCACCCACAATATCTGGTTCGCAGCCGAATTACTCAGTAAAGCCGACAAAAGGAACTGGAAGTACTACGACATCAGGCTCGAAGGTGGCGATGCCGGTGTGGTCACGGCGGCGTCCCATCCTCGCGTCAACACCATCGCGCAGGTCAGCGGTCGAGTCAAAAAACTGATTGACGCCGCGGAGAAGCAGAACGGCGAAGTCAAAGCCGCCCTGGTTGAGAAAGGATACGAAGAACTTCGGGGATTTGCGAAATTATCGTCGAGCACGAAATGCTGAAGGGCGTAGTCCAAAGGATATGCGCCAAACGTCATGATGACAAAGCTCGACAAGATTAATATCGGCAAGCTCCCGGAGAGCATGTCCGCGATAATGCCCGTTTTTGAGAAGAGCTGCCGCTGCATAGCATCCCATTCACAGCCGCCGGAAACCCAGGGCATCCGGCCGACACTTGACGAATTGAAGGTCGACTACGACACACTTCTCAAGGCTCGTGAGCCCCACAAAGACTAGCGACGGCTATCTATATATCTTTTCTGACCTACTTTAACTACCTGTTGCGTTCTATACTTCGTTCCACAGGGCGATAATTCTACACAACACCTACACAGGCAGAAATGGTCAGAAATAATATCAGACAGTTCAATCACTTATGATAGTTAGTATCTCCCAGAGGGAGCTGAAACTCATGCAAAGGCCTCTATCCGGCGGCGACAGATGTCGAGAATCTGCGTTGCCATCTTCTCGCCAGCTTCGCCATATTCCAAAGCTTCGGGCAGCGCGACCCGACCAACGGCGTCCGTCAGCTGCCTTAACATCTGGTCGATCGCCGCATCGGCGTCCCCAACTTTCAATCCTGCCGTGCTGGCGAACGCGCGAAAATCCCCCCGCCTCAGTTTATCGTCTTTGCCGTTGAGCTTGAGCGCCAGGCGATCCTTCTCAAGGCGCGGAAATACACGGGTCGTGACCGCGTCATAGAGCGGCGCCATACGGACGCTGCGGAACTTCGCGTCTCCCGGTTCCGCGACCTTGAGCAGCGCCATGTTCTTCAGATGCATGTCGCCATCCGCGATCAGCCAGGCGAACAGGGCGCGCCTGAGGATGATGAGAAGGTCTTCTTCCGGCGCCGTCGATAGCGGCCGGACCGCGCGGGCGACCCGCTCCATGCTCGCGCTGTACTTTGCTTCGGTGGACAGGTCGAGCACGGAGCAGAGATCTTCGAGGGCGAGCACTCGCCTGTCTTCAAGGCTTTCGCGAATGTCGAAGCGTTCGACGACCAGCGCCGGTGGCATCCCGGCGGGCATGGCGACAAGCACCGTGACCGGAACCGCAAAACCTGCCGCTTCGCCAAGCGCCATAGCCAGCCATTCGGCAATCGGGAGCCCTTCGTAGCCGCTCGTCCCCGCCGGCTTCAGGATGTGGGTGAACGGTGTGCCCGTGCTGGGCGAGAGCGTGCCGTCGCCGTCGAGGTACATCGGTGCCTTGATCTGAACACCCGAAAGCCGCGGCGTATCGGCGCGCTCGTAAATCTGGGCCAGAATTTGCTCAAAACTCTTTTCGATTGTGGAGCGTCAGAGCGAACTGGCCGGGTTGCCACCAGATGTCCTGTTGACCCGACTGGAAAAATATACGAAGGACGGCGCCTTTACCGGCCGCTATGCTGGTCCGGGCCGGGGCGATATCGTAATATTCGACATATACCGTTTGCCTGACCGCAGCATCGCCCGCTCGTCATTGTCCTTGAGAACCTTTTCGAGCCAGCCTTCGGGCAGCAGAGAGACGATGAACGGTGGCAACTTTCCCGGCGTGGTCTGCCGAATAAGAGGCGGGCCACCGCCTTCCATTGGCTTCCATCGCCATTCAAAGCCGTCGTGAGTCAGATGACCGATCGGCGCGCCATGCCATGCCACGATCAGGTCGAGCGCCGCCAGATTCTTCGCGGGCTCGACGGCCGGGCGGCGCAGGAGAAAACGCTCCGCCAGCTCGCCCTCCTTGTGCCATTCGTTCTCGCGCGCCAATGCCCAAACCGCATCCGCTGCTGCTTGCGCGCTGCCGTACTCTTCGATCAAGCGGGCGACGATTGCCTCGCGCATGTCCTCGTCAATCGCGGCGGCATATTCGCTGCGCAGACGGAATGCCTCCAGGAAGCGCTGCCGGATCGAAGATACATTGATGCGGAATTCGCCCATGCCGTCATCGATGACTGCTTCACCGATGGACGGATGTTTCGGCGCTTCGTTCTGGATGATCTCCAGGCTCCGGATGCTACTGCGTTGCTTGCGTCGACCGCTCAGAAAAAGTCGGCCGTCGCGTGTCGGGGCGAGGAGAGCGGCGCTGGCGCCGGACAGGTACGCCCGAGGGTAGAGGTATTTGGCGATGCGGACCGCGTGCTTCAGAACCGCCACCTCGATGTCATCGCCCGCATCGACGTAAATTCCTCGCATGAGCTGGACGAGCTTCCCCGTCTCAGCCAGATAGTGGCTGCGGTCCTTGTCTATGGTTTCGCCGACCAGATGGAGTGCCATTTTCCAACTTTCCCGTACTTCAGGTACGGTTAAGTTAGCCTCGCTTGGGATATTTTTCAACATATTCCCAACTTTCACGTTCCTCAGGTACGCGTAAGTTGGACTATCGGAGTCCTTCAGCAATCGTTTATCTATCCACCACTCTGGGAGAAAAGGGGTTTTGCTGTGGCTCTGAGGAGCTTTCAAACGCGTCGACATTGTCAGTTATTTTCAATAACGCTAGCTGACACTGTGGAGCGACCATCAGCCATGGCCACATCGCGCCGTCGAACGTCGAAATCTGGGTCTCCAGTTTCTGCTGGTTGATAGTGCGGGCACTCGCGATGCTCGAGCGCGGTCATCCAATGGCTCGGCGACACGGTCCTTCGGTTGCCATCGTACTCCATATAGATGAAACGGGCTCTGTGCCAAGGCGTCAGTAATTCGAGTACGATGCCCACAGCGGTGGAAGCCAGCACGCCGTTTGGCCAGACAACCTGTGGACGCCCACCAGCCGCGCCGTATTGTTCGGCCTCGCGTTCCAGCCTTTCGTCCGTGATGAAGTTGCAGCAGCGAAGGCAAGGGCCACCTGGCATTGACACAATGACCTGCCCACTAATCAGGAACTGGCTATCCGGATGTTCCAGCACGTCCATCCCAACGTCCACGTACGGGATCATGAAGCGCCGGGCGAATCTCTCCAGCTGATCGCGATCTCGGAATGAATCCACGGCGCCAAAGAGCACATCGCAGGCCTTCAGGTCGTCGAGGACAAACCGCCAGTCGGACTTAAGCGCCTTGACTCGCGCACCGGGATGGATTCCGCGGATCAGTCTCGCTGCGATCTCTACCTTCGCGAGATTTGCGTCAACGTCCAGCTGCGTACCGCCGATGAGGCGGTTCGTATTGTTTAGATCAATTGTATCAGGATCGACCAGTACGAATCCGCCAATGCCGACATGCGCAAGCTGTTGCCCATGATGCGAGCCACCACCGCCAAGGCCGACAAGGCCAACGGTGGCGGCGTCGAGCACCTCGTCGCTGTTGCAGCCGAGAAAGCTCTGCCGATCGAGCCGTTTCATGACGAGCCCCATTTCCTCATCGGAATGCCGACTTCGACGAACTCGCTCACGTCATGGGGTCCGCTGTTTCCGGAAACCCGCCATCGCCCCGCTGCGGCATCGTCGCTCAGCACGATGCTGCCGTGAGTCATTTGCGGCGCGACTTTGAGAAAATCGGGGGCGAACCTCGTACTCTCTCGGACGTCGACCGCGCTGAATCTTGGAATGCCACGACCGCCGTGACTGTGCACATGAAAGATGCATACTTTCTTCATGAGTGCCCACTCCATTGCCTTGCGGATCGCCTCCGGCCCCATCATCGCCCCAACCGAAGAGTCGGGCAGATAATCTTCGTCGGCAACGGGATGATGCTCCTGCGCCAGAACCAGAACATCCGATGCGGACTGAGCCGCCGCGGCCAAAACGAAGCCCACGCGTTCGTAAGCGAACGGATGGGGACGGCCAAGGTCGGCTCGTATGGATGCAAGGAGCCCCTTGGTGATCTTGAACCGGCTTCTCATTCGACCGCCTTCAGGTGGTTGGCCAGCATGCTGACCCACGGCTGGTTCGGATGGACATTGTTCCAGGATGGAGCACACCATGTTTCTCCGCAGACGAAATGCGACTGCCAATTCGGGCCACGCGCCAGCGCCTGCCTAAAAAACAGCCGCGTTACATAACCGCTGCGTGAGTGGGGATAGAGAAGGAGGTCCATGGTGACGGCCCGGCCGCCGCAGGAAAACTCAAAGGCGGGCAGGTACACGGCGGCGTTGCCGCCATCGCTACGAAGCTGCGCTCCTGGCCAGACCTCACGGATCTTTTCAAACTCCTCCGCAGGCATTAGCGCGACGACCATCCCCCAGGGACCTGCGTGAAGAAACGCATGCCATCCTTAACGCGGATGCGCTGCTGCGGCTTCAACGGCATCAGGCCATTGTCCGTCGCCAGGTTCAGCAGGTACTCGGCTTGTACCTGGAGCAGGACGAGCAGTTCCTCCGTCGTGTAAATCCCGCGGGGAATATGTTTTTCGATGTTGTCGACAAACACCGTCGCCAACCGCTTCTCGGTCCTCAGATGTTCCGTTCCGGAGGCGCCGAGTTCGACACGATCGGTGGGGTTGAGGATTCGAGGTTCATCGTCACCTTCCTCTTGAACGAGAACATCCTCGTCGGGGACGCTTGCGAAGTCGCGAAGCTCCGGTTCGGTGATGCTCGGCCGGCCCCACTGAAAACCATGCTCGCTCACCGTGAACGTGCAAACTTCTCCGGTGCGGAAGGCATAGAAGCGAGCCCCGTCGACGCTCTTGAGGTCTAGGCACTCGTCCAGGCTGACTAGCCGGGAGCCGATTTTCACCCTCTGAGTAAGGACGTGTTCATCCACGGGCTCAAATCCGGCTTCGGCCAGAATTTGTGACCCGATCGGCTCAATGTCGGTCATCAGCACGGAACGGCCATTCACCGTGATCTCTTGCTCGCGGAAATGTTCATGATGATGTTCTTGTGCTTCCTTGTAGCGTCTCCTATGCGCCCTTTGGGTTGTCCGAACCGCCCTGACAATTTCGGCCGGGCTGCTCTTGGTTACCTATTGCTGAATAGGAAGTCAGATTTTGCCACCGGCCGGCGGAAAAATTGGCCCGGCTGTTCAGTATAAGAGGAAGAGGGTGTGCTAGAATTCCGGTGAAGAGTTCGACTCATCGTGTACTCGCAGCCGCCGATTGGCACCGGATCGGCCGTGAGCTCACGGCCTTCGCGCACGCGCAAGCCCTGCTGAACATTCACAAATGGCGCACTGGAAATTACGGTCGACGTCGCGGGCGGCCGCGAGGCGCGATTTCGTTCAAGAGGCCATCGAGAAGATGTCTGGATTCGACGCGGATCGCGGAGAATTGGTCCCCTACCTGAAAGCCATCGTTCGACGCTCCATCAGCGATCTCTCGAAGTCGGCCGAAAATCGTCACGAAGTTAGCATCCGTCCCCGGCCCGCTGGACAGGAGGGAAGCAACGAGGATGTCGGCCAATTTCTTGACCGGCAGCAAGAGCAGCAAGCCGCCGCGAGCCACGAAGAAATCCTGTCAGGACCTGGCGAACGCGTAACGGCGTTGTTCGAAGCGGTGGACGGGGACAACTCGCTGACAGAGCTTTTGGATGCGGCGATGCAGACCGGGGAAACCACAGGCAAGCCGCTCGCGCAACATTTAGGAACGACATCCGCAGACATCAACAACCGGCTGAAGAAGTTGCGGCGGGCGGGGCGAAGATCGCGCTAACGACGGTGTCCGGGAAGGATCGCGATGTCGCAAAGGAACCGAGCGAACGGACGACCCCACGAAGAAGCCTGAAACCGACCAGGAATTTTTCGATCTGTTCTCAAGCCTCATGGAAGAATCGCTTCCGGAAGGCATCGACGAGGCGGACGATGAGCTGCGGGCGGCCGGACTGAACCCCGATACGGTCGGAGCTGAGGTTGAAGCACACGCCGCCGCCGTCTTGAGGCGTTTGGCAGAGGAAGAGCGCAAGCGGGCAGTTGCAGCGCGCGAGCAGTTCCGCCGCGAGCTTGAAGCGGCCCGATCGGAAAGGGAATGGACCGAGGAGGAACTCAAGGCGGAAATCGCAGCACTGGCGGCAGAGGCTGGCTCCCAACAAGGCACTCCCGCCGTCGCAGCGCACTTCCACAAGTTCGAAGGCCGCGCCACCAAGAGTGACCTGGAAAGCTTGCTCGTGGAACTCCTCTTTCTCCGGGCGAAAAACCGCAAGTCGGAGCCTTAAAAGATGTCTGACGCAGCACGATTGGCCGAGCAGGTCGTTGCGGACCTGTCGATACGCGACCCTGCTGACCTCGACGTGCAAGCGATCGCGTGGGAACTGGGCGCATTCGTTCGAGAGGAGCCTCTCGATGGCGCAGCCGCCCGCGTTGCGCGCGATGGTGAAAAGGCAATCATTACGGTTTCGAGCCGGCTGCGAGAGCCGGGACAACGGCGATTCGCGGTCGCTCACGAACTCGGACATCTTGTTCTTCATGGAAAAGACAGCGCGCTGTGTCTCTGCCTCGAAAGCGACCTCGAAATGAATGCGCGAGCTTCCCGGCGCGGCATTGCCGACGCTCAAGACCGGGAACACGATGCTAATCGTTTTGCGAGTGCCCTTCTGATGCCGACGAAGCTTTTTCAGCCGTGTTGCGATGCACAGCCGTGCTTTGCCACCGTCGAAAACCTCATGGAAGCTTTCAAGGCATCTCTCACGGCCACGGCGATTCGGTATATCGACTTTTGTAAAGAACTCGGTGCCGTCGTGTACTCCAAAAACCGACGCATCAAATGGTATCGTGGCAGCAGGGATTTCGAGTTGCACATTAAGGTCGGAGATGAGGTCGATTCCTACAGCATCGCTGACGACTGTTTCTCTGGCAAAACGGTCCCGCGAAGACCGACACGCGTGGATGCGTCATGCTTGTTGGCATGGGGGTACAAGAAGGATGCGACCATTCTAGAAGAGTCCCGCAGCCTGACGAGCTATGATGCAGTGCTGACGTTGCTTCACATTCACCAAGACATCGAGCCAGAGTGGGAGCCGCGGGAGAGCTTCACTCCCGACGGGCGCTACCGTCGGCGCTGATGTGATGGCGACCAGCCAGAGATCCTTCGGCCATCCAACACTCATGATACAGCTAGCGCGCTGCTAGCTCTCAGAGCGCATAAACGGCCTGCTCTTCTAGTGGCGGCGAAGAGAACGGTAATATCACTGCTCAACGTCAACTATTCTTGCCGGTCGGCGACAATTATTTTGCCGATTGCCGCCAGGTTGATGTTTGACCAATTGCTTCTTTCTCCGACTCCTTGCATAGGGGGGCGCCCTGTCAGCCCGGCCTCACGCCCGAGTGTTCGACGGCTTCGTTGGGCTCGGTCGGTCGGCGTTTTCGCGTGCGATGGCTCGGCACGTTGAGCTCCAGAATCACCGCGTGATGGACCAGACGGTCGATGGCGGCCGCGGTTGCCATCGGGTCCTTGAAGATGCGCTCCCAGTCGCTGAACACCAGATTGCTGGTAATCAGCATCGAGCGCCGTTCGTAGCGTTCGGCGATC
>WNFD01007289.1_pt1 | contig 10986 bp, 13 predicted proteins | sample 5400491 | NCBI WGS metagenome assembly WNFD01 (sample SAMN13153343, study PRJNA577476) | soil metagenome | isolation source: 120 cm saprolite under Douglas fir tree site 2 hole 2 replicate 2 | place: USA:California | collected 2015-04-18 | reverse complement strand
TTCGCCTGGCTCGCACAGCGGGCCCTGAAACGAGAACCCGGAAATCTTCCAGAGGTCACCGGTGCGAAGAGGGCGCGAGTGCTCGGCGCGATCTACGCCGCCTGATCCACCGCGAACGTGCTATTAGAGACTCAAAATGAAGCGGATGCCCAACGCACCCGCTCAGTGATTCCCGATGGACTTATGCGGAGAACGACGAACCGCAACCGCAGGTGCTCGTCGCATTGGGATTTTTGATCACAAACTGTGCGCCCTCGAGACCTTCGGTGTAGTCGATCTCGGCGCCGGCGAGATACTGGTAGCTCATCGGGTCGATGAGCAACATCACCCCGTTTTTCTCCATCACCGTGTCGTCGTCGCTTTTCATCTCGTCGAAAGTAAAACCGTACTGAAATCCGGAGCAGCCACCGCCGGTGACAAACACGCGCAGCTTCAATTCGGTGTTGCCTTCCTCGTCGATCAATTGCTTGACTTTGTTTGCGGCGCTGTCGGTGAAAACAAGCGGGGCGGGCATCTCTGCGATTGCATTCATGTCTCAACTCCTGTTGCAAACTGCTCAATTATCGGGCCGGGACCCGGGACGGTCAACCGCGCCACCCAGCTAGATGGGGCTGCGGCGCCGGTATTCAAGCCGAAAGTCACTGCCGCTAATCATACTGCGGGCTTGCTCGTCGCGAGCTTCAACTCCACGGTTTTTGCTTCGCCCGAGCGGTGTACCAGATGCCCCTCGACTATGGCGCCGAGATGCATCTCCAGGCTGTTGTAGTGCACGTCTCCTTTGACCCGTGAGCGCGACTGGAGTTCGAGGAACTCGGCTACGTACACCGGCCCCGTGATCTCGCCGTTCACGACCAGGTGCGATACGCTGATTTCCCCTTCGATGCGAGCCTTTTCGCTGAGCACCAAGGTCGAAGGCTCGTCGGAAACCGCCGTTACGTTTCCGACGACTTCGCCGTCGACGCGAAGGCCTCCGGTGAAATTGACATTACCCTCGATCTTCGTGCCGACACCGATCAGGCTGTCGATTCGATTCTGCGGCTTGCTGGGCTGCTTGCGAAACATAGCGCTTCCCGCCTGCTAAGAAAGGTTGACGTTTTGGCTGGCACGGGCCTCGCTGGACCCGTTCTCCAGGATACGCGCCTGTACGGTTCGCACCCTGGCTCCCGCCGGAACCCGAAATGTTCCCTCAACTCTACGAAAATACTTGAAATTGAGCTTGAAAGAAGTGCTGCCTGTCTCGGCTGAATCGGGGATTATGATTGTAGCATCCCTGCCCTCCTGCTGCATCTCCACTACGAGCTGTAAAGACCCGTGAAACTCGCGGTCGAGCCTCCCTCCCTGAAGTACGAGCAGGCGATAGCGGAACTCGCCGGGAAGCACGTCACGCTCGACTTTGAAGCGGTGGATACTGACTTTCTCGCCGCGCCGTTCGCTCGGCACGAGGTTTTCAAAAAAGGCGAGGTCCTCCTTGAGCCGGTTGTTTTCGTCTTCGAGCACCTTCACTTGAGAGGCAAGCTGGGATTGCGCCGTTTGTTCGATCTTCAGGCGCGACTCGCTGGCGTTGGCGATCGAGCGCAACCTCGCAGCTTCGCTCTCGAGCCGCCCCATTGACTCGCGAAGTCTGGCGAATTCGTTTTGCAGCTCACTGCGATCGAAACCGGCAAAACGACGCCCGGCATCGTACATCCACGCCGCCAGCGCAAGCGCAAAGGAGAGAAACACCAGCATTCCGAGCCAGCGCCAATACCAAGCGACATGCGTCTGAACCGTCATCTTCGGCGCAGAAATTCCGAAGCGTTTGCGGAATTGTTTGAAGAGCTTGGACATTAGATTCTCCGCCCGCCGGGTCAGGGCACAATGGCCAGTTGCGAGAGCCCCATCGTCTCCTCGAACCCAAACATGATATTCATATTCTGCACCGCCTGTCCCGAAGCGCCCTTCGCCAAATTGTCGATCACCGAGATCACGACAAGCATGTCTCCCCCGTGCGGGCGATGGATTGCGATGCGGCAGGTATTCGTGGCCCGCACCGAGCGCGTATCCGGTTCACTTCCGCTAGGGAGCACGTCGACGAAAGGCTCGCCGCGATAGCGATCTTCATACAATCTCTGAAACTCGATGTCCGCGGTGATGCGTGCATACAGAGTTGCGTGTATCCCCCGAATCATGGGCGCCAGATGCGGCACGAAGGTGAGACCGACGCTTCTTCCGGCAGCGGTATCCAGCTCCTGCCGAATCTCCGGCCAATGACGATGGCCGGACACACCATAGGCTTTGAAACTATCCGAGGCTTCGGAGAACAGCAGATGTTCTTCGACCTTCTTGCCGGCTCCGCTCACCCCGGACTTTGCATCCGCGATCAAGTGATCGAGGTCGACGGCGCTGGTTTTCGCAAGGGGCAGCAAGCCGAGCTGAACCGCGGTTGGGTAGCAGCCGGGATTCGCCACCAGGCGCGCGCCCTTGATTTTTGCGCGATTCACTTCCGGCAGACCGTACACCGCCTGAGCAAGAAGCCCGGGCGCGGCGTGCTTGACCTTGTACCACTTCTCCCATTCGGCTGAGTTCTTGATGCGAAAATCGGCCGAGAGATCCACGACGCGCACGCCGGCCTCCACGAGCGCCCTCGCCTCGCCCATCGCTACGGTATTAGGCGTCGCGAAAAACACCACATCGCACTGGGCGAGGGCTGACTTGGCCGGGTCCGAGTAGGCAAGCGTCACGGCACCGCGTAAGCTCGGAAACAGCTCCGCTACTGGAGTCCCGGCCTCCTTGCGCGAGGTGATCGCGACGAGCTCTGATTGCGGGTGGCGCGCAAGGATGCGCAGCAACTCGATCCCCGTGTAACCGGTCCCGCCTACGATGCCGACCTTGATCATCACTACCTCAGAAAATCAGTCTACCAGCCGGGCTCTATCGAATGCCCTGGAAGCCCCGCTCGGGCTGAAACTCGAAACCGCAAACAAAAAAGCCGCCCCGGGGGCGGCTTTCCTGTGTGAATCTCTGAACATCAGCGTTTCGAGTACTGCTTGCGTTTCCGCGCCTTGTGCAAGCCGACTTTCTTTCGCTCGACCTCGCGCGCATCGCGGGTCACCAGACCCGCCTTGCTCAGAAGCGGCTTGAGCGCGGGGTCGTACTCGATCAGGGCACGCGTCAGGCCGTGGCGCACGGCCCCCGCCTGTCCGAACTCTCCTCCTCCCGATACGTTCACCATGACGTCGAATTGGCTCAGCTTGTCGGTCAACACGAGCGGTTGACGCACGACCATCTGCCCGGTTTCACGCGCGAAGTATTCGTTCGCCGGGCGATCGTTCACGACGAAATCACCCTTGCCTGGCTTGATGAACACGCGCGCCACGGCACTTTTGCGTCGGCCGGTCCCGTAATAATATTGTCCGATCATGCGTTGATCTCCAGCGCTCGAGGCTGCTGCGCAGCGTGAGGGTGCTCTCCACCCGCGTAGACTTTCAGCTTCTTGAGCATTGCGTAGCCGAGCGGCCCCTTGGGCAACATTCCTTTGACAGCGATCTCCAGTGCGCGAGTCGGGAACCGCGCCTGCATCTTGGCGAACGTAGTCGCATAGACGCCGCCGGGGTACGTGCTGTGGCGATAATAGATCTTGGCCTCGCCCTTGTTTCCCGTAACGCGGAGCTTACCAGCGTTGACAACGACAACGTAGTCACCGGTGTCGACGTGAGGGGTAAACTCGGGCTTGTGTTTGCCGCGCAATCGGCGCGCGATTTCTGCGGCAAGTCGCCCGAGAACCTTGCCGCTGGCATCGACCAGATACCAGTTGCGCCTGACCTCATGCGGCTTGGCGGAGAAAGTGGTCATGGCCTTGGATTCCCGCATCCGGTATACGACGAAAGCGCGTGATTTTATTGAAGAAGTAGCGAAGTGTCAAACTCATTTCAGCGGCGACCGCTCCCCAAAAAAAAGCGCAACCTCGAAAGGTTGCGCCAAATCCACCAAAGGAGGAGGGTGGAGGAGACAAAACTCGTCGAGCGCCCTGAGTACTTCGAGCGCCCGGCACGAAGGCATTATGAGGGCAGAATTTGTGCAGCGCAAGAATATTTTGGTGCGGTGCGATACAAAGACTGGGCCAAGCTCAGGGAACATTTAAATGACAAGTAAATTCAATTCATTAGAGTCGAATCCTTGGTCCAATCGATTGAAGGGCCACACCTCGCGATACGTAAGGCGATGGCGCGGCACAGGACGATCTATATGATCTCGATCGGGTAGCCTGAAATCTCTCAAGTCGACAAGAAAAGCGCGCGAAGATGGAGTGCAAAGTCAAATGGGTCGGCCCCGACAGCATGAGCTTTGTCGCTGAAACTGAAAGCGGCCATGCCTTTGTAATGGACGGTGCGCCCGAGGGCGGTGGACGTAACTTGGGGCCGCGACCGATGGAGACCGTGCTCGCCGGAACCGGCGGCTGCACTGCTTACGACGTGGTGTTGATCCTCAGGAAAAGCGGCCAGAGCATATCGGCTTGTGAAGTCCGGCTTACCTCCGAGCGCGCGGAAACCGATCCCAAGGTATTCACCAAGATTCACATGCACTTCGTTGTACGAGGCAAAGATCTGAAGCCTTCAATGGTCGAAAACGCGATCAAGCTCTCGCACAACAAATACTGCTCGGCTTCGATCATGCTCGGAAAGACCGCTCAAATCTCGCACGATTACGAAATTCTTCCCGATTGAGCCCGCAACAGCTAGATCCAGTACGAGAGCGTTGTCATCAAGCGTGCGGCCAGGCGCATGCCGAGTCTGGCAGGTTCAGGCAGTTCGCGTGCCCCGAGTGCTTCGGCCGTGCGCCGGTGTCCGGCCTCTTCCCCTTGCATGCTCTCGATCACGGCCCGCGTCTTGGCGTCGCGGCCTTCGAGCCGGTCGATATGTCCTTGCAAGTGCTGCTCGACCTGGCGCTCGGTCTCGGCGAGAAATCCGAGATTCCAGCGCTCGCCTAGCCGGCCCGCGGCATAGCCGAGAGCGAGCGAACCCGCGTACCACAGGGGGTTGAGCAGGCTCAGTCGGCCGCCGAGCTCGCGCACGCGTTGGGCACTCCAGGCGAGATGATCGGCCTCCTCGCTTGCCGCCTTGGCAAGCGCGCCCTTGATGTCCTCTTTTGAAGACCCAAGGGCCTGGCCGCGGTAGAGCGCCTGAGCGCACACCTCGCCGCAGTGATTGACCCGCATCAAAGCCGCTGCGTGGCGGCGCGCCTCGTCGTTGAGGTTTTCCTCGGGTATGGATTCGGCCGGGCTGGGCCGGCGCGCGACGGCCTCGCCCAAGATCAGACGCAGTGCCTTGTCGAACTCGAGGATGCAGCGATCGAGGTTGAAGCGCGTGAAGTTCGAGATTTCCATCGGGAGAATGCCATCATACCCCGGGATTGCCGGTTCCCCCAATCGGGAAAATCGCAGCCAAAAAAAAGGCGCCCGAAAGCGCCTTTGATTTTGTCGCTTATCCAGCTACATCAGAACGAGTGCTGCATTCCGACCGCGAGGGTAGTGACGTCCGTGCCGGCAGCAAGACCGCCGTTGGTGCCGTTGCCGTTGTTTGCGGCAGGACCGGCGATGTAATAGTAGTTTGTGCTGATCCCGTTATCGATCTTGTTGTAGGCGAAGTACATCTTGGTGCGCTTGGACATGACATAGTCGTAGCCCAAGGTCATCATCTTCGTCTTTCCCGCGTCGCCGCAGGCCGCGCTGCCGATCACCAAGTTCCCGGTTCCGGTGCCGGAGTTGAAAGCGGCCGGTATGGTGCAGTTCTTGCCGCCCGGGGTTTGGCTCCAGCTCAGCCACACCTGGCCCGGGCCCGCGCTAACCCTGCCGTTGAGGACTACGGCAGGCACGTCCATCGCGTTGCTTACGGCGGTCGCAGAGGTATTCGCGTATTTCAACTTCTCCCATCCGCCACCGACCTGAGCTATACCGAAATCCCACTTGGCGCCGAGCTGAATCGCAGAATCTTTCGGATTCACGACCCCGCCGACGGCCGTATTCGGACGAAGCCCCTCGTGGGAGTCATACCCGAAGGCGAGCGCCAGAGGTCCGCGCGCCCAAGTGACGTTGCCCGAATACTCTTTCGGTTTCGGCACGCCGTTGGGGAAAGAGCTCGCAGGCGACTGGTAGTTGGCCAGTGCCGTCATCAACTTGAACTGCACGCCGGAGAACACCGGCGACCAGTACTGGATCGAGTTGTTGACCCGGCGCGACCACGCGGTGCCGTTGGACGTCGCTTCGGTCACGCACACACCATTCGTAGCAGTCGTTACGGTGCCCACGGCGTTGCTTACTATGTTCGTGCACAGCGGGTTCGTCAGAGCGCCTGTCGTGTCGCCGTTGCCCATGATGATCCCGGAGGATGCGAACCCGCCCGAGGTCACCAGATTGCCCGTGCCGTAAGCGACCTTGTAAGGCGTGTCCCAGATGCCGAACATGATGTCACCCAACTCGCTCGACACGCCAAGACCGGAGTTCCGGCCGCCGAAGTGAGCACCCGTGGTCGCGGACGCTTCCAGACGCCCATCCGGCCACGCACCAGCCTCGAGCTGGAACCACACGGCCGTGCCGCCGCCCAAGTCTTCCCTGCCGCGCACGCCGATCGCATTACCTGGCGACCACACGTCGCCTTTTTTCACTTCCGTAATCGTGCCTGCGCCGTTCGTCGAATACTTGGAATTCACGATCGTCTCGTCGAGGCGCCCGTAGAGCGTGACTCCGGGGCTGCCGCCGACCTGCGCAAAAGCGAGGCCCGGAGCAGTCACCGCGCCGGCCACCGCCAATGCCATTAGCTTCTTATTCATCGGGAATGTCTCCTCTTTCATTTTGACTCGAGGGCAGCCGGACCGCACCGCCCGCTCTCACCCCTGAATTGGGCTGTTGCAATTTTGCCAATCGAATCTTTCAATCTCAATAGAACTGTGAATTTTTACGCATCAGGAACCCTATGGTGTTGCATTTTCGCAACACCGATGCGACACCCTAATTCAAATCAACAGGTTAAGAATAGGCGCGCAAGCTCACTTCCGGGGTCATCCGCCCGCATCAGGGCCTCTCCGACCAGGAATACCTGAACCCCTCCCTGTCGCAGCCGCGTTACATGCTCGGCGGAGAGAATCCCGCTCTCGCTCACCGCGATTCGCGGTGCCGAAATCCGCGGCGACAATCCGAGAGTCGTTTCGAGTCGGGTCTCAAAGCTGTGCAGGTCGCGGTTATTGATGCCGATCAGCGGCGTCGCGAGCTCGAGGGCGAGGTCGAGCTCGGCGCGATCATGCACTTCGGCGAGCACCGCCATCCCGAGCGAGGCCGCTACGGCCTCCAGCTCGCGCATTTGCGACAGCTCGAGCGCCGCCACGATGAGCAGAATGCAATCTGCACCCATGGCGCGCGATTCGTACACCTGGTAGGGGTCGATCACGAAATCCTTGCGCAACACCGGGAGGCCGCAAGCCGTGCGCGCAGTAGAAAGGTCCTCGGCACGACCCTGAAAAAAGCGTTCGTCGGTGAGCACCGAGAGGCAGGCCGCGCCGTGCTGCGCGTAGGAGCGGGCGATCGCCGCCGGATCGAATCGCTCGCGAAGAACGCCCTTGCTCGGACTCGCCTTCTTGATCTCGGCGATCACCGCCGGCAGGCCGGCGGTGATTTTCGCGCGCAGTGCGCCGATAAAATCCCGTGGTTTTCCCGCCGCTTCCGCTTGGTGACGCGCGGCGGCCGCGCCCACGGCTTTCTTGGCTTTCGCGATTTCCTCGCCCTTGACCGCGAGAATCTTGTCCAGGATGTCAGCCACGCGCGAGTTGCTGGGTAAATTTCACGAACGCGTCGAGCTTGGAACGCGCGGCGCCGCTCTTGATCAACTCGAACGCCTTCTCCACACCCTCCTCGAGGCTTGCGGCCTTGCCGGCAACGTAGATTGCAGCTCCGGCATTGAGAGCCACGATGTCACGCGCGGCCCCGGCCTTGCTTTCCAGCGCCGCCACGACAACGTTTCGCGACTCTTCCACCGTCGTCACGCGCAGCGCTTTCGGGTCGTGCACGGGCAAGCCGAATTTTTCGGGGTGAATCGTATATTCGAGAATTTTGCCGTTCCTCAACTCCCCGATCATCGTCTGGCCGCTCACCGAGATCTCGTCCAAGCCTTCCAGGCCGTAGACGGTCATCGCGTGGCGCGCCTCGAGCCGCTGCAGCACCCGGACCTGGATTCCGACGAGATCGGGATGAAAAACGCCCATCAGCTGCGTCTGCGCGCCGGCCGGATTGGTGAGCGGTCCGAGAATGTTGAACAGGGTGCGTACGCCGAGCTCGCGCCTCACCGCGGCGGCGTGCTTCATCGCCGCGTGGTGCGCCGGCGCAAACATGAAGCCGACCCCTATCTCGTCGATGCAGCGGCCCACTTGGTCGGGCTTCAGGTTGATGTTTGCGCCCAGCGCCTCCAGCACGTCCGCACTGCCCGACTGCGAAGACACGGCCCGGTTGCCGTGCTTGGCAACGCGGCCGCCGGCCGCGGCGCAAACGAACATGGACGCGGTCGAAATATTGAAGGTGTGCGCACCGTCCCCTCCGGTGCCCACGATGTCCACCAGATTGTCAGGATCCTTCACCGTCACCCGCGTCGCGAGCTCGCGCATCACTTGAGCGGCTGCGGTGATCTCACCGATGGTCTCCTTCTTCACTCGCAACCCTACGACGATGGCGGCGATCATGACGGGCGAGACTTGCCCGCTCATGATCTGCCGCATCAGATCGAGCATCTCGTCGTGGAATATCTCGCGGTGCTCGATGGTCCGCGTCAGCGCTTCCTGGACCGTGATGCTCATGCCGCCTCCCGTTGCAGGAAATTTTTCAAGAGCGCGTGCCCATGCTCGGTGAGAAAAGACTCGGGGTGGAACTGCACACCCTCCACCGCGAACTCGCGGTGGCGCACGCCCATGATCTCGCCGTCCTCGGATTCTGCGGTGACCTCGAGGCAGTCCGGCAGGGTCGCGCGGCGGATCGCCAGCGAATGGTAACGCGTCGCGACGAAAGGGCTCGGCAGCCCGCGAAACACGCCGAGGCCGGAATGGCTGATCGTCGAGGTTTTCCCATGGACGACTTTCCCCGCATGCACGACCTCGCCGCCGAAAGCCTGGCCGATCGCCTGATGGCCGAGGCACACGCCCAGTATCGGGATCCGACCGGCAAACTCGCGTACCGCGTCGAGTGAGATCCCCGCTTCAGTGGGAGTGCACGGCCCGGGTGAAATGACGATGCCTTTCGGTTTCATCGCGGCGATGTCCGCCGCCGCGATCTCGTCGTTGCGAAACACCCTGACGTCCGCACCCAGTTCGCCCAGATACTGCACCAGATTCCAGGTGAAGGAATCGTAATTGTCGATCATCAGGATCATGCCCGCTTGTCCATTCCGCCCAAGGCGATCTCGGCCGCTCGCAGCACCGCGCGCGCCTTGGCACGGGTTTCCTGCAATTCGCTTTCGGGCACCGAATCGGCGACGATCCCGGCGCCCGCCTGCACGTGCATCTGGCCGTCTTTCACCACAGCCGTGCGGATCGCGATGGCCAGGTCCATATCGCCGTTGAATCCCAGATAGCCGGCGGCACCCGCGTAGACGCCGCGCTTGTCCGGCTCGAGCTCGTCGATGATCTCCATGGCACGTACCTTGGGCGCACCGCTTACGGTTCCCGCGGGAAATGCCGCGCGGAACACGTCGACGCAATCCAGCCCGTCCCGCAGTCGTCCTTCCACGTTCGAGACGATGTGCATCACGTGCGAGTAGCGCTCGACCGTCATCGTTTCGGTGAGCCGGACGGTCCCCGTCGCGGCCACGCGCCCGACGTCGTTGCGGCCGAGGTCGGCCAGCATCACGTGTTCCGCGCGCTCCTTCGGATCGGCAAGCAACTCGCGCTCCAGCGCGGCGTCCTCGTCTTGCGTCGCTCCGCGGCGGCGCGTTCCGGCGATCGGGCGCACGGTAACCGTGCCACGCTCCAGACGCACCAGAATTTCGGGTGAGGCGCTGACCACCTGGAAGTCGCCGAAATCGAAATAGAACATGTACGGCGACGGGTTGATCGAGCGCAAAGCCCGATACAGGGAAAGCGAAGATCCGCCAAACGAACGCGACAAACGCTGTGACAGCACGACCTGCATGATGTCGCCGTCGTGAACGTATCGGATTACACGGTCGACCGCGGCACGGAAGCTGTCTGCGTCGAAATTCGATGCAACCTCCGTCTCCGCGTCGCGCGTCTCGGAAGGAGGTGGCAAGGGCAGTCTAAGCGCGCCCAGCAGTTCGCGCAGACGCGCTTGAGCGTCGTGCCAGGCGCGCGGCTTGGTCGGATCCGCGTAAACGACGAGATAGAGCTTACCCGAAAGATTGTCGATGACGGCAAGCTCCTCGGACACCAGCAACAACATGTCCGGGCAACCGAGCGCATCGGGCTTGAGCCATCCTCCGGCGAGCCGCGGCTCGATCCACCGCACCGTGTCGTAGCCGAAATATCCGACCAGGCCCCCGCAGAACCGGGGCAAGCCGGGAAGTTCCGCGACGCGGTAGCGCGATAGAAATTCGCGCACGAAAGCGATCGGATCGGCGGTCTGGGACTTCTCCGCTACGACGTCTCCATGCATCACCGTCACCAGGCTCCCGACCGCCCGCAGCCTTACCGGGGCCGCCAGTCCGATGAACGAATAGCGCCCGAAGCGCTCTCCGCCGACTACGGACTCGAGCAGATAGGTGTTGGAGCGGTTGGCAAGCTTCAGATAAAGCGATAGCGGCGTCTCGAGATCGGCGAAGGTCTCCGCGAGGAGCGGAACGCGGTTGAAACCTTGAGCGGCAAGCCGCTGGAATTCTGCTTCGGTCATGACTGCTCCACGAAAACGTTGCGGGTACTGCGGGTGCGCGCAGGGCGCGCATGCGACTGCAGGCTAGCTGCGCCACCAGCGCCAGCTGCGCGATTGCACCCGTTTCCCGGCGTTTTCGAAGAGCACGGTTG
>WNFD01017881.1_pt1 | contig 10987 bp, 8 predicted proteins | sample 5400491 | NCBI WGS metagenome assembly WNFD01 (sample SAMN13153343, study PRJNA577476) | soil metagenome | isolation source: 120 cm saprolite under Douglas fir tree site 2 hole 2 replicate 2 | place: USA:California | collected 2015-04-18 | reverse complement strand
GGCGAAGTTTGAGACCGGCTGGTTCGGCAAACCTGCTCCGGAAGCGGTTCGCGTCGAAACGGCAGCGGCGCGTCTGGCGAAAGACCTGGGCATCGCGCCGGTGAAAAAGGCAAACATCATTTCCGTCAGCTACTCAACCAATTCGCCGGAACTGGCGGCGGCGGTCCTAAAAAAGCTTGGCGATCTGTATTTCGAAAAGCATTTGAAGCTGCATCATCCAACCGGTGCCTCTGACTTTTTCAAAGACAAGGCTGACGAATACGAGACGCAGCTAAAGCAAGCCGAGAATCGGCTGGCCGACTTTCAGCAGAACAACAATTTGGTCGTACTCAGTCAGCAAAAAGATTTGACCTTGCAGAAGACGGCCGACGCAAAGTCGAAGCTGTTGGAGAGCGAGGCGGCTTATAACGAAGCGACCAACCGCATCAAGCGCGTCGAGCAGCAACTGGCCTCAACGTCGCGTCGCGTGACCACGCAGAGTCGCACGCTGCCGAATCAATACTCAGCCGAGCGTCTGAACACCATGATGGTCGAGCTGCAAAATCGGCGCACGCAATTGCTCACGAAGTTTCGGCCCGACGATCGTTCCGTGCGCGAGGTCGATGAACAAATTCGCACGACCAGAGATGCGCTGGCGAAGGCGGAACAGAAAACTGCGGTTGAAGAGGCGACGGACCTGAATCCTTTGCGACAGACCCTGGAGACAGAGTTGTCGCGCGCCAGGCTGGATCAAACCGGAGCCCAGGCCCGACGCGACACGCTTACTGGTCAGTTACAGCAGTACGAGGGTTCACTCAAGAAACTAGAGGGCGACACGGCGAAGCACGACGACCTGCAACGCGAAGTCAAAGAAGCCGCCGACAACTATCAGCTCTACGCCAAGAAACGTGAAGAGGCGCGCATCGCCGACGAACTGGATCGGCAGAAGATTACGAACGTTTCCGTTGCCGAAGCGCCCGTAGCCGCGCAGCTTCCCGCGGGGCCCAATCGCCCGATGAACATTGTGTTGGGAGTATTTCTCGCCGGTCTGCTTACTCTGGGAGGGGTGTTTTCCGCGGAACTGCTGAACGACACGGTACATACGCCGCGACAGCTCGAGGCGCTGACCGGAGCGCCGGTGCTCGCTACCGTTCCGGCGAACAGCCGCAGGATGATTGGCCGCCGTCGCGCGAAGGCAAATGAAATCGAAGGCACCCCGGTAAAGCAATTGGAAGCTTAAGAGAGTTTTTCGACAACCACAGTGCAGACCCAAACAGAAATTATTGAAACCCGGATGCCGGCGGCGCGAGGGCGCCGCAACCGCCAACGGCCGCACAACCTGCAATTGCTTTTGGCCAGTTTGCAGAACGGCGCGCAAAGCCTGCGCGAAGGCGCGGCCATCGCTTTCACCTCCGCTGCGGTAGGTGAGGGCGTCAGCCACGTGACCCAGTTGTTCGCAGTTGAGCTGGCGCGCTACAGCGGCCGTCGCACTTTGGTTGTGAGCGCCGAACGCCTGGCGAGCCTCGGAGTTGAAGACTATTTGCAGATGCCCTGGAACTGTCACCCGACGAACATCGAAAACCTCTGGATGTTGCCGGCGACAAAGAAAGCGACGCGAAAGAATGGCGCCGCAGCGGCCGACGATGAAGATGTTCAGGCCCTACCAAAGAGATCGTATCTGATGCGCATTGCCAAACAGGGCGAAGAGATCGACACCGGATTGAATTCGGTTGACGCCCTGCGAGTCAGCTTCGACAACATCCTGATCGATTGCCGTTCGCTCAAGCTTTCGTCTGAAGCGGCCGTGCTCGGTTCCAGCGTGGACGGCGTTGCGGTCGTAGTCGCCGCCGGCCAGACGCGCCGTGACGAGATTTTGAATGCGCAACGAACGATCGAGCAAGCCGGCGGGAAATTCCTCGGCTTTGTCTTGAACAAACGGCGCTATCCAGTGCCCGAGTGGCTTTATCGAAGACTGTAAGAAACATTCCCTCTCCCAAAGAGAGGGGAAGTAAACGTTAAGGAGAGTGCCGACGTGAAACCTGTTTTGATTTCGATCCTTGCGATCTTCATTCTCGCCGGCGCCACGGCGGCCAGCGCGCAGCAGCAGAGACCTCCGCGGCTGACAACCGTTACCGAAGAGCGCTATCGCCTGCAACCGGGCGACGTGCTCGAAGTGCAGTTTCGGTATTCGCCTGAGTTCAATCAGACGGTGACGGTGCAGCCGGACGGATACGTTTCGCTGGAGATTGGGGGCGACATCAAGGTCGCGGGCATGACGGTCGAGCAAACGCGCCTGGCAATTTTGAGAAAGGCGAGCGCGCGTCTGCAAGATCCGGTCGCCACCGTGATTCTGAAAGAATTTCAAAAGCCTTACTTCGTCGTCGCGGGCGAGGTGACGGCTCCCGGCAAGATCGAGATGCGCGAACGCGTAACCGCGATCCAGGCAATCATGCTGGCGGGCGGCCTGAAGGAAAGCGCCAGGGCTTCGCAGGTGGTCGTCTTTCGCAAGCTTAACTCCGATCTCGCCGAAGTTAAGCTCCTGAATCTCAAGAGCATTCGGCGTACTTCCGATCTCGAAAACGATCTGACGCTACAGCCGGGCGATATGGTCTTTGTGCCGCGCGACAAGATAACCAAGATCGAGCGGTTCATGAGGCTGGCCAGCGTGGCCGCGTTTATCGCGCCGAAATTATAGGGACCCGCCGCCGCGAAGAATATCTGATGACTGCGCGTACTGGATCACTTTCGAATTTCTTCCTCAAGCTGAGCGACCTCTCGCTCCTGATGGTCGCGCTCAGCGCGGCGATCGTGCTGCGCTATTCGCCCGCGGATAATCCCGGCTTTGTCGTCGACTATCTCTCTCAACGAATCAAAGTCACGAACGCCATTCTCGGAGTCTTGCTGATTATTTCCTGGCACGCTGCTTTTGCCGCGCAGCCTTTGTACGTTTCGCATCGTTTAAGCCCGCTCCGCAACGAACTGAAAGAAGTGGCGCGCGCGGTTCTGATCGCCTCGGTAGCGTTGCTGGTAGCGGCGAATCTCGGCGGATGGCCGACCATCAATGCTGGGACCGTGGCGATCTTCGGCGCGTTCAGCCTGGCGCTGATCGCCGCGATGCGCATCGCCCTGCGACTCAATTTGCGCCGGTTGCGCGCGCGCGGGCACAACGTGAAAACGCTCGTAATCGTCGGCGCCGGAGAGCGCGGGCGACGATTTGCGGCCCAACTGGAGCAGCGGCATGACCTGGGATACAAACTGCTTGGTTACATCGATAGCGACGTCGCTCTTGCTCAATCGGAAAACGGCGACGCCCCATGGCTCGGCACCATCGAAGACCTGCCGCGCATCGTGGCCAACGAAGTCATCGACGAAGTCGCGATCGCTCTGCCCATCAAATCTCAATACACGCAAATCGAAACCGTTGTGTTGCTGCTGGAAGAGCAGGGAATTACGACGCACATGTTGTCCGATCTCTTCCCGCAAAAGCTGGCGCGATCGCAATCGATCGATTTTGACGGCGTGCCGATCGTCTCGATGCACAGCGCTCCGTTGTTCAGTTGGCGCACCGAAGCCAAGCGCATTTTTGATCTGGTTTCCGCGATCATCCTGCTGTTCGTTTTTGCGCCCCTGCTCGTAATGGCGGCAATTGCCATCAAACTTGATTCAGAAGGCCCGATTCTTTTTGTGCAGGAGCGCGTTGGTCTGAACAAGCGCCGGTTTCGCATGCTGAAATTCCGCACGATGCGCCGCGACGCCGAAGCAGGCCAGGAAGAACTCGAGCACCTGAACGAAAAGACCGGCCCGATTTTCAAGATCCGCAACGATCCGCGGATCACGCGCTCCGGTCGTTGGCTGCGCAAGACCAGCGTCGATGAGCTGCCGCAACTGGTCAACGTGCTGCTCGGCGACATGAGCATTGTCGGCCCGCGCCCGCTGTCGGTGCGCGATGCGGTGCGAATGGAATTGGCGTGGCAGAAACGGCGCTTTAGTGTGAAGCCCGGCATAACTTGCCTGTGGCAGGTTTCCGGTCGCAGCAACCTTTCGTTTGAACAGTGGATGCAACTGGATCTCGAATACATCGACCGTTGGTCGCTGGGACTCGATGCTTCGATTCTGCTTCGCACCATACCCGCCATCGTCCTGGCGCGCGGCGCAAGCTGAGCATTCGGTCGCCAGTTCTACGTTTTTCGGAATCGAGTAACTAGTGATTGCCCGCAACGCAAGACTGATCATCATTACCGACGTTACGATCATCCTGTCCACGGTGGTCTCGAGCCTGATCGGGGCGCGGGCCCTGGGACCGGCAGGGCGTGGCGATCTGCTGGTCGTCGTTCTCTGGCCGCCGGTAGTGGCGATGTTCGCCGGCCTCGGACTGCCCGCGGCGTACCGGTACTGGATGGCCAGGGAGCCGCAGCGCGCCTCGCCGCTCTTCACAAACGCCGTCATTTACACGATAGCTGTCAGCGTTATCAGTATCGGCCTGGCTTACCTGATCGTGCCGCATCTGGTTGGCGAACGCAGTCCGCGCGTGATCATGCTGTTGCGCATCTATCAGGTGAACATTCCGGCGGCACTGTTTCTCAATTTGATGCGGGGGTTGCTGGAAGGCAGCCGCCGATTTGGCTGGGCCGGGGCGGCGCGGCTGATCTCGTTTGTCATTCAGGCAATCGGTTTTGCGGGTCTGTGGCTTGCGGGTAGCCTGACTTTATCCACAGCTACTTACACGCTGATTCTGGCACAGACCTGTTCGACGCTGCTCGCGCTCATAGCTGTCTGGATCAAGCTGCGTCCACGCTGGGAACCCAGTTGGATTGAGTTCAAAAACTCGATGCGCTACGGAGTGCGCGACTATCCCGGGGGAGTGGCCGACTTCACGACCCTGCGTTTGGATCAATTGATGCTGGGCGCGATGGCGCCAAGCGCGGCGATCGGGCTTTACGTGATTGCGGTGCGGCTTTCAGAGATGACGACGCTCGCGGCAGACGCGCTCGCTGACGCGTTGATGCCCGAAGTGGCCGCGTCGCAGGCAGGCGACAAATCCGAATCGTTACTGGGGCGCAGTCTGCGGCTCACAATCTATTTACATATTCTGCTGTTGATCCCGTGCTGGCTGGCCGCTCCGTCAATCCTTAAGTTGCTTTACGGCGCAAGCTTTGTACCGGCGACCGGAGCTTTCCGCTGGCTGTTGGTGGCCGCGGCCGTCTGGGCTCCCGGCTCGATTGTGATCAGCGGGTTGAGAGGGTTCGGTTACCCGGGACTGAGCACGATAGCGCGATTTTCGGCTGCGGTGGTTACGGCGATCGCTCTAGTGATCTTGCTTCCGCGTCAGGGCATCACCGGCGCGGCGATCGCTTCGCTCATCGGTTACAGCGTGATGTTGGTGGTCGCCCTGGTCGCTTTGATTCACAGACGGCGGCTGGGTTTTTGGGCCTACTTGCGTCCGCAGCGCCGCGATATTCCATTCGGGCGTTTGAAATCGCTGTTTGGTTTTAGCCTGCTGAGCGCTCGTGGCACTGAAAGCTGATTAAGTGATCTGCACCTCGTGCAGGGGAGATCGAGGTTGAGCACTACCGTTTACGAACAAGTATCCAGACCGCGAAAGTCCACGCTCTTGTGGCTCGCCCCGATTCAGGCGGCCAGCCTCTTTACAGTCTGGGCCATCGTTAGTGGTGGGCAAACTCTTCGCGCCTGGATTCTCACCGCTCTGCTTTGGCTGTTGACCCTGCCGCTGCTCGTCAGTCTGGAGAGCACGCTGATAGCGATGATGTCGTTCGAGCCTCTGCGCGGCCTGATCCGCCGCGCGCAGTACCTCATCGTCGATTACACCGGAGACGATCCAATCCATCTGTTGACGCCGCTGGTGACGCTTATGGCGTTGGCCATGCTGCTGCGCAGTCAACGACTGAATATGTTTCGCGCCACGCCGCTGGCCGGCCCCGTTTCGGTTCTGGGTCTGATCTTCGTGCTGGAAGTGTTCAATCCGCTGCAAGGCGGTTTGCTGATTGGATTATCAGGCGCGCTGTTCATGCTCGTGCCCCTGGTTTGGTTCTACTTCGGACAGTCGGTGAGCGAGAAATTTATCCACACGGCGCTGCGGTTCATGGTGCTGGCGGGGATTGTCGCTTCGCTCTACGGCGTTTATCAAATGATGTTTGGTTACCCGGCCTTCGAACAATATTGGATCGACAACACGGACTTCTACTCGTCGATTGCTGTAGGGCACGTGCGGCGCGCGGTGGCCACCTTCAGCAGCGCTGAAGAATGGGGACGTTATACCGAGATTGGGGCGATTGTGGCGTTCGGCCTGGCTGCCGGCGCGAACAAATTCTCAGCGCGGATTGGTTGGCTGATATGCGGGCTGGCGTCTTTGTGCGCCGTACTGCTCAGCGGTCAGCGCACCGCGGTTTTCGGATTAATGCTGGGCATAGCAACGCTGGTGCTGCTGGGCGCGTCCACCTTACCCCGCGCGGTCATGCGCATCGGATTGCTTCTGCTTCCGGTGGTGCTCATCGTCGCTTTCGTTTCGCCGCCGACCGACTCGGATATGTGGAGTAAGGGCGACAACGAAACCGTGAGCACGCTTCTGTCGCACACTCAGCGGGGCACGCTGAAGCCTTCGGAAGAGGAAAGCCTGCAAGTTCCGTACCGGCCTCTGTGCGCGGGTCTGGGCGTGGGCTCGCTGAGCGAAATGCGCTTCAGCCAGGGTTCCGATTTGCCGCCCATTGATAGTTTCATTCTTGTCCTGGCGGTGGCTTGCGGGATTCCCGGCGTGTTGCTCTTCGTTTGGATTCTTTCACGAGCGACCTGGCTTTCGCTGCGCACGGCGCGCCGCACGGCGACCAGCGCGCGCAACGCCAACATCAATCGCATCGTAGCGGCCCTGATGCCGGCTTTGATTTTGAACAGCATGTTCGGCCTCACTTTTACGATTTACTCAGTCGCGCCCGTGGCCTGGCTCTTAATAGGATGGATTAGCGCGGAGACAAAGCGAATACCGATAGAGGCCGAGCGCGAGATTCTGACCATCTGAACGTTTTGCATGAAGGTCCTCTACTACAACCACACCGGGCAAGTCAGCGGCGCCGAACGAGTGCTGCTGATGATTCTGTCGCGGCTCGACCGCAGCCGAATCGAGCCCGTCGTCGTTTGCCCGGCCGAAGGACGACTTATCGGAATGGTTCGCGACCTGGGTGTCAGGACCATCGGCCTCGCCCAACTCGAAGCACGATTCACCTTGAGCGTGCGCAGGCTGTTTCAATACCTGGCGTCGTTTGCGCGAGTGATTAGCAACGCGCGCGCGCTAATGATCGACGAGCAGCCGGATATCATTCACGCCAACAGCATTCGCGCTGGCCTGGTGATGTCCGCAGCATCATTCGGACTTGCAACGCCGGTAATCTGGCATGCGCACGACATTCTGCCGCGGCACCCGCTGAGTATCGCAATTCGATTCTTTGCTTGCGCGTCTCGTCGCAATTCCATTTTGGCCGTATCGCACGCCGCCGCCCGACAATTTCGCGGCAGCCTGATTCCCTGGTTCTCTCGCCGCGTTCCGATTAGGGTCATTCACAACGCGGTCGACCTCGAACACTTTCAACCGAACTCCGAAAGCAGACGAGAGATTCGCCGCGCGCTAGGGCTCACTGAAAAGGACAAGCTAGTCGGCATCGTGGGTCACTTAACGCCGACCAAAGGCCAACTTGAATTGATCGAAGCCTTCGCCGCGATCTCGCGCGAGACTCCGGACGCGGTCCTGCTCATTATCGGCGAGGCGCTTTTTAATCGCGGCGCCGACTACATGAAACAACTGATGCGCGCCGCTAGTTTGTGTGCAGGCACGGATCGAGTCCGCTTTCTTGGAGCCAGAGACGATGTGCCGGCACTGATGCGTGGTCTCGATCTCCTGGTCGTTAACTCACACACTGAGGCATTTGCGCTCACGGTGCTGGAAGGGTTGGCAAGCGGCACAGCCATTCTCGCGACGGCGGTTGACGGCACACCGGAGATGATTCGCCACGGCGAGAACGGTTGGCTGATCCCGGCGCGCGGTCAGCAGACACTTGCAGAAGCATTGCTCTTGCTATTGGGCGACCAGAATCTGCGCAAACAACTTGGAAGCAATGGACGGCGAGATGCAATTGCGCGCTTTTCTGCGGAAAGGTTTGCCACCGAAATACACTCTTTCTATCGAGGCATTCTCGAAAGCGGCACAACGCCTCACGAAACTGCGCGGCGGCTCGAAGTTAAATTGAGCGCAGATTGAAATAGCGCCGCCTTTCTCAGTTTCTTATCTTGAAAGCGTTTGAGGATTAAGAGTTAGTGTCAAAGATCGCACTCGTACACGATTATTTTGTGCAGATGGGCGGCGCCGAACGCGTCGCCGAAGCCATGCACGACTCGTTTCCGGGCGCGCCCATGTATACGACCGTGGCGCTGACGAAGAGTCTGCCAGATCGTCTGCGCACCGCTGATATACGCACCTCGCTGCTGCAAAACCTGCCATCGATCGAGCGCCGTTTTCGTCACTACTTCATGCTGTATCCATTCGCCGTCGAGAATTTCGATCTTTCGGAATACGATCTCATCTTCAGCAGCAGTTCGGGCTATGCCAAGGGAGTGCGCCGCCGGCCCAATGCGATTCACGTTTGCTATTGCCACACGCCCATGCGCTGGGTCTGGCGCTACGACGACTACGTCGCGCGCGAAGGCTTTGGCGGCGTGGTACGCTCTGCATTGCCGCTACTGCTGTGGGGCCTGCGCAAATGGGACCTGCGCGCGTCGCAACAGCCGAACTACTACATCGCTAACTCGCGTCTGGTAGCCGCACGCATTAGAAAAATCTACGGCCGCGAAGCGTTCGTTATTCCGCCGCCAATCGATGTGAACCGGTTTCAGATGTCGGTCGAGATTGACGATTACTATCTGGTGCTGTCGCGCCTGATGCCTTACAAGCGAATTGATCTGGCGATCGAGGCGTGCAAACGAGCGAACCGGCGTTTGCTAATAATCGGCGAGGGACCCGACCGGGCGCGCCTGGAAAAACTCGGCGACGACCGAATCGAATTCCTCGGGCGGCAGTCCGACTCGGTCGTCAATTACTATTTGTCTCGCTGCCGCGCGCTCTTGTTTCCCGGCGAAGAAGATTTTGGCATGGCGCCGCTGGAAGCGAACGCCGCCGGCCGGCCCGTGATCGCTTTCCGTGGCGGCGGCGCGGTGGAAACCATCGAAGAGAATCAAACGGGCGTGTTCTTTGATTCACCGAACAGCCTGGCGCTGGCTGAGGCGATCGAAAAGTTCGAGAGTCTCAGGTGGAACCAACAGGAGCTGCGCCGGCACGCAGAGAAATTCGATCGAAACGTGTTTGCGTTTCGCGTGTTGCAATTCCTCGGCTCAGTCGCCCCGTCGTCGTGCGCGGACGAATTGCTGACCGGCGCGCGCCTGCTTTCGCAAAATCTATCAGAGCGCGTCTGGCCCAGACTTGCGCTCGTCGGATAAGCCGTTCCGTGATGATGCAGCAATCAAATTCATTATTCGGACAAGCCAAGCCTCGGCTGTTTCAATTTGGCAGCGCGGCGCGATCGTGGAGAAGGGGACCGGCATCGCCCGTCATCTGGCCCAACGAAGTCCATGTCTGGAAGATCGATCTCAAGGCGCCGGGTTTGTGTGACGACCGGAAGATCCTCTCAAACGACGAGCGGGTGCGGGCGTCGCGCTTTCGTTTTCACACCGATAGCGATCGGTTCATCGCCGCCCGATCTTCTCTGCGAACTATTCTAGCCCGCTATCTCTGGACCCAGCCCGCGGAATTAGATTTCGGCCTCAACCCTTTCGGCAAACCTCATCTCGCCGGCGGCCAGGACAAGTTAGGCCTGCGATTCAATCTTTCGCATTCGCATGACCTGGCTTTGCTGGCAGTCGCGCGCAACCGCGATGTCGGCGTTGACGTTGAATTCAAGCGCGCTGATTTCGCGACTGATGAAGTTGCTCGACGCTTTTTCTCGCGGTCGGAACGAAATCAACTCGGAGCGATTGCCCCGGAACAGAAGACCGAAGCATTCTTCAATTGCTGGACGCGCAAAGAGGCTTACATAAAGGCCCGCGGCGAGGGACTCTCGTTCCCCCTCGATCAGTTCGACGTCTCGTTTGCGCCTGACGCGGCGCCGGGTTTGGTCGGTAATCGTCGCGACGCGGCCGAGGTTTCGCGTTGGTCGTTTGAAGCACTCTCCCCCGCCGAAGGCTATGCCGCGGCCCTGACAGTTGAAGGCAATTTCTCGCGCTTGCTGCTTTGGGATTTTCCCGGTAGCGCAAATCGAGATGGTGTCCTGATTTGACGGCGTAGAGAGTACCAACTTTAGTTGGGTATTTTCTCGCTTAACAAAGACCCGACTAAAGTCGGTACTCCGAAACACCGCTTATCAACGGCGCCACTCGATCCATGACGTTGCGATTCGCTCTAATTCTGCTGACCCTCTTTCTCGCGCTCTCGATCTCCGCTGATCGCACCAGAAACAATTGTCCCGGGGCCTGGTCTCCGACTTCCAATCCGCAGACTCTCGATCGCGGGCCGGGAGTGAACATTCATTTCACCGATCCGCGGCCGGGCGAAATCAAGATGATCGCCGACGCGGGCTTTCGCTGGGTGCGGATGGATTTCGTCTGGGAAGCTACGGAGAAGACGCGCGGCCGCTATGATTTCTCGGCGTACGATCGACTGCTGGACAGTCTGGAACCATTTGGTATCGGCGCGCTGCTGATTCTCGATTACGGCAACCAGCTCTATGACAACGGCGCGCCGCCGCGAACTGAAAACACCCGCCGGGCGTTTGCGGATTGGGCAGCAGCCGCAGCCAGGCACTTCGCCGGCCGCCGCGTGACCTGGGAAATCTATAACGAGCCGAACAACAAAATGTTCTGGCGGCCACAGCCTGACGTTAATGAGTACGTGGCCCTGGCATTGGCGGTGGGACGCGCCTTTCGCGCCGCGGCGCCAAACGAAAAACTAATCGGT
>WNFD01007287.1_pt1 | contig 10987 bp, 13 predicted proteins | sample 5400491 | NCBI WGS metagenome assembly WNFD01 (sample SAMN13153343, study PRJNA577476) | soil metagenome | isolation source: 120 cm saprolite under Douglas fir tree site 2 hole 2 replicate 2 | place: USA:California | collected 2015-04-18 | reverse complement strand
AATAGTGGCCGTGCGCGTTTAAGGCGTCGTTCCCGTTTCGCGCCTCATTGAGACGACCGGCTTTTGCGGGTCTTCGTTGATTTCGAGGTGAAACAGGTCTGGACGGGCGTAGTGGCCGGTTACATCGAAGTCATACTTCGCGCGCGCCACATCGGCAAGGTCGAGGTCGGCGAATAGGATCGACTCCCCGGTGAAGTCTGGGCCCGCGAGCACGTTGCCCATCGGGCCGACGATGCAGCTTCCCCCGAGGCATACGACATCGTCGGGCTTTGACACGAGCTCGTTCTTGATGTCGGGGGGAAAGTCGGAAAGTCTCGCGAACTGGTTGGCGGAAAGGACAAAGCAACGGCCCTCCAAGGCGATATGGCGCACCGTAGAGAGCCAGGTTTCCCGCCCATCCGCGGTCGGGATGCAATAGATCTGGACGCCCTTTGAGTACATGGCCATTCGGAGCAGCGGCATGTAGTTCTCCCAGCAAATGACTGCCCCTAATCGCCCAAACGGCGTGTCAAAGACGGGGAGTGTCGATGCGTCGCCGAAACCCCAGATGAGACGCTCGGCCGCGGTAGGCATGACCTTTCGGTGTTTGCCCAGATAGCCGTCTGGCGAGACGAATACGGCAGTGCAGTAGAGAGTGCCTCCCTCCCGCTCGATCACGCCAACCACCAGGTAGATCCCGAGCTCGGCTGCGAGTACGACGAGCCGGTCTAGTGCTGGTCCCGGAATGTCGATAGAGCTCTCCCAATACCTCCGGAAGTGATCGCGGCCTTCCGCGGTGCGGTCGCCTATCACGGTGCCGAAGGAGATGCCTCGGGGATAGCCGGAGATGAAGGCTTCAGGAAACAGCACTAGGCCCGCCCCCCCAGCAGCTGCGTCGGTGGCCAGCTTCTGAACCTTGGCAAGCGTAGCGGCGCAATCGAAGACGACCGGTGCGGCCTGAATTACTGCGACTCGCTTGCGCTCAGTGGTGGTCACGATTCGCGTCCGGTGGATGCCGCATGCTCGCTTCTGGACTGGAGCTCGTCCACCAGCCGATGTGTCACTGGAGCCGCGATTCCTGCCCTGGCTGCGCGCCTGAGCAAGGCGCCGCCTAACGCATCCAGTTCGAATGGTCGGCCGGCGGCCTCGTCACGCTGCATCGATGACTACGTTCAGCCGGTCCTCCCTCATGAGGAGCCAATGATATGCGCCGCGTCGGGCACGACCGAGGTCAGCTTGCGAGCGCGGCCTGAGCCTTGGCGATGTCGTTGGGAACCACGGCCAGATGGTTGTCGACCGCCCTATAGGTCACTTCGATGTTGACCCCAGCCTCACCGAGCCGCAGCGTGAAATTCACGAGCCACCCCGGACGTGGATCCAGCGGCATCACCAGGACGTCGCGCTCTTCCACGAGCTCGGCACCTGCCTCCTGCAGGATGTCTCGGCACTCTCCGTCCTCGACCAGGAAATGACGGAGTCCACGCCCATCGACGGCACACCCACACACACCGGTTACGGCGAGGCCGGCACGGTGTAGAGCTGCCGCCGCCCCGGCGACGGTTCCCGGTCTGTTTTGGAGTCGCACGGAGATGTCCTTCACGCCTCTCTCCTTTCGTGTTGAGCAAATTGACCGCTGGTCTGCACTTTCGCTGGCTTGCTGTTCCGTCGGCGCAGGTTTCGACGCATTTTCACAATCGTCATCAAGTCGTTCACTGGTCGCCCTTCGAGCAACCAGATGTAGGACGCCAATACGGAGGTAGTCGTTATGACCTCCTCCGCCAAACCATGTGCTGTACAACCAGATCGGGGACGAGTAAAGGCTCTCGACTTTCGCCATCTAACAGGGCCGGGTTCGCGTGAACCCGGCCTTTTCCTTGCCCGGGGCTCCGGCGCAACATTGCGGATGCCCCGTTATTGGAAGTTGGGAGGAGTCCGAGCAGATGGCAGTCGAGAGGTTCACGCGCGAGCGGATCATTCACTTCGTCCGGGTCATCGGGATCGCCGCACTGCTGGGCATTGTGGTCGGGATCGTCAGCAGCGCAGTCATTGGGGTCGGGGTCCAGTACCTGGGGCCTCTCGAGGGCTACCGACTGGGCGCGCTCGTCGGTGCGTTGATCGGCGGAGTCTACGGGGGCGCGTCGGGACTCGGCATTCGGGGCCTGATCGGGGGCGTCTTGGTCGGGGCGGTCGTTGGGGCCGGAATCGGTAATGCCGCGTGGAATCACCAACTGGCCGGCGCTCCAAACCCGGCGCAGTCCTACGACCCGATCAGGTTTCCGGCCATCGGTCTCGACCGGATGCTGGTCATCGGCGCCGAGACGGGAGCTGTCGTGGGTGCGATCGCTGGCTCGATTCCAGGTGGACCGGCCATGCCGAAGGGCGCCGCCTAGCGGCAGCACGGCTGAGACGGTTCGGCGAGCAACCAAGGCCGGTTTCGAAGGCGATTCCGGCCTTGTTTCTGCACCGCGGCATCTCTCCTACGAGTTGTAGAGTTCCTTCAAATACGTGCTCTGGGTTCTCATCGCCCTGCAATGGCTGCACATCCTGGCCGGCATCTTCTGGTTCGGCACTGCGATGACAGCCCATGTCGTTGCGTTCCCAGCTTTCAGCACGTTTCCGCCCCCAACCCGGCGCGCGATCATCGAGGCCTTCGCCGCTCGTTACGGCCGGTTGGTGGGGGCGGTCGCCGGCCTGACCATCCTCCTCGGCATCCTCCGCGGCATCAGCGGCGGCGTGCTGAACGTGCTCACTTCCCCATATGGCCTGACCTGGACGGCCGCCATCGTCCTGGGTCTCGGGATTGCAGCATTCGAGGGCATGCGCATCAGCCCTACCGTCGGGAAGCTCATCGCCTCGAGCGACGCCGGGCAGATCCAGGCTCTCGATGACCGCCTCGCCAGCGACGGGAAGGTCCACCTGGGCGGATTTCTGGTCATCTTCAGCCTGATGATCGCGATGCGTTTCGGCTACTGAATCGAGAAGACGACTCGGGCCGATCGCTCGGCCCGAGTCTCCAGTTCTTTACAGTCCGGATCAGTCGAACGGTGGTACCGCCAGGAAGACTTTCGAAAGATCGTTGACTGCCGCGTCCCGGAAACCCAATGGGGCCAGGCTGTAGCGGCGCTCGATCGTGGCGAGGATCGATGTCGTGTCGTACTGCGAGTGGTCGACGACGAAGTTGCCCTGGAGACGTGGAGAGATGATCAGCGCGGGGACCCTCGTTCCGGGCCCAAATTGGTCGTGTGGGCCGGCATTCTTGCCCTGCCCCGGAGGCGTTACGTGGTCCCACTGACCGCCGAACTCGTCGTAGGTAACCACGACCATGGTGTCCTTTCGGCAGCTGCTGTTCTGGATCGATTGGAGCAGCTTGACCAGATGGTTGCTGCCCTCCGACTCGCTGGTGTAGCCGGGGTGCTCGTTCTCGAGCCCGATCGGCTTGACGAAGCTGACCGAGTTGAGCTTGCAGTCATCGCTCGAAGCCGTGGCGAGGTCCATGAACGCTTGCTCGTCGCGTAGGTGCGTCCGCCCGGCGGTTCCGGGAGCGTACGCGGCGAAGTAGTTGAAGGGCTGGTGGTGGAACTGGAAGACCTTGTTCGGGCAGAACGGGTATGCCGGGTTTGGGGTCGAGTTGGGGTCGCCACAGACGCCGGGCGTGGTTCCGTTGGTCCAGCCTGGGGCGCCGACGTCGCCGTCAGCATTGGACCAGCCGCCCGAGTACCAAGCCCAGCTGACATCGGCGCTGGTGAGCTCGTCTCCGATGGTCTTGCCGGACTGTAGCGGAAGCTTTACAGGGTTCGACGACGTCGGCTGGGAGGTCGGCTGGATGGTGTTGACCGCGTAGTCCCCACATTTGACGTTCGGGTCGGTGGTCGATAGGCCGCACAGCTGTGTCAGCGGTTTGTCCGCGACTGCAGTCGTCGCTGCGTAGAGCTTGTAGCTGGTCGGCATGCCGTTGGCGTCGAGGATCGAATGCTGCGCGGTGGGAGCGTTCGGGTATGTCGGAGTCGCAGCGGCGATGAGCCACTGGTGATTGAGAAACGATCCACCGAAAGCGCCCTGGAAGAAATCGTCCGCGATCGCGTAGTGCGGGTGGGCCGGATCGTGCAGGTATTCGTAGATGGGCAGTGCCGACGTGTTGTAGTAACCCATGGTCAGCCCGACCGCGTCGCTGCCGGTGACGTAGCGGTTCTGGTGCCCCTTGTTGAGCTGGTATTGCTCTTGATAGAACTTGTGCACGACATCGCGTGTGCAGCCGCCGCCCAAGTTGTTCGGGTCGGGCAGCGAGCCGTTGGCGAAGAAGACGCCAGGCTTCGGACACGTTTGCGCGCTCGCCGGGATGTAGGCCTCGATGCCGAACGGCTGGTTGGTGAACGCGCTCGAGAATGTAGCGCTAGTCGTGGCGTCCGTACAGGTCGCCGGCAAGTGTGGCGAGGCGAGGTTCAGGTCGTTCTGCAGCAGACACGTGTACGGCGCGTCGTGTTGCCCGATCTGGATTGTGTGCGCAGGGTCGGCGTTGGCGCGTCCATTCACGCCTTCCCAAGCGCCGTAGAGATTGTCGAAGCTGTGGTTCTCTTCGTAGATGACGACGATGTGGTTGATCTTCGCGAGGGCGGTGGCGCTATCGCCGGTGTCCGCCTGGACCGCCAGGAAGACGGGACCCGGCGCCACCACCATCGATGCTGCTGTCGCTACCGCCAGAAGGTGACGTAAAGATCGACTCATAAGCCGCTTCCTCCTGAACTGACAACCCGGCGTGGGTTGCGTACATTGTTGCGACCATAGGCGCGGCGCGCAAGGGTCACATCGGGGCCGCGCCGCCTTGTTCGTAGGGGTCAGCCCTTAGGTTTGCGATGCGTCAACACACGTTTGACGGCCTCGAAGACGATCCACACGATCAGCACGACGACCAGACCGACAGGTCCACCCAGGCAAAGGGCGAGCAGGAAGGTTCCGATCAAAGCGCCGGCCGCCGGGTCGGCACGCAGCGGGAGCGGGGTTTGGCTCCGCTCATGCTCGAGTGGTGACATTTCCACGCTCTAAGCTGGACTCGGTCTGCGGATGTGGTTGACCAATGCGTGTCCGGCGAGCGCCGACCCAATCACCATGACCACGACGACGAGCACACCTGGCCCTGGCATGTAGTTCTTGATCGTCGTCAGCACGCCCAGGCCCAGCCAGGCGCCGAGGCTGATGAAGACAGCGTCGTAGAGGGCTACCCCTGGGGCCAGCCCGATAACGAACGTGCGTCGAGGCATCGCGACCAGGCCCGAGAGCTGGGTCGTGTACACGCGCAAGCCGGGAGTGATGCGACCAAGGAAGACCGTCACTGACCCGCCACGCCGAAGTTTCGCCGTCAGATCGTCGACCCGGTCACGGGCATGAAGCAGTCGTGCAATTCGAGGCAGCGCTGTGCTTCCGATGTGCTCGCAGAGCTCGCGTCCACCGATGGCTCCGATCAGTGCAGAGAAATACACTGCCGAGACCACCACAAACGGGTTGACGCGACCGGTTGCGATCGAAATGCCGGTGAGAACCAAAAGCAGGTCGCCGGGGGCCATCGGCATTGGGATTCCCAACTCCTCGAGCAGGATGAGTCCGCAGATGACTCCGATCAATGGATAGCCCGAAATACCCAGTAAGGAGTGGATGATTGCGCTCATGGCGCGACCTTAGGCGGCGTCGTGAACGATCGCATCGGGGCCGCGCCCCCGGTTGACTAGGGGTCATCCCTGAGTCAGACGGAGGTCGTTTAGTCGCCGCCGAAGATGAGAAACAGAAGGTACGGGGCCAACATCCAGACGAGGGTGAAAGAGCCCAGAGTCAAGGCCGAGATGGCGGTGCGGCGCCGGCTGGTGCCGATTGCCAGGGCCAGCCAGCTGATCAGGGCCGCACCAAGGGCGAGCACGAGCCCCAGCGACCAAGCGGGAGCCAGGTCGTGCTCAAGCCGCGATGCGGGAGTGGATAACGAGCCGCCGACCGGATCGTATTGGTAGTAATCCGGATGAGCTGCGACGCAGGCCGGATCCGGTGGCCGATAGCCCTTCGCGGCACCGCACGGGTCAGGGCCCTGCAGCGATGCGAGGATCGGCTCGGCGAAGAAGAATGCACCGGCCGCCAGCGGGGCGGCAACGGCCCCGACAAGTCCGGCCAGCGCGAGCACGTCGGCGAGTCGATGGCTCGCGCCGGTGTTTGCACCCCTCATGTCAGCGCCGGCGGCAATTCCGTCAGCGCTGGTCGAGCGCGACCGCCAGGCGCCGATGACGCCGACCACGAGGCCGCCCATCCCGGCCACCACCAGAGCAAATGGCGCCCCGGGCGGAATTATCAGTGCTGCGCCCTTCCACATAGGGATGTAAAACATCAGGAGGCCCAAACCGGTTGCCACGACTCCAGCCGGAATTAGCCAGCGCATGATGCGCCGCCACACTAGGCATCGAGGGACCCGACCGCATCGGGGCTTGACCCGTGCTCGTGGTAAGGGTTAGCCCTGTACCGCGCCCGAGATCGGCGGTGAGATGATGCGGCGATGCGTGAGCGTGTGCTCATCGTGGACGATCACGCGGGGTTCCGCCGGCTCGCACGCCGCCTTGTTCAGGCCATCGGCCATGAGGTGGTGGGCGAGGCTGGCACGGGAGCCGAAGCGTTGAGCGAGTCGCGGCGCCTCAAGCCCGACCTCGTGCTCCTTGACATCCAGCTTCCTGACCTCGACGGTTTGGCGGTCGCCGCGTCCCTGAGCTCGGAGCCGGAGCCCCCCGACGTGGTCCTGGTCTCGAGCCGCGACGCCGCCGACTACGGCCCTCGCCTTCAGGACTGCGGCGCTCTAGGCTTCATCGCCAAGGCGGATCTTTCCGCCGAAAGCCTGGTGGCCTTGCTCGGAGCATGAACACCTTGCAGCGTCGCGTCATCCAGGCCGGCGCGCTGGCCATGATCGCGCTGGCGTGCTTCTCTGAGGTGAACTTCACCATCCTCCCAGGCGGCGGCGTTGGCCCGGAGCTCTCGCCCGATTGGTATGCGGCGCTGGTTTATATCGTCCCGGGGTCTTCATTCGTCCTGGCCGGGCTGATCGCGTGGTCACTCCGACCTCGGAACCGCGTCGGTCTCTTGATGATCGGTGTCGGCGTCGGTCTGCTCACGGGCGACGCGTTGCTCAAGAACAGGGTTGGCCAGGTCTCGCCCGCCGCGGAGGTCCTCCTGGATTTCGTCAGCCCCCTCTGGGCGGTCGTACTCATCCACCTCCTGTTGGCCTTTCCTGGAGGACGACTTGTCTCCAGGCTGGACCGCGTGGTGGTCCGATCCTTTTACGCTGTCGTGCCGCTCGCGGCTCTGCTCGCCGTCATCGCCGGCTATCCCGTGCTGGGCAAGATCAGCCAGCCCGTCTTCGACATCGAGGTCCCAGCCGCGGGTTCCATTTACCTCGCGTGTCTGGTCATCGGTTCGGCCCTGGTCATCCGCCGCTGGTTCTTGGGTGGGCACGCCCGGCGCCGATCGATGTCACCCGTCTTCTGGCCGATGGTCCCGATCACCGTTTTCTTCGTGCTTGCGACGGCAGCGGTCCTCCGGGGTTCGGTCACCGCGCTGGCAACAGTGTTCCCGCTCTTGCTCGTCGCCCTTCCGGTCGGGTGTCTGATCGGCCTGCTCAGATCCGGACTGGACATGTCATCAGTAGGCGATCTGGTCGTCAAGCTGTCGGGCGGTTTGGCGCCTGAGCAGCTTCAGCCGGCGCTGGCGCAGGCCCTCCACGACCCCTCGCTCGAGGTCGCCTACTGGCTGCCGGCTCAAGAGTGGTTCGCAGACCTGGAAGGGAGGCGGATCGAGCTCCCGACCGCCGACTCTGAGCAAGCAGTGAGCCTTCTGGGCGACCCGGCCAGCCCGGTCGCGGCGCTGATCTACGACTCCTCTCTCGTGGATGAGGGACAGCTGGTGGATACCGCCGCCGCGGCCGTGCACCTGGCTTTGCAGAACGCCCGTCTCCAGGTCCAGCTGCGCGCGCAGCTGGAGGAAGTGCGCCAGTCACGCGCGCGCCTGGTCGAGGCTGCCGACGGCGAGCGCCAGCGTGTCGAGCGGGACCTGCACGATGGGGCTCAGCAGCAGCTGGTAACCCTGCTGTTGTCGCTCCAGGCCACGAAAGCAGAGGCGATGCGGCGCTCCGACTTCGAGACGGCAACTTTGATCGACGCCAACATCGCATCGCTCAGGGAGGCGCTTGGAGAGCTGCGCGAGCTGGCGCGAGGCATCCACCCGACGATCCTCACCCAGGCCGGGTTGGTTCCTGCGATCAGGTCCCTGACCGAACGATGCCCGATTCCCGTCGACGTCACGGGGGAGCTGGGCGACCCTCGGCTGGCGCCGCCCCTAGAGACAGCCTTGTACTTCGTCGTTTCCGAAGCGATCACCAACGCCGTGAAGTATTCGAAGGGGCGGCGGATGTGCATCTCGCTTGGCCGCCGCTCGGGATTCGCTGTCGTCGAGGTTTCCGATGATGGTGTTGGTGGCGCTGACCTGTCTGTCGGTTCTGGTCTTCGCGGACTCACCGACCGGGTCGCTGCGGTGGGTGGGCGCTTGATCATCAAAAGCGACCTCACAGGTGGCACGACCATTCACGCGGAGGTGCCGTGCGGGTAATCGTCGCGGACGACTCGGTGTTGTTTCGAGAAGGGCTGACTCGGGTTCTCGAGAGCGGCGGCTTCGAAGTCGTGGGCCAGGCCTCCAATGCCGACGAGCTGGACCTTCTCGTGGCGAGCACCAACGCCTCCCTCGTGATTCTCGACATTCGGATGCCGCCGACCCAGACCGACGAGGGGCTGGTGGCCGCCAAACGGATCCGACGCCAGCATCCGGAGATGGGTGTCCTGATGCTGTCTCAATATGTAGAAAGTCACCACGCTCTCGACCTCCTGGGCCAGAGCCCTGATCGCGTCGGCTATTTGCTCAAGGATCGGTTCGCGGACCTCGATGAGTTCCTCGATGCGGTGCGCCGCGTGGGCAACGGCGGGTCCGCGGTCGATCCACTCGTGGTATCGCAGCTCCTGGGCCGGAAGCGGGCCCACGACCTGATCGAAGACTTGACGGGTCGCGAGCGGTCGGTTCTCGGCCTCATGGCTGAGGGCCGATCCAACGATGCGATCGCGTCAGCATTGAAAATCAGCCCGAAGACCCTGGAAGCCCATATCGGCACCATCTACTCCAAGCTCGGATTGGAGCCGGCAGGAGGCGATCACCGGCGGGTGCTCGCCGTGCTCAACTACCTCCGCTCGTCCTGACGACCGAGGGCGAGATCAGCGGCCTAGCCCTCGAGCCATTCGGTGACAAACCTGTCGCTGGCGTGGATGTCGATCTGTCGCAGCCGGGCGCTGCCTGAATTGACGAACTTGTGGGGGACGCCCGGCTGGACGATCAGCACCTGTCCGGCGCTCGCCTGCACGGTGTCCGAGCCGACCGTGTACGTCGCCTGCCCTTCCAGGACGATGAAGATCTCCTCGTAAGCATGCCGGTGGAGTCGCGGACCGCCTCCGGGCTCCTCGTCGACGAAGATGATGCAGACGTGGGCGCCGCCAAACAGGTAGCCCTGGAGTTCCGAATCGGGCAGCTGCTCGCGGTCGACCACCAGGTACTCGGGAGTCATCTTCGGTTGATTGTCTGCGAATCTCTGGTGCACCAGGGGCGACTAAAGCTCGACGACCCATCGCTCGCAGCCCAGCACTTCGCTTCGCTTACGTTGGGGATTCCCCTAGACCGTGGCATGTTCTACCCGATCGATGAAACTACTCGAGACGCTGACCTCGATCGCATGGCCGATGCCGCCGCCAGGGTTTTCCTCGCCGCATACGCCGTGCCCGCAAGTCGTAATTGAGGAGATCGCAAGTGGTTCACGCGATCACCCGCGCCGGCGCAAGCGCGGCAGCAGCCTGACAAGGCCGCCGGCGACGGCGAACAGCGTGATCCCGGACACGATCAGGACCACCGGAAAGCCGAGGGACTGTGCGAAGTGCCGAAAGCCAACCTCATTGACGACGATGAACAGCGCCACCCCGCCGGCGATCGCGTAGCCCGCGCTGCTTCGAGCGAGCGCCAGACCGAACGCCGCGAGCGCAAACACAGCTGCGAAGTACTCGAGGTTTCCACCGTCAGCGTTGAATGAAAGAGCCAGCGCGACTGTGGTGGGCGGGACCACAACCGCGAACCTCAAGACTTCGCGCGCCCAGCGGCGCTCGCGGCCGCCCGCGATCGTTTCGGAGAGGACCGCCAGGACCGCGGCCGGGACGAGCCAGGTCAGCAAGACGCCGGCACTCGGGAGCGTTCGCGTGTAGGTGTCGAAATAGCCGGCCGTGGTGTAGGCGAGGGCGGCGGTCACAACAGCTAGCAGCGCCGCGCCTGAGCGCCACAAAAGCGCCGCAGCGATGACCGCACCGATGAGAGCCCCGAGCATGATCGACCCGCTGGTGTCCGGTTCATCCGTATAGCCGTAGCGCGACGCCTGCGTGAGGACGTTGGCGTCGACGAACGCCTGCGCGAACCAGACCGCAGCGGCGACCGCCGCCACGGTCCAGCCCGCGGCGCATGCACGTCGGGCGGCTCCAGTCCCGCCCACCCTTTTCACAAGCTCACCCGCGGCCAGGCCCGCGGCCACCACCAGACCGAGGATCACGAGTCGACCGCCTGAGCCGAGATTTGCGTACTGGGTGCCGTACAGAAAGCCGACGCCGACCAAGAGGACGACAGTGCCGATGTAGGCGATCACCTCACTGACTGAGATGCGGGTCGGTCGATCGGTGACCGGACGGCCGGCCTCGAAGGCCTCGATTCGAGCCGCGGTGGCGGCGTCGATGACGCCGGCGGCCTGCCAGGCCGCGAGTTGGTCCCTCAGGCGTTCCTCCCCCGAGTTGGTCGGCGGTGTGCCCTGTGGCGGCGCGCCGGTGTTTTCCATCGCCTAAGCGCAGTCGCCGCCGGGCGCGACGTCGGTCGTGATCCCAGCTGCGATCTTCTGAAAGCCAGATGCCGCGTCAAAAAG
>WNFD01018131.1_pt1 | contig 10988 bp, 10 predicted proteins | sample 5400491 | NCBI WGS metagenome assembly WNFD01 (sample SAMN13153343, study PRJNA577476) | soil metagenome | isolation source: 120 cm saprolite under Douglas fir tree site 2 hole 2 replicate 2 | place: USA:California | collected 2015-04-18 | reverse complement strand
AAGTGGGGCGCCGATTTGCTCCGCCTCTGGGTCGCGTCGGTGGAATACCAGGCCGATGTAAAAATGAGCGAGCGCGTGATGACCCAGCTCAGCGAAGCCTATCGCAAAATTCGCAACACCTTCCGCTTCGCCCTTGGGAACCTCGGCGATTTCGATCCCTCACGCGATGCGCTTTCGAACGACCAACTCGAGGAAATCGATCGCTGGATGCTCGATCGCACCGCCGACCTGGTCAAAAAGTGCCGCGAATGGTATGCGAATTACGAATTCCACCGCGTCTATCACGCTATCCATGATTTCTGCGTCGTGGACCTCAGCGCATTCTATTTCGACGTGCTAAAGGATCGCCTCTATACCAAGGCGCCCAGGAATAAATCCCGCCGCTCCGCGCAAACGGCCGTTTGGAAAATCTCCAGCGCGCTCGTCCGCCTCGCTGCCCCAATTCTCGTTTTCACTTCCGAGGAAATGTGGAAGTATCTGTCGAAATCGCACGGCGAACCAGAAAGCGTTCACATGTCGCTGTTCCCAGAAGCCGAAGTGCTCGCTTGCGGAATCGCCAAAGACGCGGCGGAAAAGTGGGAGCGGCTGGCGCAGGTGCGCTCTGCGGTGCTCGTGGCCCTCGAACAAGCGCGCGCCGCAAAGATCATCGGCGGCGGCCTCGAGGCGAAAGTCCATCTGCACGCCGGCCCGGAAGCCGCGGGCTTGCAGAAGCTGCTCGAAGAAAAAAAGTCCCTTCTCCCGGCGCTCTTCATCGTTTCCCAAGTCGAAGTTCATCCCTCTGCCGTCGCTGCATCCATTCCGGCCGAAACGTTGCCGGGCCTGACGATCAAGATCGACCGTGCCGACGGCGCGAAATGCGAGCGCTGCTGGAACTACTCGACCCACGTCGGCGAAAATTCCCGCTACCCCACCATCTGCGAGCGTTGCTCCGAAGCCCTCGTCGAACTCGAATCCGCAATTGCAGGGGTCGCTTCATGAGCTCCAGTTGCACCGGCCCCTCTGCTTCCTTTTTTTCCTTTACCTCGTTTATCTCCTTCACTTCCTTTTCTTCATGACTTTCTCCTCCCGCCTCCGCTTTCTCTGGCTTACTCTTGCCGTCGTCTTTCTCGACCGTGCCACAAAGGCTTGGATCGAATCCCGCTCCGCTGATCGCTTCCCGGAGCCCGTCATTCGCAATTTTTTCTATCTCGTCGACTCTCGCAACCCTGGCATCGCCTTCAGTTTCCTCGCTGGCCTCTCCTCTCCCGCTCTGCGTGCAATCCTCATCGTCGGCTCCCTGGTCATCATCGCGGTCATCACCTGGCTGCTCGTCGCCGGCCGCGGCATCAGCGCCCTAAGCGCTGCCGGCCTTGCCCTTCTCCTTGGCGGAGCCACCGGCAACGTCACCGACCGCATCCTCCACGGCGCCGTCACCGATTTCATTCAACTCTATCTACGCTTCCTTCCTTGGCAAACCTTCAATCCGTGGCCCGCCTTCAACATCGCCGATTCCGCCATCACCATCGGCGCAACTCTCATGCTTCTTGACATACTATTTGGGCACCGGCATGAAACACTCCCATCGAGTTCGCAAGCGCCGTAGTCGAGGAGGAAGTCTGTGAGCAGATGGAAAAATTTCAATCGCCGTGAATTTCTCACCACCGCTCTTGGAGCCGCCGCTTCTTTTTCCGTCTTGCCTCCGGGCCATCGCCTCATCGGTGAGCTGCTCGAGCCTCAGTCGCGTTTCGCGCCCTTCCAATTTCCCGAAGAATTTATTTGGGGCGCCGCCACCGCCGCCTATCAGATCGAAGGCGCCTGGGCCGAAGACGGCAAGGGCGAATCCATCTGGGACCGCTTCTCGCACACCCCCGGCAAAGTGAAGGGCGCATCCACCGGCGACGTAGCCTGCGACTCCTACCATCGCTACAAAGAAGACGTCGCGCTCTTGAAAGCACTAAACCTGAACAGCTACCGCTTCTCCATTTCCTGGCCGCGGATCCAGCCCGATGGTTCCGGCGCTCCCAATGCCAAGGGCCTCGACTACTACAAGCGCCTCGCCGATGCTCTTCTCGAAGAAAAAATCCGCCCGCTCTGCACTCTCTATCACTGGGATCTCCCGCAAAAATGGGAAGAAGCCGGCGGCTGGCCCAATCGTGACCTGGCCGCGCGCTTCACCGACTATGCTGACGTCACCGTCCGCGCCCTCGGCGACCGCATTTCTCATTGGTGCCTCTTCAACGAACCCTGGGTCTTCACGTTTCTGGGCTACGCCAGGGGCGCTCATGCCCCCGCGCGCAAGAATTTTGCCGATTGCATGCGCGCCACGCATGTCGTCAACATTGCTCAGGGCCAGGCTTTCCGCGCCGTCAAAGCCATCAACTCCAAGCTCCAGGTCGGCACCGCATTCAGCATGGCCAACTGTCAGCCCGCCACCTCAAGCGACGCCGATCGCCAGGCTGCCGACCGCGCCCACGCGCTCGGCAACGTTTGGTTCGTCCACCCCGCCCTCCGCGGCGAATATCCCAAAGCATTCCCCGGCGACAATCCGCTTGAACTCATGGGCGTCAAGTCCGGCGACCTGGAGCTTTGCAGCGCTCCGCTCGATTTTCTCGGCATCAACTATTACCTCCGACAGCTTGTCTCCGCCATTCCTCCCGGCACAGGCGAAGATACCACCGGAGTCCACCATTTCGACGCCCACGAAGGCCCGCTCACCGATTTCGCCTGGGAAGTCTGGCCCGATGGCTTCCACGATCTCGTCTTCCGCATCTCTTGCGAATACAAAACCACGCCGCTCGAAATCACTGAGAACGGCTGCTCCTATCTCGATTGCCCCGACGAGCACGGCCGCATCCCCGATGAACGCCGTATCCAGTTCATGCGCGGCTATCTCCACGCCCTCGGACGCGCCATGCTCCACGGCGCTAACGTGCGCGCTTATCATCACTGGAGCCTGCTCGACAATTTCGAGTGGGCCGAAGGCTACGCGCAGCGCTTCGGCTTAACCTACGTGGATTTCCGCACGCAAAAGCGCACTATCAAGGACTCCGGCCACTGGTACTCCAAGCTCGCCGCCACCGGCAGCCTCACGTAGCTAACTGCGGTGGCAACAGCCAGATTGGTAGTTATTTCATGCCGTGTGAACAGGAACTTAGGAATTTCCCGCTGGAGCCCAACGCTTTTGAAGAAGCGCAGCTCTTTCACCGTGAATTCTAAGTGTCCCTCGTGCCGCATGTCAGGATGACTCAGATTTGAAGGGTGGCGCCCTCCCTCCCGCGCGCCTCAGTCATGGGCTGAACGCTCACAACTGAAAACGACGGTTTCAATCGCCCCAGCCAGCGAGTGGAGGAAAGATGCGTAAACTGAATGCTCTGCTGATCCTGTGCTTCACGCTGCTTTTTGGTTCGACTGTTCAAGGCCAGACCAATACCGGCGTAAACAACGCCGAATTGAATGGCGACTACGCCTTTACCTTCAGCGGGATCAGCGGGAATGGGAGCGTCTCATCCGTATTTGCGGCCGTGGGAAGATTCACCGCGGACGGGGCCGGCAATCTCACGGGCGGCGAACTGGCCACCAACGGCGCAGGTGCCGGGGCCGTAAGCCCTCAAGCCTTCACCGGGACCTATTCGATCGGTGCCGACAATCGCGGTGTGATGACTCTGAATTTTTCGGGCAGCTCGGCGAAGCTGGCCTTCGCCATGCTGGCCAACGGTAACGCCCAGTTCATCGAGTTCGACGCCTCCGGCGGAGCCGGAACGATCGGCTCGGGGACCATGGAAAAAGCGGACACCACCGCTTATAGCACGGCCAGAATCACCGGGGACTATGCGTTTGGCGCCGCCGGCTCAGATAACGCAAATAATCGCGCTGCGATCGCCGGCCGTTTTACTTCCAATGGGACAGGCACGCTCACCAACGCCGCCGGGGACGTCAACGCCTATGGCACTGATTATGCGATGAACTTTACGGCCGCGAATTACACGGTGTCCAGTACCGCCACCGGGCGCGGCGCCATGAGCTTGGCCTTCACGTTTGGCGGAGCACCAGACACCTTGAATTTCGTCTTTTACGTCGTGAATTCAGGAAAGCTGTTTGTGATGGAGAGTGACACGGTCACCACCGCGACCCCGCTGCTAAACGGCACCGTGGTGCGGCAGCAAATTCCCGCAGGGGGATTCTCCAACACCTCGCTGAACGGCAACATGGTGATTTATCTCACCGGACTCTCCTTGTGCGGCAGCGGACCAGGGGTGCCCAAAGCGGTCGCCGGTTTGCTCACTACCGACGGCAACGGCTCCCTTTCCATAACCTACGACGAGAACTACTGCCGGGCGCCCAATGCCGTCACCGGTGCGGCGGGAACCTACAGTGTGGCCGGCAATGGCCGGGCATCGATCACCATAGGAGGTTATAGCTTGGTCGCCTACCTGGTGAACTTGAATCAAATTTTCCTCTTCGTCTCGGATTCCAATGTTTTGTTCGGGTTCGGCGAACCCCAGGCCGCAATGTCCTTCACCAATGGCGCGCTGCAGGGTAAATACGCGGGCTTTGCGACCAACCCGGCGGATTTCGGCGTGGTGGTCTTCTCCGGCGAATTCACGGCGGACGGCGCCAGCCCGACGGGCACGATCACCGGCACCGAAGACATCGGCGCGCCGAGCGGACCGAACCCTGCCGCGGCCTTCAACGCCACCTACTCTGTAACCCCATCGCCCACCAATGGCCGGGGAACCATGACGGTCACTGCCGGGACCGGAGGCAACGCTGTCATTTATATGATCTCTGCCTCGAAGTTTGTGGCGGTTTCACAGAACGATCCCAATCCCGCAGTCTTGCTCTTCGATCAATCTTCCGTTACTCCTCCGTCCGTCTCGCTTTCCTCGCTGACGCTGAACCCTACGAGCGTCACTGGCGGGAATTCCTCTACGGGCATAGTGACCTTGAGCGGACCAGCCCCGTCAGGCGGAGCGCAAATCACACTCTCAAGCACCAACACCATAGTAGCCAGCGTGCCTTCCAGCGTGACGGTGGCAGCCGGAGCTACCAGCGGATCGTTCACCGTCAGCACCACTGCGGTTGCTGCCTCGACCACGATCACTATCTCCGTGTCTTACGGTGGCGCGACCAGATCGGCCTCGCTCACCTTGAATCCTGCGCCCCCTCCCCCGCCCACTCTCTCTTCGCTGACGCTAAACCCCACGAGCGTCGTTGGTGGCCTGCAATCCTCGACGGGTACGGTCACGCTAAGTGCACCAGCTCCCGCAGGTGGCGCGGCGGTCAGGCTCTCCAGCAGCAACGGCGCGGCGAGCGTGCCTTCCAGCGTATTCGTTCCCGCTGGCGCCACCAGAGCAACCTTCACAGTGAACACATCTATAGTTCTGGTCCCGACTTCCTCAACGATCTCGGCTTCGTATAACGGCACGACTCGGACGGCAAGTCTTTCCGTGCACCTGTAATGGGCGTGCGCCTCATTGCGTGACCGGTATTCACGCCGCCGGGTCGACCGCATGGCTCATTTTCTTCCGAAGACTCGCGGCACCCGGGTTGCCCGAGGCAGAGACACACTCGGAGATTGGCGCAAGCCGCATGTGAGTGTGCCCAACTGAGCCTCCGATTCAAATGGATATGCCCAAATGCGCTGCGGGAAACCAAGCCGTCCCAAAATACGTCGAAGAAACAGCACCCTGCGCCGCCAGGCGGAACCCGGCAAGGCCTTGGTCTATGTGTTCCAGGATGTGGAGCAAAGTAACTCCGTGAATATCGGAACCGTCACAAGCCGCGTTGGCCTTGATGGCGGCTGGGTTGGCGCAATCCATGGCAAGTCTTATTTCTTCTTCTCTGCGGATCCGGGGAGTCATCGCGTGTGTGCCGCCTGGCAATCCAATTTCAAGAGACTTTCCAAACTGGGTTCCGCAGCCGATCTAACTGCCGAAGCCGGCCAAGTCTATTACTTACGGGTTAGAGTGGATGTAAGACCGGAGCATCGGCCGGACGTGAAAATGGAACACATCGACACTGCGGAAGCCCAGCTTCTCATCGCCTCCTCCTCGTTCAGCACCTCGCAACCCAAAAAGTGACTTGGCTTCATCCCGGCGCATTTTCTCGGGTAACCGCGTTCTTTCGTTCGTCCCTGTCCTAGCCATTCTTCCAGGTCCAGACCTAGCCATTCGGCGGATGTAGACGCACTCGCCTTAATGGCATCTTGTTCATGGAGGTTCAAGAAATGTCCACAGAACTTATCGAGCTTTCGAACGCGTTGGCGCAGGCCACCAAGCGCGCCGCCGCGAGCATCGTCGCCGTTCACACGGAGCCGCGCGGCTCTTCCAGTGGAATCGTTTGGCATTCCGGAGTAATCGTCACCGCCGAACATGCACTGCGTCGCGACGAAGAGATTCAGGTGACGTTGCCCGACGGTCGCGTCGTCCCGGCAACCCTTGCGGGTCGCGATCCCTCAACCGATATCGCCGTTCTAAAATGTGCCGAGGCGGCCGCCTCCACTCCACAATTCGGCGATGCGGCGAAGTTGGAACCCGGCAGCCTGACCCTCGTCGTGGGTCGCACGCGCGCTAGTGGTCCAGTCGCTGCCCTCGGAGTCGTCAGCCTGGTTGCATCGGATCGACACACCTGGGCAGGGGCATCCCTTGCTCCGTATATCCGGCTCGACGTCTCTCTACAACCTACCGCTGCGGGCGGGGCCGTCATCGACGCACACGGTCTTGTCGTCGGCTTAGCCACGCCGCGCTTTGCGCGCTTCGGCGCCATTGCGCTTCCCGCTGCAACGATTGACAAGATTGCGGAAACGCTTCTGAAAAAAGGGCGCATACCGCGCGGCTATCTTGGCGTTGGATTGCAGCCGGTTCGCCTTCCCAGCGCCCTCCGTGAATCGCTGCAGCGCAACGAAAAGACCGCAGCGATTGTTGTGGAAGTGCATCCCGACGGCCCCGCGCACCAGGCCGGCATCGTCATCGGCGACATTTTAATTTCGCTGGGAGGCCGCCCCGTCAGCCGGCTGGAGGACGTTCAGTTTCATCTTGGCGGAGAGGCCATCGGCAAGGCGCTGCCGGTAAAATTCCTTCGTGGTGGCTCCGTTCAAGAAGGGAACGTTGTCATAGCAGAACGCCCGCATGGAGGCGAATGAGATGGCCGTCCCGGGATTTGGTGAAATTGCAGAAAAACTTCGCCGCTCAACCGTTCTGATTCGTGCAGGGGGCCGCGGCTGCGGGTCCGGCGTGATCTGGTCGAGCAGCGGCACCATTGTCACAAATGCTCATGTCGCGCGTGGCCTACAGATCACCATTGAGCTTTGGGATGGGCGCGAGTTTCGCGCTGCCGCTTCGGCGCGCGATCCGCGCCGCGACCTCGCCGCACTTCGCATCGACGCGGTGAATCTTCCTTCTGCCATCGCCGCCGATTCTTCGCAAATTCGACCGGGCGAACTTGCCATCGCCATCGGTAATCCGCTGGGTTTCGTCGGCGCCCTCACAACCGGCGTGATTCATGCCGTGGGCCCGATTCGTAGCCTCGGCGCGCAATCGTGGGTGCAAGCCGGGGTCCGCCTCGCGCCCGGCAATTCCGGCGGGCCGCTTGCTGACGCCCGCGGCCGTGTGATGGGAATCAACACGATGGTCGCGGGGCGGCTTGCGCTCGCTATTCCAGCCAACGACGTCCGGGATTTTCTTTCCGCTGGTCCCTCCTCCGCATGGCTTGGCGTGACCGTGCAGCCGGTGCGCGTTCCTCGATCCAGCCTGCATGGCAACGATGAATCAACATTTGGCCTGCTGCTTCTCGACGTGGACGAAGGCAGCGCTGCTGCCGCTGCTTCACTTTTGCCGGGCGACATCTTGCTGGGCACCGAACAAGAAGCCTTCACTTCGCTTGTTGATCTCTTTCAATCGCTCCAAGGCAACGGTGAGCGCCTCCTGCGGCTCCAGTTCCTGCGCGGTGATTACTCGCGCGTCCGCCGCGTCACCGTGCAGCTGGGCGGTCAACACGCTTCAAGGAGTTCCGTAGCGGCGTGATTCGCGTGTTCATTGTCGCCGCTTCCTCGCTCGCTCGCGCGGGCTTGCAATCTCTGTTTGCGGGCCAGGATGTGGAAGTCGTTGGCAGCGCCACAAATCTTGATTCGCTCGCCGATCATTGGTCAGACGCGCAACCTGACGTCATTCTCGTTGAAGCTTCTGGCGGACAATCCGAAGCGGTGATGGATTCTCTCGCTGCGTCCGAGCTCGCTTCCGAAGCCATCATCGTGGTCCTTTCAGACAATCCCGAGCCCGCATGGTTCGCTGAAGCCTTGCGAGCAGGCGTCCGGGCAGTGCTGCCCAGCGATGTATCGCCCGCGCAAGTCGCCGCCGCTCTCGAAGCCGCAGCCGCTGGACTTGTTGTCATCCACCCGGCGGCGGTCGATTCCATGGCTGCTCCAGTGGCGGCGGCATCGCAGCCGCTCGCCGAACCGCTGACGCCTCGCGAAAACGAAGTGCTGCAAATGCTCGCAGGTGGCCTGGCCAACAAGGAAATCGCCGCGCGGCTCGCGATTTCCGAGCATACGGTCAAGTTTCACGTGGCCTCGATTCTCGGCAAGCTGGGCGCCGGAAGCCGCACGCAAGCCGTCTCTCTCGGAATTCGCCGTGGTATCGTTCTCCTCTGACATCCACGAGATATTTTCCGCCAGGTTTCCCAGTCTACCTCCCCCACCCCCGGGTGGTTTTTCGCAAAGAGTGCGGAAACGATTGAAAACAAGGGGGTTGAGTTTTTGGTGAGTGCAAAAGAGTGCGCAAGGGTGTGAAAAGAAAGAGGATAGGCTGGAAACACGTCGGAACGTCCGAAGGTCTGAACGTCGGAAAGCCGAAAAGACGCTGGCCCCTCTACACCCCCCACCAATTTGCATGAATATCAAAAGAAAGGAGTTCCGGGAAGGGCATCGCACAATTGCTTGAAAAGAAAAGCGGATGCGCGACGTGGTTTTGAGCGTTGGTGGCCGTGAAAGTTGGAGGTGCCCCCTCCCCCCTATATTTTTGAAACGATATGATTCCAAAAGGGTTAGAGGGTAGGGGTCTGCAAACGATATGATTCCATGGGAGTTAGGGGCGAGACGAGTGGGAGCAGTGGTCAGAGCAAAGAAAGAATCAGGAGTCCTGCGAGGATGTTGCGCGTGAGTCAGGCAAGAAAGGTAGCATGAAGCGCAAACACATGTCAAGTAATTCTATGGATATCATTCGAATGGAGCGGGAAGGTGTTGATAAGGCAGGGGTTGCGGGATTGATGAGAGGAATTTGCGGGATGGCGATGCAGGGCGGGAAAGCGGACAATAGAAATCAAGCGGGGACGGGAACAATGGGCAAAAAAATCAAAGTGAACATCTTCGAGGATCTGCGCGAAGCGCTGCAAGACGTGCGGGCATACGAGCGGGGTGAGGACGTCAACCTCCGCGTTACACATTTCCCATCTGCTCCCAAGCAGCTTACCCCGAGGGAAATCCGGCGGATTCGCAGGAAGCTCAATGCCAGCCAGGCGGTGTTCGCGCAATACCTCAATGTGAGCGCCAATGCCGTGCGAGGCTGGGAACAAGGCACGCGGAAACCGCAACAAGCGGCGTTGAAACTGCTGGTCATCGCCAAGAAAAACCCGTGCCACCCTCTATGATGGCGTCGGCTCTGTCAAGAGACACCTAGAATTTACGAGCCGCGAGGGCTCGTTTTTTTCTTCTTACCTGAAAGAATCTTTTCTCTTTCCTGCATTTCGACCAAGGCTCGCTTCGTGAATCCAGCGGTGGAATCTGGTTCCACCAACCATCTATTCGGTCTCCCGTAACGGGCACCATGATTCTTTCTTCAGACGCCGCGATCGCTCGCGGGAGCAAGACGCCCAATCAGCCTAGCGATGGACTTGCGTCCACCAGGGTGGCACCCGGGCTGCCTTGCCTGCGAACCAGCTGTGCGTACTCTGCTCCACTACGCAGCATCCAGTACATCCGCACAGCCAACTTGCGCGCGATGGCTACCTTGGCCACCGCGTGTCCTCTTCGGAATTTCAACCGCTGATAGTCCTGCCGCAGTTCAGGATCCTGCCGCACGGCGTGGTGCACCGTTTCGATCAGCAGCCAGCGCACCATAGTGTTGCCCTGCTTGCTGATGGCTCCCAGCCGCCGCCGCTGGCCGCTGGAGTCTTCACTCGGATTCAACCCCAGATAACTGGCGATCTTCTTGCTGCGAGAAAAACGAGCTACTGGACCGATCGCCAGCACGAAGGCCAACGAAGTGACCGGACCGATGCCCGGATGAGTCATCAGCAGAACGGCATCTTCGCGACGTTGGGCTTCTTCCAGAACCGCGCGGTCCAACTCCGCGATTGCAGGATCGAGTTGGTCGAGCAGCTTCAGAAGCTCTTCCCGCCGCCGGCGGGCCCAGGGACCCAGTGCCAGACCGGCGAGGTCCGCGCGGCCTTTCTTGGTGAACAGCTTCTTCTTCCGGCACAAGCCCTGGCTCATCGCTAGGAAGTGCAGCTGGTTTCCCAACATGGTGCGCAAGCACACCAGTTTATGACGGTGCCAGAGCAACTGGCGGAGGTCGCGTTCCGCAGGCGTGGGAACCCAAATTTTCGGAAAGCGTTTCGCAAGCATCAGATCAAGAATGAGCCGGGCGTCGCGCTCGTCAGTCTTCTGCTTGCGCACTTCACTGGCGCGAATCTTCGCGGAGTCCCCAATCCAGAGTTGGTGACCGAGTTCCGCGAGCAAACGCTCGAACCAGTGAATGGGCCCGGTGGCTTCGATGCCCACGCGCACCGTTACTGAGAAATTGCGGTAGAAGGCGTGGGCTTCGCCACTCTCGTGATCTAACCGCCGCTCGAGAAGCAGCTCTCCCGTTTCGTCGTCGGCCATGGCAATCTGCTGATAGCGTGTATGAAAATCGCAACCTATAATAATCATTGCTCGGCTCCTTTTCCCGAGCCTTGGTCGTTTGCGCAACCAAGTCTATTCGGTCGAAGGAGCCGACGCCGTCATCTAATCAGCC
>WNFD01025605.1_pt1 | contig 10989 bp, 12 predicted proteins | sample 5400491 | NCBI WGS metagenome assembly WNFD01 (sample SAMN13153343, study PRJNA577476) | soil metagenome | isolation source: 120 cm saprolite under Douglas fir tree site 2 hole 2 replicate 2 | place: USA:California | collected 2015-04-18 | reverse complement strand
CTCCTGCCGCTCCAAATTCCGAAGTGACAGACGATCCGAACACTTGGGGCAATCTTGTAAGTCAATCCCACGACGGCCGTAGCTCGACCTACGAAGCCTTCAATTCTGACGGTTCTAAGACTCTCACTCATGTTTACTGGACGATGGAAGCCGCGGCCGCTTGCCCCGGGTGTGACCATCGTTTCCATCATCACGATTAAATCGCCGTTGGCAATTTGCAGTTGTAAATTTGAGTCCGGGTTCGATCCGGCTTTTTGCCGAAAGCCCCACACGCCGTTTCTGCGTGTGGGGCTTTTGACTTTGATTCACGAAGGACGGGTAGGTGGTCCATCTTTGCGGAGTTTGCAAGGGTGGCAATGCCTCTCGCTAGCCCCCTTTGTCTTTATCAATTTAGCCCTGGCCGCTATCGCGTGCTCTTTTTCCCCGCTTTCCGATTTCTAGTTTCTGATTTCTACTTTCTAGTTTTCCCCCTAACCCCTGCCCCGCCAATCACTTCCAAATTTCCCTCTCTTTTACCTTGACAAGTATTTTACTTGTATGCTAACATTCAGTGTGATAGTCAGCCACACCTCTGGTCGAACGCTCCCTTCCCTTTACTCCGGCTCTCATTGCCATTTTGCCCCTATCCCAGAGAAAATTGACTCTTTCTTTTCATGTACTTATGAAATGCCCATTTTGCAACCCCTTTGTTTTTATGGTCTTCCATCTAATGGGGGTGTACCCCCCCCCAACAAATGGGGAAACTCATGAACGCAACAGCCCTTGGCCGGGGCTCCTTCGAATATAATGGAGATATGGCTGTGCGTTTGATTGCGCTGGATATTGACGGCACGCTCCTCGACAGCCGCTGGCAGCTCCCTGCAGCGAATCGCGCGGCGATCGCGGAAGCGGCGCGGCGCGGCATCGAGGTGGCGCTAGTCACCGGGCGGCGGTACGACTTTGCCATGCCGGTGGCCCGCCAGATCGATTCCCCGCTGACGATGATTGTCAACAATGGAGCGCTGATCCGCTCGAAAGAAGGGCGGACGCACTTGCGGCACCTTCTGCCACGCGATATTTCGGAGCGAGTGCTGCAGCTAACGAAGGCCTGGCGCGATGGCGCCGCCGTGGTTTTCGATCGGCCGCGCGAAAACCAGGTCATGCTCGAAGTTCTGGATCAAGACGACTCGATGCGCTACGCCTACTATTCGCGCAACATGGAGTTCATCGGGCTGGCGAATCCTTTGGAAACCTGCCTGACGGAGGATCCCATCCAGGTGATGTTCTCCGGAAAAGTCGCGGCGATGCAGGAGGCCGAAGCAGTGCTGCGCGGGGCCGCTTTCGCGGGAGAGTATGGACTCGCCGTGACCTCTTACGAGAGCAAAGACTTTGCGATGATTGACGTAATTCACCCGGAGTGCTCGAAAGGATCGTCGCTGGCGGAATGGGCGGCGCTGCGCGGCGTAGCGCGCGAGGAAGTGATGGCCATCGGCGACAATCATAATGACCTGGAGATGCTGACGTTCGCTGGAATTCCCGTGGTGATGGGAAACAGCGTGCCGGAATTGAAAACCTTCGGCTGGCACGAAACCGGCACAAACGATGAGAGTGGCGTGGCCGCGGCTATTGAACACTTTGCATTCCAGGAGGCCGCATCGTGCGCTTGAGGCCAGCCGCACTGCTGCTTCCTCTTGCGCTGCTTGGCGCGCCGGCGGTACGAGCAGAATACGTGGTGCTTCGCAGTGGCCAACGGCTGACGGTGACGAGTTATCAACTCAACGGCGATAAATACCGTTTGCAGATGGCCGGTGGCTCGGTAGAAATCGCAGCGGAAGAAGTGGTGGCCATCGAGCCGGAAGAAGTTTTCACACCCGTGCCGCCAACGCCTGCCGTGAAGCCTCCTTATCGTGAGTTGGTAGAAGCGGCCGCGGCGCGTTACAACGTGGATCCGGATTTGATCACCAGCGTGATTGCGGTAGAGTCCAATTTTGATCCGAAAGCGGTCTCGCGCAAGAAGGCGCGCGGACTGATGCAGCTCTTGCCGGAAACTGCGGCGCGGCTAGGCGTGCGCAACATCGAGGATCCGCAGGAAAATATTGATGCGGGGACGCGCTATCTTCGAGACCTGCTGCAGAAGTACAACAACAATTTGGCGCTCGCGCTCGCTGCCTACAACGCGGGACCGGAGCGGATCCAACAATACGGGCGCGTGCCGCCTTTCCAGGAAACTATTTCCTATGTGCGCCGGGTGAAGCGCGGCTATGAGAACAACAAGTCCAGCACTCAGAAAAAACGTGCGGCGCGCGCGGGAACATTGCCCGCGACCTCCCTGCCCCTCGCGGACCACGCCCAATAAGAACTATTGTTGCTGAGGATTTTGTGGCGGATTCTGTGGTGGATTGGACGGATTCTGCGCGGGCTGCTGACCAAAGGGAGTTTGTCCCGGTGGCTGGCCCAAGCCCGTCCCCGTTTGCATTCCTGGCTGGCCGACCCCCACGGTGTCTTTCGACGGGTCCCAAATAAACTCGAAGAGCCGGTAGTTCTTGGCTTTTTCGTAAACTATGATGGAACGCTTGTTGATCTTGCTACCGACTCCAATAATGTTGCCCCCGATGATGGTCGACGTGTCGGAACTAGAACCCGCTGGGGGATTCGCCAGTGGGTCATTCTGGCCGGTCCCGCTGTCCGTTCCCGAAGTGGCGGGCGGATTCGAAACGGATGCCGTTCCACCGGGCTGCGTTCCACCTGGTTGCATTCCACTTTGGCCCAGCCTGCCGCTTGAGCCAGGCTGCGGCGGCGCTCCTGCGCCTATTCCGCCCGAGGGATTCGCAGGGGCCCCCGGTGCAATGGCTTGCGGAAGCTGCAAATTCTGCGGCGGTTTCAAGCTCCCAATAAGTTGTCCTGCGGCACCCACGTAAATGAGGCGCCATGCCCCATCTTCCTTGTTCATGGGGTCTTTGTAGGCTTGGCGCATGAAGCGGAGTGAGCCAGTTTTCGGCTTAGTCAAGTCGTCAAGAGTAGTCGGAAAGCGCCCCATCTTGCGGTAGTAAAGTTTCACCCCGCGGGCATATTGCTTTCCGCGCCAGACCATTTCCTTCTCTTTTTCGCGCTTGCCTTCCGTCAGGATGTTCGGCGCAGCGGCAACGACGGAAATGAGCAAAAGGGTCACGAGGAAGACGACCATCAGCAAGGCATATCCGCGCTCGCTATGGTGCACTGCCGTTCGCTGGCTCCGGGCTTTCATACCGAGGGACTCGCTGGTTGTTCTTCGAGAGCCTTTGTACCATGGCGTCCGGAAGAAACTTCCTCGAAGTCGAGACTCGCGTTATTGACCTTGAGAATGCGGAATCGATTAAGGAAGATCTCGCCTTCAGAGACGATGAACACGTCTTCACCATCCGTAAAGAAAGCGCGGCGGGATGTGCCGTTGGGAACCGTCCCATAGCCGAAGAAATGCATGTTGGGCGGGATTTCAGGCGGCGGTGGAGGTGGCTCAACCTTAGGACCTGAGGGCTCCCTCGTGTGGACAACTTGATTCGGCGTCTGGGACGACGGAGGCGGAGCAATCGGGCTGAAAGGATTCCGGCCGTTGCTCTTGTATTCCGCTTTACGGGCTGCCTCCCGCCGATCCGTATGAGGAGCGGGGTTTTCGACGGAGAGCAGTCTGTTGTAATTCTGCGTCACCACAACGGCGCCAGCAGGCGCGGAAGTCTTGTGGCGAAAGAAAAACCAATACCAAATATTTCCGGCGATGACCAGAAGCACGACGAGCACGACGAGTTCTTTCTGCTGCTTCATGGGGCGGTCCGAAAATAGGTCTTGAGGTGTACCGAAACCTTAATGGTCGCGGATGGGCCTTGATTCGCGCTCTCCGTAGCCAGCACCAGTGCGTCCACTTCGTAGAGATTGGGCGAGCGCTGGACCCCGTTCAGGAATTGGATAACGCTCTTGTAATCTCCGACGACGGCGGCATCCATGGTCACTTGCGTCATTCCGCGGCTGTGAATCTCCGATTGCCGGAAGGAGAGATCCGCAAGCTGAATACCGGATTTCCGGGCGATGTCGCCAAGCTCCGACTGCACTTTGGAATAGCCTGCGCTCGCGGGGAAGAGCGAGTTTTCAAACTGGTCAAAATTCTTCTGAATCGCGGGAATCCTGTCCCGGATGTCCTGGGCACGCTTTATGTCCGCCTTGAGGAGATCATGTTGCTTCATCTCCAAGGAATATTGTTCCCGCGGCGACTGCGGAGCGGAGGCGAGCTGCCAACTGTAAGCAGCGAGCGCCACATCGGCCAGGACGAGGAGAACCACGCCGGCGACGATGGCTTGCTTGCGAAATGTGAAATGGCGCCGCATCAAATCCTCGAATATACCGTTGTGAGCTGAATAACCTTTTGATCGCCGCTCTGATTCCCGCTTTGATTGGGGATCCTAGTACTCTGGACTTGAACTTCCGTGAATTCCCGGGATTCCTCGAGAGCGCGCAGGAATTTCAATTCGGCGTCGTCGCTGGTGGCGCCCACGGTGAGTTTGACCTCCACGCGGCCCTGGACTTGTTTCGGTTCGATGCTGACGACATGCACGCCACCCGGAAGAACGCGCTCCAGATCCATGAACATCTGCGTCCAGTTGAAGCTGCTGGCATCGATGATGCCGTTGATGAAAGCGGCGCGGGCATTCAGCTCGGCGATATCCTTCTGACTGAAATAACGCTCCAGCTCTCTGCGCTGCGTTTCGAGCTTGGCCATCTCCTGGCGTGTCTTGTCCGCACGGGCGCGCAGCTCAGCGTCGACCTTGCGCGCGGAATAGACATGCCACCCAAGCCCGATAAAAACAATTCCGGCCACGGCGGCGATCAGCCCGGCGCCTACCAGGAACCTGCGGTGCGTTTCCAGGGCTTTCGTCGCTAAGTTGAGCCGAATTCTCATTCCTTAAACTGCTCCCATCTTCGGAAATTGGTTTCAGCCACGCTGCAGCATCCACCCAATCAATCCCTCGAGTTCGCGATCCGCGAGTGAACGCGCTTCTTCCTTGATGCGTCCTTCGGCTACAGCGGAGTGCAAAAGAGACGTTATCTGGCAGTGAAACTCCTCTTCAAGCGGCGGGACAAATTCCGGGAGACGGGACCCCATTCCGGCGACTCGAACCGAATGAATTCCCTCCTGCCAGGTGTCCTGATAGTACGCCGCGACGGGGAAAATCTCCTCCAGCAGCATCTGGGGCGTGAGTTCCGTGCCGCGGGCGGGAAGCTCCGTGCAGCGATAGCCGCAGAGCACGCCGTTGCGCACGATTACAGTGGTAAGAGCAGAACCCGAAACGCGCGCGAGCAACGTAGGCTTTTCCTCATCAAGAAGCGAAACCGCGGCAAGGGAAGAACTAAGCACGACGCCGGGGCGCAGGCCAACCCCTTCGGCAAGGGATTCGTACTCGCGGATGATGCGCAGGCGCGCGAGCGCGGTCACGACGTCAACGCCGTCTCGCGCGGCGACTGGCGCATATAGGAAATCAGGGTCTCGTCGGCTTCAAAAGGCACGCTTTTCTTCAGCTTCCAGCGCAACATGGGAATGGCTTCCTGCGGCGAACGCGGAAAATCTTCGAAATGCTGGACGAAGACGCGAATCACGGGATCCGGCAGGATCATGGCGACATCTTCGTCCCTGCCGCGCAAGCGATCGATGGCACTTGCTACAGCCGATCGCACCGCCGCGATGTTCACGATGTTGGTTTCCACGGCAGAAGGGACAATTGCTCCCACCGGCAAAACTTCCACGGCAAACCCGTCGAGAGACCCGGTGCGGCTCCAGCGGGCTGCGGCCACGCGCTCTGGTGAAACTTCGATGGCTAACGGCGGGTGAGGCATGGCATCGAGCCAGCGCGCCACCTTGCGCACGAACTCGCTTTGGTAAACGCCCTGACGGAATGTGGCGGTGCTATTCAACGAACGTCACCTTGTTAATTTCCTTTAAAGTGGTGATACCCGCGCGCGCTTTTGCGAGCCCGCTCTCTCGCAGCGTAATCATTCCCTCTTCGCGCGCGACGCGCTTAATTTCCGAAGTCGGCCGGCGATCAATGATCATTTCCCGAATGCGATCTGTCAGGTCGAGCAGCTCGCAAATCGCGGTCCGGCCGTGATACCCGGTGCCCGAGCACTCCAGGCACCCAGCGCCCTCGGAAAACACGCCCTCCGCCCACACCGCCGGGTCCAGGCCGGCCTCCTTCAGCTCCTCCGGAGAATATTTTCTCTGTTTTTTGCAATTGGGGCAAATCACGCGTACGAGACGCTGCGCCATAATGCAGTTCAAAGCAGAAACGAAGTTATACGGCTCGACGCCCATGTTGATGAAGCGGCCGATGACGTCGGTCACGTTGTTGGCGTGGACCGTGGTGAAAACCAGGTGGCCGGTGAGCGCCGATTGAATCGCGATTTGCGCGGTTTCCTGGTCGCGGATTTCGCCGACCATGATCTTGTCGGGGTCGTGACGCAAAATGGAGCGCAATCCACGCGCAAACGTCAGGCCTTTCTTCTCGTTCACGGGAATCTGGGTGATGCCGCGGAGCTGGTATTCGACGGGGTCCTCAATGGTAACGATTTTGTCTTCGTCGGTCTTGATCTCGTTGATGGCGGCGTAGAGCGTGGTGGTTTTGCCGGAGCCGGTCGGACCGGTGACAAGGACCATGCCGTAGGGTTCACGGATGTAGCGGCGAAAGCGGCGCGTTTCTTCCGGGGAGAAACCGACGACGTCCAGGCTCAAGCTGTGGAATTTCTCCGAAAGCGTTTCCTTGTCGAGGACGCGGAGAACGGCGTCCTCGCCATGGCTCGCGGGCATGATGGAAACGCGCAAGTCAATGTAGCGTCCCTTGTATTTGACGCGGAAGCGGCCGTCCTGAGGAATGCGGCGCTCGGCGATATCCAGGTCGCTGAGCACTTTGATGCGCGAGAGTACCGTGGAATGCCATTCCTTGGAAATAGGCTGCATGGCGTGTTGCAGAACTCCGTCAATGCGGTACTTGACGGCGACTTCGGTATCGCGCGCTTCGATGTGGATGTCACTGGCGCGGCGTTCGAGCGCGGTAAAAATAACCGTTTCAACAAGGCGGACCACCGGGCTGGCGGTACTGTCGCGCGTGAGCCGGTCTCCCGAAATCGTTTCTTCGCTCTCTTCCTCTTCCTTGGAGGTTTGGAGGGCGAAAGCTTCGGTGGCTTGCTCAAGAACGCGCTGCGATTGCTCGGTGCGTTTTAGCAGGTCGCCGATCTGGCGCGCGGTCGCGACGCGGATGGCGAGCTTCTTGCCGAGGAGCAGCGGCAGCTCGTCGCTCATCTGCACGCTGGGATCGGCTACGGCAATCGACAAAACGTTGTTCTGCACTTCCAGTGGCACGAAGTTGTAGCGAAACATCAGATCCGCGGGAATGGTTCGGAACAGTTCAGGATCGATGCGCTGTTCCTTGAGATCAATAAAACTGAGGCGATAGCGCTCGGCGAGTTTGCGGGCGAAATCGCGTTCGTGCTGCTCGTCACTGCTTGGCAGCCCCGGCGAAGGAGGAAGTTGTTCTGTGGTAGCCATGAATCCTATTTAGGCGCTCCCGTCATTGAGAAAGAAAAGATTGGCAAATATAGCGAAATCAGAATAAAGGCAACCAACAATCCCATGAAAATCAGAAGAACAGGCTCGATGATGGATACGAGCGCAGACAATCGCAAGCTGACTTCTTCTTCGTAAAACTCGGCCACGCTGGTCAGCATGGGAGAAAGCGCACCGCTCGATTCGCCCACTTCAATCATGTCCAGCGCCATTTCCGGGACAATATTCTTGGAGGCGAGGGCAGCATGCAGGGATTCCCCTTCGCGTACCCGCTGGGTTGCTTCAGCGACCGTCGATCGCAGCAGCTTGCTCGTGACGGCGTCCGTAGCGGTCTGCAATCCCGCGACGAGTGGGGTGCCTCCCGTCAGTAGAGTCGCCAACGTGCGCGAAAACTGGGCCACCTGAAACTTCAGGAGTGTGTCTCCGACAATGGGCAAGCGGAATTTGAAACGGTCGAAAGCAGGTCCGCCTTCCTCCGAGCGCGACCACAAGAAAACTCCGGCGGCGGCCACCGCCAACAGCGCTACGGCTCCCAAGAACGCGAAACGGTAATCCACGGTCAAGGCAATCAACAGCCGGGTGGGTGCAGGCAAGTCTACATTCAAGTCCTTGTAGAGCAGGGCAAATTTCGGGATCACCGCGGTAACGAGATAAGTGACGATGATGATGGCTACGCTGACCAGCAGGACGGGATAGACCAGCGTGGCCAGAATCTTCTTGCGGACGCCCGTACTCACGCGCTGATAAGCGATGTAGTAGTCCAGGACGCCGGGCAGATTTCCGCTCTTTTCCCCAGCGAGAATTGCCGTCGAGTACACCTTGGAAAACACGCCAGCTTCGGCCACCGCCTCGGAGAGAGACTTCCCTTCCCGGACGCGATCCCGAACTTGCGAAATGACGGGCCGGAGTTTGGGTGAGCTGGCACGATCGGCGAGGAGATCCAAGGCCCTGAGAATCGGCAACCCCGCTTTGATGAGGGTGTTGAATTGCTGGTTTAGGATGAGAAAGTCCGAGCCGCCGATTTGGCGGTCGCTACTCCGTCGAATGAGGCTGACAAGCCGGCCGCCCCGCGATTTCACCGAGTAAATATACAAACCCCGGCCCGCAAGCTTCTGGCGCGCTTCGTCCGGTGAGCTCGCAGCCTCGACGTGCGAAAAGACACGTCCCTCAGAATCCGCCACGCGGCAGACAAATTCCCCCATAGGCCTTCAGTTTACCTCATCTGGGTGATATGCGGGGTAGGCCTCAAGGGTTGGCCGTTCTCTACAGGAAAGGGGTACCGGAACGGCTGCAGTTTTAATGTTTTACGGTAGCGTCTCCGAGCGGCAATTCTCCGTTCACAATAGCCACTCCTTTGGGGACGTCAAAATGGAAGAGCGAATCCGGCACCTGGGGATCTATCCGCCAGTTAGCGAAAGAAAATTCAATTCCGGTTCCCCCTGGGTCGCGAACAAGCACCCGGACAAGATCGCCACTATTCGTGTCGATCTCAAAGAACACCGCTTCGCTGTTCAAAGGTCTTGGGGATGAAGCTGTTCCCGAGGCCTTTTTCGGGGATTTGCTTCCCGTACCGCGGAGCTCACAGTAGAGCATGGCGTGTTCTGGGTTTTCAGGCTTTTCATCAATCGCGGTCAGAACCTGTCCGCAGACTCGCGATATTTTCATATCGCCGACGAGCAAGGCCAGCGGCGTTCGCCAGTCGGCGCTTTCCTTCGCGGGAACCCGCGTGGCCGTGTGATCGGCGGGAACGTAGAACCAAGCCGTCTTGCCGTCGATGAGAAACACATTTTTTTCCGGCGCCTGGTAGTTCCAGCGCATTTTGCCGGGCCGTCGAAAATATGCCGTGCCTGCCTCCACGCGGACGACCCGTCCGTTTTCCCTGTAACGTTCAAGAAAGCTGGCTTGCAAGGTGCGAGCTGAGTGATATCTCGCCTGAAACCGCGCGACGACGGCCTCTACATCCAGATTGTTAGTAACTGTGAGAAAGAAAAAAAACAGGGAGTGGAATCGCATGAGCATATCCCTAGTCTAGCAAGAGGGAGCGGATTGTGTTGCGCGGCCAAATCAGGCGCGATTTTTTAGTGGCACAAGCGAACAGTGGATCTGGATGATGAACGACTAAATCGCCGGATCAGCAGTCGTTGCCGGGGCCGAGGTATCAAGCAAAAGACTCTCTATCAGATTCGACGTTGGCCGTCAGGCCCATGCGCCTCTGCTTTCCGAAGAATTACTGCAGGGTAGGCAGTCCCGACGAACCGCATGCCGCAGGTGGCGGAGCACCCGTGATGTCAAAGCGGATTACTCCCGACTCGTCCGAGCAGAAGGAGCGTTGCCCAGCCAGGCCAAGCGCTACCGGTTGCGCACCCGTGTTGAAAGAAACGTACGGGCTGGCCATTGTGCCCGCGCCATTCGAAGGCGTGGCAGTAATGGTGTAGCCGCTCTTTGTTCCTCCGCCCAGGACGTTGTCAATCAAGCAAGCCGCAGTCGGAGTACCACCACTGCCTGGGCATCCAGCGGCAGGAGTACTCAAGTCAGTCAAAGTCGCATATCCAATACCAAAGGTCGCCGAGTAGGTTACTTCGGCCGTGTTAATCGTCCGGACTGAACTCACCGCCGAAGATTCGTTCGCGGCCATACGGGACCGGAGGAGGTTCGGAATGGCGATGGCTGCGATGATCAAAATGATCGCCACAACGATCAGAAGCTCGATGAGGGAAAACCCATTCTGTGGTCTTTTCATTGAAACCCTACCGGGGGCCATGTTTCCTTTCACATCCGGCAAACTGAAAGCTCTCTCCTAGTTCTAGGGAGCACTTTACGGGCCACTCCTGGCGGGTTCCGCGAAAAGCGTCAACTCTCAAATTAGGCTAGCGAAAGCAATGCAGGGATTGGAAAGGAGGGGAGATTACTCTCGCGTACTGTTCGGAACGGTCCTAGCAAAAAAAGCGGGGAGGAAGCGAAGCCTCCTCCCCGTCCAGAAGACAGCTTGGGAGTTAGTTGCCGAGAACAGCCACAATCGCGGAGCAATTTCCCGCAGCGGTGCCGATCGTGGTACCCGCGGGGTCAAACCGAATCACACCCGACTGGTCCGAGCAGAAGGAGCGCTGGCCGGTCGTGCCTACCGCGTTTGGATGGCCTTCGACTTCAAAGCCGTTATTCACGCCGCCTACTAGGAGAGTCGCGGCAGACGAAAACGTGTAGCCGCTCTTTGTTCCACTGCTCAAAACGGGGTCGATTAAGCATGCATTGGTCGAAAGCGCCGTACACGGAGAGAGTAATCCTCCCAGACTCGCCAATGTTGCCGCGTAGCCGAGGCCGTAAGTGGAGGAATACGTCACTTGCGCCGTGTTGACGGTGCGGATCGAACCCACAGCGGATGCTTCGTTCGCTGCCATTTTCGACCTGAGCAGGTTCGGAATGGCGATGGC
>WNFD01009788.1_pt1 | contig 10991 bp, 9 predicted proteins | sample 5400491 | NCBI WGS metagenome assembly WNFD01 (sample SAMN13153343, study PRJNA577476) | soil metagenome | isolation source: 120 cm saprolite under Douglas fir tree site 2 hole 2 replicate 2 | place: USA:California | collected 2015-04-18 | reverse complement strand
GCAACAAGGCGTGAGCGCAGAGACTCGTCTGCCATTGGATCCGCCGACTGAGTTTCAACAGATGATCGCCAATTCGATAGGAAAGACGCTGCCGATCTATGGCGCAAAGTTGTTCCGCAATCCACCATCTACCTTTGCGCCGCTGAATATGGTGCCTGTGACGCCAGACTATGTTATCGGACCGGGAGATGAGCTGCTCATTCAGGTGTGGGGACAGGTTACGCTCAATAGTCGCTACACCGTTGATCGAGCGGGCAGCATCTACGTCCCCCAGGTTGGCACGCTGCACGTTGCGGGGTTGACGTTCGCGCAGATGCAGGACTATTTGAAGACACAGGTGGGAAAGATCTTTCGTAACTTTGACCTCAATGTGAATATGGGGCAGTTGCGTTCAATCCAGGTCTTTGTCGTGGGGCAGGCCCGGCGACCTGGGAGCTATACGATCAGCTCCTTGAGCACTCTGACTAACGCGTTGTTTGCGACAGGCGGGCCGACGCCGCAGGGCAGTATGCGGCACATTCAGTTGAAGCGCTCGGGTAAAGTTGTCGTCGACTTCGATTTGTATGACCTGTTGCAACGCGGCGATAAATCGAACGATGCGCAGTTGCTGCCTGGCGACGTGATCTACATTCCGCCAGTGGGGCCGCAGGTGGCCGTGGCGGGTAGCGTCAATACGCCTGCCATCTATGAATTGAAGTCGGCAAGCAGCTCGACCGTTAGCGATGTGCTGGAGCTTGCGGCTGGGCTGACGAATGTCGCTTCTGGAGAAAGGGTCAGGGTAGAGCGTGTGGACGAGCGCCGGATGCGCAGTATGACCGAGATATCCCTGGATGCGCAGGGAAGGGCTACGGTGCTGCATGATGGCGATCTGTTGGAGCTGGTTGCAGTGGTCAGCCAGTACAAAGATGCGGTTACGCTTCGCGGCAATGTGGCGAATCCTGGGCGCTACACGTGGAAGCCCGGGATGCGCGTTCGTGACCTGTTGCCGGATAAAGATGCACTTATTACCCGGGACTATTGGCTGAAACGAAGCCAGCTGGGTCAACCGATGTTGACCTATATTCCAACCTGCCTTCCCATGACGCCCTATGGTGTCCCAAGTCTGCGCTACGGCATCCCGATAGGAGAGGAGGGCGAGAATCCCAACTGGAGATACTCCTCTACCAGAAATCCGAATCTGATCGGTCTAACGTTTGGAACTGGGGATGGAAGTACAAATGTCATGAATGACGGCACCCAGTCTGCGACGGATGGCGGACTGGATTGCGCAAGGATCCCCGAGTCGGCGACGTCTGCCAGTGGGATCAATGATCGGTATACGCCGGCGTCCGGAAACTTCGGAAATTCGGGAGCCCAGGGAGCTCAGGGAAACACGGGAAATACACCTCTGTTGCCGAATGGCGCGTTACAGAACTCCGCCGGATCGAATCGGATGAGCACGGCGAGCGCCAGTGTGGGCTCGACTGTTGCGAGTTCGTCTGCAGGGCAGTTCCGGCCGCGGAATGACGTCAAGCTGAGCGAACCGGACATCGATTGGAGCTACGCTGTCATCGAGCGGCAGAGCAAAGAAAATCTGACCACATCATTGTTACCCTTCAACTTGGGGAAGATCGTGCTGGAAGGAGACGCTTCGCAGAATCTTGAGTTGTTGCCAGGCGATGTGGTTACGATCTTCTCCAAGGCGGATATTCGTGTGCCGCAGTCGCAACAGACGCGGTTTGTCCGCTTGGAGGGAGAGTTTATCTCTTCGGGTGTCTACAGCGTGCGGCCTGGGGAGACGTTGCAGCAGCTGGTAAAACGGGCGGGCGGCATAACTTCAGAAGCCTATCTCTATGGGTCGGAGTTTACGCGCGAGTCGACACGTCGCGTCCAACAGCAGCGTCTGAACGAGTATGTAGACCAGATTGAGTTGCAGGCAAGTACGAACGCGACCAATAACGCGGGCCGGGCCATCAGCGCCCAGGATACTGCAGCGGCAGTGGCAGCGCAGGCGCAGAACCAGAATATCATCAGCAGCCTGCGGCAAGCGCGAGCAACTGGGCGCATCGTGCTGGAACTGCCACCGGATAGCCGGAATGTGGCACAACTCCCCGACCTTCCGTTGGAAGATGGAGATCGATTTATTGTTCCGCGCGTGCCTTCGACGGTGAGCGTGGACGGGGCGGTCTACAATCAGAATTCGTTCTTATACGATCCACGCCGGCGTTTGGGGGACTATATTCGATTGGCTGGCGGGGCGAATCGTGATGCTGACAGGAAACGCGCCTATGTCATTCGTGCAGGGGGAGCTGTCATCAGCAAGCAATACAGCTCTTCTTTGCGCGGAAATAGTTTTGATTCCATCCGGCTCTATCCCGGTGATACGGTTGTGGTTCCGCTGAACCTGGACAAAGGCAAGACGATGCGTCTGGTCGTCAACATGGCGCAGATCGTGGGTCAGTTTGGAATAGCGATAGCCGCCGCCAATGTGGTGTTTTAGGAGTCGTTCACGACATGAGCAGCATTCCCGGCATCGGCCTGGTTCTGGACGCAGATGCCAGCTCGGCACGACGTGAAGGACACTTCTTCGATCTTGCCACTGCGCGGGGCGATCAGTTAGTGATGTTGGAGGGAGCGTATGCGGACTCCCTTGAGACAGCCTTCAACGTGCAAGCCTCTCTCCATCCGAATGATGGCTTATATGGGTATTTACAGCAGCGAGCTTTCCGAGTACGGTCTGCAACCCGTAGCGGTCGACGAGAAAACGGATGTGCGGCTTTAGCGCTTTATCGGCTCATCCGCAACATGGCATAGGAACAAAATAGCTGAGGTAACCCAACATTCCTGTAACGGAGGCAATCTGTATCTATTATGGCCCCCTCTACAATCCCGATCATTTCATCGAAGCATAGGGTTGCCCATAGCCTTATCCAAACGATTGATAACGCGACACAGAAGCAACCACACTCGTCCCAGCATGCCTGGCAGCCTCAGCAAGGGATAGACGAAAAAATAATAGCGGTAGTTGTCCGAGAAGAGGGAGTCGAGAAGGGCGTCAGGTTTTTCCCCCGTAAATCTGCCTGTCCGGAGCTTTGAGCGAAGCACGAACGTAGGGAAAAAAGTCTGCAACGTGCCATTCAGAACAACACGCACCAGGTCCGGTTTGACGAGCCATGTCTCAGTAATATGCTTGAGGTTCGTACCGAAGACGGTGAAAAGCGCGTAACCGCCGCGGTCGTCGGCGCCCGCGGCAATGAGCGGATCAAGAATGCACGCACCCTTTCGGAAATAACGGAGGGCAGTGTATGTCCAGCTCAGTTGAACGAGACTGGTGCCGATCAGCTCGGAGAATTGCCGGTGCGGTAGTGAGAGGACACGTTGCTTGTTAATGATATTCCCAGCGATGAATGTCAGGAATACGTGAGTTCTAAGTGCGAAGGTGTACGAGTCGTGGATGATCTCGATCGTAGGCGGCCGAGTAAGAACATAAAGCTGTTGGCCTTCGACAATATCCTTCGCGCGAATATGCACGATATCGAACTCTCCCTGGGCCAGCAGACCCAGGATAGCTGCCAATCCGTCCCGGATGACGACATCGTCATCGCCAATAATCCACACATATTTTCCAGCCGCTTCGGCGAAGCACTGCCCAATGTTGCCGTCGGCTCCGATATTGGTCTGATTGCAGATGCTGCGAAAGACCAGCCCCTGCTTGCGATACCCTTCGAGGGTGGCCTGTGTGCCGTCGGGCGATGCGTTATCTGAGATGAGCAACTCGACGCGAGGCTCATTCTCCAGTTGTGGTGCCAAAGAGTCTAAGAGACGGGTCAGATAGCGACTGCGATTATAGGTTGGAATCGCTATCGTCAACAACGGAGATTTACTATGCATGCCATGCCTTGCGGTATTTCTTGAACGTAAGGGTTCCGAGCCCCAGACTGATGACTACCAGTATCGCGAGATATCCAGAAACGATGCCCATCGCTCCATACTTTCGGCCAAAAAACAGGGTCGAAGCCGCAACGAGGGATGCAGTCAGAACGGAGTTAAGCAAGAACTTCTCCTGCTTGTGGGCTCGAAGATAGAGTGCCTCTGAGAAGACGGCGATGTTGGCCGTCACCGCGCAGAAGAGTAGAGCCAGGGCCGTCGGACTCAGTAGTCGATGCGCGAAAGGAATCTGCTCGCGGTTAAGCCAGATCGCTACAGCCAGGAAGACTAGTCCGCCGGTGAGACAAACTCCGAGTGACTGCCAGAGAGCACGAAAAAACGTGCGGTCGAGTTGCGCGTAATCCTTCCGGGCAATCATCGCCCCAAAGGGTGCCGATTTAGTATTCACCCAGGAGATGGCGACCGCCTGAAGCGCGGTGGCCACGTTCAGAGACATGCCCATCTGGCCCGCGGCCACTGGTCCTCGGTAAGCAAATAGAACCGGGTTGAATAACTGAAAGATAAAGTAGCCGCAGAGCCAACTCACCGCGATCTTCCACTGGAAAGGCCAGACCTCGGTTCCCCAACGGATGCGATGCTCACCGGGATGGTGCCGAAGTAGCCCCAGCAGGAAATGCCTGTGTCCATAGAGCCAGATCAGCGCGGTCGACGCGGTACCAAGGATCATCATGGCGGGTGCAAACAGGCCACGATGGCTAAGCAGGGCGAGCCATGCTAACAAGCTGCCTATGGCGGCCTGCATTAGCCGCAGACGAGCCACGTTGGTGACGTATCCGCAGCCTTCCAGGAACGCGAGTAAGGGATCGATCTGGAATGTAAGGGTCGCGGCAAGGGCAACGCAACACCATGGTGCCTTCCAGCTCACTTGAAACAGCCCCTGTTTGTGCGCTGTAAAGAAGTACAGCCCGGCACAGATGAGGAATGCGGCCATGATGAATGCGGCCATCGAGTACCAGCGTACCGACTTTTGGAGCACCGAAGCCAGCCGCGCATGCGCGACCGGGTCGCCGCTGATTCGGTAGTCTGGCGAGATGGTCAGCATGGCGCGTTCGTGGCTGGCCATCTGCTGAATGACGAAGGAGAATCCCAGTTCGAAGACGATCTGCAACGCGACCAGGCTGCCGAACGTGTAGTAGTAGCCCTGCTCGGCGGGGGAAAGGAAACGGGCGATGAGCGCAATCGTCACCAGCCCGGCAAGACTCTGCCATCCCCGAGCCAGAACGGTGAAGATGATAGCCCGATCCAACCCCAGTACATCCTGCAACCAGCGTCGGAATGGGTGCCTGCGCGCGTCACCAGGGGCCGAGTGCACCAGTTCTCCCGGCTGCACCCCCATCTAGCTGACCCTCATATGCGCGGAATGCGCCTGCAGTTCAGGGTCCAGTAACCTTTTCGCAACAGCAAGAATGCCTTCCACGCTCAGCCCCTGGGCGGAGCGAAGTTCCTCCTGCGAACCAGACAGCCGGATCGGATCGCGGCCCAGGCGCAGAGGATGGAAGGGCACAGCGGCGCGGATCGAGGCCAACACCTCGGCGGTCATTGTGCCCAGACCACCGATGCCGTGCTCCTCGACAGTCAGGATCGCCGCAGTCTCGCTGGCGGCCTTTGCAATCGCGTCGACATCAAGCGGCACCAGGCTTGGCATACTCAGCAGCCGAGTAGAGCACCCGGTTGCGTCGAGCCTGCGCGCAGCCTCGACCGCGATGCCTAGCACACCGCCTGTACTGAGGATGGTCAGGTCATGGCCGTCCCGCATCTGAATGGCGCGACCGAGCCGGAAGTCAATGGCCTCCCGGTGCCAGGTTGCTTCGCCTGCCTTGCCCAGCCGAAGGTAGGCGGGACCAGGAGTGGCCACGAGAGCCGCAGTTGCGGCGCGGGCCTCGACTGGATCGCCGGGAGCCACTACTGTCATATTCGGCATCGCGCTCATGATGGCCAGATCCTCGACGCCATGATGGGTATAACCCTGGCTTCCATAGGCCAACCCACCGCCCACCGCAACTACTTTCACGTCCAAGTTGTGATAGCAGACGTCATTGCGAATCTGTTCGAGACAGCGCATGATGGGGAAGTTGGCAATCGAGTAGGTGAAGACCACCTTGCCCGTGAGCGCAAGTCCGGCGGCGATGCCGGTCATGTTCTGTTCTGCGACGCCTGCGTTGAGATAGCGGCCAGGGAAGCGGTCACTGAAGACCTCGAGGACCGAGTAGCCGAGGTCGCCGCAGACCAGCCAGATGCGCTCATCCTTCTCAGCGAGGGCGACGAGTTCCTCAATAAAGGCGGTTCTCACAGCGCAGACTCCAGTTCTTTGATTGCGATCTCTACTTGTTCGTCGGTAGGGCTCTTGTAATGCCAAGCGAGTTGGTCTTCCATGAAGCTGATACCCTTACCCTTCACGGTATGGGCGATGATCGCCGTGGGCCGACCGCTTTCCAGCGGCAGCGAACTGAAAACTTCCGTGAGTTCCTGTAAGTCGTGGCCGTCGACCTCTTTTACCGCCCAACGGAAGGCGCGAAACTTGTCGGCGAGTGGATCGAGATCCAGTACATCCTTTACCGAGCCAAAACTTTGAATCTTGTTGTAGTCGACTATTGCCACCAGGTTGTCGAGCTGATGCTGCGGTGCAAAGAGAATTGCTTCCCAGTTAGAGCCTTCGTCCAACTCGCCATCGCTCAACAGCACGAAGGTCCGAAAGGGTAGCTTGCCTCGCTTTGCCGCCAAGGCGATGCCGCAGCCTACTGGAAGGCCATGGCCCAATGAACCGGAGGACAGCTCCACACCCGGAACTACGCTGGTGGCATGACCTGTGAGCCGTGATCCGCTTTGGCAATACGAGTCGAGTTCCGTCACTGAGAAGAAACCTCGCTCAGCGAGCGCGGCGTAGATAAGTGCGGCACTATGGCCTTTGCTCAGGATGAAGCGGTCGCGCTCAGGCCATGTGGGAAGTTGAGGGTTGATATTTAAGGTGTTCCAGTAGAGGCAGGCCACCAAGTCTGCCATTGAGAGACAACTCCCAAGGTGCGATCCTTTCGACCGATGCACCATCCGCACCGCGTGTGCACGTAATATGCGAGCTCGGTCGCGGAGATTTTGAATCTGACTTGATGCGGACTGGTTTGGAATATTCTGGGGCACCGTCATCCCTGCATTCGGTTAAAATTTACTATTTTAGACATAACGTCGCAGGCGTAATCATTCACCGAACACAGCCCAAGCACAGTACGGTTGATGCGGAAAGCGGCGGAGTGAAAGCTTATTAATGCCGATAACTTCATCTAAAGCGCGCGTTTCACCGGGGAAATGAGGACAACTCAATTCGTCAAACACTAATATCGAACCCTTAGTTAGACGCGGAACGATCTTTTCGAGCACAGCTTTTGTTGGCCTATAGATATCCATATCGAAGATGGCCATAGCTACCACTGCGTGGGGATTGTTTTCCAACCAATTATCTATGGTTAGGGAGGCGTCGCCTTTAATTAGTTCGAACTTCTTGACATGTGAAATAGGCGAGAAACCCTCATGCAGGGTGAGGATTTTATCAAGCGTTTCCTCATAATTCTGTGTAATTGCGTAGTCGCCGACATTCGAGAATCCGCCGTCTTTCTCATCAATCACTGGAAAGCCTTCGAATGTATCAAACCCGAAAATCTTGCGGCTATGGTTGAAAGGTTCATAGATGCCGCGGAAATTTATCAGTTGTGCTAATGTAGCGCCCCATTGGACGCCAAACTCACAGATCACACCTGGTATTTCGACGATTTTTTTGTAGAGCTCGTTGTAATAAAGAATACGGCTCAGACTTTGCCGCTTAAGCGTCACTAGATTGTGCAGATTCCATTGGTTGCCGTACGTGGGCAAAAGCAGCGAAGATAATTCAAGTAGTTGTTTATTATGGACTTGTTCGTCTGAAGACTGACTCGTGAACTCGCCAGCAACCTTTGTTAGTCCGCTAATCCGGTGCTCGGTAAAATCGGTAGTTTTGTTAGACATTACTCTCTCTGCAAAATCGTATGCATTCAGACTGTATTCCAAAAATTAAGGGGCAAAGGTATGATTCTATACTGCTTTCCGGCCCTTCGTCCGGACCATTACAACGTGCGATGCCCTATCGTACGGTGCGGAGCAACTCTCTATCAGTCCTTCCTCTGGAACCGCTATATTGATTGCGTTGCCAATCAAATATATATCATGGTTTCCGGAGAGGTTGAAGACAGGCGAAAAACCTATCTAGGTATTTCTTCGAGTCCAAGCTACAGTTTCCGCCAAGCCATCTGAAAGGCTTGTCTTGGGTCGCCAACCGGTGGCTGAGCATAGGTTGGAGATGTCGACCTCGAGCCGCATGATCTGGTCGTGGCGGTAAGGAACATCCCCGAAGCCGATGGGCAGACCAGGATCAATAAGATCGCGGATCCGCTCCACAACAGATCGCAGTATCGTCGCATTGCCCGAACCGAGATTGAAGGTGCCGTTCGCCTCCGTCTCGAGCACGGCACAAAGAGCTTCGCTCACGTCGTCCACGTAAATATAATCCCATAGCTGCTCTCCGAGGGTAAGCGCTGGGCGGCGGCCAGACAGGAAAGAACGTATTACAGAAGGAATCATGTGGCGCTCGTCATCTCCTGGGCCGTAGGCAGAGAGCAGTCGTAGCCAGACATGGCGCATTCCGCAGAGCTCGGACATCTTCGCAGTAGCGAGTCCGGCTGCGAGCTTTGCCACGCCATAAGCTGTGACCGGAAAGGTGGGGGTGTCTTCGCGAAGGATACTGTGAACGATGCCGTACTCGGCTTGGGAACCAACACCGATCCACACTCTACATTTTGCGCTTCTGGCCAGTTCCCATAATTCGAGCGTGGCTGTAAGGTTTTTTCGAATCTGATCGGGATGGTTGCGGAACTCGGCGGTGACTCCGGGCCAAGCGAGATGAAAGACAGCGTCCACGGTTCCTAGGTCGGACTTGGAACCATTTGAATGGATCCCGGAGCCAAGGTGCAGCAGGTCGCCATAGAAAATTTCGAGCTGCGAGAGAAAGGGTTCGAGTCGGCTAAAATTTGAGGAGGAGCGTATCAGGATAGCTACGGAATGTCCTCTTTCAAGCAGCTTCGGTACCAGCGCGGTGCCTAGAAAACCCGATGCACCGGTTATAAGACAGCGCATTTCGCCTCCGCAGCCCCATGCAGCGAGGCTGAGATGTAGTCGATCATCTCTTCGGAGAGCCCTGGGTAAACGCCCACCCAGAACACGTTATTCGACCCGGAGTTGACCAGCCGCGCCTCGCGTACACCGACGCGCCGGCTGAAAGCGCGCTCGAACTGTTCAGCGAAGCGACCGGTCGTTAGCCAAAAGTCCAGCGAGTGTAGATCGTCTTTGTCGAAGACTCTGCCCGAGACCGGAACGGAGGAGTGGCCCGGCTGGAATGCGGTCTGAGGGAAGGCCTCGCGATAATACTCGGTCACCAGGTTCTGAATATCTTGTCTCAGCTCGTCTGCTCGGCTCATCTTTATCTCTCAAATGCTCACGCGAAAATTGTGTTGTTTCGGCCCTGTCGGTTTACCTGCCGGCCAAATGTTCATATTCTTCGATCTGCCGCAACGTGAACTCTCGCATATGCTTCTCCTGCCTCCAGGCCGAGTACCAGGAAACGGTGAACTTCAGAGCCTCTTCGATAGAGAAGACCGGAAGCCACTGTAACTCCTTGGCCGCCTTGGACCAATCAAGCCGTAGCAAAGTCGCCTCATGCACCTGAGGCTGGTCCTCCAAAACCCAGAGCGCACCCTCACCCCACAGGCTGCCCATAAGTTCGACGATCTTCCGCACAGGGAGCGCTTGGAGGTCGCGCGGGCCAAAGTTCCATCCCCCGCCATAGCCGGGGCCTTTGTCGTAGAGCGCCTCCGCCAGCATTAGATACCCACGGAGCGGCTCTAACACATGCTGCCAAGGCCGGACGGCGTGCGGATGGCGAATCGGAACGGGAGTACCGGCGTGAAAGGAACGCATAATGTCCGGAATCAGCCGATCGAGAGCCCAGTCGCCACCGCCGATGACATTGCCCGCTCGAACAGTAGCTACAGCTACACCATGAATGTTGTATTTCTCTGGAGGAAAAAACGAGCTTCGATACGACGAGGTCACCATCTCGGCAGCCGCTTTGCTGCTGCTGTAGGGGTCATATCCTCCTAATCTGTCATTCTCACGATACGGCCACAGCCATTCTCGATTTTCGTAACACTTATCGGTGGTGACAATGACTACGGAGCGAACGCCTTCGCTGGCGCGGACCGCCTCCAGCAGATTGGCCGTGCCCATGACGTTGACCGCGTACGTTTCCAGTGGCTGACTGTAGGAGAGCCGCACCAGCGGCTGCGCCGCCATGTGGACCACGATCTCAGGCTGAAATGACTTCAGTTCTCGCTGCAGACGGGCCTGGTCACGGATATCGCCGATGCAGGACTCCATACCCTTCGCCACTTCGGCTGCCTCGAAGAGATTCGGTGAAGTGGGTGGTTCCAGCGAGTAGCCACGCACGACGGCGCCGCTATTCTGCAACCAGAGAGAGAACCAGCTACCCTTGAAACCGGTATGGCCGGTAAGAAACACCCGCCTGCCCTTCCAATCCATCGCTACCAAACCTTCCAGGGCGCCGCACCGGATGCCCAGTGCGCCTCGAGCACCCCGCGATCGTGGATTGTGTCCATCGGCTGCCAGAAGCCTTCATGCTGATATGCAGTGAGCTGCCCTTCGTTGGCTAGCCTCTCCAGAGGCTCGCGCTCCCAGATCGTAGAGTCATTTTCGATGTAGTCGCCGACCTTTGGAGAGAGTACAAAGAATCCGCCGTTGACCCAGCGATGGTCCCCTTTTGGCTTCTCCGTGAACGATGAGACTTGCGAGTCTGCATCGATATGGAGAGCCCCGAATTTTCCAGACGGTTGGGCCGCGGTGAGCGTCGCCAGTTTGCCCCGCCGGCGATGAAAAGCAACCAATTCGGAGATGTTCACATCCGCCAGCCCGTCGCCATAGGTGAAGCAGAAAGCCTCTTCGTCCGCCACATAAGGCAGAACCCGCTT
>WNFD01024804.1_pt1 | contig 10993 bp, 12 predicted proteins | sample 5400491 | NCBI WGS metagenome assembly WNFD01 (sample SAMN13153343, study PRJNA577476) | soil metagenome | isolation source: 120 cm saprolite under Douglas fir tree site 2 hole 2 replicate 2 | place: USA:California | collected 2015-04-18 | reverse complement strand
TCCAGCGCCGTTCGCACAATCGCATCTTGAACAACCCCAGGTGTCTCTTGTCGCAATCCCGATTCATGAACCGCCAGAGCTTATACCAGCCTTCAAAGACCCTGACTCTTGAATGCCTCTTGTTGGCGGGTTAGCGGCGTGATTCGCTTGTGCCCGAACATTTTTGATTCGGGGGGGCAGAATTGAGCGCGGCGATTGGTGTTCGGCAAGATTTTGACGCGGCGACGCTACGCCGCTTGGCAACCACCGTAAAGGATGCCGACCAAGTGCGGCGGCTCCTGGCTGTGGCGGCAGTTTACGATGGAATGAGCCGCGAGGAGGCGGCGCGCATCGGCGGCATGGATCGCCAGACGCTGCGCGATTGGGTGCTGCGTTTTAATGAGCGCGGTCCCGAAGGCCTGATCAACGCCAAATCCCCTGGCCGCCCGCCGACGCTTTCAAAGGAGCAGATGGACGAGTTACGGCGCCTCGTGGAGACCGGCCCCGATCCGGAGAAGGATGGGGTTGCACGCTGGCGCTGTGTCGATCTCAAGCGGGTTGTGGGCGCGCGCTTTGGCGTTGATCTGTCCGAAGTGAGCCTCGGGCGTTGTCTCAGGAAGCTTGGCTTTTCGCATATCAGTGCCCGACCGCGGCACCCCAAGCAGGATCCGGAAGCCATTGCGACCTTTAAAAAAAAGTTTTCCAGCTCGCGTGCTGGAAACCGTAAGCCAACTGGCATTGGCAACCTCGATCGAGGTGTGGTTCCAGGATGAAATGCGGGTCGGGCAAAAGAACTCGCTCGTCTACCAATGGGCCAAGAAGGGCACGCGTCCGCGGCAGCCAAAAGATCAACGTTATGAGAATGCCTATCTGTTCGGCGCTGTCTGCCCCAGCCGCGACACCGGGGTCGCCATCATCATGCCGTATGCCAACACTGCGGCGATGCGCAAACACCTCGAAGAGATAAGCCATGCCGTCGCCCCCGGCGCGCACGCCATGGTCATTCTCGACCAAGCCGGCTGGCACACCACGCGCAAACTCAAGGTCCCGAAAAACCTCACCATGGTGTCGCTACCGCCGGCATGTCCGGAACTCAACGCGGCGGAGAACATCTGGCAATATCTGCGCCAGACCTATCTCTCCAACCGCGTGTTCAAGACCTACACCGATATTCTCGATGCCTGTCAGGAAGCCTGGCAAAAGCTCCTCGATGAGACCGGACGTATCGCCTCCATCGCGACCCGCGATTGGGCAATCATCGATCAAACAATTTGAAGGCTGGTATAACGGCCATCGTGGAGCACGACAATCCGCGTGCGAACGAATCTTGCGCGCCGGCGGAAAATCCAGCTCGTCTTGACGGTTTCGACGATGGCGAAGAGGCGAAGCCCGTCATCGATCGCGTCAGCAATCCAACGGTGTTGTCCGGGAACGTAGCCGAGATGAACATCTCGATGCCGATAAGATACGGCATGTTTGTCGCCCGGTTCAGGTCGCTCGCGGACAAGTACGAGCGCCTCGCCCGGTTCAAGGTGCTCATACGCATAGCGACAACGCTCGATCCCGGCGGGCGATTTGCCTTTCAGCTCTGCTATCCAACTCGGGTACGACCGTACACTCTCCTCCTTGAGCAGGGCTAGCGCGCTGGCCCTGCGACGCTGTTGGCTGATCTGCTCAGGCTTGCCGTGCGGTCGAACAAGAAGCGCGTGGATCGCCGGTAGCGCGACCGCGGGCCAGGCTAAGAGGGCGCAGACGACACCGTAGAGGTACCAGGGCGTCATCGGGCGTCGCTTCCAGCGGGCAATCAGCGCAGGGACAAATCCGATGACGAGCGCCACCCCGATTCGCTGGAGCTGCGGCAGCCACTCAAGGATTGCTGTTTGGTTCATGTGGCGGCCTCTCGCTTCGACCGCGCCCCGCGATGCTCGGCAGAGACGAGCCTCGTCCGGTCCTCACCGCCGGCGATGCCAAAACCGGGACCGGGATGAACGCGACGACGTTCGTCGAGGCAAATGTCAGTTTATCATAAAGTCGCCGCAGTTCTTCCGGTCGATGTATGCCTTCACGCCAACGTCCTGCATCACGACCGGTTTACCCCAGATAGCCGCCGGCTTGCTGCATCGCCAAAGTCGGCAGAGTCGGGCCAGAAGCCGATTTACGCAGCGCGGCAAAGAATGCGCGCAGCCCGGCTACGAAGGTGACCGTCTTCCGGTGTCCCCAGGGAGCGGAATTTGGGAACGCCGAGATAATCAGCGACCGTGTTCGCCTCGACCGTGATCGACCGCTTGTTGTGCAGGGTCAGCTCTTTCACCGCCTTACGGACGAGGCTTGAGAGCTCGCGCTCAAGATTGCGCACGCCCGCTTCGCGCGTGTAGCGGCGAATGAGCAGCAGCAGCCCCTCGTCGTTGATCGACCATTCCTCTTCTTTGAGGCCGTGCTTGGCGATCGTGTGCGGGATCAGGTGTTTGCGTGCGATCTCGACCTTCTCGTCCTCGGTGTAGCCGGCGATGCGGATGATCTCCATGCAGTCCATTAAGGGCGGCGGGATGTTGAGCGTGTTCGCCGTGGTGATGAACATCACGTGGGAGAGATCGTAGTCGACCTCGAGATAATGGTCTTTGAAGGTGTGGTTCTGCTCGGGGTCGAGCACTTCGAGCAAGGCCGAAGATGGGTCGCCGCGGAAGTCGGCGCCCATTTTGTCCACCCCGTCCAGCAGGAACAGCGGGTTCGACGACTTCGCCTTGCGCATCGACTGGATGATCTTGCCCGGCATCGAGCCGATATAGGTGCGCCGGTCCCCGCGGATTTCCGCCTCGTCGCGCACGCCGCCGAGCGACAGACGCACAAAGTCGCGTCCCGTGGCACGGGCGATCGATTTGCCGAGCGAGGTCTTGCCGACGCCGGGCGGGCCCACCAGGCAGAGGATCGGTCCGGTCAGCTTGTTGACGCGCTGCTGGACCGCAAGGGACTCAACGATGCGCTCCTTGACCTTCTCCAGGCCGTAATGGTCGTTGTCGAGGATCTCCTGCGCAAGCGCCAGATCCTTCTTGACCTCGGTTTTCTTGTTCCAGGGAATCGAAAGCAGCCAGTCGAGATAATTGCGCACGACTGTGGCCTCGGCCGACATCGGTGACATCTGCCGAAGCTTGTTGAGCTCGTGCTGCGCCTTCTCGCGTGCCTCCTTCGAGAGCTTGGTGTGCTTAATCTTGTCCTCGATCTCGCCGAGCTCGCTGGTCATGACCAGAGGTCCTTCTGCTGTTGTGCCCTCATCCCTCGACCCACTGGGAAACGTCGGCGCTTGGCGCTATGCCGCCGAGCTTCCGACCGAAAGCATAGCACGCACTGCTGCGCTGCGGGATTTCAGCTTGCCCTATGTCGCTTGTGGGTCATCTTCAGCCGCGACGCCGCATCGCTATTGACGGCAGCTTATCCCCCGATAGCTTTCGTGCCGGCCGGGCAGTCGGCAGGGAAGAGTCGGGCCAGCTGCGGAGTCCCGCACTGCAAGAAGGGCGTATGCCCCAGGCAGTTCTTGGAAATTGACCCCCTTCAGCGTTGAGCGCGGCCACGAACAGGTGCGATTTGAAGTAATGGGGCTTATGCCACTTCGGAGCCGCCTGCGGGCGGCGCAAAAAAGCTGCCCATGGGCTAGTGTCCCGGCAATGGCTGAGGGAGGGGCACCGATGAGCGATCCTAGGTCTAACTCGACCACGAATCCGGTCTTAGTCGCCCAGCGCGGACAGGAAGCTTGCGCAATGCTGCATCGTCGCACCTTTTTGATCGGGGCACTTGCGGCATCGGTCGGCGGCATCCCGGCATATGCTGACGCCCTCGCGGATGAGACGATTCACGCGATCCTCGCGAAACGCATTGGCATCGAGCGGGAGAGCAGCGGGATTGTCGCGGTCGTGAGCGATGCTGCGGGTAGCCGATTGTTCACATATGGGAGCGCCGACAACGCGGACAATCGGCCTCTGGACGGCGATACTGTTTTTGAGATCGGCTCAATCACCAAGGTTCTGACCGCTCTCATTTTGGTCGATATGGTTGAGCGCGGCGAAGTCGCAATGAACGATCCGGTGGCGAATTATCTGCCATCTTCGGTGAAGGTTCCCGAATACAAAGGGAAGCCGATCACCTTGCTCGATCTCGCCACCTACACGTCCGGGTTGCCTAACACGCCAAATAATTTCGCACCCAAAAATCGGCTTAATCCTTGGGCGGATTATACGGTTGACCAGCTTTACACCTTCCTGTCTGGTACACGCTGCATTACGAGCCGGGAACTCATTATGAGTACGCCAATCTCGGCTTTGGCTTACTTGGCCACGCGCTGGCGCGCCGCGCGGACAAAACCTACGAGGCGCTTTTGGTGGAGCGTATCTGCGACCCGCTCGGTCTCCGAAGCACTCGCATCACACTGACAGAAGATATGCGATCGCGCATTGCGCAGGGTCACAACGGGCGTCTGGAACCCACGCCGCTATGGGATATCCCGACGCTGGCTGGCGCCGGCGCCGTGCGTTCGACTGCGAATGACCTAACCGTGTTCCTTGAGGCCTGCCTGGGACGCCGGCAGATGCCGTTGCGAGCGCCGTTCGCCAGACTTCTCGAAACCCGGCGCCCGACTGATGTTCCTGGCCACGAGATGGGCCTTGGCTGGTTTATTTCCAACGATTTCGCGGTGCGGATGATGCCGGAGACTCATGGCGATGAGCTTGCTTGGAAGTCAGGCGGGACCGGCGGTTTCCTCACATTCATCGGCTTTTCGACGAGCAGCCGTCAGGGCTCGATCGCTCTATCGAATGCCTTTCGTCATGATCCCGTCGATCTCGGAATACATTTGATCAACCCGGATTTTCGCCCGACTGGAATTGGACCCCTCTTCCGATCCTGAGAAGACCTGTTATGGCTGATGCCCCATAGCTGCGATGCAAAATCAATGTCAGTGTTGGGTCAAAAAGCGCCACCAAGTTTCGCGGCCGGCGCGGCGGGTGCACCTCAGTAAGCGGACCCGCCGGCCGGCCATATATCTTCGGGAACCGACAATCCGCCCAACGACACGCCCTCCCAATCGGGCGCACGGTGGGACAGATGTCCGCAGGGCTGTGTCCCTGCCCCCGTGTCCGCTGGCAGACCCGGTGATGGCTAATCACACGACGCGCATCTGAACCGTCCGCAGTCCACCGACCCCTGAAGTGTCAGAGGCGCTCCCTGGGCACTCTGCGGGGGGGTGCTATACCCTCCCCCTAGCGCTGTTGGCCGGTGTTCCTTTGCCCGGTTAATGTTAACGCATCCCTAGATTTGACCCGCTCGCAGGGCAAAAGGAGGTCCGCCATGAAGCTTCTTTTGAAGCTGCGCATCAGCCTCCCCGGAAAACCCCTGAGTGGATAACCACAGGTCACCGGGCTCTGGATAGGCAGGGCGAATGACCGTTCGATTGTGGCGATACGTCTGGCGCGGCAGAAAGCGCTGCGGTTAGAATCCGCAGGATTGCGAGGAAGCTCCTGATCAGCCCTCGCGATCCTTAACGTCGGATCGCTCGCAATCGCTTGATTGCGTCTCGCGGATCGAAGCCGATCGCATCGGCGAAATCGATAAATTCCACAACGTCAATGCGCCGCTGCCCGCTCTCGACTGTTGCGACGAACGATTGATACCGCTTTAGCCGCTTAGCCACCTCGGCTTGCGTTTGGGTGCGGCTCAATTGAATCTGCAAGAGCAAGGCTGCTCGTGAGGAAGGATTATGCTTTCGTTCCGCCGCTGATGATGAGGTTAGGGAATCGCGCATGTCGAAAAGGACAGGGGACCGCGCAGCCGAAACGCCTGATGTCGAATTAGCGCATTGAAATCGGGCCAGGTTGAGGCAAGTTAGCCTGATCGCTTCGGCTGCTCGAATCCACTCACGAAGCTCGGCATCTCTCTCGGGCCGTCTGTTTGCTCGCGCCGGGCTATTGGGCATCACGTCCTCTCAAATCTCGCACGCTTGAGCCAAAGGTCTTTCGAAGCTTCCCATGGTGGACCATTGATGGGGTGCGAAAAGGCTCAAACATGAAATCGAATTTGAAAGCGATCCTGCCAGCAATTGGCATGCAATGTCATTTGTGGAACACGAGTGGAAAATCAGTGATGCAAAGGCAGCGCGCCGCCTCTATATCGAGATCGGAAAGCACTTCCTGAAAACCAATCGGTAGAAAGCAGTCGGCGAAGCATCGAGATAGAATCACATCTCCCCCTCAATCGCCCTCCGGCCCGCGGCCGTAATCCTCACCTTGCCCGCCTCGACCGGCGTGTCGCCGGCCATGATCACTTTTCGATGCGCCGTCGCAAGCCCAGCACGAACGTTAGCGCGCCGCTGGTGCCTGCGGTGGCCGCGCGGCGGCCCTGGGCGCCGGGGCGGGGGCCGGCCGTGACGGAGGCTCTAAGTTCTTGTAATGGATGTACTGTTCAATCGCCTGCAGTTTGGCGATCTCCCGCGTCATCTGTTCTTGACTGGCGGCGATCCGGTCGACGCGTTGCCGCACCGCATCGAGGTCGAGCGACATTGCGTTGAGCTGCTGCTGATCTAGAGAGGGGGTAGCTAGCGCAGTCGGTACGATCGCGTCGGGACTGTTCTGCTCAACTGAGGCGGCTTGCGGTGCCAACCACCCAAACTGTGGGAACGATCTCGCGATCATTTCTCTGGCCACGTTGCCGTAGGACTGCGAAGCCCAGGTAACGGCTACGCCGATGCAAAACGTGATCGGGGCAAAGGCGAGCAGGGCTCGCTTGCCTAGCAACGGTCGCTCGCTCTCGGGCTGGTCATTTCTCAGGTTGGCTGGATCGATAGTGAGCACCTCGACTAATGGCTTTTTGACAGGCACTGAGCTTTTGGAGAGTTCAGATTGTGTGGGACCTGGCATGGTACTCATCTGCACCTCCTCCCCATTTCGTGAATCAGATTGGGGCGCTCTGCCATCCGAGATGGAAGGCCGCGCTTGGATTGCATGGGCGATGAGACGAAAGCTCCAGCAAGACGGCCTGGGTTTTGCCATTCGGGTCGATGAACAGCTCTAGCGCCCGGCGCGCTTCCCCACCGAGATGACGTTTTCGAGAGGATGCGAGGCCGGCTTCGATGTCCGGAATCTTGCTTTCATAAAAAAATGTAGCAGGTTGCCACGTGGGACACAATCCCACCTTTTTCTCGGTGTGTGATGTTTTCCCACATAAATGAACGATCAAATTCAGGGAGTTCGGTGCATGCTTCGCATGTCGATCCGCTGACTAGCGCGAGCGCCACCATGATCCCTCAACGACTTCGCTCCACGTCTGTCGGTGCTTCACATCTTCAAAGCCAGGTATAGGAATGGTGGATGAAAGCAACATCCGACTGCGGACGGTCGTCAGGACATAGCGAAGCTGGCTTCGCTCCCAGGTGACGCCGTGGTCGCCCGGACTAGACCAGAATCGCACGCCCTCGTCGTGACATTCAGCCGCGACGGCGAGGAACCCGAGGAGATGTTCGCCAGTGATGCCAGCGCGCTCGGCGGAACGCCATCACGCTGATCGCAAAGCGCGAATGGCTGCTTTCTGGCGACACTCTCACCGTTCGTCGGACGCACGGCTCGCCCGGTGCCGCACCCCATTGTCTCCGCCGGGCGAGCCTCCACCGCTTCGGCGGATGCGAGCCGTCGCGTGGAAATCTGATTTTGCGTTTCTCAGAGGGGGTTGGAATGCAAGAATCGCTTCCGTCTTTCACGTCGATCAAGCCGCCCGGGGACGCCAACTCGCCGCACGCGAGCGCCGCAGGCCCGCTCGTCTCGGTCGTTATCCCAACGCATAACCGCCCGGACCTCCTTCGCATCGGCTGCCATTCCGCCCGCGCCCAGAACTGCCCCGAACGGCGAGCCGTGGGAAGACTGGCGGCTCTCGCGAGACGCATGTGATACGCCGCGCGATTTGCGTTCGACGCTGCCCGGCGTGCATTTCAATTCCGATCCCTGGCGTTCGTGACGCATGACCCATGGGCGGCCTGCCCGGCCCTTCTCCGCTTGACCCTTAGCGCGGAAGGAGGCTCGCACTCTGTGCTCGCCGAGCAGGCCACCCATGGGGCAGGAAATGGGGCGAGAGGTGGGGGTTACCATGGCACAGGGGGATTATTCTAATCGCGGGCGTCGAACCGTGACGGCTGCCGAAATCCACGCGCTTGCCGACCGGCTGATTGCGCGGGCAGACAGCAAAATGATGGAAGGCACACCGTCGCAGCGCGCCGACTCGCACCTTGCGGCGGCAGCGCTGCGAATCCTCGCGAACGAGCACTTTTACGACGGCGTCACGCTCGACAGGCGCGAGGGAGGGGGCTGACATGGGGTTTTGTTCCACGGTCTTATGAGCTGCCCAAACTTCAGCTCCGCCGGGGGGTGTAGACGGTCCAAGCTCGAGCTGGTCACTGACCGTAAGTACGATGAGCTTCTCGCTGGGGAAGTCGAGCTTGGAGGCGTTTTCCTCAGTCAACGATGACGGCGCATGCTGCGAGCGTTCAGCAAAAGCGCCGCCGAGTTGGCACCAAACTCAGAACGTTAACCAATGCTGCTCGGCATAAAATAACGAACGCCGGCAGCGGCCAGTTGGGGTCTTGCCTAACTGAGACGACCCTCGAGGCTCGCTTCCGGCGTTCCGTTCGTACGAGACCGCTTACGCTGGAGCCCGAACGTTTGCGCCAACGATCATCGCGGTATAGCAGCCGGTGGCGTCACTCAAGCTCTCCTCTTTTCACACTCGCCAATTGCGATTGGCAAACGTAAAAAACAGCAAAAGGACAGACTCCGCCTTGACATAAGTCAAATCAAGCTGGGAGTTGGCTGGCCGCGTGATTCGATTGACCGCAGCATCTTTCCGTTTCCCGACCGCGCTGTCGAGCGGCCTCCACATCCGAATGACTGGCGGCTGTCTCTGCGGCCAAGTTAGGTACACAGCGAATACAGATCCCGTCTTCATCGGGGTGTGCCGTTGCACCCACTGCCAAAAACAGACTGGAACGGCTTTCTCTGTCCTGGTCGGCATTCCGAAATCAGCAATGTCAGTTCAGGGGACGACTTAAGACATTCCACGACACTGGCGATAAGGGCATATTGCTCTGATCTACTCTGCTCCGTATTGGTGCACCGCCGACGAAAGATGCAGATGCAATTTGATCTATGTCATGGCCAGAACCTGCATGTCGCATCGATAATGCGACATGAGCGAAGTTCGTACACCCAGTGACGGAGTCGCGTGCCCCATCTGCGGCGAACCGATGACCTTATCCGTCATCAGGCGTGCATTTGCCGAAAACTTGTACGTATTCCAATGTAAGCCGTGCGGCCTTTCGATGACGGAAGCCGCAAGCTCGACAGCTTCGGCACCGACTAAAACGACGCAGTTGAAAAGCAGCCTCCCCCGGGGTTGTTGACTGGCGATCCGCCAGCGCGGCCTCGGGGGTGGGCCGGCGCAGCACCGCAGCGCCGACGCTGTCTTGACTGCAATCGCGTTATGGCCTGAATGCGGCTATGCGGGTAGTTAAGGATGAAAACGAGAAGGATCGCAGGCGACGTGAAGAACATTGCCTCGCGAAGTCCGTCGACCGAAACGCCGCCCTGATGAGATAGAGGAATTTATGAGACGCAATGCTCTTCGATTTTCTACTTGCCTCGGGCTATCCTTTATGACGGCTGTGGCCTTCGCTGGAGATGTCGAGCGCGGCAGGCATGTAGCTCAGGATCGATGCGCGGCATGTCACATCGTTGGCCGAGGTTTGAGGGGCATCGTTGCCGACTCTCCCCCCTTTGAGGTAATTGGTCGAAAATACGGCTTTAATGAGGATAATCTTGTGGCTGCGCTCGTCAGCCCGCACGCAAAGATGAATTTTGCGGTGCGTGGGCGGGACGCTGACGACGTGGCTGCTTACATTGCAACGCTCGCGAGATAACTCGTCTCCTTGACAGTTCTTGGAGTCAGAACTCCGTCGCCCGATGTCGGGCCATAGATTGCCGAACGATCGTTCCACGCTTCACAATCGAGCGCCGCAAAAACGATTCGTTCCGTTCCGCTGTAGCCGTGTGTGCGCCGCCTGGCTTGGTCTGGGGCGCAATAGGCAGCAGAGGCCAGTCACGTTTGGCGACCCCCCCTGCTCATCGGCTGCGTACCGGCGCGTTTCCCAATTGCTCCGCAGGACGATCCTTTCCGCGCTGCGGCAGACGCACCGCGGTGACCGTACACGGCGCTTCAGCCACAACCCGTGACGATAAGCTAGACTGCTGCGACGCACACTCTACGGCCGAGATGGGTCAGACTCGGCCCCGCCGACCGCCTGGCCGGGGCGCGTATTCGCGGCCGGTGCTCTTCAGTAAGCGGACCTATTTCGGTCTGGTCGGATCCACGTCGTCCAGATGCACCAGCTTCATGATCTCCTCGATAGTCGCCTCATTCTTGGGAAAATCGAAAATCTCCTGAGAGCGTGTATCACCCGAGAACACTCGGCGGCGCGGATCGTACCGGTACGAGCCGAGCTGGGCTACGTTGAGAGCAATCTGCAGGCGATCTTTGCTCGCCGGCAGGTCCTCCTCCGCCTGCTTGCGCGCGCCGATATCCTGGATCACGACTGTGTAGCGCAATGGCCGCCCGGACCTGTCGCGAACGATATTGGCCGTCGTGCGCGCCCAAACCACTTTTCCGTCTTTACGTAGGTAACGCTTTTCCATGTCGAAAACGGCTAATTGTCCGGCGACCATACGTCGAAGCAACGCGCGGTCACGCTCGCGTTCGTCTGGATGTGTAATGTCGAATACCGCCGGGCGAGCTCGGGGTGAAAATTCCCCGGGTCTACTCGGGAAAAAAGCCGGGAGATGGGTAATGAACGTGCTTACGATCGTGTCTCCTGGGCTGAAGGTTCTGTTCGAACGTGTTGGGAAGCCCGAGGTTATCAATCGCCCGGAGGTGCTTCGGCTCAGCGGGACGGCTGCAGTTATCGCCTGCAATCACATCGGCTGGGTGGACAGCC
>WNFD01007280.1_pt1 | contig 10994 bp, 8 predicted proteins | sample 5400491 | NCBI WGS metagenome assembly WNFD01 (sample SAMN13153343, study PRJNA577476) | soil metagenome | isolation source: 120 cm saprolite under Douglas fir tree site 2 hole 2 replicate 2 | place: USA:California | collected 2015-04-18 | reverse complement strand
CCAAAATCCTCCGTTCCCTCCGTATCCTCTGCGTTTCAGATCGTGAAAATATCCGCTGTTTAAGCGCTGATCGTAACGGCTATCACCGAGCGGCCTGAGCATGGCATACTGTCAGGCATACGATGAAGCCTTCCGCGGTGTTGGTTGACAGCATCGATTTCTTCCGACTCGACGCAAACCGGAAGCTCGACCCGGAGCGCCGCTCTGAGTTTGGGCAGTTCATGACGCCGCCCGCCACTGCGCAGCTGATGGCGTCGATGTTTCATGCTCAGACCGAGAACATTTCGCTTCTTGACCCTGGGGCGGGTGTCGGCTCGTTGACGGCGGCTTTTGTCAGTGAAATTTGCTCCCGACCAAAAAAGCCGAAATCCATTCACGCAACAACCTATGAGATCGACCCCGTCCTCGCCGGATATCTGGTGGACACGCTCGATCAGTGCAGGCTTACGTGTAAACAGGCCGGTGTGGCGTTTGATTTCGATCTCATACAACGGGATTTCATCGAAGATGGTGTCATGCAGCTCAGGGACGAGATGTTCAATCCCGTGTCCCGATTCGACTACGCGATCCTGAACCCGCCTTACAGGAAAATAAACAGCGATTCTCCCGCCCGCCTTGCGCTTCGCCAAATTGGCGTTGAAACTTCAAACCTCTATTCCGGATTTCTCGCGGTCGTCCTCAAACTCCTCTCGCCGCTGGGCGAATTGGTCGCCATCACGCCGCGAAGCTTCTGTAACGGATCGTACTTCAAGCCGTTCAGAAAACTTTTTCTGGAGACAGTTGCCATCCGTCGTATTCATGTTTTCGAGTCGCGACAGGTCGCTTTCAGCGAGGACGACGTTCTTCAGGAAAATGTCATTTTTCACGGTGTCAGGGGCGGAGAGCAGGGTGCGATTGACATTTCTTCGAGCACGGGCCCGGAAGACGACCTGATCTCTCTTCACACAGTCGATTACCGATCTTTTGTACAACCGGGCGACCACGACTATTTCATGCACATTGTGCCCGATGAACTGGGGGCATCGGTTGCCGAACATTTCGGCAGCCTGGGCTCCACACTGGGAGACCTGTCGATCGATGTCTCCACCGGACGAGTGGTGGATTTTCGAGCGACAGAATTTCTGCGAGCTCATTCTTCAGCGGAAACCGTACCTCTTATTTATCCCCGCAACTTTGAGAATGGATATATTCAGTGGCCTAAATTGGGCGGTAAGAAGCCGGAGGCGATGGCTGTCATGCCCGGCGCGGAAGAGTTGCTGGTTCCACGGGGCACCTACGTGCTGGTGAAACGCTTTTCAGCCAAAGAAGAGAAACGCCGCGTCGTGGCTGCGATCTATGACCCAAAGCGCATCGACGCTGAAGAAGTCGGGTTTGAAAACCATATGAATTATTATCACGTCAAAGGATGCGGGTTGCCCGTAACCTTTGCGAAAGGGCTGACCGCGTTCCTGAACTCGACACTGGTCGATTTATATTTCAGACAATTCAGCGGCCATACGCAGGTAAACGCCGGCGATCTTCGCAACATGAAGTACCCGACCAAGGAACAATTGCTCGAACTGGGCTCGCGTTTCGACGGTGAGTTTCCGGCCCAGGAAGATATTGATCGCCACCTGCAGGAGGTACTCAATTTGGCGAACGGAACGACTGTCCGCGATCCTATAGGCGCAAAGAAAAAAATCGGTGAAGCTCTTGAGGTGCTCAAAGCCATTGGCCTGCCACGGGCTCAGCTCAACGAGCGCTCGGCGCTCACTCTGCTTTCTCTTCTCGATTTAAAGCCACGTAAGCCGTGGGCCAGGGCGGCTGAGCCGCTGAAGGGCATCAGCCAGATGATGGACTTCTTCGATGAACATTACGGGAAGAGATACGCGGAGAATACGCGGGAGAGCGTGAGACGCCAGACAATACACCAATTCAGAGATGCCGGCATCGTTTCAATCAACCCGGATGACCCGAACCGCCCCACGAACAGCGGCAAGACGGTCTATCAGATTGAACCGGGCTTGCTGAAGCTGCTTCGGACTTACGGAACCGGAAAATGGGAGAACGGGTTAAAGAAATATCTGGCCTTGATCGAAACCCTCGCGAAGAAATACGCCCAGGAGCGTGCTACGAAACGCATTCCTATTGTCATCGCGGCGGGTAAGTCCATTACACTCTCACCGGGCGGTCAAAATGTCCTGGTGAAAGCCATCATCAATGATTTCTGCCAATACTTCACAGCCGGCGGAAAGCTCGTCTATGTGGGCGATACCGATAAAAAATGGGCCTATTTCAACGAGCCACTGCTTCGATCATTGGGCGTGACAGTTGAGCAGCACGGCAAAATGCCCGATCTCATCGTTTTTGTCGAGGAGAAAAACTGGCTGGTCCTGATCGAAGCGGTAACAAGCCACGGTCCCGTCAACCCGAAACGACGGAATGAACTCAGGAAACTCTTCAAAGACTCAAAGGCCGGCCTGGTTTTTGTAACCGCATTCCAGGACCGCCGTACGATGACCAGATACCTGAATGAAATCTCCTGGGAGACAGAAGTCTGGGTGGCGGAATCGCCAACTCATCTGATTCATTTCAATGGAGAAAGATTCCTGGGCCCCTATCAGGACTGAACAGAGAAACTGCATTTTCCGATTGCCTGAAAAAAACATGACTTACAAATGATAAGAGCCGGGGAGTTTGTCCTCGGCTCTTATCGTATCGACTGAGATGCAGCACTGGTGAACGGTGCGCGGCTCTTATTTCTTTTTGCCCTTCTTGCCTTTTTTGCCCTTGCCACCCTTGCCGCCCTTGCTCTTCTTGCCGGATTTCTTCCCGGCTTTTTTGGCGGGCTTGGCTGCTTTCTTCGCTTTGGCCTTGCCGGCTTTTTTCTTTCCGGCGGCCCTCTTCGGGGCTTTTTTGGCTGCCGCCTTTTTGGGTGCGGCTTTCTTTTTGGCCTTGGCTTTGGGTTTGCTCCTGGCAGGAGGCGCGCCGCCGGCAGGGGCCGAAGCTTCACCGAATCCCGCACCACCGCCATGGGTTTCCGCTCCGATGGCTTCTTCTTCCTCTTCGTCGTAATCCTCTTCTACGGCTCCACCGCTGTAGCTGCCGATATCGCCGTAATCATCGTCCATATCGTCCTCGTGCCTTGCGTAGAGGCCCTCATCGTGAAAGCTCATATTTCCTCCAGAAAAATCAGGACCGACCGGTCACTGCACTGCAACTGCAGAATAATAACAGGCGCGGATTATAGCAACACCTGGAAATAAATAAGTTGTCCCGGTTTGCGCATCCAAGTGTGCAACCCGAGCCGCAATAAATCAAGTCAGCGGCCCGCAGTCAGAGTGTCCCTGGAAGACCTGGCCTTCGGCGCGGCCGCTTTCGACTTGGATGCCGAGGACGCCGGACTACGACGTTTCTTTCTGTGAGCGCTGCTGGCCGGGGCGCGGTCCGCCTGACCGGGGGCGATTGGCTTGTAAATCAACAGAAACCGTCCGGCCCGTAAGTCATTTCCTTTCAATCGGTTCCATGAACGAACCTTGGCGGGAGGCACGGAGAAATCGTCCGCCACAGAGAGTACAGTGTCTCCCCGGCGAACTTTGTAGCGCGTGGGATGCTTCGAATACGCAAAGCCTTTACCCTCGGCGGGGACCGGTCCGTTTGCCGGAATGACCAGCTTGGCTCCGGCGGTCAGCTGGGCGCCTTCCAGATCGTTGGCCGAGGCAATCGCCTTCTCTGTGGTTTTATATTTTCTTGCAATCACGGCCAGGCTCTCGCCGGGCTCGACTTTGTGGTATCGCCACATCACCCTCTTGGACACCGGGACTGCCGCAATGGCCTTCTCGTATTTCTCACGGCTCCCTGGGGGAAGATGGAGGTTATAGGGTTCATCTTTCGGCGTGGTGCGCCGCAGCAGGCTGGGGTTGAGGTCCGAAAGGCGCTCGATGGGCTCGTCCACGCATTCGGCCACCAGCCGCAGGTCCACCGGATAGTTCACCGTGACGACATCGTAGATTTCCGGGTCGTCGGGCCGCACGTCATTGAGCCCGTATTGTTCCGGATTCTTGGACATGATCGTCATGGCCAGAATGATCGGAACATAGTTCCGGGTCTCCTGGGGCAGGACATTCCTCTTATAGAGTTCCCAGAAATCCGCATAGCCGGTGCGCCGGACCGCCTGCTGCACATTGCCGGGGCCGGAATTGTAAGCCGCCATGGCCAGATACCAGTCGCCGAACTGGTTGTAGAGGTCTCTCAGATGTTTGGCGGCGGCCCGGGTGGCTTTCTCCGGGTCCTGGCGATCATCAACCCACCAGCTACGCTGCAGGCCGTAACCGCTGGCGCGGCTGGCCATAAACTGCCACATGCCGCGCGCGCCAACGCGTGAAAGAGCCAATGGGTGAAAACCCGATTCAGCCTGAGCCAGAAACACCAGGTCCTGCGGCACCCCTTCTTCCCTGAAGGTGCGCGAGATCATGTCGCGGTAGCGTCCGGAACGCGCCCAGGCCCTTTCGAAAGTGCCTTTGCCCCGTCCGGAAAAATACTGAATGTAACCCGCCACATATTCGTTGATGACCAGAGGCAAATCCGACTGGGTGTTTCGCAGCTCTCTTTCGGCCCGCTCCACCACTTTGGGATCGGCCGGCGGAGTGACCATATTGGCTTCGTCAATGGGCGCGGGCTCGGTCTTCTGCTCGGTGAAGCCGTCGGCTTCCTTCAGGCTCGCCATTTCCAGCCGATGGGCTTCTTCCGTGATCTTGTCGAACTCCTGCTGCAGGCGGTCGTCGGATTTCACATCCACCGGCCCGTTCATGAGCACGGTCATCGCATGATCGAAGTTTGTCTTGGCTGACTCCAGATGACCCGCTTTGTGCTCTTCCACGCCCGTCTGGAAGGCCTTCTCCGCTTCGGCAATGATGGCAGATACCGGATCGGCCTGGACCGGCTCAGCCGGAGTTATCGGCTTCGTCTCCGGGGCGGGAGCAGGCGTCTGCGGCTGTAAGGAAGGCGCAACCGCCTGGGGCGCGGGAGGTTTTGCCGCCTTTTGGTCCCGGGTCTCACAGGAAGCCAAAAACATCATCGAAAGGCAGCAGACGGCAATCAGAAATCGGTTTAGAAAAACCCTGTTTTGCACCTCATTATGATAACTGTCCAGGAGTTTGCCGCAAACTAATAAAAGCACCAAATAGCCAGGAATCGATGCCCATAAGTACATGACAAATAGACATTTAAGGACGGAGCATCCATTCCGCAACCACGCGAGACACAAAAGCCCTACCGGGGGCCGTTGTCGCAGTCTTCCTTACAAGATTGTCGCCAGGGTCAGTCTCAGTCCGAACCGGAACTGACACGGGGCCGACGCGGCCGAAATCTGCCCCGCATTGGTGTAGCAGGCGAGTTGTTTGCTTCTCCTGTGGGTTCCCCTGCGGGCGCAAATCTGTCCGTCACGCGCGTTTTAGGGCCTGTTTTCTGCTCTCGATGGGCGCCGTTTTTTATCATTGCCCAGGCCTAAAAGGTAAGCGGCAATTCGCCATGGGTTACTTCCGGTAGGCCCATACCCCCTTAATCACTTTACTTTTGCATTTACTTATTCATAAACTGTTTCGAATCTCTTCCCCGGTTTTTCTCCCCCGAACGCCGGCAGGTCGTGCCCCGCATTTGGGCGCACGACATCGACGAATTCCAGGGTGACTGCGTTTGCCGAAGCCGAAAATACAAGGCATGAGTCATGCCGACGCCCTTGCGGTGGCCATGAGCGAACTGGCCGGCGGCGGCGACGAACTGCTGCCTCTGATGACCGAAGTGCTAGTGGACCGCTTTGACGCCGACCGCGCCGAATTATGGCTGTGGGACGAGACCTCGGATTCCTGTTATCTCACCAGCACCGCGGGCACCCACGCTTCACACCGCCGGGACTATGCCCGGGCCGGCGCGGGCCCCATCGGGAAGATCGCTCAGGGCCGCCGCGTGCTGGAGAATACGCCGCTTTCTTCTTTCGGCGGACAGGATGAGTTCACTCAAAACGCCGACCTCGCTTCGGTTTCCGGTTATCCGCTGCTGGCCGGTCACGAACTGCTGGGCGTGCTGGCGATTTACAGCGGGCAAGCGGTGCCCGAGGAATTGCTGGGCTGGTGGCAGGTCTATGCGGGCATGGCCGCGGGCCGTTTAGAAAGTTTTCTGAGCTCTCAGCACAAAGACCGGCAGATCAGCAGGCTCTCTGTGCTGTTTGAAGCTACGCGGCTGCTCAACTCAACCCTCGACATGGCCGAGTTGCTGGAGCTGATCCTGAAGATCGCGCGCACCGAGACCAATGCCGACCGTTCCGGCGTCTTTCTGGTCGACCACAAACGGCAGGAGCTGTGGTCGATTGTCGCCTCGGGGCTCGATCATCATGAAATCCGCCTGCCTCTGGGCACCGGCGTGGCGGGCCGCGTTGCCAAGACCGGCGAAATTGTCAACGCTGAAGACGCGTACGCGCTGGAGTTTTTCGACCGCAGCTTCGATCAGAAATTCGGCTACCGCACCACTTCCCTGCTGTGCATGCCGATCCGCCACAATACCGGCCTGATCGTGGGAGTGATCGAACTGCTCAATGCGCGGGACGGAAAATTTTCACAAGAAGACTGCGATTTTCTGCAGCGGCTCTCCGGGCACATCGCCATGGCCCTTCAGAATGCGCGCCTGCACCGCGAATCGCTCGAAAAGCAGCGCCATGTCAATGAACTGACCCTGGCAAGATCGATCCAGCGCAATCTTATGCCGGATGCTCCGCCGGTGGTTCCCGGCTACGACATCGCCGTTCTGAGCGACCCGTGTTTCGACGTGGGCGGCGACTACTACGACTTTCTCAATCTCGGCCCGCAATCGCTGCTGCTGGTGCTCGCCGACGTGGAAGGTAAGGGCATTACCTCGGCGCTGGTCATGTCGAACCTGCAGGCCACACTGCGCGCCCTGGTCATGCATCTGCACTCGCTGGAAGTGCTGGTCTTCTCGCTCAACGAAATGATGCACACCAGCACCGGCGCGGGAAAATATATCAGCCTGTTTCTCGGTCTGGTGGATACGCGCCGCAATCTCATGCACTACATCAACGCCGGCCACGTGCCGCCGATTCTGGTGCGCGCCGGCTCCGGCGAAGTCCGCCATCTGGATGAAGGCGGCACCGTCATCGGCCTGTTTCCGGGCGCCGACTACCGGCGTGGCTCCGTCCGCCTGTTCGCCGATGATGTGCTGGTGTGCTGCAGCGACGGCGTGCTGGAGATCGCCGACGAACACCATCAGGAATTCGGCGTCGACCGCCTTGCGGCCTGCATCCGCAGGCACGCCGACCGCAGCGCGCAATCCATCGTGGACGCGGTGCTCACCGAAGTTGCGGATTATCCCGCATCGAGCATGAGCGGGGATGACAAAGTGGTGCTGGTGATGAAAGTGACCGCTGATGGCACGCTGAGCGCGGAATAGCCGCTGATTTGCGCTGATGGAATGGTATTTGGTACTTGGTACTCGGTACTTGGTACTTGATTTTTCCAAGCTGCCAATCGCAGACCACCGTCGCCGATTACCAAATACCGTCTACCGAATACCAAATACCAAAAAACTACTTCCCTTCCTCAAGCTCCAGCCCCTCGCCCTGTCCCAGGTAGCCCTTCTTTCTGAACCAGTCTTCCATCGCGGCCTGAAGGCGATCGAGCGGCACGCGAGCGCCGATTTCGAGGCGTCCGTCCGCGACGGGCAGGGTATCGTCGAAAATCTGGTCGTTGGTGAAGTTGCGCATCGAGAAGTTGTCGATCCATTTGATCGGACAGGGCTGCAGATTCCCATCCCTGCGATATTGCACGTTGATTTTTCGGCTGTACAAATCGCGCCCCCTGAGCATCTTACAGTGATATCGGCCGGTGAGTTTTTCGACCTGAATCCGAGGCTGCTCCGCGCCCGCATCCGCCTGAAAGGAAATACCCAAGTGGTACATGGTCCAACGTAATCAGCACAGAACTGCCTTTAAAGCATTCTAAAGGAGGAGAATATTAGGAGTAAGAATTGGTAGAAAGAGAAGGTTTTATGACGGCCCCAGAAAATCCCCCCGCCCCCGCCGAACTGACGGGACGACTGCTAACGGCAACCACTGAGCTTTCCGATCTTTATCGGGACCTCTACTGGCTCGCCCAGGAACAGAGCAGCCCCGAACAGCAACAGGCGCTGCAAACCCTCGACTTTGAACAGATCATGCACCTGAAGCACGCGGTCGATAATCTGCGCGATATGCTGTGGAAATATATCGACGCCGCGGCGGTGGTCGATCCCGTGAAGGTTCGGGAAGCCGCTCATGCGAACGATCTGCTGAAGGTGACCCGCCTGCTGCAGCTACTGCGCGACCGTCTGGGACGCGCCCCGGAATCGCAGCCGATGTCGTTTATCGAGAGAGTGAGTGCGGTCATCCAGGAAAAGCTGAAAGGTCCGCCTGGCGGCAAAGCGGCCTGATGTTCGAGTGGTTATTGGCTTCTGACGGTACGATTCCCTTTGATGGCTTTTGCGATACGTTCCGCGTAGAGACATAACTTGTTACGTCTCAAAAGCCGGACGCCGTAAAAGCAGATGAGGGAGACCTGCGACCCTGGAGCCGCTCCTCAAATTCAGATGATCCCCGGCCGGTATTTATAGCTCCCGGCATTTGAGACGTAACAAGTTACGTCTCTACGTGGAACGCATCGCAAAACCGTCAAGGCTCTTATTTCTGCGCCTTCGGCCCGGCGGCGCGCACATGATCCGGCACATCGAACCTCTCGAAGTTCTTCGCAAACCGCGCGGCCAGATCGGCGGCGGCGTGATCGTAGGCGGTCTTATTCTTCCATGCGCCGCGCGCATCGAGAAAATCGGCGGGCACGCCCGGACACGACTTCGGAATACTCAGGCCGAAGCCGGGCTCCACGACAAAAGGCGCTTTGTTCAACTCGCCTTCAATGACCGCACGCACCATGGCCCGCGTGTATTGCAGCTTCATTCTTTCGCCGGTCCCGTAAGGCCCGCCAAACCATCCCGTATTCACCAGCCAGCATTGCGCATTGTGTTCCTTCAGACGGCTGCCGAGCATCCCGGCGTAAACCTTGGGACGCAGCGGCAGAAACGGCGCGCCGAAACATGTGGAGAAATTCGGCTGCGGCTCTTTGACGCCCGCCTCCGTGCCCGCGACCTTCGCCGTATAGCCCGAGAGGAAGTGGTACATCGCCTGATCGGGAGAGAGCCTGGAGATGGGCGGAAGAACGCCGAAGGCGTCCGCGGTGAGAAAGATCACGCTCTTCGGATGGCCGCCCATGCCGGGAATGACCGCTCCGTCAATGTAATCGACCGGATAGGCGCAGCGGGTGTTTTCCGTGCGGCTTTCGTCGTTGTAGTCGGGAATGCGCGTCACCGGATCGATCGTCACATTTTCCAGCACCGAACCGAAACGGATGGCGTTCCAGATCTGCGGCTCGTTCTCGCGCGACAGCCGAATGCACTTGGCATAACAGCCGCCTTCAAAATTGAAAATGCCGGTGGGGCTCCAGCCGTGCTCATCGTCGCCGATCAGCAGCCGCTCCGGATCGGCGGAGAGCGTGGTCTTGCCCGTGCCGGAAAGCCCGAAGAACAAAGCGGTGTCTCCCTTGCGGCCCATGTTCGCCGAACAGTGCATGGGGAACACATTGCGCTGGGGCAGCAGGAAATTCATGATGCCGAAGATGGATTTCTTCATCTCGCCCGCGTACTTCGTGCCGCCGATCAGAATGATTCTGCGGGTGAAGTTCACGACCACGAAAGCCCCGGAGCGGGTGCCGTCGCGCTGCGGGTCGGCCTCAAACTCGGGATTGGAGATGATGGTGAACTCGGGCTTGTGGGTCTTCAGCTCTTCCTTCGCGGGGCGGACAAACAGAGCGCGCACGAATAAATTGTGCCAGGCGTAGATATTCACCACCCGGATGGGCAGCCGATACGCCGGATCGGCCCCGGCAAACAGATCCTGCACGAACAGCTCGCGGCCCTTCATGCTCTCAAGGACGCGCTCGAGAAGCGCGTCGAACTTCGCCGGATCGAAGGAGTGGTTCACATCCCCCCAGGCGACCTGATCGGCGGTGATCGAGTCTTTGACTGTGAACTTATCTTTCGGAGTTCGCCCGGTAAACTTTCCGGTATAGGCGACCAGAGCGCCGTTGTCGGCCAGATGCCCCTCGTTACGCTGGATGGCTTGTTCGACCAGCGCACCCGACTGCAGGTTGCGGTGCGCTTTGTTGGTCTTGAAGAGTTCAGAGACAATGGTTGCAGCGTCGAGGACTGAGGTAGCCATGATGAAGGATTCTCCTAATTGCCCGGGTCATGCGTCCCGTCAACAGAGACGCGCAGGATGAGGGTCCTGACTGACTTTGGGGCGCGCTTTAAGCCGTTTTTACCAGAGCGTCCGGCGGTGCGCCGATTTCTTTGAGCACGCCGTTCACATGCTCAATGGTTTCATTGACCGTCAAACTGTACATTTCACGCCCGTGCTCGTAGGCGCCGGTTTCAATCGCGCTCTTGAGATAATGCCCGGCAACCTGGATGGCCAGCGGGTCGGTGATGGAGCGTCCGGTGCGCCGTTTGTATTCAACCCACGCGGGATGCGGAAGAGCGATCCAGACCGGACGCTCGTTGACGATGAATTTAATGTCAACTGCGTCGGCATGGCGGGTGGCAATGGCAACAATGAGGGCCTGATACAGGCAATGGAGCTTCTGCCCGCTCCAGCGGTCGGTGGCATGAAAGTCTTCGTACATTTCAATTAAAACTATAATCGAAGCCCGCGAACAGCGGCAAGCAAAGGGAACCGGATGCTAACCATGAAAGCCGCCTGGATTACAAGGGCCGGAGGGCCCGAAGTGCTCGAAATACGGCCGGTCCCACGGCCGGTTGTCTCCTCCGATCAAGTGCTCGTCAAAGTGCAGGCCTCGGCGCTGAACCGGGCCGATCTGCTGCAACGTCAGGGCCGCTATCCCGCGCCCGCCGGGTTTCCCGCC
>WNFD01007277.1_pt1 | contig 10994 bp, 14 predicted proteins | sample 5400491 | NCBI WGS metagenome assembly WNFD01 (sample SAMN13153343, study PRJNA577476) | soil metagenome | isolation source: 120 cm saprolite under Douglas fir tree site 2 hole 2 replicate 2 | place: USA:California | collected 2015-04-18 | reverse complement strand
GCACGCACCTGGCGCAGTGGAAGGCGCTTAGAGCGCAAGCTGAAGGCTCAGCATAGCAGTGTGCGTCTTTGCCCGATCTGTCAGGGGAAGGGGACGCTGGAGCAGGTGTTATCTGAGCAGCCAGCACCGAACGGGCGGGTTATTGGGCGACGGGTACCGATGCGTGATTGATGATTTTTACCTGATTGGCTGACACATCTTATTTTGAAGTGATGGGTACCGAGTGGGAGGAGCTGCCCGCTTGTTGCTCATCGTCCTAGTCACCGGAAATCTTCAGGGTTAACGAAGAGTTGCACGTAACCACACACAGTACATACCAATGGGGTGGCCTTTGACCCGTTGAACTTATGCTTCTTTGAGTGGATTATAACATGGCCATACCCAGACCCAAGAGTTATACTCCAGACTCGATAGGATGGTTCCGCTCCGCAGACGGGACAGGGCTGCGATGGTTTGTTAGGTGGTGAATACATAGTGGTGCTCCTTTGTTCGCAAACGCAAGATACGATGTGTCAGCCAATCAGGATTTTTACTGTTGGCCACTGGCAATATTCATCAGTGAGATGGAACAAGAGAGCCGATGCAGGATGACACCCAAGCCAAGAACTGCTCCGGCTCTCTTTATGTGGATGATAACACATCGGATGGAAACACCATATCAGGGAATCCACCTCCAGGGGGTTCTACCACGTAGGTGATGCCGATCTCCCTATCACCTATCCGACCAGGCGCGCAGATCCAGATGATCTTCCCTGTTTTTGTGTCGCCGGTCTCAACGTCGCGATACGTGATTAGGTCGCCGCGCTGGTGCTAAGCGTAGCGGGCAGCCGGGCCATACAGGTCTTCAAGGTATTCTTCTTGTTCCACCATGTGTGTCGTCCTTCTTCTCGTTTGTTCTAGTGTAGCATATTCAGGGTTTCATGTTAATGATCTCACTGCGCATGAGAAATGCAACAAGAGGTTCTTCTACCTCTAAAGCCGAACAATAAGTAACAGTCAACTCTTTTCCCTGCGGTTCTCTGTCACGGCGAGATTATGGCTTGTTTTCATCTCGTGGGGCTACACCCACGTGATGCGCAACGAGATGACAACAAGCGAGCAAATACCCCCCCTGTATGAGATGAGGAAAAGGCAGAGGAAACTGCAAAGACAGGGTCTCCATAGACAGATATCAATACATGAAGTCTCCCAGCAAGAAGAGGATCGGCAGAGGAAACAGCGAGAAAGAGCGTAAAGTCGCCTACGCCACGGACAGGAGAGGAAACCCGTAAACGTCGGCAAAGGTTGCGGGCAGGCCATGAATGGTGATGGACAGAGGCTTAGCAGTGGAAGTTCGTCTATTCCGGGCGAAGCGCTCATCCCACGAGAGCCGCCAATGCGCACGTTGTGCTCTGGTGATAACGTGGCGCACAGCAACCTCGCTCTGATTTTGCATGAACGGGTCTCCAGTCGTCACCACCACCATTTCGGATCGCACTACTTTGAGCCAGGTGCGCCGGATCTGACACCGTGGCCAATCGCCCCAAAGAACCGGAAAACACGAAACCGGTTCAAGCATCTTCGGGGGAGGATCGGGCTGAGACGGGATGGAGGCAGACGCGACTGGGACCGTGACAGGCCAGAAAACGACGCTGACCCGTCGTGGGGGGCACGGTAGAAAGACTTTCTTGACATTGGGCACGCAACTCACATTGGCGGCAATCGCTGATGCGGGCTGCATACAACAGGCGAAGCGAACCGTCTCGTTCTGGACGACGTTCTTGCGCAAAAAGCCGATGGTTGGCGGGACAGAGGAGACTTCCATCAGCTTGCAGGGTGAAAGCCGATCCGGGGAAGCCTCCTGTAAACGAGCGGCGTGCCCATTGGGCAGGACCATAAACCGAGGGTTCTGGCGCAGGCTCGGTGACTGGCGCAGACCTGGCATCACAAGCAGGAGAAAATTCGACCGTGCTCATCGGGGTGGGAAACAGGTGCTGCCCGAGTTCCAAACGAATTATGGTGGTACCGTTTGTCAAGACAGTTTTTGGGCAAGAATAAGACAAAACTCAACAGTTCGAGAAACTCACAGCTATCTTTTCAGATACACCTGTGCTGGTGTTTGATAGTCAAGCGCTTGATGCAAGCGCTCATGATTGTAAAACGTGAAGTACCTATGTAGGTTCCTCACAGCATCGGGAACACTCTGGTAGTCTTTAATGTACACCTCCTCGTATTTCACACTGCGCCACAAGCGCTCGACGAAAATGTTGTCTAAGGCCCGCCCCCGACCATCCCAACTGATGCGAATAGCTGCGGACTTCAGGCGGCTGGTGAACTCGTTACTGGTAAACTGCACGCGCCTCTTCACTGTTAAAGATCGCAGGCGTGGCTACGCGCAAGGCCCGATCCAGCGCTTCCAGGCAGAAACTGGTATCCAGGGTGATCGAGATTTCCCAGGCCAGCACATACCGACTGAACCAATCGATCACCGCCATCAGGTAAATGAACCCCCGTTGGAGGCGGATATACGTGATGTCACAACTCCAGACCTGATTGCAGCGCTCAATGCTCATCCCCCGCAGCAAATACGGATAGCGCTGGGCGGTTGCTCCAGGTACACTGGTGTGCGGCTTAGGATAGAGCGCTTCCAGACCCATCAGGTGCAATAACCGCCGCACGCGTTTGCGTTCCACTGGGTAGCCCTGCGTATCCAACCAGGCCACCATCTTCCGTGCTCCATAGAACGGCGTTCGCGTGTATTGCTCATCAAGCATTCGCATCAGCACCAGGTTCTCCTCGCTTTCGGGCACCGGCTCGTAATAGTAACTCGACCTGAGCCTTGCCCAGCAGTGCAAGCTGCTGGGCAAGGCTCAGGTCCGGGTGCTCCGGTTCAATCAGCGCTCGTTTCGCCTCAACGGAGTGATTTTGATTTTTTTTCCAACCAGTCTACCTGCACTTTCAACTGGCCGATTTGCTGGTAGAGACTGGCTATGAGCGCTTCTTCGCTTTTTTCACGTTTGCCTGCTTGCGGGGAGAACACATCCGGCAAGCCATCGAGTGCTTGTTTTTTCCACTGCGCAATCTGCGTGGGGTGGACCCCATACTCTGCGGCGATCTCATTGGCTGTTTTCTGCCCTTTGATCGCCTCCAAGGCGACCCGCGTCTTCAGCTCGGCACTGTATCGTTTCCGTTGCACTGACATCGTTTTCCTCCTTCTCGCCGGTTTCTCGATACAGCTATTTTATCTTATCGACCTGTCCAGTTTCCTGGTACCATCATAAATATTCCAGATCCATTGGTTGAGGATTTGCCAAAACTCCTGTCCGCAAGGTGTATGTGAACACCATCGGTCGGGATCTTGCTCCAGGTCTTCATCTGCCAGAACGGTTTCAAATGATCCTCGATGCAGATACAGATCCAGCACGTCTTTGGCGGAAAATGCGGGGGCGGCCAGCCTGGTGACGAACAATTCGTAAATCATGCCACCGCGCTTCTTCCCAATGGAGGTTCTCGTGGCTGTGGCTGGGTGACTGGCGACAATCAGCCGAACGCATGGTCCACCTACGACGAGGGGAACTTCAGGGCAATCGTAAAGGGAGCGGAGGGCTCCACTTTCTGGATGAGTGCAGATCTCAACAGGGGGGCATGTAAGAACAGCCTGGACCACTGCCAGATCCAGGAGAGCATAGTCACGACTGCGCCCGATAACGTCCAGATCGGTGTCCAGAACCTGCGTCAGCACAGCGGCGTTGCCGTACAAGCCATCCAGACGGACCAGGATCTGGGAGAGGAGAAGCTTTTGCGCCGCCGCATACCTGCTAATCACCTGAAGAGCGCGTTTGAGGTCTCCCCGGTAGTCACCATTGCCAGATCCCCCAAAGGTGCCCATGAATTGATGCGTATGTGCGCGGCATTATTGTGGTGCGGGTTCGCACCACTTCCCCTCTCTTGCGCCCCTTGTAACCAGGAGCACAGACTTGATCGAAACGACGATGAGGCGAGGGAAGTGAGGGGAGTTGGGGAAGCGCACGTTGGCGCGCAGCCTGTCTGGTGCCGTCCACATCCACGACGACATACTGGTGACCGCAACGATCCCACAAGCCACCTGGGGAAGAGAAGGGAGGCGTTCGCACCAACAGGTCTTCTTGAAACTGTGTGCGTAAGGCCTCAACCGTTACTTGATCGAGGGCTGCCAGAAAGCGCGAAAGGGCGGAGCGAGAGGGCAAGCGATGCCGACCGAACAAGGCCATAAATGTTTCGGCAAAAGGCCGCAGTCGTTCATAAAAGGTTTGCAGGGTCGGTTCGCCACTGAGAGCATACCCGATGAGCACGACGACAAAATCAATGGTATCGTACTGACCAAAACGCGCTCGGGCAAACTGTACGTGGTTCTGGATGGCTTTCAGCAGGCCAACATGGCTCAAAACTTGAGCGCAAGCTGCTACTTCTCCCATCCAGGATGGGGTTGAGGCCACCGATTCCGGTGCCACCTGGATAGTTACGCCAGGATACGTCATACTGGTAGTGTGTCCTCCTTGTCTGGAAACAAATCAATTACATTCGTTCCTTTTAAGGAGACACATTTCTTCGGTCCTTCGCTAGTTTCCCTCTCTTATTGTACAGCTATGCCATCTCGTTGCGCATCACGTGGGCTACATGTGTCCAAGGGCCCTATTGAAAGAGCATCTCAACAAGGGGAGTGAGAGCTATAGTTAGAAGTGCTGTCATCACTATAATTAAAATGAAAGTAAGTGTTTCCCTGTTAAAAATAGAGCCATGCATCATCTTGATTTGTAGAAGCAGGAAAATGGCTGGAAGAAGCGCTAGGAAGATGAAGACGATTCCTACAACATTATGGTGTTGTAAGATAGCCATGAGTCCTCCCGCGATAAATGCAGCTATAACTGTAATTACAAGCACACGCTTATTATAGAGAAATTTACTCATACTATTCACAAGCCTCCTACTTGCTACCTTTATTACTTGAGAAACGTGATGATGGTTTCAGCAGTTCTTTGCGTCCTGCTTGCCATCTCGTTGCGCATCCTGTAGGCACATAAGTCCCAAGAGCATCCTTCGCAAGAGTAATAACTTCGTTGGTATCAAGTGTAACTTCCATTCTATGCGCGTCGCCATTTAGATGCACGATATGTTATCAGGGAGTGAGCCTTTTTGCTATCGACGCGTCTAAAGTAAGACTCACCCTGTTCGCGTTAGCGGCCCGTCGCGTTGACACTCAAGCCGCTCCCCGATGCTCACGACCAATCGTCTGCCATCTGGTAAGATTGCTCCACTGGAGTTGACGTTGCGACACATCCCCTCCAGGTCGCGGACCAGTGCCCGGTTGTTAAACGCACACAGTTTGAGTTGCACCTCGTCCGCCGTTGTGGAGACCCACCCACCCAATTTGAAAAAGGGGAGTAAGCGCTGCCACCCACAGTGCTGGTAGCTCTCGCCAAAATACTGATCCCTCACCCACATACCCACATTGGCGAGTCCCAGTTTCAACACCGTCATGATCTGGTCCTTCGCATGATCCATTTCGTACATCTGCCGCGCTTGCGCCTCCAGATCCGCTTGCCGCCTGAGCACGTGCCGCAGTTCCCGGCAATAGTCCTCACATTTGCTCAAAAGGCGAAGGCTGCGCACGGCATGCTTTTCCAGCTTCGCCTTGCACTGGCGTACTTCCCAGTCTGTTGCCACGTGCCGCGCTTTGACGGGAAAGTACTCCCGCTCCTCTGTTTGGCTTGCTGCTTCCAAGCACATGACCTGGACGACCAGTTCGTCTCGGCGTTGCGCGTTCGCCTGAGCGTGCTCTTCAAGGCGATGATCCTGTTCCTTTAGTTGGGCTAACCGCGCACGGCACACTTGTGCCAGATGTTCCAGACGGTGTTGTCTGCCCGTCGTCACGAGTTGGCGTTTGGCTAGTTCCGAGTTCACAACCTGCTCTTTCGCGTAGCCGTGATTCGTGTCCAAATTGAGCGGAAGCAGCCAGTCGCGAATGCTGTTTTCTTGGCACTTCCAGCGTTGGAAGTAGGTCTGAGCTAGTTCCACTGCGTCCATATCGTGGCCCGTCGTGATCACCGGGATCAGTTTCGGCGTGGTGGGAGCAGGCGGTGCAGGTAACACTTGCCACCCTTCCTCCCAGAAGCGCTGCTGCTGCGGGGCGAGATCAGCCTGCCAGTCCTGGACATCGGCTGGCTCAGTGGTTCCTTCCACCACAAGCAACTTGCGCCAGTCACGGATGAGGGCTACCTCGACCTCTACAGGAGGGCTAGCATGATCGGGTCGCGGCAATGCAAAGCGGGCCGCTGCTACCTCGCATATCATTTGGCCGTGCCGATTGTAGCGCCAGGGCTGCCATTCCCCTACCTGCTCAAATGACCCTTCCGCTTCGTATTGGTCGCTGCGCAAGAGGGTGACGACCTGTCGTCCTTCTTGCTGCAACTGTGCGAGGAAGTCTGCCGCCATGCCTTCGCGATCCACCACGATCCGTCGCATCAGCGTCTGGCCTGTGGCTTGCTCATAGCAGTGGAGCATCTGCGGTAAGCCTCTCGTCAAGTGGTGATCTCCTCGGTGCGTGGTTGCCAGCAGTGGATGGCCGTCGGCATCGTGTAACACGACCAATTCGCGGCAGCCCAGGATTTTCCCGCCGAGCTTGCCCACCGGCCCTCGCGGAACGAGCACATCACTGTAGACCGCCTTACGATGGCCATCCACGTAGAAGACGGCGGGATCAGTAGGCTGGTCAGAACGTGTTTGTTCCGCGTGCCATAGCGACCAGGTCCACTGGGCCATCACCTCTGTCAGGTGTTCGGCTGCTCCTGCATGGGCCAGGCGCGCGAGAAACCGTTCGGCGTAGCGCTGACTGTAGGCCCGCTGGCGGCCTGTCAGGACGGCCAGCATCGTGCCGGTATAGCTGCGCAAGTCCCAGGTGCGCGCCAGACCGGCCACGGGCAGAAACAGCAACGTGAGAAGCAGACGCGCTACCACCTCTGGATTGGGTGGGCTCAGTCCGGGAATGGTCGGCTCAGCCAACGGCATGATCGCCATCACTAGTGTGTTCAGGAGTCCAGTCTGCTGAGCTGCTGCCAGCAGGAGCAAGCTGCCAATCCCTTCTTGCCAGACCGGCTGCGGCTCATTTAGTTTTTTTTCCCTGGCCCCTGGCTCCGACCTCGCCAAAGATGGCTCACCCCTAATTTGGCCCGCACCCGGTTGATCTGACTCACACTGACTGCGACTCCGAAGCGGCTTTGCAGTTCACTTTGTACTCGGCTCGAAGCCACTTGCGGCTGATCCGTGCAAAACGCGCTGATCCATGCTTGCACTGGCTCAGTCACCTTGTAGGGATGACCATGACGATCATCCAGGAACGCTAACGCAGCTTTCTCCTCGTTGCGAGCAAGCTGTCTGAGGCGGTAGGCGGTAGCGCGAGACACGTTCAATTGGCTCTGGGCAACCGCTGACCGCCATGAGTGGCCTGCGAACATCGCCTCGATGAGCTGCAATCTCCCCTGGCGCTCCAGATGATCTTTCATCCCTTTCGTCCCTCCATTTGGGGTCGCTCCCGCATATTTCTGGGCCGAATTGTATCATCTAACCTTTTCTTAGTCCAGATGCGTCAATCTGCAAAAGGCTCACTCCCTGGTTATTACTGTGAACCCTGATGATGTCGCAGTTCTCATGCGTCATAAGTACATACCGTGAAACCCTGATATTCTTTTTCACACTGTGGAAGGCGGGTACCATAGACCTTTTTCAGGGAAATTACAGACAAGAGCCTTGTCATCTAAGGAAGCCGACAAGCGAGTCGATCAGCAAGAGACTAATCGCGCCTATGGTAATAACAAAGCACAAAAGGGAAAAAATGCGGAGTCGTCGCCATACTGGTGGTGGTGGAAGCGGAGAGACCCACCACTGGAAGACGAACGCCCACTGGAAGATGAACATTGATACAAGGAACAGCAGCATGAAAAATGAGATCGCAAAATGGCTGGAAGGAGGATGGATTGTGAACAGCACCAGGCTCAGAACTGCAATGAGAGCGATACAAGTGAGAAACATTACACCCATACGTGCTCTGCTTTTGAATCTCTGTGTCGTGATGCCTTGCAACTTGTGGTATATGTGGTATGCGACCAGGGGAGAGGCAACGCAATAGAACGTTATGAGGAGCCCTACACTCGAGGTCAGTATTAAGGTGTCCATCAACTCGTCCTTCTCCTTGCGTCGTTCTCGTGATGCTCTAGCACTAGTGTACTTCACCTATAGGCAAAAGTCTATGTTTCTTTACCTAAGGCGCAGTTGGAGTGATACGCGCCTTCTATAAGAGAAACCATCCTTCCTATCATGTGTACAAACGTTCAAATCTATGCAATAAATGCAACTAATCACGGTTAGCCCCATTCATCCCTGTACCTCTACAGGGTTACTGCAACAAGAGTATGGATGCTACTATCCTCTTGCCCACATGGCACGTCTATTTCATTAAATTTGTCAGCCAATCAGGCTCAAAGCATAGCCGCTCAGATTGATTTGTGCTCAAGAGTGGCCAGGCCATCAGCTCCTAAAACTACACTTACGGCATAGTCAGCATTTTAAGGTAATGCTTTTAGAGCCGCCTGATACTTAGCTGCTTGATCAGGTGTCAATAGAGATGAAATACGTAGAATAACTACCCCATCAAGGTACTCGTATTCAACAAAAAAAGGCGAGCCGGACTTCGAGAGCGCCTGGAGATAGGAAAAGCGGTGCATAGCATCGCTCTCGTTCGCAAACATCTCAATGGAGCCGCCATCGGAAACGCTGATAGCGGCACCTTGCTCCGTGCTTGAAATGCGCGTGTCCTTGAAGTTCACTTTGCCGATATACTGAAAAGGACGGCCCAGATCGTGATTCAGGTCATTGGCAGCATTGTAAGTAAAAGAGACGCCAATAGGCAAGCCATGAGACTTCAATCCTTGCAGTATCTGGTCAGCAGTTCGCCCACTATGTGCAACTTGGGGGGCCGGGGAAGGTGAAGGAGTTGATACCGCTGTAGGCGTTACTTTCGTTGTTGCTGTTGGTGAAGATGAACTCTGAGAACTTCCACCACAGGCAGAGATACATATGGCTGAAATGAGAACAAAAACTGGGAGCAGGATTCTAATCTTCTTCATAACTACCTCCTTTTTCGAGTCGTGTATGCTGAGAGCATAGCCGCTCATTCTGATTTGTGCCTAGATTTGTCGGCTTGGTCAGCTTATATTTCTATGCTCAGAGCGTGCCTTGCTACTGTCCTGTCTCTTACGGAAGCGGAGCATCTCTGATTTCATTCAGCTTGCGCTGATATTCCAGCTTCTTTAGATACCCTGGCTCATTTGCCTCAAATGCTGCATCTATTCGCAATTCTAACTCAGGTATGCTATGTTCAATAGCATCCACCTTGCCTCGAAGTTCATCAGCCCGCTTATCCAGTTGATTAATAGAGACTTGCACTGCTTGAAGCTGTGTAGGTAGGGTATGCTCAATAGCATCTACCTTACTTCGAAGTTCGTCCGCACGCTCTTTTACTTGATTGATAGAGTCCTGCACTGTCTGAATCTGCGTGGTAAGGACGGAGGTTACACGATCCTCAACACGTTTATCCAGGCTGGTCCACCAAGCAGCGAGCGAGATGGCTCCGAGAATGCCTAAAAATGCCGTACTCACTCCCAGGATCGCCGCAACCAGACCTGCAACAGTCCACCCGTCACAAGGTGACCCACCAGTACAGACCGGCCAGAAGGTCATTTTCACGACAAGAACCACTAAGCAGATGAGAAAAACACAAATGGCGATATAATAGGTTGCTCTTGCAGTACGTGTTACCATACTTCACCTCTCATATCTTACCCGCCTCAATTGCCTACTAATTTGCGGTGGGTGACAACTTACGTATCATCTATACTGGTATTTCAAACACATTATTAAAATGATGTTTGAGAAGATAGATGGCCTCCTCACGATCACCAGGATTGTTGCGCTGCATAAGTACTTCAACCCGCCCGATCACCTGCAATCCTTCTACAGTAACACCAGTAACCCCTACGCTCTCTACTTTATCACCGAAACGGCGAATAATCCCGCTTGCTAGGCCGGTATCAGAAACGAAGCGAAAAGCATAGCGCCCCTTGACAACCGGCTCAGCAGCGTCCTTGATAAGTAGGTCGCGAATATAGGCCATACGGTCTTTACCTACTGCTTGCGCTTTCTCAGTAAGCGCACTAGCGACATTTTCAGGGATATCCCGAATGAGAATATTAGTCATGCGAACTCTCTGTTCTCCTTTATTCTTCTCATCAGATATACCGTATATCTGATATGTCTAGTATATACGAAAATGTCGGGATATGCAACATGCATAGCTTCCCTTGTATAATGCTCAGGATAACATTCTTCCTCAATTAGAGAACTTGAAAGAGGGCATGCGATTGGTAGAACTGAGCAGCGTCGAAATTGCCGTGTGGTTTCATAAGTCTGAACGCACCATACAGCGCTGGATTAAGCAAGGCAAGCTCAAACATCCATAGGCCAACCAGCAAAAGTATGATAAAATGTCAACTGTAGCTAAACACACAAAGGAGGCAGAGTGAGCGAAGAAGCTTTACTGCAGATCTATTATTTTATGCGCCTCACCCGCGCCATGGAAGACCGGACGCGCACCCTCTTTTTACAGGGCAAGGTCGTGGGGGGAGTATACACGGCGCAGGGACACGAGGCCGCAACCGTGGGGGCTGCGTCTATGTTGAAAGATGGTGACTGCATTGTGCCGCAGCATCGCGACCTGGGTATGCACCTTGTACGCGGCACCTCACCACGCGCGGTCATGAGCCAGTGGCTGGCCCGCGGCAACTCGCCCAGCCTGGGCCGCGATAATGCGCTGCATAAGTACTTCAACCCGCCCGATCACCTGCAATCCTTCTACAGTAACACCAGTAACCCCTACGCTCTCTACTTTATCACCGAAACGGCGAATAATCCCGCTTGCTAGGCCG
>WNFD01007275.1_pt1 | contig 10996 bp, 9 predicted proteins | sample 5400491 | NCBI WGS metagenome assembly WNFD01 (sample SAMN13153343, study PRJNA577476) | soil metagenome | isolation source: 120 cm saprolite under Douglas fir tree site 2 hole 2 replicate 2 | place: USA:California | collected 2015-04-18 | reverse complement strand
AAATGCCGATCACCGAGCAAGTAGACGCCATTTTGCACGCGGGCAAGTCTCCCAAGGACGCGATTCGGGACATCATGGAGCGGCCATTGAAGCGGGAGTAGCGAGAACCCATAATTGTGCCCTTTCTGCGCCTCTAGTACTAAAGTCCCAGTTGCAGATGCGCGACGGCGCGCCCTATCGGACTGCCCAAGCTGCCCCGATTCCCCTAAAATGTCCATTGGAGATGTCGCCTAACGCCCCATCCCGTTGGGAACGTGTGCGCACCGGACGCGTGCGTATCTTGTGGCTCGTTCTGGGCGCGCTATTGCTGGTCAGCGCGCTGCCCATCGGTCTTTACCACCGCCTGGTATTGCAGCTTAGCCAGGACAAACTCGTGGATACCGAGCGCGTCCAGCAAACGGACCTCACCAGATCGCTGGCGCAGGAAATCCAGCTGTTCGAATCCAACCTGACGCAACAACTTCTGAGCGAGCGCCAGATTCTTACGCTGACGGGGCTCATCGATAACGTCGAAGATCCGGCGGCGGAACCAAAGGTCACCCGCCTGCTGGAAACTTTCGTCGAAACCAATCGCAATACGTTCATTTACCTGACGGCAGTCGGAAAATCCGGAAAAGGCACGAGCGCGTCACAGGGAAATTTCCGGGCCGAGCAGGATCCGTTCGTGGCGAGAGCGCTGCAGCGCGCCTTCGTTACCTGCTTGCAGTCGCAGCAATTGCAGGTGGTCAAGTTTCGCAGCGATCCACTGGCGCTGGCGCCGGCAAACCGGCCGGCGTTCGTGGTCGCCGTGCCTTTGAAAGACGTGAACGAGAGTTTTACGGGGATGCTGGCCGCGGTCGTTTCCCTGGATCCCATTCTGCACCGCCTGCAGGAAGCCAGCGTGCGGGAACGCACGGTTTTTCTGGTGGATCACAACGGCCGCCTGGTGGCGCACGAAGACGCGAAAAACTTTGTCCCTGGGGCGGACGTCAGCGGCAATTCCCTTGTTGCGCAGGTGAAAGCCCTGCCGCAGGAGCTTCGCAACACGGAGACGGTTCGCTTTTCTGAAACAGTCAAGAAACGCCCGATCGAGATGATCGGAACGTATAGCACCATTCCTGAATTGAATTGGGCGGTCATTGCGCAACGGAGCCTAGATCAAGCGCAGAGCGACACCGGCGTCACCGAGCTGAACCGGCAGGCGCTGGCGTTCGTCAGCGTCGTCATTCTGTCCGCCATTCTCGTCGGCTATTTCTTCGCGGTGGGAATCAGCGGGCCCATCCGCGGGCTGGCGGCCTCCACGCGCGCCATCAGCCGGGGTGAATTTCACCAGCGCTCGCCCGTCCGCGGCGCTTCGGAGATTAGCGAACTCGCTGAAAATTTCAACAAGATGGCCGGCGACATCGAGGAATACATCGAGCGCCTGAAAGAAGCGGCCGAGGAAAATCGCGAGCTGTTTATTGGCTCCATTCGAATGCTCGCCGCGGCCATCGACGAAAAGGATCCGTACACGCGCGGCCACTCCGGCCGCGTGGCGAAGTATTCGACGCTGATTGGCCAGGAGCTTGGGCTCACCACGGAAGAGTTGGACAAGCTGCGCATTGCGGCGCTGCTGCACGACGTCGGAAAAATCGGCGTCGAAGACCGCGTGCTGAAAAAGCCCGGCTCGCTGACGCCCGAGGAATTTGGCTTGATGAAGCAACACACGGTGAAAGGCGCGAACATCATGCGCCCGGTTTCGCAGTTGAAGGAAATGCTCCCGGGCATCGAGCTGCACCACGAGCACATGGACGGCCGCGGTTATCCCTATGGTTTGCAGGGCCAGCAGATTCCGCTGATGGCGCGCATCATCGGCGTCGCTGATACTCTCGATGCCATGACCACCAACCGTCCCTACCAGACGGCCATGGAACTGGATTACGCAATGGACCGCATTCGTGCCCTGACCGGTTCAAAGTTTGATGCGATAGTTGTGACCGCTCTCGAGTCCGCCGTGAACGCCGGCAAGCTCCGCCTCAGCGCCGTCGAAGTCCACGTTTGAACTAAAGGTTGGTATCCTTTGTCTACCTCTTAATTGAGATCCGTGAAAATGACATGAGGAAGAACTGGCTTGAGAGTTCGTCGGGGATAACGTTATTTGCAGTGGGGATCACGGCGACTATCCTATCTCTCGCGGTCTTCGCACTCCAAGATCTGTCGATTCTAATTACAGGAAAATTCCTTAGATGGAGTCCATTAAGAGATGTGTCGTATGTCATATGCGCGTGGATCGCCGCACTTTTTTGCATATTTACTGCCTTCATTTGGAAATCAGGATTCCCGAAAACCCTGGCTGCTCTGATGTCCGTTTCAATGGCGTCTCATGTCCTAGAGCGATTCTTTGCTACCCCAACGCTATGGTTGAGACCAGTCGCACTGTGTAGAGTCCTCCTGTCTTTGGGCACATTTCTTCTCTTTCTGCGTTTCAGGTCAATCGCGTCCGACTAGCAACACTGCTGCCTCAAAGCTCCAATCTCGCGGTTCTGTTACAATTTTGTTGTGCCGCGCCGATAGTGCGCGTAGCCTTATGATTTCACTTTTTGGCAAGAACGAACCGGAGCCGACACTTCTCGAGCGGCTGAAGAAGTCCGTCAGCAAAACCAAAGCGGCGCTTTCCGAGACTGTTGACACCATTTTTCTCGGCGAGCGGAAGATCGATCCTTCGATCCTGAAGGATCTCGAGACGGCGCTGCTCTCCGCCGACCTCGGTGTGAAGCCGACGCGCGAGATTCTGGACGCGGTGCGCGAAAAAATGGACCGCAACGCGCTGGCCGATGCCACGCAACTCAAGCGCGAGATCAAGTCGCATATCATTCGAATTCTGAACACGCCCGTTCGGCCCGACGTGGCGAGTACGAGTGGAATTTCTGCTTCTCAGAATGGCAGTGGAACACGCGTGATCTTCATTGTCGGCGTCAACGGGGCGGGCAAGACCACCAGCATCGGGAAGCTCGCCAACCGGCTTCGCCAAGAAGGCCGCAGCGTCGTGCTCTGCGCCGCGGACACGTTTCGCGCCGCCGCTGTGGAGCAACTGGAAATCTGGGCGCAGCGCAACGGCATCGATGTCATCAAGCAGAAATCCGGCGCCGATCCCGCCGCGGTTGTTTATGATGCCGTCGCGGCCGCCAAAGCGCGCTCCTCCGATGTCGTCATCGTGGATACCGCCGGGCGCTTACACACGAAATCTAACTTGATGGCCGAGCTTGAAAAAATGAAGCGCACCGCCGCGAAGGTGATTCCCGGCGCGCCACATGATGTTTTGCTGGTTCTTGACGCCACCACCGGGCAAAACGGTCTTGCTCAGGCACGCGAATTCACCTCCACCGTGGGCGTCACGGGAATCATTCTCACAAAACTTGATGGCACGGCCAAGGGCGGCATCGTTGTGGCGATTTCGCGCGAGCTAGGCCTGCCCATCCGCTTCGTGGGCACTGGCGAGCAGATTAACGACATGGTTCCGTTCGACGCGGAAACCTACGCCAACTCTCTTTTCGATTAATCGTGGACGCTCACGACATTCGTTTCATGCAACATGCGCTGGCGCTGGCCCGCAAAGGCATCGGCCTCGCCAGTCCGAATCCCATGGTCGGCTGCGTCATTGTGCGCGAAGGCCAGATCGTTGGCGAAGGTTTTCATCAATACGACTGGCGCGATCACGCGGAAATCGTCGCCCTAAAGTCCGCCGGCGATAAGGCGCGCGGCGCGACGCTCTACGTCAATCTAGATCCCTGCAATCACACGGGCCGCACGGGGCCCTGCACCGAGGCGATTATCGCTGCGGGCATTCAACGCGTCGTCGCGGCGATGGATGACCCGAATCCAGTCAACTCTGGCCGCGGATTCGAACGCCTTCGTGCGGCCGGCATCGAAGTTTTCACAGGCGTCTGCGAAGAAGAGGCCCGGCCGCTCAATGAGGCATTCGCTTGCTGGATTCGCACCAAGAAACCGTTCGTCACGCTGAAGTCGGCATTAACACTGGACGGGCAACTGGCGCTTCCCGGTGAACGCACGAAATTTCACAGCAAATCCCTTATGAAGCGCCGTTCAAATTGGATTTCCTCTGAAGAATCCCGCGCCGAGGTTCATCGCATGCGCCATGCCTCCGATTCGCTTCTGACGGGCATTGGCACGATACAAGTCGATGATCCTCTTCTTACGGATCGCAGCGGTCTCCCGCGCCGCCGCCGTTTGCTGCGCGTCATCCTCGACTCCAGGCTGTCGATATCTCTCCACTCCCGCATCGTGGAAACAGCAGATGAAGACCTCTTGGTCTTCACGAATCAACGCGAGGGTTCGCAAAGGACGCGCCTTCTTCGGAAAGAGGACGTTGAAGTCGTGTTCGTAAGATCGGTGAGCGGCAGGCTTGATTTAGAAGAGGTTCTTAGCGAACTCGGCCGGCGCGAAATTCTCAGCGTGCTCCTCGAAGCAGGCCCGACGCTGAATGGGGCGGCGCTCGCTGCGGGCGTCGTCCACAAGCTATTTCTCTTCTACGCGCCGAAGATCGCCGGCGAAAATCGCGTTCCCTTCGTGCTCGCTCCGAAGCTGAGTCTTCCGCCAATAAACATCGTTCGCACCCAGCAGTTCGGCCCTGATATCGCTATCGAAGCTTATCTGCAAGACGTTTACAAGAAATAGACCGGTCTACTCGGCGACGCGGAGGACCGCGGCGCCAGGGATGGCATCGTTCTTCAGCGCATTGAGCGCACGGTTCGCTTCGTGCAGTGGAAAAATCTGTACGCGCGTTCGAATCGGAATTTCAGCGGCAACGCGCAGGAAGTCTTCGCCGTCTTGCCGCGTATTGTTCGCTACACTGCGAATCATGCGCTCCTGATAGAGCAAATCGTAGCTGAACGATGGGATCGGGCTCATATGGATTCCGCCGAGAACCAACACACCGCCTTTTTTCAACGCCTTGAGCGCTGCGGGAATGATCTCTCCGGCCGGTGCAAAAACAATCGCGGCGTCGAGTTTCTTTGGCGGCTCATCGAACGTTCCGCCTGCCCACGCCGCGCCCAGTTCCATCGCCAGTTTCTGATGACGCGCGTCTCGCGTGGAAGCAAACACTTCCACGCCCCAGTGCCGTGCCACTTGAATTGCCACGTGCGCCGCCGCGCCGAAACCGTAGAAGCCCAGCTGTCCGCCGGCTTTAATCCCAGAGAGCCGCAGCGAACGGAACCCGATAATTCCCGCACAGAGCAACGGCGCGGTCTGCTCATCAGGGGATCCCGCCGGAATGGCGTAAATGAAATCTTCCGGCGCAACGATGTATTCCGCATAACCGCCATCCACGCTGTAGCCCGTGAACATCGGGTTGTCGCAGAGATTCTCCGCGCCAGAGCGGCAATACTCACAGGTTCCGTCAGTCCGATGAAGCCAGGCGATGCCAACGCGATCGCCAATCCCGAAGCGCCGCGTGTTCTCTCCTCGCTTCTCGACAATGCCCACGACCTGGTGCCCAGGAATCACCGGCGATTTGCGCGGCGGCAATTCTCCTTCGATCACATGCAAATCGGTTCTGCACACGCCGCAGGTGCGTACACGCACGAGCACTTCTCCGCTCTTTGGCTCCGGCGTCGCGGCTTCCGCATATTCCAGTGGATTCGTCTCAATCGCAGCCGGCGCCCGCAAAAAACATGCTTTCATCGTGAGACCTCGGCGTTATCTCTGCCTGTCCGATGCAGCCTAGTCTAGTGCTTTCTACCGCAGGCCCGAAATACTGTAGACTCGGATTCGAAAGCGTTCGGAAATACTATGTTCACCGGAATCATTGAGCACACCGGCACGATCGAAGCGCTTGCCCTAAACGACGACGGCGGGCGCGTCACGATCCATGCGCCGTCGGTCGCGCCTTCGCTCGCCGTTTCGAACAGCATCGCCGTAAACGGTTGCTGTCTCACGATCGTTGATCTCCACAACGGCCGGCTCTCCGCGGATCTATCCGGTGAAACCATCCGCAAAACTTCGTTCGGCGCAAATGGCGGCGAGCTGAAAAAAGGCGCGCGCGTCAATCTGGAACAGCCGCTCACGGCAGGCAAGGAATTCGGCGGACACTTTGTCCTCGGCCACGTGGACACCATCGGCCGCGTATCGCATCTCACGCCCGAAGGAGAGAATTGGTGGTTTGGCGTGGAAGTTCCGGAAGAATTTGCACGATACGTCGTGCCGAAAGGCTCGATCACGATTGACGGCATCAGCCTCACCGTCGCCCGCTGGCACGACAACACCGCCGAAGTTGCCGTCATCCGCTACACCTACGCGCATACCAACATACGTAACCGCAAGCCCGGCGACGCCGTCAACCTCGAAGGCGATATTTTAGGAAAATACGTGGAGCGCTATCTACAAGCGCGCGACGTCGGGGCGCCTGCGGATTCGCCGCTCACCGTCGCGCGCCTCGTAGAAGAGGGCTTCTAAACTTCTGGCAGTTCGACGCTCTTCTGGCGCGCCCCGCGCCAGTACAAGCTCAGCCCTAAGGCAATCGCCGCAACGGTTCCGCCGACAAGTCTCAATTCGAATCCGAGCTTGTCCGAGGACTCTCCTGGCGGAACGAGCGACACAATAATTCCGATCAGCACAATCGCAAAACCGAGAACGCTGACGATCCAGACGCCGGCTTTGCCGCCCGGAATCAGCACGGCCTTTTTGTTCTCCGTGCGGTCGCGTCTCCCGAACAACTTGATCGCTGCCGCAAACATATACAAAAACGGAATAAAGTAGAGAATGATCGCGGCATCTATCAAAATCTGATAGGCCGCCTGAACTGTCGGGCTCTTGATCTGGCTCAAAAATAGAATCAAGCCAGAAACAACAGCCTGCACGATAATGGATACGTACGGCGTCTTCCATCGCGGATGAATTTTTCCAAAGGCTTCAGGCAGATACCGGTCAATGCCAACCACAAACGGAACGCGCGCGATACCGGCTACGGTGCTTCCCACTCCCCCGGCATTTCCCACGGTGACGAGCAGCGCCGCGAGTATCCCCAGGAATCCTATCTTCAGCGCGAGCGAACCAACGGTGATGGCATGGAACACGCCACTTGTCGTGGAGACTTCGGCTGGGGGAACGAGAGCGATGACAGCCATCGTCCCGACGACGTACATCGCAGCGATAAGCGCTCCCGCGGCATACACGGCGCGAGGCAGCGTGCGTTGCGGATCGCGCACTTCCTGACTCATGGCGGAGACAAGTTCAAGCCCGGTGAAAGCAAAAGCGATCTGCGACCAGAAATTCACGGTGTCCCAGTTCCAAACCGGCAAAATGTTCGTCCATGTCAGGTGCGTCACTGAACCGTGCCGCAGCCACAAGAACCCTCCAAGGGCGACGAGCATGAGCAACGGCGCGTAAGTCGAGACGCCACCAGCGTTCTGCAGCCACTTCCCGATGTTCAGGCCGGTGATGTTTAAAGCGACAGCAACAAGCAAGTATCCCAGCGAAACAAGAAGCAGAAACTGGCGGTTGTGCTCCAGGCTTGCGCCGCCTTCACCGATGATGTACGCGCTCATGGCCGCGCTCGCGAGCAACAAGCCGGGAAAATAGAAGACCGTATAGATCCAGTAAGTCCAGCCGGCAACGAACCCGTGGAAATCACCAAAGGCTTCTTTCGCCCAGACGTACAAACCACCTTCATTTGGAAAACGTGAAGAGAGTTCGTTGATCACCAGCGCCGAGGGAAGGAAGAAAAACACGGCAGCTATGATCCACAAGCTGATGGAGGAAGTCCCGCTGTGCGCCGCAGCCGCCACCCAGCGCGGACCCAGCACCGTGGCAATGTTGAATAGCAGAACGTCCCAGAAGCCCATTTCCTTGCGCAGTTGTTTTATTGGGTCTGAAGAGCCGTTTTCGGGTTGGCTCACAGAGTCACGTCCAGCGCGGGAATCAACTCATCCTGCATGCGGAAATTTTTGAGGAAGGGATCGTCTGAATTTTCAAATTCGTCCCAGGGCCCGAAGAGGGTTACTCGGCCTTCCTGAAGAAAGACGACCACATCCGCAAGCTTCTTTGCCAAGTGCGTATCATGTGTCACGACGATCGATGTCTTTTGAAACGCTTTCTTGAGCCGCAGGATCAAATCGCCCATGTGCCCGGCCATGATCGGATCCACCATCGTGGTGGGCTCATCGAACAGGATCGCTTCCGGATTCTGCGCCAGCGCGCGCCCGATGGCCACCGCGCGCTTCATCCCGGTGGAAAGTTCGCTCGGTAATTTGTCGAAGACGCTTTCCAGTTCCAGCATGTGCGCGATTTTCAGAACGTACTCGTCCACGTCCTCCGCGGTCAGGCCCGGCTGCCCTTCCAGCGGGAACGCGATGTTCTCGCCAACCGTGAGCGAGTCGAACAACGCGCCGGACTGAAAGACCATGGTCACCTTGCGCCGCACCTCTTCGAAGTCCGCCTCCTTGAAATCGGTGACGTCCTCGCCATCGATGAAAATCTTTCCCGAGTCCGCTTTCAGGAAACCCATAATGTGCTTCAGCGAAACCGACTTGCCCACGCCGCTGCGCCCCATGATCACGCACGTCTCCCCGCGCTTCACCGTGAAGCTGACGTGATCGAGCACCAGGCGTTCGTCGAAGCTCTTGCACACGCCGCGAAATTCGAAATAGTTGATCGGCTTCTCCTCGTTCACTTTCGCTCCGCTTCCAGAATCCGCCGCACTTCTTCGTAATCCGCCGCCGTATTCATATTCCAGAACAATCGCCCTGCGCTATCAAATCGCTTCCAGTCCGCCTGGTCAAGCACTTCCGTGCGGAGCATTGCGATTCCCTCAGTCACCTTGCGCACGCCGCGTTCGAATGCGGAGCGCAACTTCGCCGCGGCAGCCGTTTGCCAGCAGGCGCAGAGCGGTTCGGGTCCAGACGCTGAGTACGGAAAAACAACCTGCGCTTTACTTTTTGCGGCGCGCTCGCAAAGAAAGTCCAGCCATTCGCGCGTCAGGAAGGGCATGTCGCAGCTCACGATCAGATTCCATTCGCCATTCGCAGGACTCTTCGCGGCATCTTGAAGTGCAGTAATGATTCCGCCGAGCGGCCCTTCTCCTGGCCAACGGTCTTCGACAATTTCCGCTCCGAATCCAGCGTAATTGCTCGGCGCAGCAACTATTTTCACTTGTTTCGTGACGCGCCGCAGCATTTCAATCATGCGTTCCAGCATCGGCGTCCCGGCAACTTCCACGAGCGCCTTGTCTCGCCCAAATCGAGTACTCCCGCCTCCCGCCAGAATATATCCACCGACTTCCGTCTCGCTTTTCCCCGCAGTCATCCTTGGACTCTCTGTTTCATTTCTCTTCTCTGTGCACTCTGCGTTCTCTGTGGTCTCTGTGTTAATTCCTAATTCCTACTCTTCTTCTAGCGGTTCGCGACCCGGCCGCCGGATACCCAGCTCGCGCAGTTTCTCCTGCAGACTCTGCCGGTGCAGCCCGATCGTCGCCGCGGTTCGTGAAACGTTCCAACGATGCTGCGCCAATTGCCGGGTCAGGTAGGCCACCTCGAATTTTCGTTTGGCCTCACGGAAATCCCGTTCGCCAATGCCATTATCCTGCTCCTCGCCGCTGCGTTTGTGCGAGATGGCCTCGCCGTGCAGAACTTCGCCGGGCAAATCCTCGACGCCGATCTCATCACCTCGTGAAAGCACCACGCTTCGCTCCAGGGCGTTCTTCAACTCGCGCACATTGCCCGGCCAATCGTATTTTTCGACAGCCACCATTGCCTCGCGCTTCAGCCGCGCCGTCCGCCCCAGGCGCGCTCCATGCAATTGCAAAAAGCTTCCCGCCAGCAGCGCGATGTCTTCTTTGTGCGCGCGCAACGGCGGCAGCTCAATGGTCACCACGCGAAGCCTGTAGAACAAATCCTCGCGAAACTTCCCTGCGCGAATCTCCGCCTGCAAATTGCGATGCGTGGCGCTAATCACCCGCACATCCACGGGAATCGGCTGCGTCCCGCCGAGCCTTTCGATCGTGCGATTCTCCAGCACGCGTAATACTTTCGCTTGCGTCACCGGATTCATGTCGCCGATTTCATCCAGGAAAATCGTGCCGCCCGAAGCCAGTTCGAATTTCCCTTTTTTCTGCTGCGCTGCGCCGGTAAACGCTCCGCGCTCGTAGCCAAATAATTCCGACTCGATCAGCGTTTCCGGGAGCGCCGCGCAATTTACCGCAACGTACGCTTTGCCGCTGCGCGGCGAGCGCGCGTGAATTTCCTGCGCCAGCAAATCTTTTCCTGTGCCGCTCTCTCCTAGAATCAGCACTGTCGAATCCGTCGCGGCCACGCGGTCTGCCATTTCGAAAGCCCGGCGCATTTCCGCCGAGCGCCCGATCATCTGGCCGAATTGTCCTTCGGTCGTCAAGCGCCGCCGCAGCGCGTCGTTCTCTTTTTCAAGCGTGGCCACCTTCAATAAAGTCGCGACGCGCTGGCGTAATTCTTCCAGCTCGAATCCTTTCACCAGGTAATCCGCCGCGCCAAGCTGCAGCGCTTCGACCGCCGTTTTCGCCGTGTCCAGCGCCGAAACCATCAGCACCGGCACTTCGCTTCCCTGCTCGCGCATCCATCGCAAAAATGCGAGGCCGTTCTCTCCCGGCAAAACCAAGTCGAGCAGAACCAGGTCCGGATGCTCGCGATGCAGCGCCTCTCGCGCCGCCTCCGCGGAATCGGCTTCCGCGATGCGGTACTTGGCCTCGAGTGCCCTCCGCAACCCGTAACGCGCGGCCGGCTCGTCGTCCACGATCAATATCGTTTTCATTTGTTTCCTTCTTTTCCCTTCCCAAGCGGCCGCGCCCGCTCCAACGCCACCTCAAATCGCGTCCCTTTTCCGCCGCTAGCGGGACTGACCCAATTCAGCTTTCCACTAAACTCCGCGATACGCCTCGCCACGATCGCAAGTCCCAGCCCAGTTCCCTGCGGCTTAGTGGTAAAAAACGGTTGCAATATTTTTTCTCGCAGCAGATCAGGTATTCCCGGACCATCGTCCTCCACGGAAATTA
>WNFD01007274.1_pt1 | contig 10998 bp, 15 predicted proteins | sample 5400491 | NCBI WGS metagenome assembly WNFD01 (sample SAMN13153343, study PRJNA577476) | soil metagenome | isolation source: 120 cm saprolite under Douglas fir tree site 2 hole 2 replicate 2 | place: USA:California | collected 2015-04-18 | reverse complement strand
CCCTCGAACGGGCGGGGGGCCGTGACGCGTCCGCCGTTACGTCGGGCGTCGACCGCATCGAGACCGTGGAAGGAAACCTACGCGGTCATGCCTCAACCTGCCGGAAAGGATGAACGAGCTGAGCGACGGGGTGATCGGCGCGTTTGGTCGGCTACGCGCGGATGGCCCACTTATCAGCTCCTCGGGTGACCTCGACGGTGAAGCGCCCGTCGCCGAGCGGGGTGATGAGCATCCGGCCGCGCACGTAGGGGGCATCCGTTTGGGCATGGCATGGCGGGCAGAGCGCCACCAGGCGGTCGAGATCGAAGTCCGAGCCCCCATGGGCGCGCTTGACGACGTGGTGGACCCTCGAGGACGCCCCAGCGGGCCGCAGACCTCGCAGCGCCAGCGGGCGCGCCGAAAGACCACCTGGGTTCAGGCTGTGCATGTGGTTCCCTCGTGGGCTAACGCGGGTGAAGTCCGCACTGCGTCGTATGTTGAAGTGAAGGCCTTGTCGTGCCGGGAGTCATGGCGAGAGGGGAAGGAGGAGACAACGATCACTGAGGAAGAGAACCAGGTAGGCCGCCTCGCCGTCCTGACACACGGTTCCCCAGAAGCGCTGCAGCGGTGGCCGCGAGCCTGGCGGCCCGGTGACCAACCATCCCGCGTTCATCCGCGCAGCCTGCCCCGAGGCTAGCAGGTCCACGATCACGTGGCGTGCGGTCATTTCGGGGATCGTCTCCCGATCGTGCACCCGGAGCTCCTCGGCTTCGTGGTGCACCCAGAGCACGCGCCATCGACGGCCCTGGACTACGCGCGGATCGCCCACTTATCAGCCCCTCGGGTGACCTCGGCGGTGAAGCGCCCGGCGCCGAGCGGGGTGATGACCAGGCGGCCGCGCGCGTAGGGGGCATCCGTTTGGGCATGGCAGGGAGGACAGAGCGCCACCAGGCGGTCGAGATCGAAGTCCGAGCCCCCCTGGGCGCGCTTGACGACGTGGTGGACCTCGAGGGCGCCCCCGCGGCCACAGGCCTGGCACCTCCAACGGGCGCGTCGGAACACCACCCGCCGGATCACCGCCCACTCCTCGACGGTAGCCGCGGGGCGCCCGATGGCGCGCGGGCCGCCACTCTGGATCCGGCGGCGCGCGGCGGCGCCAACGCGCACGCTCGCCCGAAGCGACCGCCTCAGCATCGGCGCGGCCCGCGATTTTGCCGACGTGGGCAAACTCTATTTCTGCGCACCGGGCTCGCCATTCGCGGCTGTGGATTGCCCCTCTGAGTGATCCGCGGGATCCAGGGCCGGCTCATACATCCCGCTCGCAGGATTTTGCCCACGTAGGCAAACGGCCGGCTCTGGAGCGATCGCGCCACTGGCGCTGCTGGACGCTGGACAAGCCCACTGGCTGGCCTGGAGCTCCCACTCGCCGAGACACTCCCGGCAGCCCGCCAGGAAGATCCCGATCGGATGCGGGGTCCCCACTACTTCGGCTCCGACCTCAAAGAACCGGTCCACGAGTTCCATGGCCTCGATGTCGGGCATGGCCGCCAGCACCGTGCGTCGAAAGCGCTCCCCGGGTGGACTGGGCTCCCGACCCCGGGGCAGGGCCTCGAGCGCCGCCGAGACTCTCTCCTGTAGGACCACCGTCGGTAGTTGGCCCGCCCACTCGAGCCAGGGCTTCCACTCCCGCAGCCGCTCGATCGCCGGGACCACGATCGTCGCTTTCGCGAGGCCGACCGCCGCAATGGCCGCCCGGAGCTGGTTCCGTTCCGGCTCCTCGAAGCCCATCAGCATCCGCCCGATCGCCAGCCGCTTGTACGCCGTCCGCCAGGAGGCCAGGCCGAGCACATCACGGAAGTAGGCCTCCTCGGTCTCGTAGGCGCCGCCATCAGGCCGTCGGATCTGGCTCCAGTACCCGTGTGTGTGCATCTCCCAGGCGAGCTCGCAGGCGAGCACCCGGTCCGGTTCAACCCGGGCCCGGAGGGATTGCAACGCCAGATGCAGCGCTTCGGCACGGCTCCCGGTGGGGTATTGCGCAATGAACCGGGCCACCGCCGCCCAGGGGCCCCCCGGCACGGCGTCGTTGGTCAGCGTCGCGCTCACTGGACTACCCTCCCTCGGGAGATGGGCAAGAGCGGCGTTCGAGGGGAGGTCCAGGTACCGCTCGGGCGACGATCGTCGATCCTGGAACTAATGCGTGATCGTATTGCTTGGTTCGCCCCGTGGACCCGCTCATCCTGGGGCGGAATGGAACTAGATACGTTCGGGGAGAGCCCGTCGCGCTCGCCGCTCGACGGCCACGATGAGACCCGCTCCCCCGAATGAAAACGAGAGAGGCCCAGACCGGCCACAGGATGACGCGCCACGTGCCCCAGCAGGCCAGAGCGCCAATCAGTGAGCGACCGGCAGGACCTCTCCCTTTGCAGTGTCTCGCCGTCCCGGGAGGCGACGCAATGCCCTTCTTCGTAGGGATCGACTGGGCGAGTCAGGCCCACGCTGTTTGCGTGATCGACGAGACGGCGCGCATCCACTGGCAAGGCGCCGTGGCGCACACCGCCGAGGGCCTCACCGAGCTCCTCGGCCGCCTGCGCCGGCTCCGCCACCGCGGCGGCCTCCGCGTCGCCCTCGAGCGCCCCTCCGGTCTGCTCGTCGACACCCTCGACGCCGCCGGCCTCGAGGTGGTGCCGATCCGCCCGAACGCCCTCAAGGCCAGCCGCCCGCGCTACTCCGCCGCCGGCGGCAAGACCGACCCCGGCGATGCCTTCATCCTCGCCGACCTGCTGCGCACGGATGGCCATCGCTTCCGGTGCTTGCACGCGCCGTCGGACGAGACGCGCGCGCTGCGCGCGCTCGTGCGCGGGCGCGACGATCTCGTCGCCCAGCGCGTGGTCCTCGCCAATCAACTCCGCGCACTGCTCGACCGCTTCTGGCCCGGCGCCGTGGCCATCTTCGCCGACGTCGACTCGCCCATCGCCCTCGCCTTCGTCACCCGCTACCCGACCCCCCACAGCGCGGGGCGCCTGGGCGAAAAACGCCTCGCCCAATTCCTCGGCCAACACGCCTACTGTGGCCGCCGCCCCGTTGCCGAGCTGCTGGCCCGCCTCCGCAGGGCTCCCGCCAGCCTGGTCGGCGACGCCGAAGCCGAGGCCAGTGGGGACCTCGTCCGCGCCCTCGTCGCCGTCCTCGGCCCCCTCGTGGCCCACATCCAGCAACTCACCGCCGCCATCGCGGCTACGCTGGCTCAGCATCCCGACGGCCCGCTCCTGCAAAGCCTGCCGCGCAGCGGCGCCGTCAATGCGGCCCAGATCCTCGCGGAGCTCGGCGACGATCGCGCCCGGTTCCCCACCGACGAGCAGCTCGCCGCCGAGGGCGGGCTCGCCCCCGTCACGCACACCTCCGGCAAGCACCACGCCGTCGTGTTCCGTTGGGCGTGCAACAAGCGGCTGCGCCAGGCCCTGACCACCTTCGCCGACAACTCTCGCCACGCCTCGCGCTGGGCCGCCCTCGTCTACCAGCGGGCCCGCGGCCGGGGCTGTCGCCATCCCCATGCCATCCGCATCCTGGCGCGCGCGTGGGTGCGCATCCTCTGGCGCTGCTGGCAGGACCGTACCCCCTACGACATCACCCGGCATCGCGCCGCGCAGACCCTTGCCGCCGCATGACGTGCCAAGGGTTGACACAGGATGTCTCATCGGACCCCGGTCACACTCGTTGGCGACGAGACCTCGCGATGGCTCGCTCGGTCCCCGTGCTGATCGCCGGTCGGCTGCCCGGTCATCGCCCGTTGCCAGCGCCAGAGGCGGAGGGCGGCGAGAAAGTCCTCCAGCGTGAGGGTGGTCGGCACCGGCATCACCTCCCAGGCCGGGTCATCGAGGAGCTTCGGGAGTCGGACGATGAGGCCCTGGGTAGAGGGGAGCCCGGCGTGCGTCGCGGCATGGCGGTAGGCGAGGTTCTGGAGGAACGCCTCCGGGTAGATCGCCTTGCCGCTCTTCCAATCGAGCACGGTCAGGACCCCCTTGACCCGGGCATAGAGGTCGAGGGTCCCGGCATAGCCACACTCGAGGCAATACACCGTTCGCTCGATGGCCACCGGCCCCACGGTCACGCTCCGGGCCCAGTCCTTCCAGCTCTCCACAGCCCAGGCCGCCACCTCGGGCAGGTGGGGTGCTGGGCCCGCATCCTCGCCCAGTTGTCGCCGGAGCTCCCACTCGATGCCGGCGTGGACGGCGGTGCCGATGGCCGCCGCCTTCTGCTTTTCGCGATCGGCGGCCTTAACGCCGGTGACGGCCTCTGCAACGGCTGCCAGGACGAACTCCGGGTCCCTGGCCCCGGGGCGGGAGAGGACCTCGAGCATGGCCGTCTCAAAGTACCGGCGCTCTTCCTTGGCGTACCAGGGCCCCAGGGCCGGCTTGGCGATGATGTCCAGGATGGTGGTCACGGAGGGCAGCCGGTACCCGTCGATCGTGTAGAAGCGGTCGCGCCACGCGGGTCTCGGCGCGCTCGCAGGAACGGGCGCCATCTCAGGCCTCCTTGCCGAAGGGGAGGGGCGTCGGGGCCATCGGCTCGCCCCAGCCGTCCTGCTCAGCCACAAAGACCTCAAAGCCCTTGAAGGTCCGGCCCGCGTTGGAGGTCTGGAGGCCGGTATAACGAACGAGCACGAGGACCCCCGGCCGGACCTGCGCCAGGCGCTCTCGCAGCGCCACGGGGAGCGGGAAGGTGAAGCGCCCGTCCGCGGTCTCGAGCGTCCCGAGAGGGCCGAAGCGTCCTTCGTGAATTCCCTGCCAGGTCCCCTCAAGCTCTTGACCGGACGTCTCCCACTTGTGGAACTGGCCTTGACCGACCTGCCGCCATCGTTTGAGGCTGCCCATCCTTATCCTCCTGTTTCAGTCACTACAAGCACGCGCAAAGAGCGCTGTGTACTTCTGACGTGCATTATGCGCCGTACAAGTGCATCTGTCAAGGGCAATTTGCATCCCTAAGAAGCGTCGGCTAGAGTGCGCGCCAGACCAGAATGGCTATAAGACCGGAGTCGTAATGATCCGCTGCCACCTCTCGCGGTTGATGGGGGAAAAGCGGGTTCGGATTATCGACGTCGCTCGCGCGACCGGTATTAGCCGGAACATGTTGGCGAAACTGTACTACGATCGTGCAAGGCGCGTGGATCTCGCTGATGTGGCGCGGCTCTGCCAGTACTTTGGTTGTCCTGTGGGGGATTTGCTTGAGTGGGTTCGAGAGTCCGGCGCTTCGCGGCTCGAGTCTAGGCGTGGCTTCCGTGCTGGTCGAAAGACAAGGTAGAGTGCCGGAGTGACGCGGGAGGACTACTACGATCGTCGCCATGCCGTGGACTGGATCCAGGAACGACGAGCTGGGGCGCTTCGATGATTTGTTCACGCGCGCCGTCGAGCGGTGCGTGGGAGCAGGCCCCGCCGGGGTCTACCTGAGCAGCGGCCTCGACTCGGTGAGCGTGGCGGCCGTGGCGGTGGATCTCAGCCGTCGCGGGCAAACCGCCACGCCCTGCGCGCTGTCGCTCCTCTTCCCCGGGACCGAGATTGACGAGACGCACCTCCAGCAGGAAATCGCGGTCGCACTCGGGACATCTTCCATCAGGCCGTCGCTCAGGGGGTGCTCCTACACGTCGACGTGCCATGGCCCCTGCGGCTTGGCTGACCTTGGCCCTGACCCTGTGCCTCGCGGCCCTCTCCTACGTGCTGCTCGAGCGACCGTTCCTGCGGCTCAAGATGCGCTTCACGTACGTCCGCTCGGCGCCCGTTTAGCTTCACGCGTGGCCCGCCTTCGCGTGGGTCAACTGCCCATATCGTAGAGGTAAAGCGCGGCGAGCTCGTCGCACCAGGAGCCGCTTGCCGATGGCGTCCAGCGCCAGGACCCCCAGCTCCTCCTCGTTAAGCCCACGCTCGACGTTCACGTGAGAGAACAGCATCCACACGCGGCCAGTGCCACGCAGGGTCTCGAAGCTGCGCAGGTAGCGGCCGAGATCGTCCCGAGCGAAGACCCCAAGGACGACCCTGTCGCGCTTGATCAAAGTATCGCGCGGCCGGGCCCGACTCGTAGTACAAGTACAGCACGTCGCCCGCGCGACGCTCCTGCGCCAGGTATTGCAGCAGCGGCCGCGTCTCCTCCACCTGTTGCGGCCTCACCAAGTGATAGGCCGCGTACAGTGTCGGGTGACCGAGCAGGAGCAACCCAAACACCATCCCGAGGAACGGCCACGCGCTGCCCGTCCTCGCCCAGAACGCATCCGATCCCGCGGCCACCAAGATCAGCAAGCCCGGGATCATGAAGAGCCAGAGCCGGTCGGCGAGCGGATACTTATGAAGGCCGGATGCGACCAGAGTCCGGGGATCACGATGCGGAGGAGCCACTCGATCCGCCCCCGAAACAGCACCGCCCCGCCCAGAATCGCGCCGAGGGCGACGAGCTCTTCGACTTCTCGTCCCAGCGGAAGCGCAGCAATCCGTCCGAGCGCCTTGATCCACCACATAAAGGCATCGAACGACCTCGGGAACAGCGGCGCCGCGGCCTCACTCCAGAACTCGGCGAGCCGCGGGTTTTGGCTCACCGCCCGTAACGACAGCGCGTACGCCGCCGCGAAGCTCCCAGCATATCACGCCCGTCGCCCCGGAAACCCCGAGTTCCTCGAAATGTCTGTTCCTTACCTGCAGCCAGGCCCAGCGCAGCCCCACACCTCCAAGGATGAAGACCACCGGGTAGGAGAGCCATATCGCCACCGCGCCCACGACCGCCGGTACCCACCAGCGACGGGGATGAGGTGCGCCGCCTGGACCTTCAACCGTTGTCACAACCCACCACACCAGAAGGCAAATCGCAACATCGGCTGAATACTGCTTTGCCTCCGCCGAGTAGTAGACGAGCCGGTCCGCCAGGGCAAATAGCCCCAGGGCGATGACACTCGCCCGAGGCGCAAGCACGCTCTCCGCAACTTTCCAGAATAGGAACAACGAGGCGATCCCACAGAGCGCGGGAAGAAGCGAAGAGAATACTCGCTGCCGCCGAACAGGTTCACGGCCGCGCGCTGCACGAACAGGAACCCGATTGGGGCAGCCTGGTCGAACTCCAGCGGTTCCAACAGCCTACCGAACGGACGGGCCGTGATATTCAGCGCCAGCATCGCCTCATCGAGCCACAACGAGCGCCCGAACACATAGGCACGCAGTCGCAAGACCACCCCGAGGCCCCGCAGCGCCCAGACAAGGGTCCTCGCAAGCCTCTCCGATCGCGCCCGTTGCTTCCCGTCCCGACCGGACGAGATCGCGCACCCTTTTCCGGAAACACCCAGAATCGTCGGCCTACGAAATTCAACACGAGTCCTACCAGCGACGCGGTTGATTTCGCGAGCCACGGGGACGTTCCCACCACGTAGAGCATGCTCGTAATCCCCAGGTCGATGGCGCCCCCCACGACCACGACCACCCCGTAGACGAGGATCTCGACGACCGCATTCCAGCGGGCTTTTCGGTGGAAAAGCAGTGTCACGCAGAGGAAATAGTTCGTCGCAGCCGCCACGATGAAGGCGATCGGGGCGGAAACGGAGAGCGCAACGCCTGCGGCCATGAAACCGAGGAAGCAGACGAGATTGATCACGGCAGCCGTGCCACCGATAACCAGATAGATCAAGAACTGCATCGGGAGAGGCAACTGGTATGCGTTATAACGGAGGATGCAATAGAGAGCACGAACCCCGTCGCGCCAATTGATCTTCTTTCCCTCTGCGTAAGTCCGGCCAGAGTAGGAGATCCCCATCTCGTAGATACGGAGGTGTTGTTGAGCGACCTTCGCTACGACTTCCGGCTCGAAGCCGAAGCGGTTCTCCTTGATCTCGATACTCTGAATGACGTCTCGCCGGAAAACCTTGTAGCAGGTCTCCATATCGGTCAGGTTCAAGTCCGTGAACATGTTCGAGAGAAAGGTGAGGAACAGATTTCCGAGGTAGTGCCAGAAATAGAGAACTCTATGGGGACTCGCCCCGAGGAATCTGGAGCCGAACACCACATCCGCCCTGCCGCTGCGCAGGGGTCCCAGGAGGTCCTTGAGCTCCATCGGCTCGTATTCGAGGTCGGCGTCCTGTACGGCAACAAACTCGCCGGTGGCCTCGTGGAACCCAGTCCGAAGCGCAGCTCCCTTACCTTGGTTTTTCGTGTGGCGGAGCAGCCGGACCTCGGGATGCTTCCGCACGAGGTCCTCAGCGATCACCGCGCTCCGATCGCTTGAGCAGTCGTCCACCACGATTATTTCCAGGCAGAGTGCATCGTCCTGGATCGCCAGAACCCGATCCACGCATGTCGCGAGGGTTTGTTCCTCGTTGAAGCACGGGATGACAACTGACAGTTTCGCGGGCTTGAAGAATGCGGCATCTGTCTTCACGGGTATCCTCAACAATGCTCTCGTGGTGAGCAGGTACGGCATGACCGTACCGTCCCCCGTTCCGCGTCCTCGATCGGCGGGTGCGCCCTTCCGCACATGTTGGCGCGGCATTGTCGCCGCTGACGTTATGCCATGTCAAGGAGCGGCCGCGTGGGCCGCTCAGTGACTTCTATCCGGCTGATATGCTCCATTTCAGTCGGGTGCCTAGCCTGCCGCTTGCCGAGCTGCGTGCCTCGCGATTGACGCGATATCCGTGCTGGGCGCGGCCGAAGCAAGGGCTGATAAGCGGGAGTCTCACGGCACTAGGGCGTTCGTCTGTTCTCACTGTGGATTCTCGCTCTTCACCCACATGTTTGATTTGAACGCTGAACGCAGTGGGCCATAATCGATCAACGCCCGTACGAAACGCGGCTCTCGGGGGCTCCTCGCTGGCGCGGAGGGCACCACCCAATGGGTGACGCGACATCTGCCGGTTCGCCTCTCGTTCAATCCTCAGCTCCGCGTCGAGTTCCAAGGAGCCACGGTCACTTCCGATGCTGGGCTGTTGCTCCCACGCGAGTTGGACGAGCGCCTCGGCCTGAACGCGCTGATCGAGCACCATCTCGCCCCGGCTACACCCGCCAATTCCCTCTAGCAGATCTCTTCCGCCAGTCCATCTATAGCCGCTTGGCGGGCTACGAGGACACCAACGACGCCAAACGGCTGGCCGAAGACCCGACGTTTCGGATGCTGGCCTCGCGCGAGCGGCGGGAGACGAGTGTCGCCCTCACCTCCACCCTGCACTGGTTCGAGACGGAAGTCCTCGCTGAGGAGCGGAACTACCAAGGGCTCGCGCGCCTCAATACGGAGCTGGTGCAGCGCGAAGCGACCCGGACCCGGCGCGTGACCCTCGACATCGACAGCTCCGAGAGTCCGGTCCACGGGGCTCAAGAGCAGTCTGCCTACAACGGCCATGTATGGTCCGCCCCCGATCCGCAAGCGTACTGTCGAGCAATGGGAGGACACAGTGGTGCACGCATGTATCCGGCCTCTCCGTGGACCTCTGTGAGCTCCGGGCCATGATGAGAATCCGCGCGGGCCCGTCCTTCATCACTTCGCCGGTCTCATGCTGCGGCCGGTCCGTTGTCCAGGTTTCGGGCCCGCCGGTTGACTGTGTCGCCATCATTCTCCAGTCGCGTCGCAGGTGTTGGGTGGGCTACCGGTCGCTGGCCGCTACGCTGAAACGCCAGCCAGCAACGTGGTGCGATAACGTTCCTGTCTCGTCAAGACGGCCGAGGCGATCCGCGCCAGCTTGTTAGCCAGCGCCACGACCACGACGTTGGGGTGCGCGCGGGGTTGGAGCGCGAGGAGCCAGCGGCCGAACCCGTGCCGCTCACGACGGGGACTGATCAACACGGAGTGGGCGCCCAGAATGAGCAGCCGTCGGACGTAGGGATTCCCGCGTTTACTGATGCCGAGCAGTCGCGTGCGACCCCCGGTCGAGGACTGCCGTGGGACGAGGCCGAGCCACGCCGCCAAATCGCGGCCCTTCGCGAAGCTCGTGGCATTGCCGACGGCGGCGACGAGGGCTGTCGCCACGAGTGGCCCGACGCCGGGGATCTCGGCGAGCCGCTGACAGGCGTCGTCGTGTGCGGCGAGCCGCTCGATCTCCTCCTCGACCCTCGCGATGTCGGCCTCCAGTGTCTTCCACTCCTCCTGGAGTCCCCGTAGCAGCGCCCGCATCCGGGCCGAGAGGTCGTTGTCGGCATCCTCGAGGATCTGGGGAAGCTGCTCCTCGAGGTGCCGTCGCCCCTGGCGAATGGTGATTCCGCGTTCGAAGAGGAATGCCCGCAGCTGGTTGATCACCGACGTCCGTCGCGCGACCAGCCGGTCCCGCACGCGGTGGAGAGCCTGGAGATCGAGCTGCTCCGGCGTCTTTCAGCGGGACGAACCGCATCGTGGGGCGCTGTACTGCCTCATCGATCCCTTCGGCGTCAAGGATGTCGTTCTTGTGGCTCGACTTCACGTACGGCCGCACGTACTGCGCGGGCATGAGCCGAACGTCGTGCCCTTGGGCGAGCAAACGGCGGCCGAGATAGTGGCCTCCTGCCCCCGCCTCCATCCCGATGAGGCACGAACGCAGAGTGCCGGTGTACTGCAGGAGCTTCACCCGCGACAGTTTCCGCCGCTCCAGCACTTGGCCGCGCGCGTCGACGGCCGCGAGATGGAACATCGACTTCCCGAGATCGATTCCGATCGCTCGAATCTCCATGAATGGCCTCCTCTTCGCGGGACGACGCCCGCGGCGCCCTCGATTGCATCACGTCCTGCCTCGGGGGCGGACCATCCCCTCACTTCGAGTCCGTCTGCTACCATCCCCTCTTCGTCTTCAACCAGGACGGCGACTGCTTGGCCGCCACGCTTCGGCCGGGCAACGTCCACAATGCTGACGGGTGGGATAAGGAGCTCCTCCCCGTCATTGACCGGTACCGAACCCGGAGTGAACCTGCCCCGGTTTGGTAGACACCCCAGATCGCACGAAAGTGCGGTAGGAGTGTGTCATGGCCAAACGCAAGCGGCGGGCGTTCACGACGGAGTTCAAGACGCAGGCAGTCCGGATCGTTCGGGAGAGCGGGAAGT
>WNFD01016598.1_pt1 | contig 10999 bp, 9 predicted proteins | sample 5400491 | NCBI WGS metagenome assembly WNFD01 (sample SAMN13153343, study PRJNA577476) | soil metagenome | isolation source: 120 cm saprolite under Douglas fir tree site 2 hole 2 replicate 2 | place: USA:California | collected 2015-04-18 | reverse complement strand
TATTCCATTCGCACGATGCCACCCCCGACGAAAACGGCCAACTGCCGCGCAGCCTGTATCCGCCGTCCACTTTCCTGGCGCGACCGGCCGGAAAAATGAAGGATGATGCGATCAGCGCGTCGACGTCCTTGTCCCAGACCAGGTCCTGAGCACGCTTATCGAACATGCCCAGCATCCAATGATGACTCGCAAGGTTCGCCAAATTCCACGCTACGGACGCATCCGCGCGCCCGAGTATCGCGGCGCAATCAACCAGGGCCACATAATCGAATTCGGAGCCTCCTACCCGCTTCGGCTGCACGATCCTGAACAGGCCCGCATCATGCAAATCGCGCTCCGTTTCCGGCGGCAGGCCCCGCAGTTCTTCCGTGCGCGCCGCACGCTCGCGAAGTCGTGGCAGGAGTGCCTCGGTGCGCTCAACCATAGCCGCGAAAGCCTGGTCGTTCGTGTCCGGCCTTGCGGATTGGCCTGCGCCTGGCTTTCGACCAACACCCGCCATGTGGCGTTCCTCGCTATCTCGCCGGTCCCACGGTCTTGAGGTTCGACCGATCACGAGAGACGAAGCAGCCCTCGCTTTTGTTCGGTAATGCGAAACCCGCTTGACCGGTCGGACTTACTTGGCGATTGTTTATCGCGTGATCAAGTAATTAAGGCGTGGCTGACGTTGCCCGTCAATCGAAATCAACGGGTAAGAAACGGACTGGTATGGACAAAACCGTTGGAATCATCGGGCTTGGGATCATGGGAGGCGCGATCGCGCGCAATCTGATCGATCGCGGATGGCACGTGATCGGGTTCGATATCGCCCCAGCACGATGCGCCGAGCTTGCACAAGCAAGCGTTACAGTCGCAGGTGACATCGCCCAACTCACACGCGAAGCGCCTATCATCATGACCAGCCTTCCGACACCCGCAGCCGTCGAAGACGTCGCCCATGCGATCGCGAGTTCCAGCCAAGAGCCGCGGATCGTAGCCGAACTCAGCACGCTCAGCCTCGCCGACAAACTTCGCTTTGAAGCCGTGCTCAAGCAGGCCGGGCATATCGCGCTGGACTGTCCGCTTAGCGGAACCGGTGCTCAGGCAAAAGTTCGCGACCTTATCGTGTACGCCAGCGGTGATAGCGCGGCCATTTCGAGGTGCATGAGCCTGTTTGCCGACTTCGCCAAGCAAAGCGCTGATCTCGGCAGATTCGGCAACGGTAGCCGAATGAAATTCGTCGCCAACCATCTGGTCGCGATTAACAATGTCGCCACCGCGGAAGCGATGCTACTCGCCGAGCGCGCAGGCCTCGATCCCAAGATCGTGGTGGAGATGGTAGGCCCCGGCGCTGGCGGTTCGCGGATGTTCCAGATGCGAGCGCCGATGATGGTCGAAGGCGTCTATGAGCCCGCCACGATGAAAGTTTCAACCTGGAAAAAGGATATGGCCATCATTGCCGAATTTGCCGATGACGTCGGTTGCGCAACGCCGCTGTTTACGTTGACACAGCCGGTCTACAGCGAAGCAGTGGCGATGGGGTTGGGCGACCAGGATACGGCTTCGGTCTTTGAAGTACTGAAAAAGACGATCATTAGAGCTCCCCAGGCCGATGCGAACAAGCAGAAATAACGTCGGCTTGCCGCCGCGCTCCGCGTGAGCGCAAAGCGTTGGCACCTCGATCACTTGGTCGTGCATTCAAACATACTGCACTGCACCAAAATCGCCGGATCACGCCCACCTCGTGAAAGATGAGCCGAAACACGGTTCGGTCATCCGTCGCCGTGGTTATCACTTGATCATTTATGACTTCCGTCGGATAAATCACTCAATCAATGAAAAACAAAAATCAGCCGATACTCGTTTGTGGCGTCCGGGGAGAGTCCAATGACGATTTCGCGACGACAGCTTGTCGGTGGCGTCGCCAGCGTGGGAATTGCCAGCATAGCCGCTCCTAACCTTGTCCTTGGCCAAAACAGCGAGCCAATACGCATCGGGTTGCTCGCGGCTAAGACGGGTCCACTCGCCTCTGGCGGCATCGACATGGATCTCGCGTTGGCAATGTTCCTGAAGGAGCGGGAAAACACGCTGGCGGGCCGCAAGGTCGAGCTGATCGTGGCTGATACCGCCGGCGTTCCCGCAACCGCGCGCACCAAGGCGCAGGAACTGATCGAAAAGAACAACGTCCATTGCATGATCGGTCCGCTCGCCGCCTTCGAGGCGCTTGCGATTGCCGATTACCTCACGGAAAAGCAGATTCCGACGCTGGGTGTTGCGGCGGCGGAGGACATGACGCAGCGTCATCCAAGCCCGTGGTTTGTCCGGCTGACTTCGACGTCGGCGCAATGCGCCTACCCGCTCGCCGAATATTCCGTGAAGGAATTGAAGTACAAGAAGATCGTCACCATCGCTGACGACTTCGCCTATGGCCACGAAATGTGCGCCGGTTTCCAGCGCGCGTTCGAGGACAATGGTGGCAAGATTATTCAAAAAATCTTCACGCCTTTGGCAACGCCGGACTACGGCAGCTATGTCGCGCAAGTGAAGCCAGCGGACGCGATCTTCCTCGGCACCGCCGGCTCGAACGGCTTCCGATTCCTCCGGCAATTCATCGAATACGGCCTGAAGGACAAGATGGCCGTGATCGGCGGCATGACGGCGCTTGATGAATCCGTGCTGCGCAATATGGGCGACGAGGCGCTGGGTATTCTGACCACGAGCTGGTATTCGGCGGAACTGGATAATCCTCTCAACAAGAGCTTCGCGCCGGCGTTTCGAAAGCAGTTCAAATATGATCCGGGTTACTATGCGGCCAGCACTTATGTGTCCGGTGAAGTCTTGGAAGCTGCACTAAAGACCACGAAAGGCAACGTGGAAGACAAGAAAGCGCTGATGACGGGGATCCGCGGCAACGACGCACAGACAGTGCGCGGTCTGGTCAAGTTCGACGAATTCGGCAACGCGATCGGCAATGTCTATATCCGCAAGGTGTCGAAGGTCGACGGACGGCTGGTCAATTCCGTCATCAAGACCTATCCGGACGTCACCCAGTTCTGGACCTACGACAAGACCGCATTTCTGCAGAACCCGGTCTATTCGCGCGACTATCCGCCGGCAAAGAACCTGGAGCCGTAATTTCATTTTCGGCGCGGGACCCAATCTCGCAACATCCAAGAACGAGACCGGCCGACGATGCAGTTTTGGATCATCCAGGGACTCAACAGCCTGTCGCTTGGCGGTCTGTTGTTCCTGCTATCCTCGGGCTTCTCGCTGATCTTCGGCCTGATGCGGCTGGCCAACTTGACGCATGGCGCGTTCTTCATGCTTGGTACCTATCTCGCGGCAATTGCGCTCCGTTCCTATGACGGCTTGAACATCTGGGTGACCGCGCTCGGCGCCGGATTGACGGTCGCGGCCATCGGTGGCCTGTTCGAACGGCTGGTTCTGGCACGGCTGAGAACCAATCCGCTTGGGCAGGTGCTCGTGACACTCGGCATGTCCTTCATCATTTCGGATGCATGCCTGATGTTGTGGGGCGGCGATTCCATTCCCGTCCCGACGCCGCAAAACCTTCAGGCGCCGACACGCTGGTTTGGGTTTGTGTTTCCGACCTACCGTTTGGTGCTGGTCGGATGCGCCGTCGCCGTCGCCATTGTACTTTATTTTCTCCTTGAGCGGACCCGGCTGGGGGCGATGATCCGCGCCGGTGTCGACGACGGGCAGATGGCGTGCGCGGTCGGAATCCCGGTATCGAAACTATTCACGGTGGTTTTCTGTCTGGGCACCGGCATTGCCGGCGCAGGCGGCGTGCTGGGCGGCCCGATCCTTTCGGCCTACCCAGGATTGGACGCCGACATGCTTCCGCTAGCGCTGATCGTCGTCATTCTTGGCGGAATTGGCCTATATCATCCTGTTCCTGCCGATGGTTTTTGTCATCGCATTCCGGCCGCAAGGCCTGTTCGGGCGCGTTGGTGCATGAAGTGGCTCGGCGCGGCCTTGATTGCCGGATCGCTGCTTCTGCCGCCATTCCTGGCGGGCGATTTCTACATCAATCTCGCCAGCCAAATCCTGATCGCGGCGATCTTCGCGCTCAGCCTCAATCTGCTGGTCGGCTTCGGCGGCATGACGTCGCTCGGGCATGCATCTTATCTTGGGGTTGCCGCCTACATTTCTGCGCTGCTAACCAGCAAATACGGCTTTGGACATGGCGCGGCGGCAATCATCTCGATAGCGGGCACGGTCGCGATGGCCGCCTTCTTCGGCGTGATTGCACTGCGCGCCACCGGCCTTGGCTTTCTCATGATCACGCTGGCCTTGTCGCAGGTGCTGTGGGGGCTCGCCTACCGCCTGTCCGACGTCACCAACGGCGACAATGGGGTAGCCGGCCTGACCCGGCCGGCGCCGTTTGGGGTCTCGCTGGATCGCCCCGTTTCGTTCTATTGGTTTGTCCTGATCGTGGCGGTCATCGCCTTCCTGATGATGACGATCTTTGTTTCCTCCGCATTCGGATCGTCACTGAAGGGAGTACGCGATCAACCGCGCCGGATGGCCGCACTCGGTTTCAATCCGTGGCTGATCAGATGGATCACATTCGTCTATGCCGGCTTCTGGGGCGGCGTCTCCGGATTACTCTACGTCTATTATCACAAATATGTTCACCCGACCTCGCTTTCGACCACGAGCTCGGCCGAAGCCCTGCTCGGTGTCATCGCCGGCGGCTCGGGAACATTGGGCGGCCCGGTTGCTGGCGCAGCGCTTGTGCTGTTAATGAAAAACTATGCCTCAGCCTACGTTGAACGATGGAATATGTTATTGGGCTTGGTGTTCCTTTTTATCGTGCTGGTGATGCCCAGCGGCGTGGTTCCCGGCGTCAGCAGTCTGGTTGCGAAACTGCGTAGGGTGTCTCGATGACGGCGCCGGCAGAAAACCATGCGCTTGAAGTCGTCAACCTGAAAAAAGCCTTCGGCGGCCTGACAGTCACCCAAAACGTCTCTATCACCGTTCGACCCGGCGAGCGCCGGCTGATCATCGGCCCGAATGGCGCCGGCAAGACGACGCTGTTCAATCTGATCAGCGGCGACCTTCGTCCAAATTCTGGATTGATCAGGTTGTTCGGCAACGACATCACCTATCTCCCGCCCTACAAGCGGGCGCACTTCGGTTTGTCGCGGACCTATCAGATCATCACGTTGTTTTCCGACGACACGCTCCAGCACAACGTGACGCTCGGCCTGCTCGGGCTAAGGACGGCGCGTTGGCATATCTGGCGGCCAATATCGTTTTACGGCGACCTTGCGGCCGCGGCCCGCAAAACCCTCGATGCGGTCGGACTCCTGCATCTGGCCGCGCATCCAATCTCCGACATCGCTTATGGAGAGAAGCGCCGCGTAGAACTTGCGATTGCGCTCGCCCAAAGGCCGCGCGTGCTTTTGCTGGACGAGCCGCTGGCGGGCCTATCCAATATGGAGCGCGCGACCGTGAAATCGCTGATCGCAGCGATACCACGCGAAACCACTGTGATCATGATCGAGCATGACATGGATACAGCGCTTGATCTCGCGGAGACCGTGACGCTGTTGAATTACGGTCGCGTGATCGTCGATGGCGAACGCGATACGGTCATCGCAGACGAGCGAACCCGCGAGGTGTATCTTGGCACCTAACGCGCTCAGTCTGACAAACGTGCATACGTACTATGGCGATAGCCACATTCTGCATGGCGTCAGCTTTTCGTTGGCAGCGGGTGGCGTCTTGGCACTGTTGGGACGCAACGGTGCAGGAAAAACGACCTGCATCTCGACAATTATCGGCTTCCTCAGGCCGCAGGAGGGTGAGATTCAACTGTTCGGCGAGCCGATCGAAGGCCTCACCCCCGAGCGCATCTCGCATCTGGGAATTGGCCTCGTACCGCAAGGGCGCCGCATCTTCCCATCGCTCACGGTGCGAGAAAATCTGGTCGTTGCTCGGCAAAGAGGGACCGCCAGCAAGAAGCCGTGGAGCGTCGAACGAATCTACGAGTTATTTCCGCGATTGCGCGAACGCCATGCCCAATTCGCGGGTACGCTCTCCGGCGGTGAACAGCAGATGCTGGCGATCGGCCGGGCATTGATGGGAAATCCGCGAGTCCTTCTGCTCGACGAGCCTTCGGAGGGCCTGGCGCCGCTGATCGTCGCCGAAGTTGGCCGCGCCATGAAGCGCCTGAAAGAGGAAGGGCAATCTATCATCCTGGTCGAGCAAAATCGAAAACTTGCCTTGGACATCGCCGATCGTGCGGTCATTCTGAACACGGGGCGTTGCGTGTTTGACGGCGGGGCAAACGAACTCGCAACCAATGAAGCGCTGGTCGCGCAACATCTTGGCATCTATCGCGCGCATTGAACGAATTTAACTCTGATTGAGGCAAGACATGAAAATCGGCGTATGCGGAACAGGGCGGATGGGATCATCGATCGCGCAGCGGTTGATAGCCGTAGGACATGAGGTCGGTGTTTGGAACCGCGACATGGCCAAGACCAAGCCCCTGACCGAGGCTGGCGCCAAGGCCTTCGCATCCCCCGCGGAGCTGGTTGAGGCCTGCGACGCCATCATCGTGATGCTGCTCAACGACGCGGCAAGCGACGCGGTCTACCGCGGACCCAGCGGCCTTCTGAAGGGCAAGCTTGCTGGCAAACTCGTGATCGATATGAGCACGGTTCGGCCGGACACGATGCAGACGGTCGGCGCTGCGGTGTTGCAGCGAGGCGCGGCATTTGTCGAGTGTCCGGTTGGTGGAAGCATTGGTCCGGCCCGGGAAGGCAAGCTATTTGCGCTGGTCGGCGGCGAGCAAGCCGATATCGCGCGCGCGAAGCCCGTTCTCGAACAACTATGCCGGCGCATCGAACATGTCGGCGCGCTCGGTTCGGGCGCGACCGTAAAGCTTAACAGCGATGAAGGGGCGCGGCGCAGTCATCGCCAAGGTCTTGGACGGTCAGCCTCCGGGCGAGACCGCCTTCAGCCTCAGCGCCGCGAAAAAAGACCTCGCCACCGCGATTCAGTTCGCGAGATCCATCCATGCCGAGCTTCCGGTCGCGGCCAGCGCGATGGCCTGTTTCGAGCAAGCGGAAGTCGAAGGCCTCGGCGATGCCGACGCGACCACCATATCGACGCGCTGGCCGCAGCGGCCGCAAGCCGGACCAAAATCGCAAATCTAAAACCTCTCCCAATTCAGCAACAGGTTCACCTTCATGATCGACCGCAAGAATCGCTATGGCCGCACCGCAGCCCGCATCCATGACGCCGATGGCCTCGCGCGACGTCCCTCCTCTCCCACAATCGATATTCACGCCCACATCGTGGTTCCCCAGGCTGCCGCCCTGGCCCACCCGCATGTCGATATCAGTCGCATCCCGCTGGCCTATTTTGCAGATGACGTCAGCAAGGACATCAACGCACAGCAAGAGAAAGACGTCCGCGAGGTGATGACCACGATTGACCGCCGTCTTGGCGATCTCGACCGGATGGGCATTGACATCCAGGTCGTGGCGCCTGCGCCGGGCCAGTGTTATTACACAATTGATCCCAAAATCGCCGAAGCCGCGCATCGCCTCGCCAACGATGGCGTCGCGGAATATTGCGCACGCAGACCAGACCGTTTTGTCGGGCTTGGGGTCGTTACCCTGCAGGAACCTGAACTTGCGGTTCGCGAGCTCGATTATGTGATGGGCGCGCTAAAACTGAAGGGTGTGGAGATCCTGACCAACGTCGATGGCCAGGAACTGTCCGACGCAAAATTCCGTCCATTCTTTGCGAGGGCCGAAGAGCTCGGCGCCTTCATCATGATGCACCCGAACGGATTTACTCATGGCGAGCGCCTCACCCACTACTATTTCAACAACGTGCTGGGGAATCCTTTGGATACGACGCTTGCGCTTCACAATCTGATTTTCTCAGGCACGCTGGCGCGTTTTCCCGAGCTGAAATTGATGGCGGTGCATGGCGGAGGCTACCTCCCGAGCTACTCGGGCCGCATCGACCACGCCTGGGGCGCACGACGGGATTCCCATGCCGACTTGCCATTGCCGCCGACAACCTATCTGCGGCAAGTTTATCTCGACACCGTGGTCTTCACCTATCACCAACTGGCTTACCTCATCGACTTATTCGGTCCCGACCGCATCGTGATGGGCACCGACTATCCCTTCGACATGGCCGAATACAACCCGATCGGTCATGTCGCAGGCGTGGAGGGGATGGACGAGGTCACGCTCGCACAGATCACGGGCGGCAACGCCGCCCGTCTCCTCTGCCTTGATCTCTGAAGCTCCCTGGCCCGCTCAATGCGCCGCGTTCGCCGCCTTGTAGCCCGGCTGCTCGAACGGATGCGACGTGGCGAAGGCCGGCAGCGCAAAACAGCGTTTGGTCAGGCCGTCCACGAGGGGAAACGCGGTCAGCTCAAGCTTGAGAAAATGTGCGCCGACGATCTGACCTGCGATACAGACATCCGCAAGGCCGGGCTCCGCGCCCAGCGCAAAGGGCGCCGGCGCCCGGCGCTCGAGAAGCCGCTCATAGGTAGCAAGCCCCTCCGTCGTCCAGTGCTTGCCCCAATTCTCGATTGCGTGAGCATCGGCGCCAAATGTCTTTGCCAGATGATTGCGGACCCGTGGCACCACGAGCGGATGCGCGTCCGCTATCGTCATCAGCGCCAGTGAGCGCGCATAGGCGCGCTCACGAGGGTCCTGAGGTAACAACCGCGGCTCGGGCTTTACATCATCCAGATATTCGATAATCGCGAGCGACTGGAACACGGAATGGCCGTCGTGTATGAACGTCGGCACCACCCGCTCGGCATTGACCGCGTCATAGCCGGGCTGGAACTGTTCGCCGGAGAGGATATCGATCGGGATCTCCTCGAACGGCAGGCCCTTGAGCTTGAGCGCCACCCTCACCCGGAACGACGCAATCGACCGCCAAAATCCGTAGATTTGAATACCCATCGCAAGACCTTTTCGGATCGGCGGACCGTCCGCCTACTCCACCATATTGTGCTGCTGCCAGCGCAAAAGATAGGCCTGCAACCGGCGGATCAAAGCCGAGAGCGCCACGCCGACCAGCATCAGCACGATCACCGCGACCATCATGCCCGATGCTTCGCCGCGCGCCTCCGATTCGATAATCAGGCGCCCGATTCCGCGTTCTGCACCAATGAATTCGCCCACAATAACGCCAATCAGCGCGAAGGAAATGGCGGGTGAAAGCGAAGCGAAGACCCATGCCATGGTCGAAGGGATCACGACCGTGCGAGTGATCTGCCATTCGCTTGCGCCAAGCAGTCGCGCAACATTGATGAACCCCTCGTCGATTGAACGAGCACCCTCGAAGGTGTTGAAGAACACCAGAAACACCACGACGATCCAGGAGGTGACCACCTTCGACATATCACCGATGCCGAACGCGAGCACGATGATCGGTGCCAGCGCGATCCGCGGAATCGAATTCACGGCGGTGATAAAAGGCTGGAAAATGGCGCTGAGCCGGTCTGAGCGACCCAATATCAGTCCCGCCACGAAGCCGCTCGCAACGCCGATGACGAAACCAAAAAAGGTATTTTTTAGCGTGATGCCGGTAGCTACCCAAAGATTGTTTTCATTGCGCGCCAGGCACTTGGCGAAGTCGCCGCTCAGCCAGCCGTTGAATATCCCCATCTTGGATTTGATGCAGCTCAAGATCAGAAAGTTGTCGAAGATCTGCGACGGCTTCGACACGAAATATGGATCGAGCAGATCAGGCACCAGCCAGGGTATTTTGGCGTGCAGATCATATCCCCATTGCCATATCACCAGCACGACGGCGCAGATCGCCGCCTGCCAAGCCAGGGTGCTGGCCGTACGGTACTTCTTCATGCGCTGCGGCCCTTGACGAATTCTTCGCCAAGCGAGTGCCAGATATGCTGGAACAGTTCGGCGTAACGCGGCGTCTCGCGCACCTTCACCGCATCACGCGGCCGGGCAAAATCTACCTCGAACGTATCCTTGATCCGGCCCGGCCGCGCGGAAAACAGGATGATGCGGTCGGCGAGCGTCAATGCTTCGCCGAGGTCGTGCGTGACGAACAGCACCGTCTGCTGCTCGCGCTCCCAGATGCGCAACAGCACCTCATGCATATCGATCTTGGTGTGAGTATCGAGCGCGCCGAACGGCTCATCCATCAGGAGGATCTGCGGCTCGACCACCAGCGTTCGCATCAGTGCGGCGCGCTGCCGCATCCCGCCGGACAACGTCGACGGATACGCGTCCTCAAAGCCCCTTAGACCCGCCTGCGCCACACAGGTGGCGATACGCTCCTTGGACTCCGCATCCGGCACACCGGCGAGTTGCAGGCCGTAGCCGATATTATCGACGACGGTACGCCAGGGAAACAGCGTGTCCCGCTGGAAGACGTAACCGACCCCGGGCGTCGCCTTCCCGGCGATCACCCGCTTGCCATCGATCAGGATCTCGCCACTGCTCGGCCTGATCAGGGTCGCGATCATGTTGAGGACAGTGCTCTTGCCCGATCCCGACGGTCCAAGCAACGCCACAAACTCCCCGCGCCGGACACTGAACGAAACGTCGCGCACGGCCTCGATCGCCGTGCCCGCGAGCTGAAACGATTTGCTCAACCCTCTGACGTCGATACGATTGACATCCGGCAATTGAGACAGCGGCGCCGCAGTCATCTCCCGTACGTTCAACCCGGATATACCTTTCGCGCCGTCTCGATGAAGGTCGGACTGACCACTTCGGCAATGGCGAGCGGCTTGATCCCGGTCATCTCGCGGAACCAGACTTTCTCGCCACGCGCAAAGTCCGCGGCGTCAATAGTGGCCTGGTAGTCGGCGACCTTCTGCAGCGCCGTAATTTCCAGAATATTCGCAGCGCGCGAGGTGCTGCCGACATAGGGCTCGATCGCATCATAGATTTGATCGGGCGTATGCGCCTTGATCCACTGCGTCGCGCGCCAGAGCGCCGTAACAAACGCCTGCATCTTGGGCGGGTCCTTGTCGATC
>WNFD01014730.1_pt1 | contig 11002 bp, 13 predicted proteins | sample 5400491 | NCBI WGS metagenome assembly WNFD01 (sample SAMN13153343, study PRJNA577476) | soil metagenome | isolation source: 120 cm saprolite under Douglas fir tree site 2 hole 2 replicate 2 | place: USA:California | collected 2015-04-18 | reverse complement strand
ATAATCTCCATTATGCCGCCACAACCGGCTACGATATGGGAAGTCGTATTGGAACACCCGATGTCGATAACATTGCTCACGATTTTGTCTTGTCCGGCGGCGGAGGTACCCCAACACCAACTCCGACAAGTGTGCCCTCACCAACCCCAACAAGTGTACCGTCGCCAATTCCGACGAGTGTGCCCTCACCAACCCCAACAAGTGTACCGTCGCCAATTCCGACGACTCCCCCGACTCCAACCCCAACCCCGACGCCTCCTCCAGCGCTGATCCAGAATGGCGGATTTGAGAAAGGGCTGATACCCTGGCAGGAGACATCTTCAGGCGGCTATGATTTGGTAGATAACTCGAATGTGCATAGTGGGCAATATAGTGCTTATCTGTGTGGTTATATAGGCTGTGATGATCGCATCTGGCAGAAGTTCACCGTGCCAACTAGCTTCACCAAAATTACCATTACTTACTGGTGGTATTCCGATACCAATAAGAGCACGAACAAATGCTACGATTACTTCACTAGTAGTTTGAGAACAAGCTCTAATAGCATCATCCAAGCTTTACAAAATGATTGTAACACGAAAGTCACCAATCAATGGGTATCAAAGACCTATGATCTCACAAGCGTCTTATCGAAGTATAAGGGTCAACAGGTAACGCTCTTCTTCCAGGGCACCAACGCACCGAATCAATACCAACCGACGGACTTCTTTATCGATGATGTCGTGATGAGTGTACAGTAGGGGCCAGATTATGGACTTTCAAAAAATACTACGGATGATGAAATCGGCACCTCCACTGTCACCCCTTCGCTGCGCTCAGGGCAAGCTCTGAGCGCAGCGAAGGGTCTGTCGCGCTGGGCAGCGAGATGCTTCGCTGCGTTCAGCATGACAGGGCTGTCATCCATACGGATGTCCGGATTATTTTGTTAATCTGCATTATCGCGCCCACTTGTGATGTGATATACTTTTGAAGCTACTATTTTGTCACGCCAGGGACGGGAATCAGCGCTATATACCCTCCTCCCAAATACACTACAAGGATTATCGCTCATGATTGAACAAGAAGGAGCCATTTCAGTTGAGAACACGCTCTTTGTTTTACTAAGTTTCGAGGGGCCCGACGTTTACTCGACCGCTGGAGGCCTGGGGACGCGGGTCAGCGAGCTGAGTGAAGCGTTAGCAACGCAGGGCTATACCACGCACCTGATTTTTATTGGAGACCCCTTCAAACCATCAACGGAAGAGCTTTTTGATGGCCGTCTCATCCTCAAACGCTGGTCGCAGTGGGTCAGTAAATATTATCTCAACGGCGCTTATGACGGTGAAGAACAAAAACTTTATGACTTCAATGAAAGCGTTCCTTATCATATTTATAACGAAATAGTACGTCCAGCAGTGGCCCAGGGTAAAATGGTCGTCATTATGGGCGAAGACTGGCATACAGCAGAAGTCATGTGTCGTACTTCGGATCTGTTAAACTGGTTCGGCGTGCGCCAGAAGGCTGTAATGCTCTGGAATCTCAATAGTTTGATGTCATTACATCGTATCAATTGGGGCCGTCTCAACTATGTCACAACCATTACCACCGTAAGCAAGTACATGAAGCACAGGATGTGGAGTTATGGGGTAAACCCCCTGGTGATTCCAAATGGGATCCCAAAACGCCATCTTACGCCGGTAGATACCGCGGCAGTGACAAGACTGCGAGAGATAGGGCGGCAGGGCGATCCACGACGCCTCTTCTTATTTAAAATTGGTCGCTTCGATCCCGATAAACGCTGGATGATGGCTATTGAGGCGGTAGCGCGGCTGAAGTACAGTGGTTACCCTGTCACACTTTATGTACGTGGTGGTATCGAGCCACATGGAGCTGATGTGCTACGCCATGCCTACAACCTGGGGCTGAAAATCCAGGATGTGGTTGCCAAAAGGCCAAATCTAGAGCAGTGCCTGGAAGTTATGCAGCATATAAGCTCCCCTAACATCGATATTTATAATATGCGTTTCTTCCTACCTGAAGAATTTGTGCGTACCACGTATAACGCCGCTGATGCCACCTTAGCCAATAGTGGCCACGAGCCGTTCGGCCTGGTTGCCCTGGAAGTGATGGCTGCTGAAGGAATCGCCGTCACTGGCAGCACCGGTGAGGATTATGCTATCTCGCTTGAAAATGCGATTGTGACCGAAACCGAAGACCCCGATGAAATTGTTGGTTACTTGCTCTATTTACGCCGTCACCCGGAAGAGCAGGAGCGTATACGCTGCGCTGGTCGAAGTACCGCGGAGCAGTTCCTCTGGGATCAAGTGATCGAAAACCTTGTAAGTAAATTAGAGTTCCTGGCGCGCAAACAGGACATACAACTTTCGTAGATGCCAGATATCTGGTCTCTACATTGAGAGGAAATCTACGATGGTTGCAGATCTGGCAATCTATACTGTGGTGCATCAGCCACGTCGTTTGAAGCTCCCGGCGCAGCCCATACCACGAGGAGCTTCCATACCCGAGATCTATCACTGCATCTTTGATGAGCGCATGAATGAACGCTACTTTAGAAAAGTGGCGCAATATAGCTACTATCCCGCCACACGAATGTTTCTTGATCTAGTACGCCAGGGAATGCAGCTTTCTATCGGCTTTTCACTTTCCTTGCTGCATCAAGCCGAAAAATGGGATCCTGTTTTGATCGATCTTTTTCGTGAATTGGTAGCCGAAGAAAATGTAGAAATTATAGGAGTCGAGCCATATCACAGCTTTCTGTTTTTACTCGATCTCCCGACTTTCGTGATGCGCATGCGCTGGATGGCTGATGAGATAGGGCGTATTTTTGGCAAACGACCAACAGTTACTGATACCACCGAAATGTGTATGTCCGTCACGCTCTATGATGCCCTCGATACAGCCGGTTTTAGTGGAGCGGTGATGGATGGGCGAGACTGGGTGTTGGAGTGGCGTGAAAGGACTCATCTCTATACATACAGTGATGAAAAACCGTACGCAGTTGGTATTCAAACTCCTCGTTCTCTTACTGGCAGCAGGCGTTCACCAAAGCGTCTAGCGGCCGAAGGCGATCGAGAAAATGGTCCTTACCTTCTGACGCGGCACTTTGTATTAAGCGATGATGTGGGGTATCGCTTCTCTGATCGGAACTGGTCTAATTATCCACTTTATGCAGATACTTATGCCGGCTGGATAGCCAATACTGGGGGAGATTTCCTCTTCCTCGGCTGGGATTTTGAGACCTTTGGGGAACATCACCGTGTGGATAGCGGCATCTTTGATTTTATGCGAGCTTTGCCCGCGGAACTTGCCAGAAGAGGCGTGGCTTTTCAAACGCCAAGTGGATTGATCGAACGTTACAGTAGTGCGGGTTGTGCGTATCATCTCCCACTGCCAATCTATCCGACAACCTGGGCCGGGGAGGGTAGTATGGAGTTTTTTCTTGGTAATCGTGCACAGCAACATATCTTTCAACTGATGAGTCAGGTATACGGCATGGCAAAGCTGACTGAAAATCCTGATCTGCTCGACCTTGCTATCTGGTTAGCGCAGTCAGATAATTTGCACCTGATTCAATGGTTTGGGCGTAGCGGACCCGAAGCGGAAGTTTCCTCCTACTTCACCCCTGACGAATGGTGGCCACTGGGGTCGAACGGCATCCTTCATGAACAGCAGCAGGTTTATATCAATGCGCTCTATGCCATGGAACCGTATCTGCCCGCTCGTTTGATTCGCCAGGCCAGGCGTAAGAATGGTAACAAAGTGCCTCGCCGCAAAAACGAAACAACCTTTCCAGGATCAAGTTTTGTAGCAAGACAAATAAATTTCCCGTAGTCGATCCCTGGTCCAATTGAGTTTGTGTGAAGGTTCTTAGAATTGGTATAATAGAGATTGAAATCTGGTCTTTCCACACAAGTGAATTATATTCCGTACGTGGCTAAGGTTTGCCGCATTTTCAATTAAGAGGAATTTCATGGATAAGCAAATGAGTCATCCCTGCGATGAACTGTTACTGCAGTGGCAGGCGAAGCGTGAACTGGCGAATTACTACTTTACAGCCTTGCTTCGCCTCAGCCCAGATGCACCCGACGCGGTTCGACAACGACAAGAATTTAACGAAAAGGTGTTTGATGCCCTGCTGACCTGGAAGCAGGTGGATGATCAGCTACAGAGTTGCTATCAAGAATATGGTCAGAAAAATTAATTGAGCGAAGGCCCTTATAGAATAGACGTACACCAGCATATATTGCCATCTGACTACGTTTCAGCCCTGGCCAAACTGGGCATAACCAGTAGTGGAGGGCGTCCACTTCCAGAATGGGATATTCAAAGTACTTTTGCATTGATGGATCGCCATGCGATAGCTACAGCAATCACCTCTATCTCAGAACCGGGAATCTATTTTGGTGACGTAACGTTTATGCGAGACCTGGCGCGTCGTTGCAACGAATTTTCTGCTCAGCTTATACACGATCACCCTCAGAGGTTTGGGGCTTTGGCGATATTGCCTCTTCCTGATGTGGATGCAGCGCTTCGCGAGTTAGAGTACGCACTGGACACTTTAAAGCTGGATGGTGTCGTTCTGCTCTCAAGTGTCGGAGGCAGGTATCCTGGAGATCCGCTATTTGATGAGTTGTTTACTGAACTTAACCGGCGCAAAGCTGTTGTCTTCTTACATCCCACCGTTCCGGCAATCAATAACGAACTGAAGCTCGATCTACCCCCGTTTCTGATTGAGTTTGTCTTTGACACGACACGAGCAGTAACCAACCTCATCTATAGTGGCACACTTGAACGCTGCCCCGATATACGCTTTATTGTAGCGCACGCAGGTGGCACAGTTCCCTACCTGGCATATAGGATTTCAATGGGACAGATTATGCTATCGGGCGCTCCCCAGGGAGCCATGACCTATCTCAAGCAGTTCTATTACGATACTGCCTTATCCGCGATGCCCTTTGCTTTGTGCTCACTGCACGAACTGGTTGATGCTTCACATATCCTCTTTGCTAGCGATTACCCATTTGCCCCCGAGGCCGCTACATTTTTTGCCGTGCAAGGTATCCAAAACTTCGATGGCTTTGACGAGCAAGCACGAAAAGCTATCGCACGAGAAAACGCCCTCGCGCTTTTCCCTCGCTTCACTGGTTGAGATTTTGGAAGTTTCATCCTAATCTTAACCCTTTATGCCCAAAAAATTGACGAGCTTCAATCTATTCAGGTAGACTCACCAACAGCGTCGATAATGAAGCTAAAGGGACCACAGGTTGTGGGACCTGGTTGTAAGTGGGTATTCGCGAAACAACGGATATCCCTAAGCATGAGGTAAGTTATGCAGCAGTTCAGCCCTTTTCCATCATTTCAACAGTATGATGACGTTGGCATGATAGAAGAAGAGCAAGTAATAGACAATATATTTGTTCCTCAATCCGCTAATACGGCACCCCTAATTTTCATACCAGGCCAGATGCCAGTAATTACTACCGAGCAACTCGAAGCTATTGCAGGTATTTCTCCTGTAGAAACGGGCACACTATCACTCACTGACGCTTTACAATCAACTATGAGCGCTCATACCACTGGACGAATGGTCGTTATCCCAGGTTCCAGGAAACAGAAGAAAGCGCAACGGGAGATAACCACTTCTACCCTACGCATGAGTCCACGCCTGCGCCACTGCATAATTATCGCCGTTATCTTGTTGGTGGTAATCGTCACATTAGCCTCGTTGTCTCCTTTATCGAATGGACAGATCAAATTACCTATCTTTTCAACCATAGGTAATTGGGTACATGCGCAGCAACTTGGCTGGCAGATGCAGGCACATGAAACTGCTATGTCACAGCAAGTATCAGGCCTGAATAACCCTGTCCTACCTCCAATGTCCTTACCTAAAAGCCAATATGTTGCTATTGCTCAGCAGGACGCTATAGCCGCGGGAATTCCACCTGACTATTTTGCGCGGCAGATCAATAATGAAAGTGGCTTTAATCCCAACGCGGTCTCTCCAGCAGGTGCGGTGGGCATTGCGCAGTTCCTACCGGGTACGGCTGCCGGGCTGGGTATTAATCCATGGGATCCCATACAGGCGCTGCGTGGAGCAGCTCGATTGATGGCAAACTATGCGCATCAATATGGCGGAGATTATGCAAAAGCTCTCGCTGCCTATAATGGAGGTACAGGTACTGTCCAGTATGCCGTCAACAATTGCGGCGCCAACTGGCTGAACTGTTTACCAGGCGAGACCCGTCACTATATTTACTTGATTATGGGTATATAGCGATCTAGAATCCAATGCCTCTGGTAAGGCGACTACGATAGTCGCCTTACCAGAGGCATTCTTTTTGCTTGACATTGACTCTTGCTCCAACATACAATTTACTATATCTATAGAGAGATGTCGCAGCAGCTCACTTCACGTTCCCTCAAATAAGGAGCAAATCAAACAATGACCACGATCGCATTACAGAGCGAAGAAGCTCTGCTAGGCCGCATCCGCAAACAACAACTCATCGAATCCATCGACCATATGAGCCCCATCTATTTAGAAGGAATGAAGCGTATCCTGACCGTCTCGGCTGACACCGAACTGATTAGCGCGCCTGCCTATTATCATGCTGCCGTGCATGCTCCATCCCTGAATGCTTTTGGCTCGGCGGTCTCAATCATCCAGGATGAGTTGGGACATGCGCATATTGCCTACCGCTTGATGCGTGATCTAGGTGTCGATACAGAGAGACTCATTTTTGAGCGCGAGCCTCGCGATTTTAAGTATCCATATGCCTTTGATATACCCCTGGATAGTTGGGTGGAACTCATCGTTGCCAACGCTTTTTATGACCGGATGGGCTATGTCCTGCTCAGTGATGTCTACCAGAGCACGACTTTTGGCCCGTGGAAGCGCGCCCTTGTGAAAGTAGACAGGGAAGAGACGTTTCATCTGCGCCATGGTGAGCAGGGTATGCGAAAGCTCAACCAGGATAATAGTGGACATGAAGCGCTGCAAAAGGCGGTTGACTGGATGTTCTTGTTGAGTGTCGAGTGGTGTGGCCTGCCTGATGACTTGAAGAAGCATGGCGAACAGCTCGAATATGGCTTTAAAGGCCATAGCAACGACGAATTACGCCAGATATGGATGTCTTCCGCCGTGCCATTGTGCGATGAATTACATCTCAACGTTCCAGCGCATTATGACGAAGCCCAGAAAAAATATGTCATCGATTGTCCTTTCCCTGCCCATTTTGACGCCAAAGCAAAGCACTGGTTGCTTGAAGATGGCCCCTGCACCTGGGACGATGTAATGAAACGCTGGAAGGCACGCGGTCCCATGAACGATGAGTTCGTTGGTATGTTGCAGCGAGGTAAGCGTGAGATGTTGCGGCTTTTGGAGCAGGATGCATGACAACCGCGTATCCATCTTTAGAGACCCATCCAGGCAACGACCCAAACTGCCCTGCTTTATGGGATGCTTTGCGTGAAGTAACGGATCCAGAAATACCGATTAGCGTAGTAGACATGGGCTTGATCGTCGCGTTGTCAGAACATGATGGTATCGTAGACCTCAAACTGACATTCACCGCGATGGGGTGTCCGGCAATGGATTTTATCATGGATGATATTCGTGCACGCTTGTTGCAAGAGCCAGGCGTGCGAGAGGTGCACATTGAAATTGTGTGGGATCCTGTCTGGACGAAGGCGCGACTGACTGAGGAGGGCATCGAGATTATGCGTACCTGGGGAGTTTCTTCATGAATAGTGCAATAACCAGCGCGTCCCGGAGGCGTGAAGCGCTGAATGAGACTCGAGTGTGGCAGGTTTATGCACGGCGCAAGTACGAAGAGCCTCTGCACGAGATTGGCAATGTGATGGCGGATGATGTGGAATTGGCAAGGGTGTATGCCCGCAGCATCTATGATGAGTTCAGTTGGGTTGAGATGGTTATTATTCCCCGTGACTGCATTGTCACGGTGATCGAATCTTAATCGAAGGTGAGAAGGAATAACTTATGGCTGGTACACATGTAGATAATGCGGCTTTATTTGCAGTTCTCTCGTCATTGGCAGATAACAAGCAGGCCATTGGTCGGCGATACGCTTACTGGTGTAACGGCGCGCCCGCATTAGAGGCTGCTGTTGCTGCTGCGGCAATGACACAGGATGAGTTAGGGCATGCGCGGACACTCTATCCATTGCTTGAGGACTTTATCCAGGCTGAGCCAGATCCTAGCCAGGTCGAACCCATGACTCGCACATTGCATTACCACCTTGCCTATCTCGATCACGATTTCCAGGGGTGGGCCGACTTTGTTGCCACCAATTTTTTGCTTGATACTGCCATTACCACTTTCTTTGAAGCAGCTCAAAATTCTAGTTACGAGCCTTTGCGCCAGCGTGCAACGCTGGTAGCCTCTCTGATTCGCCTGTGGGATGAGACGCTTTGCTGGTTTGGTCCCAACGATGATCCGAATATGCAACAACTCTACCGTGAAGGGATCATCGATGCAACACCCGACGAATTGCGTAGTCGCTATCTGCAAAAAATTATGCCAACCTTAAGTAGCCTCGAAATAGATGTACCAGTATCCTTCAATGCTGACACAAAACGCTGGGAACTTCGACAGGCACTTCCGTGGAATGCATGGGACAGTGTCTCAAGACGGACATCTGTTGGTTAATTGCAATGGGATATAATACAGACAAGCAAGAGACAAAAACAAAGGCAAAAGGGCAGATAGCCTGCCCCTTTTGCCGCTCGACCGATACTGAACTCTTTTCATTGTTCGGCCAGCAACTGCTGACAGTACAATTTTATTGTAACGCGTGTCATACACCATTTGAATGCGTCAAAGATGATGACATACTGGATGCTTATGATGTAGCACGAAAGGAAGGCCAACCGTGACCACCACATCAGAACGAACATTAGTAAATTATACTGCAACCGAAGGTGTAGGCGTAATTGAGTTAACTAACTTACCCGCTAATACCTATAGTTATGAGATGATGCGCCAGCTCGATGAGGCTATTTTGCACGCGCGTTTCGATGAAAACGTCCATGTAATTCTGCTTCGAGGCGCAGGCGAAAAGTTCTTCTGCGCTGGCGCAGATATCGGCATGCTCAATGCGGTGACACCAACCTTCAAATACTATTTCTGCCTCCATGCCAATGAGACCTTAACGCGACTCGAACAGACTCCCAAGCTGGTTATTGCGGCTTTGAATGGTCACACTGTTGGTGGAGGCCTGGAGATTGCGCTTGCCTGCGATATTCGTATCGCCCGTCGGAATTCCGGCAAGGTTGGTCTACCCGAAATCACGCTGGGTGTTCTCCCTGGTACGGGCGGCACGCAGCGTATGGCGCGTGCTCTCCCCAAAAATAAGGCCATTGAGTTGATGACTGAAGGCAAGCTCATCAGCTTTGAAGAGGCGCTGGATCTGGGGCTCATCAACTACATCTACGAGCCGGAGAACTACTGGGAAGAGGTCATGAACTACGCCCGCCAGTTCTGTCCTCCCAACAGAGCATCTAAGACAGTTGGGCGTATCAAGCGTGCGGTACAATCCGGCGCTGAAGTAGCGTTCTCCGAAGCCCTGGCAATCGAGCGAGAGCTACAGCAACTCTGCTTCCAGAGCGAAGATGCCAAAGAAGGCATTGCTGCCTACAACGAGAAACGCAAAGGGAGTTTCACAGGCCGGTAAAAAATATAAATGGACTGTTGCAAAATTCCATTTATAGAAATTTTGATGAGAGCTACTGTATGTCTAACGTGCGTATTCGCCTCCATAATGAAATCCTCTGGCTGATTCTTGATCGGCCTCCGCTTAATATTCTCTCGATCGAAATGCTCGATCAGCTAACAGCAGCCATGCACGATGCAATCAAGCATCCTCCTCATTTAGTCGTGATCACGGGTGCGGGCGATCGAGCGTTCTGTGCAGGTGTCGATATTCGAGATCATCTTGAAGGGCGCGAAAAAGAAATGTTGCGTGCTGTTTATGACAACTGTGCTGCATTTGAGGAGCTACGTTCGCACAATATTCCTACCGTAGCCCTGGTGAAAGGTCATGCGCTCGGCGGCGGCTGTGAATTGGCATTGCTCTGCGATTCTGTTATTGCCCACGAAGATGCAACCTTTGGCCTGCCGGAAATCTCTTTAGGCGTATTTCCACCGGTTGCCGTGGTCTATTTCCCCGCACTCATCGGACAGAACGCCACCATGCGATTGATGCTGACCGGCGAAACTATTCAAGCCAAAGAAGCCTTGCGTTTAGGGCTTGCCCATCAAGTCCTCTCTTCACGCCGCTTTCTGCCTGATGCTGAAGAACTCCTGACGATGCTGGCTACAAGTCAATAAGTATACCTACTTTTTCCCCCATTCCCGTTTATTCCTGTTAGTGGATGATGTTGTATATGCTGGACGATGTAGGGAACTTTCTTACTCAATGAAACGTCTTGATACAAGAAGCACTTATGAACTGATGTGAAATCAGATCTTTTGGAGAAGTAAGCAGTCGAGCGAAGAGGACAAGGAGAAACGATAATGCGTACAGTTCAGATTGATAGACGAAAATCTCTATGGTTGATAATTTCACTGGCTACAGTGCTCACTTTTGTGCTAACGGCTTGTGGCACGAACTCAGGCTCAGGGTCGAGTTCGACTTCAACTGGGACTACCCCTGTGCCAACTGCCACCAGCGCTCTAAACCCTCATGGCTGTCCTAGCAATGCCGTGGTTGGGACTAGTCCGGCACAGGCTAACATTGTACTGAAGCCGTCGAATAGCAACACTGCTGTCGATGCTCATCAGGGTGACGTGATTGAGGTTCAACTGCCCTTTGGCCAGTTATGGAATGGTCCCACTACTTCGCAGGGTGTGTTGCAACTGCAAACGCCCTATGGCTTTGCCTCGCAAACGGCAAATTCCTGCATCTGGCGGTTTACTGCTCAAGGAGCTGGTACTACACAACTGAACTTTTTTGGCAGAGCCATATGCAAAAAGGGCCAA
>WNFD01010216.1_pt1 | contig 11004 bp, 10 predicted proteins | sample 5400491 | NCBI WGS metagenome assembly WNFD01 (sample SAMN13153343, study PRJNA577476) | soil metagenome | isolation source: 120 cm saprolite under Douglas fir tree site 2 hole 2 replicate 2 | place: USA:California | collected 2015-04-18 | reverse complement strand
ATGGTTCTGTGCTCCGGTTCGTGACGCGCCGCTATGGCGCATTCACCCAGACAAGAGGGCGCAAACCCGGCGCCGGGGTCGCGGCACAAAAAATAATTTGAGGGGGTGGCAGCTTCAGCAGGCTGGCGTGGGCGTCGGGTGCGGGCCTGGGCCGCTGAGGAACGCCGGCATCGGGTCGCCGGGGTGTGGACATACGATCCGGCAAAACTCCCGCCCGCGCCGAAGAGGTGATCGAATAGGACGCTATTTGCTGCACTGCATTAGTCGCTAATTGGCCCAAGGCTGCCGACTTGTGCGTTGCAGCAAGTCGGCAGCTATCTAAGGTACTGCGGACGTGCCGGTCATGCGCTCGCTCGCCGCGTCAGCGCGGCTCTTCCAGGCTCAGGGAGTCATTGCGATTACCCATGCCGGGGAGAGTGCATGGCGGTGGGCAGAAGTTGGTCAGGGCGCACCGTCGCACCCGACCCAGCCACTTCACCAGCCGGTAGCGACGAACGCCTTGACGCCGACGCGCTCGTCCTCGCCGTGGGCGCGCACGTCGTCGGACTGCCTTGAGGGTTACGGTCCCACATTCGAATGCTGGGCTGCGAACTCGCGGCCTGCACAACTCACAGCAATACAGCAAGGGCAGTCCGCTCGCGGGCACATCACTGTCCGCGACCTCGCGCCCACTCGGAAAAATTTTCTCCAGACAGCCATCTTTTTGGGAGACAAAAAAGAGACAAATGGAATTCTTTCTGCTCGCAACCTCTTGATTTTATGGCGGTCCCGACAGGACTCGAACCTGTGACCTTCGGTTTAGGAAACCGCTGCTCTATCCGGCTGAGCTACGGGACCGATGTGGAGAATCTCTATTTCAATATCTGGCATTTTGAAAGTGCAGGCCCTTCGAAACCGGCCTCGGACCCAAGTGAAAGTAACCGTTGGTCGCAAATCACAAAGGACTCGACCCTGGCGCGACCGCAGGGAGCAGCTCTCCCGGTGCGCGTCTTGCGCATCGCGCATTTGTGGTCAAATTCGAATCAAAAGATTTCTAGATTACGACAAAAATGCGCCGGCCGGACAGGCGACCGAGTCGCGAAGTTGTTTTTAATGCCGACTCAACCCGGCGGGCGGTTCAGCCGTGAAGCCGGGCGGCGAAGACGCTCGGTCTAGCATTGTGTCAAACGCATTTCGCGCGTTCGATACTTGTGCCAATTGATCAATTTCGGTCCGAAAATTTCATTGCGCGAGAAAAATCGCCGATTCCGGTGCGGCATCGCGCGGCAAGAGGCAACGTGCGTTGCAACCGTTGATCTGCCTTGAACTGGATTACCGCATCTGATGACCAAGTTTTGCCATCATCTTATGGCTTGATTCTGTCGGAATGCGGGGGAAATCAGAATCTGCCACGGTTGACCGGGTTTCCCTTTCCGTGAAAGGTTGACCTCACACGATGCAGAAGCGCCGCCACTGGGCGACGAAACCGGGCGGACGGCGACTACTCTCACCAGTAAACGAGCGGCATCACCACCCAACTGCGGTATCCGGCAGGTTACGTGAAGCACCCGCTACGCAAAGATCGGACGTGATGAATCTCGAAGGACTAATGATAACGCCACTGGCCTTCGCGGCCGCGCTTGCGGCATTTGACGCGCATGCGCAGGTGCCGCGGGATTGCGGCGGCAGCAGCGAGGCGTCGGCCGAGGCTGCCCGCGTCATCGACGGCAGATCGTTCCTCCTTGCCGATGGCCGGGAGGTTCGCTTGGCCGCGATCGAAACGCCGCTTGCGGTTCCGGGCGACGAGGACGAGACTCGCGTGCAGGCTGCGCTAGCCGCCAAGACTGCGCTTGAGACATTATTGCTGCATCGCGAGGTCCATCTGTTCGCTTTGAGCTCGGGTCCCGATCGGTATGGCCGATTGGTAGCCTTTGCGTTTATCCGGACATCGTCGGGTGAGGCCCTGGTACAGCACGAATTGGTAGCGGCTGGCCATGCGCTGGTCTCGCCCGCCGCCTCAGCGGCGACGTGTCGCATTTACTTGCGGAACGCTGAACGGGACGCAAGGAAGGGTGGGCTTGGCCTATGGGGCGACCCATATTATGCCGTCAAGGCCGCCGCTGACCCGGCGGATGTTCTTGTAGAACAAGGGCGATTCGCGCTGGTGCAGGGCAAGGTGATGTCGGTGCGCGAAAGCGGCGGCATCGTGTACGTCAATTTCGGGCAGCGTTGGTCGGAGCAGTTCACAGTTACGATTCTCAAGCGGAATGAACGCATCTTCGCGGGCGCCGGGCTGACGCCGAAGGCGCTTGCGGGCCGCAGCATAGAGGTGCGCGGCTGGGTCGAGGAGCGAGGCGGTCCGGCCATCGAAGTGTCGCGGCCTGAGCAGATTGAAGTCGTCCACTAGGAACCGGCAGCGACCGTGGTGTTGACAAGGGCGACCAATGACAAGCGGTGGAGGCCGGCGGCCAGAAGAGCCGCGGCGGCCGCGATGGCGCTTGCGGTCGCGGCGTGTTCCTCCGTCCCAGGGGCGCGGCAAGTTTTGCTACCTGACCTGCCCAAGAACGCCGAGGCGAATTCTCCGAGCGTTCGCGAGCATCAACGCGTACTTTCAGCTTACGGCGGCGCTTACGAGGACCCCAGGCTCCATGCCAAGCTCACCAACATTGTTAGCCGTTTGGTTGCAGCCTCCGATAGGCCGGACCTCTCCTACAAGATCACCATGCTCAATTCGCCCGCCGTCAACGCCTTCGCGCTCCCGAATGGGCAACTTTATGTAACCAGGGGACTGCTCAGCCTCGCCAACGACAGCGCCGAGTTCGCCTCGGTGATGTCCCATGAAATGGCCCATGTGATCGCGCGCCATGCCGCGACCCGGGAAGAGCAGGTGCGCAAGACCGAGCTCATCAGCAACGTCAATGATCTGCTGAGCGATGCCCAGGTCGGCGCAATGGCGCTTGCACGCTCGAAAATCGCGCTGGCGAGCTTTTCGCAGCAGCAGGAATTCGAGGCCGACGGCATCGGAGTGGGGATTGCGTCGCGCGCTGGCTTCGACCCCTTTGGCGCCTCGCGATTGCTCGCTTCAATGGGGCGCAACTCAGAGTTGTACGCCGCGAGCCGCGGCGGCGATGCGCGGTCGCTCGATTTCCTGTCCTCCCATCCGGCGACGCCCGAACGGGTCAAGAATGCTGCGGACAGCGCCCGCCAGTTCCCAGCCACCGGTCGAGTGCATCGTGACAAGGCAGCCTATCTGGCAAGTCTCGATGGCATGACGTACGGCGAGGACCCGGCCGACGGCTTCGTGCGCGGCCGGCATTTCCTCCATTCCAAGCTCGGCTTCAGCTTTATGGCGCCCGAGGGTTTTGTGCTGGACAACACCACCCAGGCGGTGCTCGGCTCGAAGGAGGGCGCCGGCCAGGCGCTGCGGCTCGATGTCGTGAAAGTCTCGCCCGAACAGTCGCTGATCGAGTATCTCAACTCGGGCTGGATCGAGAATATCGAGAACGGTTCGGTGGAGGAACTGTCCGTAAACGGCATTCCGGCTGCGACCGCGACCGCAACCGGGAATCAGTGGGCGTTCCGGCTTTATGTCGTCCGGCTCGGCAGCGAGGTCTACCGCTTCATCTTCGCCGCCAAGAACCGCACCGCCGAGGCTGACCGCGCGTTCCGCGAGGCGATCCAGACCTTCCGCCGTCTGACAGCCCAGGAAACCCGGTCGATCAAGCCGCTGCACCTCAAGATTGTGAAAGTGCAGCCGGGCGACACGGTCGAGTCACTTTCGACCAGGATGGCGCCTTTCAATCATCAGGTCGAACGGTTCCAAGTATTGAATGGCATCGAGCCCGACGAGCCATTGAAAGCCGGCGACCTCGTCAAGATCATCGTTGAGTGATCCGCGCGCTTCGGCGCAGCGATTGGCGGGCCCGAGCGATAATGCTCAGCCCACCAGCGAGCCCAAATGATCACACGCATCAGGGGGCGCTTGCCCATCATGACCGGCGGGGACGGGCCCGTAAGGAAAAGGTCCGGTTGATACCGGACCTTTCGAAAACCCCCACCCTACCCTCCCCCGCAAGCGGGGGAGGGTAGGGTGGGGGTGATCGCCTCAGGCGGCCTCATCCTCGATCACGGGTTCATCGCCCTCTGGGGCCTTGCCTCGGCGCGGGCCTTTTGCGAGCGCAGCTTCGATTTCCTTGACGGCCTCGGTCTCCGTCACGCGCTGCACGGCCGAAATCTCGCGCGCCAACCGGTCAAGCGCTGCCTCATAGAGCTGACGCTCACTGTAGGACTGCTCGGGCTGAGTATCGGACCGGAACAGGTCGCGAACCACCTCGGAAATCGAGACTATGTTTCCGGAATTGATTTTTGCTTCATATTCCTGCGCCCGACGCGACCACATTGTGCGCTTGATTCGGGCGCGGCCCTTCAAGGTTTCCAGAGCGCGCTTCACGATCGGTGGCTCCGCAAGCTTGCGCATGCCGACTGCCCCGATCTTTGCGGTCGGAACCCGGAGTGTCATCTTGTCCTTCACGAAGTTGATGACAAACAACTCCAGCTTGTATCCCGCAACTTCTTGCTCTTCGATGGCCACGATCTGTCCGACGCCATGCGCTGGATAGACGATGAACTCGCTGGTTTTGAACCCCTGTCGCTGGGTTGCCTTTTTCGAGGTCATTCCCTGGTTAACTCCTTGACCCTTTGGCCTGTCATGGCCGGCGGGCTTGGCCGCGGGCACGCCCCGGCGCCCCGCACCCCGGGAAGCTTGCGTTGCCCCACGACGGCTCGCCGAGGAGGGCTTGAGGGTCTTTTTCGTCTTGGACCTATGACGCGTCTTGCCTGCCACTGCCGATTGCGTGGATTACACGCCCCTGTTTGACGGTTCCCCGGGGAAACTTCGAAAAAATACGCTCCCAGAGGGAGCGTCGAAGCGATATTTTTCTTAGTTGTTTTGTATATATCACGTCATCAGCAGAAATCAAAGCTTTACAATGCTTAAAAGCGTGGATTGGGCCGCTCCGTTCCAATAAAAACCGAAAAGCGTTAATCATTCACAGGACGTGATGCAAAATACCGCACCTGCCTAATCCCCGGTACCCGGCTCCGGGTCGAAGTACTTCAGTTTGCCTTCTACCCCATCCCATTCCTTGCCGTCCGCAGGTCCTTCACGCTTTACTGTGATATTGGGCCACGACTTCGAATACTCGGTGTTGAGCCCGAGCCATTTCTCGAGCCCGGGCTCGGTGTCGGGCTTGATGGCCTCTGCCGGGCATTCAGGCTCGCACACGCCGCAATCGATGCATTCGTCGGGATGAATGACGAGCATATTGGCGCCTTCATAGAAACAGTCGACGGGACAAACCTCGACGCAGTCCATGTACTTGCACTTGATGCAGTTCTCGACGACCACATAGGTCATAACAAGCTCCGGCCCAGAGTGTGGCTTTGCTCAGCGGGTGCTAACGCCGGCGGGCCGGGCGCGCAACCCCTCCGAACCTGTGCCATGCCATACCGATACAATGCCAACAAGATCAATCGTTTTCTGCGCCGCCGTCACCACCCCCGCAAGGACGTAGGATGGGTTGAGCGAAAAGCCAAACCCATCAGCGCCCGGGCCGGCCGAAGGCCGGACCCAGTGGCTCGCCATCCTACCCTCCCGCGCTTGCGGGGAGGGCAGGGTGGGGCCCGCAACGACATATCAGCGGGCCGAGTTGCCAAGATCTTCATATAGGTGCGAGGCCGCTGCGGCACTACCCCGTCGCGGCGCCAGCCCGATGACCTTGAGAACCCGAACGCCGCCATGGAGCGCGACCGTAACCACATCCCCACATTTGACATCGCGACCGGGCGCCGCCACTCGGACGCCATTGACCCGAACATGCCCCACAATGGCCAGCGACGCGGCCGCGCTGCGGGTGCGCACGATTCGGGCGTTCCACAGCCACCGGTCGATCCGTTGCCGGTCTGGCGACACGACACAGTCGCTTCAGCGGCGCTCCTTGGCGTTCGCCTCAAGCTGGGCCTTGAGGGCCGCAAGCTTGGCAAACGGCGAGTTTGGGTCGATCTGCTTCTCGCGCTCGCGAACCGGCGCGTAGTCGCGACGATCCTTGTGGTCGGTCCGGCCTTTGCCGAAATGCGGCCGCTCGCCGCGTGCGCGCTCGGGACGATCACCTTGACGTTCGGAACGATGCTCGGGGCGATGATCTCGCTGGCGCCGCTCGCCGCCGTCGTCGCGTTCGCGCCGGAATTCACCCTGCGGCCCGCCGCGCGGGCCACGATGACGTGGAGCTTTCTTTTCGATCGGCGTACCTGCCTCGACGACAGGTTCGGCCCCGTCCGCCGCCGCAATGGCGCGCTCCTCCGTTGCGTTCGCGGCCGGCGCCCGATCGTGGCTCTGGCGGGTGCGTTGCCATTGGGGCGGGCGCCGCTGGCCGCGCCGCTCTTCGCCGCGGCCGCCCGGGCGCCACACATCGATGAGCTCCGGCTCCACAGTCACCCCGGGCACTTGAGGCAAGTCCGGATCGACCGTGGCTCCGCCTGATGACGTTACCGGAGCATCGGGGGTGCCAGCCTCGGCTACGGCCGTAACCTCGTCGGCTGCCGGCAGGGCCGGATCGGGGGCGCCCTGGTCGTCCGCAATGGCCGCCGTCGCCGCGGAGTCGCCCGACGCATGCAACGTCGTTCCAGGGGAGGTCGAGTCGTGAAGGGCCGGCCCTTGGTCGACCGGTGCGCCGTCCGCGGCCATCTCACCTTCCGCCTGAGGGGGAGGATCGGTCACGGTATCCACCAGCGGTTCCAATCCGGTCGCAGGTTGATCGCTCGTGAGCGCAGCCGCGTCGGGTGCCGGCAGCGTTTCCGCTTCAGCCGCCACCTTGACGGGCTTCGGCCGTCTCTCCATGCGATAACCGAGCGCCCGCAGGATCGAGGCAAAATCCTCGCCGGAAGAGCCCGTAAGGGAGGTCATGGCCTGGGTAACCGTGAAGCCAATGCCCTCGAACGCACCGGCGGGCGGAAGCGCGGCTGAGCCCGATCGCCAGCTGAGCGCCGGCCGGATCAGGTCGGCGAGACGTTCCAGGATGTCGACCCGGACGGCGCGCTCGCCGCAAACCCGATATCCGATGGTGCGATAGAACGAACGCTGCACCTCCTTGTCGACGGGAAAGGACGTCCGACCGCTCGCCGCGAGCCGCTGCAGCTCGTCGAGCCCTTTGATATCCGGGCCGCCGTGCTTGAGCGCCCAAAGCTGCGCCGCCAACGCGCGCGGCGCCGGCTTGAGCAGAAGCGGAACATAAACGTGATAGGCGCCGAACCGCACACCATGCCGGCGCAGGACGGCTCGCAAATCCTGGTCGAGACTCTTAAGATCGTCGGCAACCTTGCTGCGCTCAAGAACGCCGAGCGCTTCCACGAGTTGGTAGGCAATGCCACGGGCCAGCCCCGTGATATCCTCGGCGGCGCCCAATACGAACAACGGTGCGAGCAGCCGCTCGATATGGGTGCGCGTCCACAAGTCGAGACGGATCTGCGCCGCTTCGAGCGGGGCGCCAGTGAGCTGTTCGTCGGCGAGGATGCGCACCCGCGGCCGCAACACGGTATCGCCCGCCAAGATCTTGGCGACCGGCTCGCCGATCCAGCGGATCGTCGCATCCGACGTCAGTACGAACTGAGAGTCCGGCGCGTGAGCGAGCTTGTTGGCGCGCGTCTCGATTTCGCCGGAAAGCGCCTTCTGCGCAGCAGCGGACAGCGCCTTGGCGTCCGTTCCGCCCGATGTCGGGTCTGGCGCGAAACGGAAGCCGTCAAGCCGTCCGATTGTGTGGCCTTCGACCACGACTTCGCCGGTTTTCGTAATTTCCGTTTCCAGCATCGTGTTCTCTCGCATCCGCCGCATCAACACGGTGGTGCGCCGGTCGACGAAGCGTTCCGCCAATCGCTCGTGCAACGCATCGGAAAGCCTGTCCTCAATCGCCCGCGTGACGCCCTGCCAGTGATCTGGATCGCCAAGCCAATCCGGCCGATTGGCCGCGAACGTCCAGGTTCGGATATGCGCAATCCGGGTCGAAAGGGTATCGATGTCGCCGTCGACATGGTCTGCCTGCGCGATCTGGCGAGCAAACCAGTCGTCCGAAATCCTACCCTCTCGGAGCAGAAAACCATAGAGGGTGGCCACCAGTTCGGCGTGGGCGGCGGGAGATATTTTCCGATAGTCGGGAATTTGGCACACCTCCCATAACCGCGCGATCGCGGCTCGACTGCCCGCGAGCGCGCGCACTTCTTCGTCTCGGGCCGCATGCTCGAAAACCATGATATCCTCGGCGATTGGCGCCCTGGTGAGGCCCAGATGGGTCGGTAGCATCGCGAGCGAAGCCGCGAGCGCGCCGAGCGAGGAAAAATCGAGTTCCGAGTTGCGCCACTGGAGCACCTTTACGGGCTCGAAACTGTGGCTTTCAAGCGCATGAACGAGTTCGGCATCGAACGGCGCGCAGCGCCCGGTGGTGCCGAAGCTGCCGTCGCGGGTGGCACGGCCGGCACGGCCGGCGATCTGGGCAAATTCAGCCGGACTGAGGCGGCGGAACTGATAGCCGTCGAACTTGCAGTCCGACGCAAATGCCACGTGGCTGACGTCGAGATTGAGTCCCATGCCGATCGCATCGGTGGCGACGAGATAGTCGACGTCGCCGGACTGGTAGAGTTCGACCTGGGCATTGCGGGTGCGCGGCGAAAGTGCACCAAGCACAACGGCAGCGCCGCCACGCTGCCGCCGGATCAGCTCCGCGATCGCGTAAACCTCGTCGGACGAAAACGCCACGATCGCGGTACGGCGTGGTTGGCGCGTGATCTTCTTCTCGCCCGCGTAAACAAGTTGCGACAGACGCGGGCGGCTGAGGATGTTGGCGCCTGGTAGCAGTTTTTCCACCATCGGACGGATCGTGGCGGCGCCCAGAATCAGCGTCTCCTCGCGCCCTCTGCAATTGAGCATGCGGTCGGTGAAAACATGGCCGCGATCAAGGTCGGCGCCGAGCTGGACCTCGTCGACCGCCACGAAAGCCACATCGAGATCGCGTGGCATTGCCTCGACGGTCGACACCCAGAAGCGGGGATTAGCGGGCTTGATCTTCTCCTCGCCGGTGATGAGCGTCCGCGCCGACCCGGTCCGCGATCTTGTTGTAGACCTCGCGGGCCAAGAGCCGCAGCGGCAATCCAATCAGCCCCGAGGAATGCGCCAGCATGCGCTCGATTGCGAGATGGGTCTTGCCGGTATTGGTGGGACCCAGCACCGCCGTTACGCCTTGGCCTCGGGCACGCTGGTCGCGGTCCCCGGGGGAACTAAACGAGATGGGCATTGAAACCTCCGCCGGCGCACGGGCCGGCCGGCGCGTCAAACGAGGTACCTGTATCACAATATGATCGTCGCCAGGGGGGTATGGCTACGCCCTCGACGCCTGTGAACCAAGATCGAACAAAGCGCGCCCGAATCGCTGACTCGGCTCCCATCGAGATTCGTTCTCATCCATATGTGGTGGGGTGAGGAATTGAAACCACTCGATTCTGTACGACGTGATGCGAATCCGCGCCGCGACAGGAATTCAATCGCTGACGGCAAGCAAACACCCGTGCGGAAACTGATTCCATATTGTCAAGCCCATAAACCCCCTCCCTACCCTCCCCCGCATGCGGGAGGGTAGGGAGGGGGCGGATGTTGAACGGCAAACACGCTCAGCGCGCCGCCGCGGTGGCGGGCGTCGAGCGAGGGCTTGCTGCTGCGACGAATTGTGTGGCCTCCAGGACCCCCTGGCCCAACGGGGTCTGGAGTGAGATCCGATATGGCACCACGATCCGGGTTCCGGGGATCGGCGCCAGCCACATTTCCATGTCCTGCTGGGCCATGAGATATTTGATGGCCGGACGGTCTGGCACATAACCGGCCAGGGGCTCGAATTGCACCGCGCAGACCACCACCGGCCCTTGATAGCCCTTTTGTGCCTGGACTTTCTCTATGCGCTTGAAGCTCAATTGCAAATCGAAACGCATGCGCCCGTCGAACACCGGGACGGTGCGCCTGCACGCCTCAGGCGAAACCGGATCGCCGCTGCCAGAAACCCGTATCAAGGCCGCACTCATGGGATCGGTGACGCCACGCCGATGGGCGTCCGTCAGAGGGACGCGTTCCGGATTGGGCGTCGTCGGCGGATCGACCACCAGCTCCTTGACAGTCCCGGCGCTGAGCACAATCCGCAGTTCTTCGATTCGCTTTTCATTATTGATCGTCGATACAAAGATCGTAGGCGCCAGGATGTCACTGCGCACGGCGCCGCGGGAGGCGGCATTGCCCTGGCCGGTCGCAAACACCCGCAGCAAACCGCTGGTCATGCCGCTTGCCGCTGCGGTAAATTGATCGTCGCCGATGTCGATAACCCAAGCCCCTTTGCCGATTGGCACGCCTGCCAATGTCGCAACGTAGCGAGCATCGAGTTTGCCCTGCGCGCTGGCGCCGCTGCCTAACATGCAAATCGTCACGACCGCGGCGCCAGCCAGACGAAAACCAAGAGAGATCCTGGTCAGGCTCCAATGCACCACTGATCCTCTCGATCGTACGCACATGCGATAGCTATGTAGGGTAGGAGACCCTTCTCAGCGCGGATTGAGTCGATTATGTGTTCCATCCTCGGACGGCCGGCAAGTCAAAAAAAACAAATTTCTGCCCGCTTGGCCGAGGCGCGATCGGGTGTCAAATCCCGGTCCCATCGGGACCCGCGAAGGTCTTGGAAAGGCCCCGGGTCCCGAACTTGACGGGCGCTACCCGAGTCATTATAGGTCCGCGGTTCAAACGAGCCAAGATTCCAAGCTGTTCGCCATTGGCGGGAGCGTATGAGGCGAAGAGGTACGCCATGTCGCGGCGGTGCGAATTGACCGGCAAGTCGGCCCAGGTCGGCCATAAGGTCAGCCACTCGAACATCAAGACCAAGCGGCGCTTTTTGCCGAACCTGATAAATGTCACAATGATCTCCGACACCCTCGGCCGCACGGTGA
>WNFD01007268.1_pt1 | contig 11004 bp, 18 predicted proteins | sample 5400491 | NCBI WGS metagenome assembly WNFD01 (sample SAMN13153343, study PRJNA577476) | soil metagenome | isolation source: 120 cm saprolite under Douglas fir tree site 2 hole 2 replicate 2 | place: USA:California | collected 2015-04-18 | reverse complement strand
TTTCGGCACGAAGTCCTGCACATTCGGCGGCAGCAGCAGCGTCTGATCAATATTCCAGGGCCGAAAATACTTGCTCATGAGCCAAACTTGAATCAGACTCGCTCGGACTTGAACAGCCACTATTCGGACAGGCTCCTAGTCGCCAATATCCCCCGAGGTGAAGCTCGATGGACATGTTGGACGAGTGGTTGAGCGGCCTGTGTTCGTGGGCCAGCGCTAACGGAAACGTTCGTGAGCTTTGGTTGTTCGGCAGTCGAGCCACCGGGCGGTCGCGGCCCGATAGCGAAGGCACGGCATATAAACTCGGCGGCTTCCTCGATCGTGCGGCCCGGGAACGGCTCATTCCAACGCATTACGACATTTCATTTGAGACCACCAAGGGGTGGGGCGCCGCAAAATTTCTGGGATCAACCCCATGCAAAGAAGGCCAATAACCCCTCCGAAAAAACCGGTAGAAAAGCATTCCGATTTAGCTTCGTTTCGGATTCTTTGCCATGCGCTTCATCCGCTATTCTGCCGAGCCTCTATCTTCCATGACCAAGCCCAGTCCTGCTCAAATGTGTGCCGACAGCGTGGTACTTGATCGCATCACTAAGATGATCAGAGACGCGGCTGCGGATATGGAGAAAGTATATAGTAACAAGGCAGCGCCACGGGTTGGATCAAATGGCTCATATGCGCCGCCAGTCGTCGCTTCAGAGCCAACGACAAGTGTGGTCGTCGATGGTGTCCTGGCTGTCGAGTACAATTCAGAAATCGATCGAGTGAAATGTGAGACAGTGTTCCATATCGACGGCGCGAGCGGACGAACCATGATGGCGATGTTGGCGTAATCTGGGCTCGGTACTGCGACAGGTACTCAGCGCGCGTCAAAACTGGCGCGAGGCGTATTTGGATCGGCAACTTGATGAACGCCGCCGAAGCGCTTCGCGCGTGAAACAGATGCCGCGCGTGAGCTATTGCAGGGCGCAACAATGGCGGCGAGATCACGACCTCGCAGGTACTTCATTTTTGGGGTCAACCCGCCGTGCTGTGCGATCCAGGCGCGCACAGGAGCTGGATAGGTATTCATTAGATCTTGCGTCCCTGATGCGCTGACGACGCGTTTGCCGGAGTTGTCGAACATCCATGCCGCATGGAAACCAAGCACCGCATTACCGGTGGCGCAGATTCGGTCGCTCGGCACAAATCCGAGCACCATCGTGCAGGCCGAAACGCATGTCCCGGCAATGACGACGGGCTCGCCGGAGTCGCGCACCTGTCGGAAGTGCGTCGTGTAGTCCTGCATCTTACCGCCGATGTCGTCGCTGATAATTACGGTTGCGGAAGCCGATGTAACGGTTAGTGCCGTCGATACAACGGCAGCAATCAGGCGCGCTCGCATGTCCATTTTCCTGGCGTTATCGGATCAATCCTGCGCCACGCGTCGCAAATCGCGTGCCGTCAACTTCAAGTAGCCCTTCAAGCGCCTGAAAGGGCCCCGGGCGTGGACGTGAACGCGCTTTCCCTGGGTCCTGCCGAACCTGTAGTCAGCCTGCGGCTCTGTTCGGGTGATGAGAAACAATCGATAAGCATCGTCGCGGGTCAGATCACGATCCTTGCTCTCGCTGGTCAATAAATGGGCCATGCTGTATCTCCGCCATCGCTGTCGCAAGCTATTGGAAGTAAGATGCGGCATGGCAGCATAGGAAATCGAGACGGCCCCCTCGCCTCTCTCATAAGGGCGGCATAAAGCTTTGCCGCAGTCGCCGCGGGGGCGTTGCCCCGATTCCTATTTTTTTCCTATACGATGCAGTGCCAGGCCATCTCGCATTCCTATGGCGTGATCGGCACACGATGCGGCCAGGATTCGTGAGGAGGCCGTCATGGCCGCCATCGCTGCCGCGCAGAGAGGGACACGGTTGCAGGCGTTGGTCGCCGGACTGCGCCGGATGCTCGACGCATTCGTCAGTTTACCGGATGCGACAGGCGACAGCGGAGGCCGAACACGGTCGTTCACAGCAGGTTCAGCGCGCGTCATCGTCATCGAACAGCATGCCATGATCGCCGTGCCGCTAACGGCGCTGGAAGGTGGGCAGGCTCAGCCGTTCTTCCGATAGAACCGAAGCAGCTGCGCGTTGATGGCCACGTTCGGTGATTTCTATAAAGCCCAGCGCACTTAGTTCGCGAATTGCGGGCGCGATGGCGTGCCTATCCATGCCGAACTCCACAAAGTGCTCATAGGTGACTGGGAGCTTGCCGTTATCTTTGCCACCGTGATGTGCGTGCTCAACTAGGATACGATCCAATACTCGTAGCGCGGATAGGCTCAAAATGCGGTGGGCCGGGCGCTCCGCAAGATTTCTAGGGATCAACCCCATGCAAGGCGGGACAATAACCTCTAGGGAAAACCGGTAAAAAGTGGGTGAAGCGGCGAAATGGGCGCCCGGAAAACACTATCCGGCACCTCCCTCGACACTAGGACAAATCTCAAATGTGGATCTCTATGGCTTGCCGGTCTGAGCCTTCGTCATAGGCGCGCACCTGAAAAAAGGATCGGATGCCGGTGTCCAGTGCTTCTGCGTGAGCGATAGTCAGGAGGACGACGAATGAAGCGCAACACCGAGCTGAGAAGCGGACATTGGTCCTCCGCCGACGAGTGGACGTAAGGTTGTGCAGGCTTGAACAAGTGCGGCGAGTGCGAAGAGCGCGTTTTCCCCTCCAGAGCTGGACACGACCGTGGACGCCGCCTGCAGCGCCAAGCCGGCGTGAGGCTATTGGGTCTCTGGCGGTTCGTCCGGCCAATCATCGGGAACCAGGGCCGGCGGTTTGGTCCAGGGAATTTCCACGAGCGCATCCTGAAACCAGTCATCTCGCAGGTTCGCATGCTCGGTGACGATGATCTGGAAACCCGGCGCATCCTTCTCGGCAAAGCGCAGAAGGAGTTCGAACAGCCGCCGAACCGCCTCCAGATCCGCATCCTTTTCGGTTCTTTCGATCGATCCGGCGGCTTCGGCATAGACCGTTTCAGAAGGGAAATAGACCTGGGTGGGCTGATCGATTAGCAAGAAGCGGGGCATTGGCTGACCGTGGTTCGTTGCGAACCGGTGCAGGGCGAGCAAGGCCGAGAGGTGATAGGCGAGGTGGTTCTCTCCACCGCCCGTCCGGTTCATGTAGATCGGGCGACTAGGCCGATCAATCACGACGGTGAGATTGTGAAGATCAAGCCGGGCTGGGAACTGACCGAACTCGCCGCCCAGGTCCGCGATATAGCCCGACATATGCATCGAGATGTTGTTCAACGTGGACGCCAGGCGCGCGCCTGAATCATCCGCGCCGATTTTCTGCTCTAGGTCGTCCACCTTGGCCTTGAGCCGCCGTTCTTCCGCTTGCAGACGGACCAGTTCGTTGTTGGGGACAAGATTCTCGAGGAACAGGCTGATGCGTCCGACAACGCGTGAAGCCGCATTGTTCCGGTTGCCCATCTGGGCAATCATCTCGCTGGCCGCGATCGCTCCCGAAAGCTCCACCTCCTTGTTTCGGATCTGGTCGCCGACCAGCTGCAAATCCCGGCGCTGCTTCTCGAGGTAGGCGTCGAGCGCCGGACGTTCTCCGACCACCGCCGTCATCTCGCGATCGAGCGATTCAAGTTCGGCCAGCAGGATGCTGGCGATCGGACCCGTCAGGGCGAGATTCGCTTCGGCGAAGGGCCACTGCCACTCGCCGGTCGCCTTGTTCACAGGAAGAGGCTTGATAGAGGTCAGGCGGTCGCGCTGCTCGCCCGCCTCGGTCTGGAATCCCTCCGCCCGCTTGGCGTATTGCTGCGCCGCTTCAATCCGTCTTTGGATCTCCCGACGCTGCTCTCTCAGCGCGAGCAGTTCATTCTCGATCGTCGTGACCCGTTGCCCGTCGTCCTCGGGCACTGGTGTGGGCTTCCAGGTGAGCGCGCGCCGCAGCCGCTCGACCACGGATATCTCATCGACGCTCTCGGACGGAAGGATTCCAACAGCGCGTGCCTCTGAAAGAAGACCCATCCGCACTCCCTTATTCGAACCTCGCCGATAGAGGCGGTCTTGCCGGGTTCGAAGTCGAACTCGCGGAAGTGGTGGCGCACGAGATGGGCTTGGGGCTCGGTGTGACCTGGGTTCGAAACGCCGGTGATATGAAGAACTCGGATTGCGATGCCTTGATGGAGGCCGTCGCCTCCGCCGCAAGCTACGATCGTGAGGGACTACCGGACCGCTGACAACCCACCTACCCCTTCGCTTTTCGAGACCTTACGCCGAAAGCGGTGTTGTCCTCGTGGTTTCATCTCGGTCTTCGGTTCGTCGGCTTGACGATTTGCACGGTCAGAAGATTGGCGTCACGGTTGGCACCGTCGAGCACGAATGGCTGGCCAAACACGGCTTCCGCGTTTCGGTCTTTGCCTCTCAGGAAGACATAATTGCCGCGATCGAGGTAGGCGAAATCGAAGTCGGCGCCACAAACCCAGTGATTATCGGCTGGTATCGGCACGAACACCCGAGCACGGCAGTAAGGATACCCGACGGATACGAGCCAGAACCGGCACTGCGCTGGAACGTTTCAGTCGGGCTTCGCCGAGCGGACGATGCGCTGGTTGCAGCGGTGGATACTGCGGTGGCACGAGTGGTCGAGCAGCGGATACCAGCGCAAATCTACGCGAAGTATGGCATTACCTATCTACCCCCTTCCGCTGAAGGTCTCCAGTAAGCATCAGTTGAGGCGGAACCCGGAAAAGCCGCCGGCGCAACAATTCGGCAATTGATGGCGTCCTTGAGGTCGTCGACGGATCGGAAGACGCCGCGTTTGAGGCGGCGATTGGTGAGCTTGGCAAAGAAGCTTTCGGCGCGGTCGTCGACAACTATGCCACTCACAAGCCGGCGTTGAGCCAGGACGCCGAGGTAGGCGTGAAGTGGAAGGTCCAGCGTGGATGCTGGGCGAGCCACTAGCGAACCTTTGGATGCGCATGGATCAAATGCCCGCTCGCGATCGCGCCGCGGCAATTCACTTGCAGATCATTTCTTCATCTTCAAGGCGGCGCCATCGAAGGTCGTCACCATGGCCTGCATCAGCCCGTCCTTGGTAATGTAGGCGTCCGAACCTTTGTATAGTTCGGTGAGGAAGGGAGCAGACGCAACCCAGTGCGTCGCAAACGTACCTCCAATCAGCGTGCTCTGAACCACCTTGAAATTGATTCCGTTTAGGCCACCGTCCTTTGGGTCCTTGCAAAATCCTGCGAACAGCTCGCCGATCGCCTTGCGGCCCGTGATGATCGTGCCATTCAGGAGATGGATCTGCGCATCTTCAGGGTATTGGGCGACCAGGCGATTCCAGTCGCACTTGTTCAAAGCATCTATATGCTCGTCCAGTACGGCCTGGGGAGTCGGCTGGGTCCGGATATCAGGCAGTTGCATTTCGGCGGCCTGAAGATGTGGAGTGACTGATAGCGTAGCCAATATGGCCATGATGCAACTATACTTCCAACGACGCTGCATGTTGCCTCTCCCTCCCTATCGCCGGTCGAAGACTCCAATCGACCGAGCCGTTGTTTGCTTGGCATTGTTAGCATGAGATACGAATGTTAAGAACGGAGTAGCGCCCCGACGACGTTGTATTCAGTCTCAAAATTTGACTGCCGCGAGGCCCTCCGTCTGCTGCCACGCCAGGGTAAACTATCCACGTCTCCAGCCAATTCCGCTCAACGCTTGATGCGATCCTGACTCAGGCGGGCCCGCTCCCGGCCACTATTGCTGTATATCTATCTCGCTCCGCCCGGCGCCATCTCCTGGTGGAGAGCGATGAGTTACGGCTGGGATCGGGGCCGCGTGAAAACAACGCCCGGCCGGCCCTCGATCCGCTATTCCGATCTACGGGCCTCTGCTGTGGTCCCAGAGCAATCGGCTCCATCCTCGCGGATGCGCGAAAACGTTGTCCACCCATGGTCTGATTCCCCCTGGAAAACGGCACCGAAACGAATCCTGAACTTCATCAAAATTGAGTCAGAGCCCCAATCCAACGCCGATTGACACTCACTGCATGGCGGCCGCAATCACGCTGCACACGCAGATCAGTTACACGAACGAGCACACCTCGTTGATATCCGGACGCGGCAGACGCTCAAACAACCCCGCCGGATCGCCATAGCCGATGGCACAGATAAAGTTCGATTTTATCTGGCCACCGGGGAAGAATTCCCGATCGACAGCCTCATTGTCGAACCCGGACATCGGTCCGCAATCGAGCCCGATGGCCCGCGCCGCCATGATAACGTAGGCGCCTTGCAGGCTGCTGTTGCGGAAGGCTGTTGTTTCGGCAAAACCTGGCTTGTCGATAAACCAGGATCTGGCATCAACGTGCGGAAACAGGCGCGGCAGCCAGTCGTAGAACCTGGTGTCGTAACCGATGATCGCCGTCACCGGCGCGTCTGTCACCTTTTGCCGGTTGCCCTCAAGGACGAGGGGCTTTAGTCGCTCCTTCGCCGCCGGCGTCGAACACGATGCGCACGGGGAAGCAGTTCGCACTGGTCGGGCCCCAGCGCATCAGATCGTACAGGGCAGCAAGTTGCTCACGCGAAACCGGCTTATCGAACCACTTGTTTTGAGTGCGCGCCTTGCGAAAGATCGTATCAAGCGCGGAATCATCGAGCGGCGTCACCATAACATGCCTCCTCACTCTTGAAGCTATCCTTCAATTCAAGTTGGAGCTCAATTACCTGTTTGAGGCTTCACGGGCCGCGATACACGCCAAAGTACGGGACTTCGCTGGGCGGCGGCGTGTACCCTGCCTCCTTGGCCTTTTTGAGAGCCTCGAGCCCTTCGTCGAAGGTCACGAGCGGCATGGTCTTGACGCTCTTGACCGCCCCACCGGCTGAGATCGCCATGGACAGCGCCGTGGCACTCACATTGTCCGGCAACTGACAGATCACCAGCACGTCGTATTCGCCAAATGTCAGCCAGCCGTCGACGATACTGCCGCCGAGCCGTTGAACAACGGGTTTGACGGCCTCCATGCGATTCTGAGGATCTTTGAGCAGGGCTGCCCACCCGACAGGGGTGTAAGCCGTCTGCAAGGCATAAAGAGCCATGGAGGGTCTCCTTTCAGAGTTTGCCGCCCCCTCGCTCACGCGAAAAACGCATTTGCCGCGTTGGGATATTTTGGTCTAGTGTAGCAGTTCGCGCGACTCCCGTGAAGGCGCGTCTCTATCGAGACGTGTGGGGCCCCGGATTTGTGCTCTCCGAGTATCGGTCACGATCATGATCGCGCGTCGTCGTTTTCTCTTACGCACCGGCATGGCGGCGAAAGCCGCCAGCAGCCCACGTGGCCCTTGGCGGTCCTGCTCGCGGCTGGACTCCTTCGGCCTCGCCTATCATCGGCGAATGACGACCTTCCCCCGTGCGAGGCTTTCCACGTCGGGACGTACGACTTGCTTCGTGATCGCAGCCTCAACTTCCAGCTCAAGCGCTGGATATCTTACGGCGGCGAGTCAATCCTGGCGGACATCCAAGCGATGCTTCCCCGGCTTGTATCCCTGGACGCGTGGCGCGACGAGTTCTCCGCGGCGAGCGACCGGACATTGGCCGCCGGGCACCTCCGGGAGGCGGCAATTCTGGCGCGGGGCGCCGAGTTCTTCATGATCCCGGCCGATCCGCGCAAACGACCCTTAAGAGAGCGCTTCCTGACATTAATGCGTCGTGCCTGCGGCATAGGCGAGCCTGCGCGCCTGCGTTTCGCCAGAGGATATCTGCCTTATTACCGACTGACGCCGAGCACGCCGCGCGCAACGGTGGTGTTGTTCGGAGGGTTCGACAGCTACATTGAGGAGTTTTTCCCGATTCTGATGGTCATGCGGGATCGTGGCTTTGACGTTATAGCGTTCGAGGGGCCCGGCCAGGGCGGGGCGCTCGAAGATAGCGGTCTTACTATGACGCCTGACTGGGAACGTCCTGTGGGCGCCATCCTCGATCACCTGTCGTTATCCGGCGTGACCCTCATCGGTATCTCGCTCGGAGGATGCCTGGCGATCCGCGCCGCCGCGCGTGAGCGACGCATCTCTCGCATAGTAGCGTGGGATGCGCTGACCGATTTTCTGGAGATTTTCCTCCGTCCGGTCCCGCCCGCCGTGGGACAGTTGCTACGCCTTCTCCTCGAAACGGGAGGTGACACGATCATCAATGCCATAGTGAGCCGTGGTGCTCACGAGCCGCTCCAGGAATGGGCTATGGCGCAAGCGTTGCATGTCTTCGGTCTCAATTCACCCGCCGCCGTGTTGCGAGCGGCGGCGTCCTACCGCACGCAGGACGTATCGGCGCTCGTGCGGCAGGACGTGCTGCTTTTGGCGGGAGCGGAAGACCACTATGTTCCGAACCATCAGATCTACGATCAAGCAGAATGGCTGTCCAACGCTCGCTCCGTCACAACCCGCATGTTTACCCGAGCCGAGAACGGGGAGGGTCATTGCCAGGTTGGCAATCTTCTACTGGCCGTCGATACAATTGCCGATTGGATGAATCGGCCGTCGGCGACCCGGGACGAGGGCGCTCATTAGCACCGCTTGGCGGTGCGGACGCGTATGGCGCGCGTGAGCTTCGAGCGATCAGCTGGACGAGGTCGCCTTCGTATCACCGTTCAACGGACGCACCATTAGGTCTTTGGGGGATGCTTAGGTGGGAAGCGGTGCCGAACCTATCCCCCGCCAGTACCGAACTCGTTCCTCACCGGTAACCCGCTGGTGGGAGAAGACACCGAGTGCGGGGTCGTGATGTAGTATGGGCTAGAGTTCGATCGGTACGAGCCGTTCGTCCCACTGTGCCGCAAGGTTCTTGATCTGCTTGAAATTCAGGATCGCTGGTTCGCCTTCTCGGACGATTGTCGCCGCCTTGCGCTCCTTGGCAGGCATCATCATCGCTCTCGCTACCGCTGAGCGCAGTTTCATAGTGCCGTGATCTGTCAAGGTCACAAGTTCTTCCGGGTCCATGGCCATTGTCCACGCCTGCGCTAAAGGCTGGCCCGAAAGCCAGCACACGCGCCCCCGAATGCCCACTTCCAGATAAACCAACTTGGTTAAAAGCTGGTTGATCTTCGGCTCGCTCAATTTCGAACGGCGCGGTCAAGCACCCGCTGCAACTTGACGTACAACGCCACCCATGTTCGAGCGGCGAGGGAGCGGTGATCGGCACAACGATCATATGCCCCGCATCATGCGGGGCCGCATGCTTTGAGCAATCCTGTCCATGTCCGCTGTTGATCACTCTTCGGACGTAAGTCAGACATCGCGCTGAGTCCGAAAAGTGCCAACGTCGGACATAGGTTTTCCTGAGGGCGATTGATCCAAATCCAACTTTTGGAAGGAAAGTGGCAGAAAGGATGCTACTGCGCCGCAGGAGCGGTCGTGGATGGCCAATCCGAAAATCTGAAATGCTTGAGCCGTGGTTCGTCAGGGAGAGCGAGCAGCCGTCGTACCGTCATACTTGCTCGCGCGGAGCCGCTGAGTGAGATCTGTCTACTCTCAATCGCGTGCGAGAGGCCACGGTAGCCAAGCCAAACCTTGGTGAAAGTCCCGAGATCGGCGGCGATCGAGATGTCGACTTCTCGGCCAGCAGGAGGCTTGAGACAAACCTCGATGTCATCGGGACGCAAAACGAGCCACCAATACCGTGGACTGCGATTACCCTTGGGGATGCCGCGAAAATCGAAACGAATGACGAAGCCCTCCGCAGGTATCTCGGCAGGACAGATTTGCCGTCGCACGCCCCACAGCAGCATTTTCGGATCGAGGTCGTCGGGGCCGATCAGACCTTGTGCCCAGCTCTGACCCCACACGCTCATCATCTCGACGATCGGCCGAAAATCCTCTCCAGCCTGCGTCAATCGGTAGAGATGACCCCGGCCTTTGGGTTTCGCCTCGATGTGCACGACACCATCCTGCTCCAGCTGCTTTAGCCGCTGCGCGAGCACAGTCCGCGATATCAGTGGGGCGGCATCAAGCAGCTCGCCGAACGAGCGGGTGCCGAAGCACAGCTCGCGCATAATGATCGGGGTCCAGCGGTCGCCGAAAACTTCGGCCGCCTTGGCCACAGGGCAGAATTGCGAGTAGCTGACCATGCAAGCGATCATCCTCCCGTCTGGCTTGTCCCGCAAGTACGTTTTCCGTACTTGAACCACGATACATCCATGGCAGGATCGGCCGGCACGCTCCTAGGGAGGACAGTCATGCGAGCAGCCCTTAACATCACGGGCGCAGCGCTTGCGCTCAGCATCATCTTGTTTTCGTTTGCTTCCAACGCTTTGGTCAGCCCGAAAGATGAAGTGGCCGAGGCAACCCAGACGTGGGCGCAGGCTCTTGGCGAAGACGATCCCGACAAGGTCTTGCCGCTTTACGCCGAAGACGCGGTTCTTTGGGGCACGCTGTCACCGACCGTGCGCGCCGACCGGGCGGCACTCCGGGACTACTTTGTGACCGCATTTAGAGTTCTTCCGGGCCTCAAGGTTGCCTTCGGCGAACAACTGATCCGCGTGTATGGCAACGCGGCAGTCAACACCGGATACTATACATTCTCCTACATCAAGGATGGAGAGACGAAGAGCTTGCCCGCGCGCTACAGCTTTACCTTTGTCAAGAACGGCGAACGCTGGCTCATTGTGGATCACCATTCATCAGCCATGCCGCCCCCTCCGAAATAACAATGCGAGTACGAACGCCATAACTCGTCATCGGCAACAAATCTCCGTTCGTTAGTGATTGGCCTAACGCCACGCGTGGCACAGATGTCCGGTTCGGGTCAATCGCGTCGTATTGACCGCCAGCTAGCCACTTCCGGTTCACCCCGATCAACGGACATCGTCAGACCGCCCCGGCATGTCTCAAAGGTGCCAAAAGGCGACTAAATCTATCCTTCGCGTATCGTGCCCTTGTTTTGACGCTCTGGCTTCCGGTCGGCCTTGAGAATCACCTGGAACTTCGGCATCGGCTGCAGGTGTTCGAAGTGAAACATTTCCATCAACGAC
>WNFD01007263.1_pt1 | contig 11005 bp, 9 predicted proteins | sample 5400491 | NCBI WGS metagenome assembly WNFD01 (sample SAMN13153343, study PRJNA577476) | soil metagenome | isolation source: 120 cm saprolite under Douglas fir tree site 2 hole 2 replicate 2 | place: USA:California | collected 2015-04-18 | reverse complement strand
CGCCCTTGCTGCTCGTACACCCTGGTCATCCCGGCGGGCATGGGGCGAGCCATCGTTAGTGGAGCGCATTCACCGCGTATGCGGAACCCGTGTCGCCGTTGAGGAAGATCGTTTAACATTGGTGAGATGAAAGGAATACACATATGACGAGGAAATACGACTTCATTCGTTTGCTGGTCTTCCTAGCGGGCGTGATAGGTATTGTTCGCCTTATTGACGCCCTCACCGAGAGGAGAAGGATTCCTGAGATTGATCGTTTTAACAAATTTACTGAGCGAGCCAGAAAGGTCTTGCATCTTGCCCAGGAAGAGGCCCAGCGGCTCAAGCATAATTACATCGGGACGGAGCATCTCCTGCTCGGCCTTATACGCGAGGGCGATGGCGTTGCTGCTAAAGTATTGAGTAACCTGGGTGTTGACCTGGACAAGGCCCGCATCTCCGTTGAGTCTATCCTTGGCCGGGGAAACCGAGTTGTGATTGGTGAGATTGGCTTTACACCACGCGCTAAAAAGGTGATAGAGCTGGCCGTGGACGAAGCTCGTCGCTTGCATCATCACTACCTCGGGACCGAGCATCTCCTTTTAGGGTTAGTGCGCGAAGGCCAGGGCATCGGGGCAGGTGTGCTTGAAAGCCTGGGCGTCAGCCTCGAGAAGGTGCGTACACAGACAATGCAGGTCCTCGGCAAACTTGAAAGGTCTGAGAACGATGATGGCGATAATTCGTGACCCTGAGGTGAATCAACCTCATGCGCCTCCACTCAAAACATCACCAGAGCGTTCAGGCGGTTGGTTCAGGCGTCTTCAGCAGCGCATCAAGCTTGCGCTGGCTGGAGATGACGAAGAACTCATTTTAGAGAACAAAACTGCCATCTCCTGGCGTGCCTACCATAACTATCACTGGTTAGGCGTCATCGATGCCGGTGAAAGCCAGGCTTTTCGTCTTGATAAGCGCGGCTCGCTCAGTGTACGCCCATCTGACGAGGGAGACGAAGTTGAATACCTGGTGCTTCCTCTTGATCTTCGTGTGCATCGTGTGCGTATCTATCGCCGCCACCTGGCTAAAGAAGTCGAGGTTTATGACTTGCAAGTAGCCTGATATCATAACCAGAAGCAGGAGTTTCCAGGCACGTTTCGCCCGAAACGTGCCCTTTTTGCCTGAATCTGAGCAGATACGACGGTTTATTATTAAGAAGACGAATGAAAGATAAATGTCTGCATAATAGTGAGGACAGATCCTGGTTAACCTCACAGAGCAACACAATAGCACTATTTGGCTGTTTATTTGCAGAAATGCTCCTGTAGCTGTGTAGTTAGGCTATACTATAGTACAGATGATCGTTATGAACACATGCCCTTGTTGTAGCGAGGTTACCGTATGCTGTCGACTATAGTTATCGCAATTTCGCTCGGCATCATGTTGCTGATCGTTGCCAGGCTCATCCTCAGTGCCCTCCGTCAACATCGCCTCATGCGTAAGCACATAACGCAGACACATCTACCGGCACATCCACTTGATCGTCACGTAACTATGGTCTTACATATGCAGGATGGGGTCATCGTCGATGTTGAGAGACCGCTACCCCCTCCCGCGCTTACCTTGCCATCTTCCTGGTATACACGTCATCGCACCTTCGTCTCCCTCGGTCTCGTCCTCATGTTGTTGCTTGCATTCCTCATCGAGGGTGGTTTTGCCGGAGAGGCTTTGCAGAATTTGACCCGGGGCGTGAACCTGCTTGGATTTTCCCAGACGACCAATGTGCAAACCGCTTCTCAAGCAGGTCCGCTCACCGCCAGTCAGCTTCTCGTACGCCTCGACTCAGGAGCGCGTGACCAGTACTATACTGATTATCAGTGGAAGGTATGGGCCTACTCCTCCTGCTCAGGATTTGCCATGTCAGAGGTTATGAACGCGTATGGGCATCACTTTATCGCTGCCGATGTTCTGCAAGTGGAGCTGGACTTAGGAGTATGGAGCGTGTATTCAGGACTGCTGCGCGATGAAGGTGTAAGCATGACGGCGAACCACTTTGGCTTCAACGCCAGCCTCAGTCACTCTCGTACCTTGCAGGACCTGATCACCATCAGCAACAAAGGCGCCCCCGTCATTGTCAGCGTGCGCGATGGGTACTATTTCCCTGGCGGCCATCTCTTCGTAGTACGAGGTGGTGATAGCCAGTATGTATATATCGCTGACTCCTCCCCTGCCAATTTCACCCGCATGACATACGCCATGTTTCTTGGTATGTGGCAGGCACGCAGTTTCAGTGCTGTCCTGACCCCGCGCTAACCAGCCCGCCAGGCCCGTTTGGGATTGAAATTCAACGCCTGAATGGCCGCGTCAGGCCATCTGGGATTGAAACCTTGCCAGTATCGCCTCATGCAGCTCCCTGGTTCCTGCCGCCACGAGCGAAAAGCCTTCTGTCAGGCTGGTGATATGGCGCAGGCTTTTTCCATGTTGATCGCTGACTATGCCCCCGGCTTCGAGCACAATACTCAACGAGGCCAGGAACGACTCGGCGGTAATCACGTCGCCGCTATCTATATAAGCATCGTAGGCTCCACTTGCGACGTATACGATATCCAGCGCAGAACTGCCTGTACGCCGCACTTTGCTGAGCGGAGGTGGAACTGCAATCAGCTTCCGCAGGGTTTCGAGATCACGCCCATCAAAGTTCACCCCTGCTAAGCAGTCCTGGAATCGCGTCGTCTCGCTCACATGGCAGCGCTCCCCATTGCATAAAGCGCCGCTGCCGCGCTCTGCCTGGTAAATAGTACCGCTGAAGAGTTCCCCTACCAACGCCCACTGCACCTGCTCAGGACTGATGGGCGCATCAATTGGCAGTACCGCCAGCGATACTCCTGCCGTTGTGATGCCGCGCATAATATTAGTCGAACCATCCACCGGGTCGATCACGATGCGGTAGGGTGGTGAAGGCCGGGTGGAAAAGGCGGGGCGCTCTTCGCTGATCACCTCAAATCCCAGTCCGCTTTCCGTCAACCCCTTGATGATAATATCTTCTGCTTCCCGATCGAACACCATCGTTGTATGCCCGGCAAACTGTCCATATACCTGGTTGCGCTTGAAACGCTCGGATAGCATATAAGTACGTACTTGTCTGAAGAGCTTTGCTAGCAGTTCTAACATATCTGTATTCTATCCTTTATACATAATCACTTTGGGGAGCTGTCACTTGTACAACGAAAGGCCGTAACTCTTCCCTTCCAAGCAGGCGTTCACGTGTCACCTGGATTGCCTCTGGATTCTGGTCACAGGCAATCCAGCGTCGGCCAAGTTGCTCGGCCGTAACCGGGGTCACGCCGCTGCCACAGAAGCAATCAAGCACAAGATCGTTCTCCTCAGACGATGCCAGGACGATACGTTCCAGCAGCGCTGCTGGCTTCTGCGTCGCATAGCCGTTGCGCTCTGGATCTTTCTGCTGCAAGTGACTGATATCGCTCCAGACATCCGAGGGCGTCAAGACATTATTCTCATCATAGGTGTAGAGCTTCCCTGCTGAGTGGATAGTCCACTGGACTTGGCCATCATCTCCTATTTGCTTGCGCATATGATTGCGCCTCTGCTGGCCGCGCCTCTCACCTACGCGCTCTCCATGGAAACAATACTCGGTGGATTTGCTGTAGAGCAGCAGCGTATCGTGTTTTCGCGCATAGCTCCTGCGCGAGCGCCCGCCCGACTGGTAGTGCCAAATGATCTCGTTTTTAAAGCCCGGGCCTTCGGCGTTGGGGGCGAACCCGAACACCTCGTCCAGTATAATTCTGGCATAGTGCGTAGTTCGCCAGTCCAGGTGTACATAAAGACTGCCATCATTCGCCAGTAGCTGGTGTAACAAAATAAGTGTTTCGTATAGCCACTGGAGATATGCATCCAGATCCTTGCTCCACCTGTCGCTGTAGCTGGCGAAATTGCGCCCGGTCATGAAGGGAGGGTCGATGTAGATAAGGTCGACCCGGTTAGCGAACTCGTGCAGCAGTGCTGGAAGCACAACTGCTTTGTCGCCCGCAATCAGGCGATTGTGCCAGTCATCTGTTGCTGAAAGCAACGCACTTGGCTGACCTGTCTTTACTCTGCCGTCAAAGCTCTCGTGGATATGCAAGTCGTGCCTGCCGACCAGATGGCGATTGCTCACATTTTTGCCCTTCCAGACCAGCTTTGCCATCTCTTCTATCCTCGCTATCGTCATCTCCTGACTTAATTGCCTTCTATCATAAGAGAGCAGAGGGTCTAAGTCAAGAATTTTAGACACTGAATTTCTCATTGAACTGGCCTGCCATAATGGCACTTTATTGGTGTAGCGACTCTCTTCAATGTCCGGCCGGACCTACCTTTGGTGCCCTCGATGCAGTACAGTCGTGGGCAACTTTTTTACCTGGTAATCGTACATCCTTTTGAGCGGCTTAGTCAGTTTATATTTGCTCGTGATTTCGTATGGGGATAATCATCATGATGTTTTTTCTGGGGACACTTGCTTGTCTCCTCGCTTACGCGGGTGGACTAATTATTGTGACCAAAATTACGCCGCAGTTGTTTATACGCTCCTACGATGAAGGGTTATTCATGGGTATCGCAGCGGCAGATGTCGTGGGAGGCATCCTGGCATTTGGCGCGGTGGCCTTCATCTACGGACTCTTAAACGGTGCTGTGAATCTCGGCGCCAGGGTGCTCGACTTCCTCCTGCTCGCAGGCATTTTCATTATCGCGGCGCGTATGTCGTTCCGCAGCTTCGGAGCCAGGAACAAAGCTGGTACATTCCTCGTTTCCCGTGTCATCGCAGGCGTTTACAGCCTCCTGCTTGCTGCCGCTGCCATCTACGCTATTGTGCTCCTGTTCGTGCCAAACCTGTGACAAAGCTACAATCTTTACCATCCTCAGTTACACAAAGCGCTTGAACCACTCCACCGTGCGGCGCAGCCGATCTACTCGCTGCTTGGGAGTACCCACGTCCGGCAAGTCCATCAAATGGCTCGCGCCCGGGTAGCGCACCATCTCTACCGTGCGTTTCCGCTTCCGCAGCAGTACGAAAAGCTGCAAAGACTCACTCACGGGGCAGCGCAGGTCATCGCTGGCATGCAGCAGCAAAAGCGGTGTCTCGATGTGATCTACCAGATTTAGCGGGGAGCGCTCACGCCGCATGGCCTCGTCGGTCATAGCCAGCTCGAACCAGACCGTCTGGTCCGACAGCATAGAGGAGTTGGGTAGAGAGCTAATCCCGTTGCGGCTGGCAGCTGCTTTAAAGCGATTGGTCTGCGTAATGGCCCAGTTTGTCATATAGCCGCCGTAGCTGATGCCGCCGATACCCAGGCGCGCTCCGTCCACGGCTTCGGTAGCAATCACGTGGTCTACGCCCGCCATCAGATCCCGGAAATCATCGCCGCCCCAGTCGTTTAAGACTTTCTGGCAGAATGCCTCGCCATATCCGGCGCTGCCGCGAGGATTGGGCGCGAGAACTGCGTACCCTAGTCCCGCTAATACCTGGAGCTCGTGGACATAACCATCGCCCCAGGCAAGTGTGGGACCACCATGAACTTCGAGAATCAATGGGGCCTTTGCCCCTTCAGCTAATGGAGGCAGGTAAAGCCATCCCTCGATCTCCTGCCCATCGAAGCTCTGCCAGGTGATGCGTTTAGGGCGAATAAGATGATGGCTGCGCAAGAACGCGTCGTTTACTCCAGTCAGTTTGTGTAAATGTTCGCCATTGCTATCCATACTCCAGATATCTCCCGGAGTGAACCAATCCGCGTGGACCATCGCCACAGTCTGACCGTTTTTACTAAGCTGTGGGCTCACGTAACGTCCATTGCCGCTGGCCAGTTGGACAACCTGGTTGCGTTCCATGTCGACACGGTACAGGTGGACCTGCCCACGCTGCTGGGCCGACACAAGCAGCGCCTTCCCATCTGGATACCACTGCGGTGGGTGTAAAAATTCACTGCGTAACTCGTCTATAACCCACACCTGGCAGGTAAGCTCCTGGGCACTTTGTGTAGCGGGTTGGGGTGTACCGCTGCCGTGTGCATTCACTATCCAGGGAGATATATTACTGGCCTCCGTCTGGTCTGGCGAATAAAGGTACGCGATATGCTGCCCATCAGGTGACCATGCTGGCACCTGCGCCAGGCCCTCTTCCGGCGTCAGGCGCAGTAACTGGCCCGTTGCTACTGTCAACACCCACACTGCCATACTGGCGCTTAAGTCGGGGTCGGGACGGCGATTGGCGCAAAAGGCAATCTCTGTTCCTTCAGGGGACCAGCACGATTGGATGAGATCTACAGGTTCTGAAGTGAGTCGTGCCGCTTCGCCTACTATTGGAATCAACCAGAGTTGCTGGCGACGACCCTTGCGATAGCCCAACCCATTCCACTGATCGTCCAGGCGTCTATAAACAGCAGAGATAGCGCTGTCATCCGCGGCGTCATGATCATCTTCAGGCTTCCAGCGACTGTGTGCGAGCAATGCCGAGCCATCGGGGCGCCAGCTATACTCGCTTATGCCTTGCGGTAAATTGCTCAACCGGCGAGCCTCACCACCGTTCATGGGCAGGAGATAGACCTGCGTTGTCCCGCTGCGATCACTCAAGAATGCCAGTGTGCGCCCATCTGGGGACCAGCGCGGGGCGAAATCATGCTGCTCTCCGCTTGTCCCTTGCCACGGAGACGCCGCTTTTCCTTCTCCCATGTCTACCAGCCAGATAGCGCTGCTAGTCGTGTTGGCACCGCTGTTGCAGCGCTGCACCACGTAGGCAATGCGTATTCCATCAGGCGCAATCTGCGGATCACTTGCAAGCTGTAAAGCCAGCAGATCATCAACACTGACAGGGGACAGCGCCGGAGGAGCTGCTGTCGTTGCTTGCGCCGCAGGTATCTGGATCGTGCCTCCATCGCTGGTATCGGCGTGTATGATAGGGCGAGGTGTAGTAGGGGTATCTTCGTTCTCGATCATATAACGTCTCCTGATACGTGGAACAATAGTAGCTAGTTGCCTTACATTCTATTCGATTGCAGTATACACTAATAGCCAGTAAGACGAGGTAAGGCAAGCACTTACGCTTGAAGTGTCATTTTGTGCTATCATAACACATGGATAGGCACGCAATCTATTCACTATAAAAAGCTCTACCAGTATAAAGGCGATAACTCGTCAAGCACCCATCCCGTTCTACGGGATGGGCTTGCGAAGCGATCCGGCTTGTCACCGGGGAACCAGCAAGGGCAACTGCGAGACTAGCTTGCCCAAGCTCCGGCAACGGGGCGTTTGAAGGACACTGAACGATCTGGGCGTGACAGCCCACAGGATGATGCGAGTGCCTCCCTAACTTGCACCCGCTCCGATCGTCAGCAGCGAAGGGACCATAGCACACTCGAAAGAGGCTTAACGCATATGTCGAACACCTTTGTCCCTGTGGTCGATCAGGAACACACACCACTCATGCCCACGATCCCCCCGCGGGCACGGCGGTGGATACGCAGCGGAAAAGCGACCCACTTCTGGAAAGGGGGAGTGTTCTGTGTGCGGCTCAACCTCGAGCCATCCCGACGTGTGCAGCAACCCCTTGCAATGGGCATTGATCCTGGCTCCAAACGCGAGGGCATCGTGCTTGTCTCGGCGGCCCATACCTACCTCAATATGCAGGCGGAGGCCAGAGACGGCGTCAAGGAAGCGGAGCAGGTCAGCACACGCATGCGCCGCACCCGCCGCAGGCGCAAGACGCCCTGCCGCCAGCCGCGCCAGAACCGCAAGCAGAGCAAGAAGAAGCTGCCGCCTTCCACCAGAGCACGTTGGCACTGGAAACTGCGCCTGGCGAGGGTGCTGTGCCAGCTCTTTCCGGTGAGCGTCTTCGTGGTCGAGGACATCAAGGCCACGACCCGTGGCAAGAAGCACTGGGACCAGTCCTTTTCCCCGTTAGAAGTGGGCAAGCACTGGTTCTATGGGGAACTCTCGAAGCTGGCTCCTGTCCAGACCAAACAGGGCTACGAGACAAAAGCACTGCGAGAGCAGTTGGGACTCAAGAAAACGAGCAAGAAGTTGGCAGAGGTCTGGGAAGCGCATTGCGTCGATGCCTGGGTGTTGGCCCACAGCGCCGTAGGAGGGCAGAAGTCTCCAGACAACAGGCGCTTGGTCTGCGTCGCCCCTCTCAGTTGGCATCACCGCCAACTGCATCGCTTCGAGCCGGAGCAGGGAGGCAAGCGCAAGCCCTATGGTGGCACGCTCTCCCTGGGCATCAAGCGTGGCACGCTGGTCAAGCATCCCAGGTGGGGAAAAGCATACGTGGGTGGCACGATGGATGGGCACCTGAGTCTGCACGATAGAGAGACGGGCAAGCGGCTCACTCAATCGGCCAAAGTGGCTGATTGTCGGCTGATCAAGCTGGTACGGTGGAAGATACGCCTGGTGCCAGGAGCCACTGCCAAATAAGGAGCGCCTGCTTCCTCCCCCGCCTGGAAGGCGCGGGGTATCCGCAGGCAGAGAGTTTTATGATCGTTAGTGAAGTTATGACAACCAAACTGGTAACCGTTTCTTCTGAAGACACGCTCAGCCATGCAGCAAACCTGCTGCGACAATACCAGTTTCATCATCTGCCTGTTGTGCGCGTCCTGACTGCGCACAAAGCCAATGAAGCTGAGCTTACATCTCCATCTTCCTTACGTTTATTTGAAGGGCTATTGACTTCACATGATATCGACCTTGCGGCTGCCCTTGGATCGCAAAGCTCCAGCGATTTGTTGCACCGGCCCTGGCAGGAGCAGCGTGTATCTGAGTATATGCATCGCGCTGCCATCAGGGTGACACCAAATATCAGCGCAGCGGCTGCCGCGCAGCTTCTGGTTGAACGGGGCCTGAGTTGTTTGCCGGTCGTGGAATATGAAAACGCGGAAGGTGGGACACAAACTGTCCTGGTTGGTCTGCTGACACGCAGCGACCTCCTCATGGCCCTTGCACGCTCCATGGGAGCTTTTGAGCCTGGCATGGAGCTGACCATAGCACTTCCTGTTGGTGACCTGGCCCCATTGGCACACACCTTACTACTGGCATCTGAACTCCATGTGCAAGTGCGCAGCGTCATAGCTGCCCCTTTACGGGCGAGCGTTCCACAGGTAGCAACCGTGCGTTTGGGCACCATTAACCCCGCTCCTTTGCTCATACGTTTGCAAGAGGCAGGTATCGCATATGCCTTTGCGGATCCGGGGGCCGGAGGTGATGTGCATGGCTGATACACTCTCTGGTCCCAGAGCACAGATCATATTTGATCCTGCTGAACTGAACTACAATTTCGGTGCGCATCATCCATTACAGCCGACTCGCATCGTCGCCCTGGTGGACCTGCTTGAGAAAAGTGGGCTGTGGCATAGTGATAACGTAGCAACTCGCCTGCCTCTGCGCCCGGCCACTGTGGAAGAGTTAGGCCTCGTTCATACGCCAGATTACATTGCAGCCGTACAGCTTCTCAGCAAATCCGAGGAAAAACGCCTGGAGGCATCCGAAACTCCACCTGCGGAATCAAGCGAAAAAGTGCGCCTGGCTTTGAAATATGGTTTTGGCGATGGCGATACTCCCGTACTGCCCAGAATGCATGAGGTCTGTGCAGATATCGCGGGAGGCTCATTGGTGGCCTTGAGTGCCGTTATGGGCCTCCCGCAAGGCGGTACCTTCAATACTGAGAGCGAACGTCCGCTGCATGTCTTTCATCCTGCTGGTGGTCTCCATCATGCCTGGGCCGAACGCGCTTCTGGCTTTTGTATCTACAATGATATCTCAGTCGCGATAGCTCATGTGCTGCGTGCGACCGAAGCCAAAGTGCTCTATATCGACTTTGATGCTCATCATGGGGATGGTGTGCAGCGTTCGTTCTATGACGAACCGCGCGTTATGACCATCTCACTTCACGAGACCGGGCGCTACCTCTTCCCTGGAACAGGAGATGTCCTTGAGTTAGGTAATGGATTAGGACGTGGCTACTCGGTCAATATCCCCCTGGAGCCTTTTACCGAGGATGACTCATATATCGAGGCCATTGATGCGCTCTTGTTCCCGCTCGTTACATCGTTTGCTCCTGATGTCATCATCAGCCAGCATGGGTGCGATACACATGCCTGGGACCCGCTGACCCACCTGAAACTTACCATGCACGGCATCCAGGCACAGATGAAACTCACACACCAGTTGGTGCATACCTATTGCCATGGGCGTTGGGTAGCATTGGGTGGTGGTGGGTACGATCTCTATCGCGTCGTTCCGCGTGCCTGGAGTATATTATGGGCAGAGATGTCGGATCAGCCACTGCCTGCGCGTCTCCCGCAGGAGTGGATAGAACGCTGGTGGCCTGAATGGGAGTCAGTCAGGGACCAGGAGGAAATCGCTCAGCACGCTATGGGCAAGGAAACCTCTCCCGCAGATTTTCCCACTCACTTTCAAGATAAGCCGGAAGATTTCCCCACTCAGCCACGTCGCTGGTCAATTAGCCGCACCAATCGCCATACGGTCTCGCTGGCCCGCCATCTGCTCGTCCCCCCTCCGGTACGCCAGGCTTTTCCCTCACCTCATACCCATTCGCCATTGGCAGGCATCGTCGATCTTTTGCACCTGCGTGGCAGTGCCACTCCTTCGCGCAGCAAAACTCTTGAGACTTCTAAGGGAGCGCTTTTGCTGCGCGATTTCTGCCCGCCATCCCTTGTCGAACGTCTCAAGGCAGATAGCGGCCTGAATGCTTTTGCGCGTCTACCGGAGCGTGAACATCAGCTTCTTCTTGGCATTGCCAGGCGTCCAGATTGCGCGCTTGCTCTGGCCCATACTTCTTCCGGAGAGATTGTGGGTGAGGTGACTTTGGCTCCCGGCGATGAATGGTGGGAAGGCCTGGAAAACGTCTACGAGGTGGCCATCGAGGTTAGCTCCCATTGGCGCGGGCTGGGTGTAGCAAGCAATCTGCTGGCCTTCGCCCTCGAATTGGATGCGCTAGAAGATATGATCCTCTTTGCCATCGGCCTGTCCTGGC
>WNFD01011287.1_pt1 | contig 11008 bp, 11 predicted proteins | sample 5400491 | NCBI WGS metagenome assembly WNFD01 (sample SAMN13153343, study PRJNA577476) | soil metagenome | isolation source: 120 cm saprolite under Douglas fir tree site 2 hole 2 replicate 2 | place: USA:California | collected 2015-04-18 | reverse complement strand
AGATACTAATTCGCGGCGGCTTCGGCTACGCCCGGCTGGCCTTCGTCCGCACTCGGACCGTAGAGCCCCGGCACAGGGACGCCCAGCAAACGGTAATACACGGTGAGCTGCGCGCGATGATGAATGATATGGTTTAGCACCATCCCCCGAATGCACGCCACGCGCGGCATCGTAAAAATCTCCTTGCCGCCGGCGAGCAGCTTCCATCCCTTCATCATTTCCGCGTCGCTCACGCCCGCAAGTGCGGTGCGAGCCTCGGCTGCGTTTTTGTCGAACTCGGCGAGCAATGCCTTGCGGTTTTCAATTTTCGGCGGCTGATAAGCTGGGCCGCCCACCGGCGCGTAATCCAGTTCTTCGGTGTTGATGGTCATTGTCAGCCAGCCGGGCATCGTCGCGACGTGGCTCGCGAGCCATCCAACCGTCCCGGACTTCTCATGCGGTTTCCAATTCCACTTCTCGTCGGGACATCGTTCCAGGGTCTTGCGCGTGTTCTGCATCTCCTGGTCAAACTCACCAAGCATCATCTGTCCAATGGTCATGACTTCCTCCGTGGCGGAATTCGAGATTCGGGCGCACCGATACTAGGCGAACGAAAAGCGAATTGTCAAGCTCTTCTTTCACCCACTTCGGCTCCCGTCTCCAAGCTAGTCGGCTCTGCCCTGCTTCGTTGCGCAAACGCGGCAATTGGTCACACGGATTTTGCGTCGCCGGAAGGGGCCTTCGCGGACGGGCTTGACAGCCCGCGAAGAGGGGACAGAATGGCGGTATGGCGCACCAATTCACCACGTCTTACTTGCAAGATTCCATCGGTGTTTTCCACTACTACAAGAAACTGGGCGAGCGGGCCTTGGCGCAGTGCCCGGACGAAGCGCTCTTCACCACCCACGATGCCGAATCCAATTCCATCGCTATCATCGTGAAACACATGGCGGGAAACATGCGCTCGCGCTGGACCGATTTTCTTACCACCGATGGCGAGAAGCCCGACCGCAACCGCGACACCGAATTTGAAGATCCGCCAAAAACACGCGCGGAATTGCTGGAAATGTGGGAACGCGGGTGGAAACTCCTCTTCGGCGCCCTGGAGCCACTGAGCGATGCGGATCTAACGCGGACGATTACCATCCGCACCGAACCGCATTCCGTAATGCAGGCCATCAACCGCCAGGTTGCGCACTATTCCTATCATGTAGGGCAAATAGTTTATCTTGCACGTCACTTCGCCGGCGAAAAATGGCAAACACTCACCATCCCGAAGAAGAAATCAGCCGAATTCAACAAGAAAGTAGCATCCGGCGAGATGTCGCAGCGATAGGAGCGAATGCAGGACACAAACGATCGAAGAGATTGCCGGCTGATTTGACGCATGCTAGTCTTGACGCTGCGAGCAGAACGATGATTAGTCCTAGAATCAGCGAGCTTGTTTTCGAAATCACCGAAGAACCCGAAGGCGGTTATTCGGCGGAATGCCTGACCGAGAGTATATTCACTCAGGGCGACACCTGGGAAGAACTACGCGCTAACGTCCGGGAAGCAGTTGAGGCTTATTTCTTCGACGGACTGAAGCCCCAGTCCATTCGCCTCCGATTTGTCCGTGATGAGGTCCTATCGCTCGGATGAAACTCCCGCGAGACCTAAGTGGCCGCGACCTCGCAGATGGGCTTTGCCGTCATTGGAACTACCGGGAGGTTCATCAAGTAGGGAGCCATATTTCGCTTCTCACTGAATCACCCGCCCACCATAGAATTGCAATCCCCGCGCACAAGCACCTCAAGATCGGAATGTTAAATGGCATCCTGCGCAGCGTAGCTGCGCACAAAGGCGTCACCCGTCAAGAAATCCTCGAATCAATTCTCTGAGCTTCCACTGTTCGTTTCCTCTTCGCCCTAAAATCCGATACCCTGCTTGAATCATGGCCACGCTGATAACGCACGGCGAAGGGCCGCTGCTCGTGATTGCCGGCGCGGGAACCGGAAAGACTCGCGTCATAACGGAACGCATCCGCCACCTGTTGCAATCGGATGAGTCGCTTGCCGGCGAAAATATCCTTGGGCTGACATTTACGAAGAAAGCCGCCGGCGAGATGAAAGCCCGGGTGGTGAAGGCCACGGGCGAACGCGGCAAAGCGGTGACGCTAGCGACATTTCATTCCTTCTGCGAAACGCTCCTGAAAGAAGTGGAACCAAACCGCAGGGCGCTCGAGCAAGTCGACCACTGGATCCTGCTCCGCCGGAACATGGCGCGTCTGAAGCTCGACAAGTACCGGCGGCTGGCGGAGCCCGGACAATTCCTGAGCGACTTCATCCAATTTTATGTGGACGGTCTGGCGGCGAAACTCGAGGCCGAGCGCGCCTTGCTGGATGAAGACACCTTCAAGGAACGCGCCGAGCAGGTGGCGCAACAGCAGGAGATTTCGCGGGTCTATCGCGCCAGCGAAGAACTCCTGCGCGCAAAGAATGCCGTGGCCCTGAACGAGTTGATCGCCGAAGCGGTCGCGCTGCTAAAAAAAGATGCAGGGTTGCGGGGAAAACTGCAGGAACGCTACAAACATATCCTCGTGGACGAATTTCAAGATACCAACATCGCGCAGCTGGAATTGCTGCATCTGCTCTCAGCCGAGCCGCGCAACATCCTGGTCGTGGGCGACAACGACCAGGCCATCTACCGTTTCCGCGGCGCTTCGTTCGGCAGCTTCCAACTCTTTCTGGAAAGATTCGCCGGGTGGGAGACCGGCGCGGATTCAACGCCCTATCGCGTGACGCTGACGGAGAACTACCGTTCGACGCCCAATATTCTGCGAGTGGCCACGCAGGTGATTGCGCAGAATGAAGTCAGCGCCGACTTCCCGAAAAAGGTCCTGCAGCCGACCAAGCCGGAGGGCGAGCGCATTCGCATCGCGGAGCTGGCCACCGCAGATGACGAAGCGCGCTGGGTTACGGACGAACTTGAGCGGCTTCATGCCGCGGGCCATCGCTGGAAGGATTTTGCCGTGCTCTACCGGCAGCATGCCCACCGCGACAAAATTGTCGAAGAGTTGTCCCGCCGGAAAATCCCTTTTGTCATTTCGAAGCTGTCGATCCTCGAACACCCCTTGGTGCGGGATGTGCTGGCGTATCTGCGGCTCATCGCGACTCCGTTCGATGACATCGCCTGCGCTCGAGTCCTGGCGGCGCCGGCATGGCACCTCGAAGCCGCCGATCTGGTGAGGCTCACGGAGCGTGCTGCGAAGAAACGCGGAACCGCGTTATACGACGTGCTGCAGGCGCCGCAATCGGAGCTGCCGTTCGACGCCTCGCATAGTGCCCTCGCCGAGTTGCTCGAGTTCCTTTCGAATCAGCGCAAGACCCTGAAGCGCCGGGCAGCCCGCGAAATCCTTTCCGATCTCATCGAGTGGCTGGAAGTGCCGCAGCGCGCGGGAACGCAGGACCGCAAATACGTCACTCAGCTCGCGCAGTTTGTGAAGGATTGGGAACCGAAAAGCGAAACGCGCGGACTGCCGGAGTTCCTCGAATACCTCGAATATTTCGAACAAGCGGGTGGAACTCTTAGCCTCGAAGACGACGCACCCGGCGACGCCGTCCAGTTAATGACCGTGCACGGCGCGAAGGGACTGGAGTTTCCTCATGTCTTTCTGTTACGCGTGAATCAGGGCGCCTTCCCCGCGAAAAACCGCTCCCCGCTTTTTGAATTTCCGACCGCACTGATGAAAGAAGCCCTGCCGCAGGGAGACTTTCACATTCAGGAAGAGCGGCGGCTTTTTTACGTTGCGCTGACTCGCGCGGAACAGCGTCTGACGATCACCACCCTCACCGAGAAAAAGGGCAAGGTGCCCACCTTTATCGAAGACATCGTGATGGAGCCCGCGGTGAAACGCCGCGACGTGATCCACACTGCCCCAAAAGTTCGGCCCGTAGAGGAAGGATCTGCCGGTTCTCCAATAGCAGGTACGCCGGACCCGTCACTTTTTCCCGCTTCGACCGCACCGCCCAAGATTTTCTCGAGAATCGCCGCCTGGGCCGAACTATTCCATCCGCCGTCGCCCGAGCCGCTGCAACTCAGTCCCTCCGCAGTGGACAATTACCGCAAATGTCCCCAGCGGTATTTGTTCGGATACCTGTGGTCGCTGAAAGAAGGCCCCAAGGCCACGCTGAGTTTCGGCAGCATCATGCACGGCACGATTAAGCGCTTCCTCGCCGAATTGCGCAAAGGAAACAAGCTCCCATTCGAAGACGTGCAGCGGCTTTTTGAAATGGAATGGCGGTCCGCGGGCTTTGAGGACGAATATCAGGAAGCGGAATACAAAAGAGATGGAATCGAACAGCTGCGCGCATTTCACGCCGCAATGATCGAAGCGCCGCCGCAAGTCCGGGAGCAGGAGAAGAGCTTCGAACTACCGTTGGAGAACAACGTGATCATCACCGGGCGCATGGACCAGGTGAATTCCCTCGGCCGCAACGACGTTGAAATCGTCGATTACAAAACGGGCAAACCAAAAAAGGATGCGGATGCCAAAAAAGATCTGCAGCTCAGTCTTTATGCGCTCGCGGCAAAAGAGATATTCGAATGGAACCCGGTGCGCTTGGTCTTTCACTATTTGCAGAACAACCAGGTCCAGGTGACCACCCGCGATGCGAAGCAGCTTGAAGAAGCGCAGAAAGTTGTGCAGGAAGCCGCCGCGGACATTCGAGCCGGGGAGTTCCCCGCGAAGCCCGGTTTCGTCTGCCGCAATTGCGCGTTCAAGCCCATCTGCCCGGCGCATGAAGAAGCCCTGAGCGCCTGATCGAACGCTGGAGCGGAGCGGAACAAGAACACTTTCGCCCAACTCCTGACGGGAAGTCCTCCTGAACCGATTCACGGACCCCAAAAAGGCACTCCGGCCTCCGTCAGGACGCCTGAACTGCCGAATCCCGTTGCTGAGGTCCTACTTCTCTTTTTTCGAGCCTTTTTTCTCGTCCTCCTTGGCTTTTTTCTTCGTTGCGAATCTCCTCCTCAGACGAAGCGGACGACGGGCGCTGTATGTTAACGTAGTACTACCGTCCTATTGTCAGGAATAACTCACCGATAATAATTTAAATCTCGCAGCGCAACAAAATCAGTAGCAACAAATTAGTAGCAACAAAAATAAGGCCACCAAGATGGCCCGTACCCTGGTGCCATGTTCGTCTAGTCCAATCTCATCCGGGAGGAAACGCTCCGTGAAAAAGTTCCACAGTAGTCTCAGCCTATCCTTGCTGTGCTTGCTCGTCTTATTTTTCCCAAGGAGTTCGCCAGGCCAAAGTCTTCGGGTGGGGGCTAGATTGGCAAGCTCGAGCACCAGCGCATCGCAACCCGCAGCACAACCTCTCTCGGCATCCAACTGGGCCGCGACCCCACTCACCGGATTTAACACCGACTTCGGGATGCTGCCCAGCGTCACCAGCTCCTCATTTTCTTTGTATGGAGATGGTCTCCGGAAGCTCAGTCTTAACCTATTTTGCTTCGACCTGCTCACCGGCAATATCATCCCCAATTGTGATATCACCGCGGTTCCTAGCGCAGAGCCCAACTCCGGGGGGCATTTACACAACACTAATCGCCCCGCGGGCAGTTTCAGCCCAGACCATGGGAACTCCGGTCCGAGCGGATTTCTCCCCGTCACGTACTCCGCTCCCGATGCCTCTGGAATTACCAACGTAACCGAAACAGGCTCCGCCAATGGCCTCCCGCCATTCACGGGCATCTTTACAATCGGCGTTGAAATTGACGGTTTGCAGTTCGCGAGTGTCAACGGCTTCATCGTTGACACGCAATCCAACATGCACGGCAACAACAACGGCAATGCGATACCGGAAATGGTTGCCGCTCTGCAGAACACTGCGGATCGCTTCGGACTTCTCGTCGCAAAAGTAGGAGAAGAGTACCCCGTTCTCCACATCACTGCGATATCGCTGCCTCAGGGCGGATTGTTCGACTTCAAGCACGAGTGGTCTCCTCCTCATTTCGATCATCGATTCGGTATCGAAGCCGATATCTCGCCTACGTCAGTTGACAATCTCACGGATGCCCAGAGAAAGTCTCTGCAGCAAGCCTTCATCGAAAGTGGTCTTACGGCGCCGATTGAAGGAGAGAACCCGGAGGACGAAGGAGCCAATCATTGGCATCTCAGACTACCACTATGAATAGATAGAGGTTGACGGAGACGAAACACACGTAAACACAGGAACGTGCTTTAGACGGAATTCACGCGGAGAATATCAGGAGAGCATATGAATAGCATACGAGTTGCCCGGTGGATCGTTTCGATAATTCTAGCGTCGGTAGTGGCGGCGGGCGCCCGGGGCCAGACAAGCGTTACGTGCCCGGCCGGACCCAATCAACTAACCGCTCATATACAGTCCAACGTCTCGTTTGATCCAACAACCAAGATGTACTCCTACAGCTACGTCGTCTCGAACGACGCCGGGAGCGCCCAGGAAATCGAGGCTTTTGACTTGGACTTTGCTCCGCCGGTTTCCAACTTCATTAATCCGCACGGCTGGGTCGATAGCACTTTTTCCCGGCGATCGACTCTAGGATGGTTCGCCACATTCCCGCCGGGGACCCACACCCCGGCCAGGGTCGCGGTCCCTCCATCCCCTTCCCAAATCAAACCAGGACAGTCCGTCGCGGGTTTCTCGTTCCGGAGTCCGAAGCCCCCGGGTCCGGTGAAGTACTACGTGAGGGGATACGTCGGCATTCCCGTGCAGGCTGACGAGTTAGCCGCAGAGACGCTTCTGGACCAATGTCCGCAAAGCTTCGGATTTATTCTCAACCTCGCGGTCGTGGGAACCACCCAAGGTCCTGTGGATTTCATCCCCGTGAAGATCGAAATCAAGCCGCCCAGCACGCCACCCGTCAGCATCAATCCGCGCTCGGAAGGCGATACCCCAGTTGCCATTCTCGGGAGCGCCAGCTTTCAGGTGAGCTCGATTGATCCGTCCTCGCTCCGGCTAGGCCCCGGTGGGTCGAGCCCATTGCCGAATCAGGTTCACTTCGAAGATGTGAATGGCGACGGGATCATAGACCTGGTTGCCCAATTTCCAACTCAGAAGATCGGCATTCGCTGCAATGACGCAGCTCTTTTCCTGACGGGAAAGACTACGAGCGGGGCCGCCATCCAGGGTTCCGAGGAGCTTCAAACCGTTGGCTGCAAGTCCAACAAGTAGAAATCTTTTCGCGGACTCATGAGAGCGGCTGCGATTCGCTCGGGCCGCTCTTATGCTTTTCGGATTCGCGGTTGCGGGAGCGAGCAGCGTATTTCCATTCCAGCCGTTCGCTTTAAAGAGTCTGACAGAAGAAAAGAATATCGATATATGACCTATGAATGTTGATGACGCAGCAAAATGCACTCACTTTCGCCCAACTCCTGACTGGATTCCTCCCTGAACCGATTCGCGGACCCGAAAGAAAAGGCGCCCGGACTAGGTCGGGGCGCCTTGAGTTAGCGAATCTTGTCGTCGATGTCTTACTTCCCTTTTTTCGGGGCCTTTTTTTCGTCTTTCTTGGCCTTTTTCTTCATTCGAATTTCCTCCTCAGTCAGAGCCGATGATTAGCGCCAGCGCTGCCCACCCGCTCCTGCCCTGATATACGGGCGGTCCGCGCAAGAGTCAAGACAATTTGCAGTGAAAAGGGAAAAACCGGCTATCTCGGGGTAGCCCCGGCGTAGTAACCCTCGCGGGTCAGGATGGTCAGCCCTTCGCGCCTCACACGGACTTCGATGGAATGATATTCCGCCCCGCGGTCCGTTCCGCTGGGCGCGTACGCCAGCGTATACTGGTTGCGGGCCTCTTCCGTGACCCTGGTGTACAGCTCCTCCATCGCCCGGCTCTTCAATCCATAGTAGACGTCGCCGCCCGTGTCGTGAGCGTATTTGGAAAGCCGTTCGAATCGCCGCTGGAAAAAAGCGCTCCCGACGCCAACACCGTAGACCGCGATGTTGTAGCGAAGGAGTTCTCTCAGCGTCGTATCGTAGTTGTTGGTGTTGAATTTCGGCGCGTTCACGCCATCCGAAATCAGGAAAATAATCTTCCGGCGTTCGCGGTCGCGATCCTTCAACAACTGGGCCGCGGCGTACACCGCGTCGTCCAGCGCTTTGGTCGGCTGGCCCTTGATGTTCGCAAGCCCTCCCGCGATGTTTGGCGCGTCCCCCGTGGGGGAGTGGCCGTTGATCACCGGGCCATTATTAATGGCTGGACTCGAAGGCCCGGCGGAGGTTTCCTCGTCGAGGTGCGTCCGCTTCAACTCGGCGAGGAGCTTGTCCTGGTCGCTGGTAAAACCCTTGCCCGCGTGGAAGAACTGGTCAAAGCGGCATACCCAGGCTTCGTCGTTCAGGCTCAGGCCGGCAACGATGGCACGCAGACTCTCCCCGACCTGCTTGGCGTCCTTGGATTTCAGGTCGTTGTCGATGAGCACGACCATGGAAATGGGAACCACATCCGCTCGGAAGGAAGCGATTTTCTGCTCGATGTTGTCTTCAAAAACGCGAAATTCGTCCCGGCGCAGGTCCGGGACGAGCCTCCCGGCCACGTCCTTGACCGTCACGGGGACAATAACTTGATCCACCGGGATCCTGATCCTCGTTTGCGCGCCGTTCTGTTGCGGGGAGGACGTCGCATCCTGCGCCGTGGAAGCGCTACCGGCTCCATCCTGAGGCCGCTGCGCCTTCAGCTCAGCAAAAGGCGCGCCCAGGAGCAATGCGCCCGCAATCAACACTGTTTTTCGTAGACTTTTCATAGTCCTCAAGCCAAACTTCGTATTGAAATTATCCGCGCGGGTGATTTCGGCCACGCATCCATCGCACCGCTTCGCGGCATCCTACAGGGCGGCAGTAATCCCGCGGGGTTTTTCCGGTCGGGCATCTCTCGCCAAGGAAAGTATACATGCATTCGATGCACAGGCTTTTGATGCAATGTGTGACGGCAACGGTTGCGGTGACTCTGGCTATTCCGGCCATGCCCCAGGAGCCTGCCGGGCAAACGCCGGTGATCAAGTCCCAGGTAAACCTGGTGAACCTGTTTGCGACCGTGCGCGATAAGAACAAACGGATCGTGCCCACTCTCAAACAGGAAGACTTCAGGATTTCCGAAGACAATCAGGATCAGAAAATCGCATTCTTTTCGAGAGAAGTGGCCCTGCCGATCACCCTGGCGATGCTGCTCGACACTTCTGGCAGCGAGCAGTACATGCTAAGCGCCATCCAAGACGCGGGGAGCCAGTTCATCGCCCGCATCATCCGCAAAGGCGATGAGGCGCTGGTGATGTCCTTCGATGTCAATGTCGATCTGTTGTCGGATTTCACGGACGAGCGCGGCCAACTGGAACGCGCCATTCGCAAGACCAGCATCAACGTGCCGGACCAGGGGAGCCGGGTGGGAAACCCGGGCCCGATCGGGTCGCGCCAGATAACCGGTACGGCTTTGTATGATGCGATCTACCTGGCGTGCGGTGAAAAACTCGCTTCGGAAGCCGGGCGCAAAGCAATTGTTATCGTTACTGACGCCCAGGATGAAGGCAGCAAAGTGAAACTGGACGAAGCCATCGAAGCGGCGCAGCGGACAGACACCGTGATTCACATCCTGCTCGTGGTGGACCCGCGATATGGCGGCAACCCAGGCGTGGCGCACAAACTGGCGGAGGAGACCGGCGGGCGCATGATCTCCGTTCGGTCGGAAAAGAAGCTGGCAGAAGCCTTTGACGAGATCTCCGAGGAGCTGCGCAGCCAGTATACGCTAGGCTACTATCCGACCAACTCGGCGCAGGACGGAAAATTCCGCAAAGTCAAAGTGGAAACGGCCGATCATGACCTGAAGGTCCTCACTCGCAAAGGCTACTACGCCCCCAAGGGGTGAGCCTTCCAAAGGGTTGGGCGGCAACGTCGAAAGCTGGCTCCCGCAACAGAAGAGCTGGGTTCGTATCGCCGCCCAGTCGAGATTCGAAGCAACTAGAACGATTCTCAATCAATGATTTTCGCAGCAACCGCCTGCGACGTCCGTGACCTTGGCGGGCTGCACGTACTCCGCCTGTGCGTCCACCTTGTACCCTGCGTCATACTTGTCGTGGTGGCGGATCCAGGCCATCCCGTGTTTCAGCCCGGCTTCGTCGCGTCCCTTTGGCGTGATGTCGAGCCAGTTGTACGCTCCGATGAGAATGTCCAGCCCGCGCGCGTAGCTCGAATAGGTGTGGAAGATGTTGCCGGCCGCATCCTTGTAGAACACGCTTGTGCCGGGCCGTTCCTCGCTTGGGAATTGCTGCATGGAATAGTTGTAGTAAACCTGGCCTTTCTCCAACTCGTCTTTCGTCATCGACACCTGGTAGTCAAAGTTAAAGTCGGTCGCATTCGACGACACCCAGTGGAACCGCCAGCCCATGCGCTTTTTGAACGACTCGATCTGCGCCAGCGGAGCACGCGAGACCACGACCAGCCGCACGTCTCGGGCCGCCAGGTGCACCACGCTGCCGTCGATATGATCCGAAATGAACGAGCAGCTCGGGCAGCCTTCCTTCCAGTCCGGACCAAGCATGAAGTGATACACAATCAACTGGCTTCTGCCACCGAATAGGTCTGCCAGCGTCTCTTTGCCCTTCGGCCCATCGAACACATAGGCCTTATCCACTTTTTCCCAGGGCATCTCCCGGCGTTGCTGGCTCAGCTGATCCCGCAGCCGCGAGAACTCCTTCTCCTTCTTCAACAATTCCTTTCGCGCCGCAAGCCATTCCGCCGGCGACACCACTCTCGATTGTTCCATCGCTCTCGTTGCCATGCCTGATTCTCCTTTCAACTTTAGCCACTCGCGGAAAAACGCATATCTCCAGAAACTCCGTAGCAAGTACAAGGCTCAGTGAATGCGGGAGTCCGGCGATACCTCACGCAAATAAATTCCCGCATTCACTGGCCGCTCACCGAATAAAGAGCGTGATTCGACCCTGTATTCTAGCCGCCCGCGGCCTGCGCCTTGGGTGCTTGCGTCGCCTGTTGCATTTGCGCGAGCAC
>WNFD01007261.1_pt1 | contig 11008 bp, 14 predicted proteins | sample 5400491 | NCBI WGS metagenome assembly WNFD01 (sample SAMN13153343, study PRJNA577476) | soil metagenome | isolation source: 120 cm saprolite under Douglas fir tree site 2 hole 2 replicate 2 | place: USA:California | collected 2015-04-18 | reverse complement strand
GGGGGCGTTTGGTGAAACCGCGACGAAAATCGGCATCCAAATGCCTGGCTAATGCCAGCATCCGACGTCAGTTCACCCGGTTTTATTGGGGAAATGGCATGCCTCAGTACAAACGCAGGTGTTTCGCGACAGAAACTAGACTAGGCCGATTTGCGCAGCGGCACGGCAAATCCCTTGCGCAGGCGGTCGAGACGATTGGCCCAATGCTGCATCAGGCGCACGCGTTCGCTCCAATAGGCTGCCCGGTTGTAGATGCCGCGAATCTTGTTCTTGTCGCCTTTGGCAAGCTGGCGTCGCACAACCTCGTCGCGGCGCCTTCTCTTTTTTTCGTCCGTTTCATGGGCGAGCTGAGCTTCCACCACATCGCCATCGAAGACGCCTTCTTCGTTGAGCAAGGTCGAGGCGCTGGAGCGGAAGCCATGTGCGCAGTGGTCGCCACCGGGACCGGTGTCGTAACCCATGATTCGCAAAGCCTTGTTGATCGTGTTGTCGGACATAGGCACATCATCGTCATGGGAGAACAAGTAGCGGCCGCGGCCAGTCAGAGGTCGCAGCTCGGCAAGGATAGCTAACGCTTGGCGGGAAAGCGGCACCTCGTGATCATCGCGCATCTTCATTTTCTCGGCGGGGATCAGCCATATGCGATTCTTCTCGTCAAACTCGATCCACTCGGCCAACCGCAACTCGCCGGGCCGCACCATGGTCAAGGCGATCAGCTTGAGCGCGTAGCGCACCAGTCCACCGTTCTTGGCATCGTAGACCTCAATCCGGCGCATCAGGTCGCCCACGTCGTCGGGGTCGGTTAGCGCGGGACGCGGATTGCCCTTGGGCGCTTTGGTGAGCGCATGCTTCAAGTCACGGGTAGGATCGCTGCTACAATACGAGGCGCCGACGCCAAATTGGAAGACCCGCGAAGCGGTCGAGCGTAGGCGTCCGACGGTGTAGTACCGTCCACGGGCCTCCACACGCCGAAATGCTGTCAGCAATTCCGGCGGAGCGATCTCGCAAAGCGGTCGGTCGCCGATCTCGCGATTGAGCTGAGCGAGATTCCAGCGTTCCCGCTTGATCGTCGACTTGGCCTTGTTCTCTTTCTCGAGCTTCGTCGTCGCCCATTCTTCCCCGACGGCCCGGAAGGTGTGCTTTAGCTTTTCGTCTTCCTGTCGCTTGGCCTCGCGCACTGCGACTGGATCTTGGCCCCGATCGAGCAGCTTTTCCGCGTTATGGCGCTTTTCACGGGCGGCCCTGAGTCCGACGCCGGGAAAGGTGCCAAACGACATGTTTTTGCGCTTGCCGGCGAAGCGGTAGCGGTAGAGCCACAGCTTGGTCCCACTTGGCCGCACCACGACGCTGAGGCCCTGGCCATCTGCAATCGCGTATTCCTTGTCTGCCGGCGTCGCATTACGGATTTTTGCGTCGCTCAGTTCATCCATGGAAAAGGCTCCCTCGCAATCGGGCGGCCGGCCAGTGTACCCGGCCCTCCCAGTGTACCCACAGTGTACCCGAAAACGCCGGATGCCCTCGGACGGGCGCGAACCGTACCGAGCGTCAATGTATAACGAAATGCCTGATTTTACGAGGGTTCTTGCTGATCGGCGAACCGGCGCGGACGAGAAAGAACGGGGCCGGAAGGGCCAATGGTGCCCAGGGGCGGAATCGAACCACCGACACTGCGATTTTCAGTCGCATGCTCTACCAACTGAGCTACCTGGGCATGCCGCGGGCGGTCGTTTGAGGGACCGGCGGGCCGGCGGTTTATAGTGGGGCGGAGGGGTCCTGTCTACCACGCTTCGCCTTCGGCTTCGCGCGGCGCGGCCACGCGACAGGCGATGGCGAAGCGTGCCCGGCGTAGCCCGCAGGGCGAAGACGGGCTGCCCCGCAACCCCTTCGTTCACCTCCAAAAAATCAGGCTTAATCCCCCTCCTCCGAATCGTCCTCGCTGCCCGGAACGACATAGGAACCGGAGAACCAGCGGTTCAGGTCGACATCCCGGCAGCGTGGCGAGCAGAACGGGCGGGTGGCCGCTTCCGCCGGCTTGCCGCAGATCGGGCACAGCTTCGGCTTGCCGCCGGAACCGGGATCTCCGGGCGGTTCAGGCGCCGGCGGCATTCAGCCAGCCGAAGCGGATCGGGAAACCCTCCCCGCCCAGAAGCGTGACGGATTCATAGAGCGGCAGTCCCACCACATTGGAGTATGAACCGACCATCTTGACCACGAACGAGCCCGCGATGCCCTGCACGGCATAGCCGCCGGCCTTCCCGCGCCATTCGCCGGAGCCGATATAGGCCTGGATGTCGTCCTCGCTCAAGCGCTTGAAGCGCACGCGGGTCTCGATCAGGCGCTGGCGAAACGTCTCCTTCGGCGTCACCAGGCAGATCGCGGTGTAGACCCGGTGGTTGCGCCCCGACAGCAATCGCAGGCATTGCGAGGCCTCGTCGACCAGATTGGCCTTGGGCAGGATGCGCCGGCCGACAGCGACCACGGTGTCGGCGGCGAGAATGAAGGCGCCGCGCAACTCGTCGTCGAGCTGCACCGATTTGAGCGCGGCGTCGGCCTTGGCGCGCGCCAGGCGATTGGCGCAGGCGCGCGGCAGCTCGCCACGCCGCGGCGTCTCGTCGACATCGGCCGGACGCAGCGCGTCGGGCTCGATGCCGGCCTGATTGAGCAGCGACAGACGTCGCGGCGAACCGGAAGCGAGAACGATTTTGGGACGGCCTAACATGCGGATTTTTTGAGAAAGGGATTCGAGGGCGGGAGCGCGCGGAACGTATCGGAAGGACCCCTCTTCCACAACCCGGGAACGCCTTACCATTGTGCGCAAAAGCCGTCGAAAACCATCCTCATCCCGGCAAAAACGTGGGAGTCTGTGTGACAGAATGATTAAGCAGGCAATGATTAAGCAGGCCCGGACGATGGCACTCTATCCGCTCGCCGCGCCGACATTCGCAAACCGCCTGCGGATGCGCGCGAGCAGCGCGTCGCAGACCTCACGATAGGCGGCGAGCTTCTGTTCGCGGTTGCCTTCGGCGCCGGTCGGATCCTGCGTCGGCCAGTATTCGACGTCGGCGGCGAGCGTCCGCGTCAGCCCGAGCGCCTTGTGATGGGCCTCCGGCGACAGCGTGATGATGAGGTCGAAATTGAGCCCCTCCCAGTCCTCCAATTCCTCGAACGTCATCGGCTTGTGGGTCGAGATATCCTGGCCGAGTTCGGCCATCACGGCGACCGCGAACGGATCGAGCTCGCCCTTCTTCACCCCCGCCGAGCGGACATAAAGCGCCTGCGGAAACATCCGCTGCAAGAGGCTCGCGGCCATCGGCGACCGCACGCTGTTCAAGCCGCACGCGAACAGCACGGATTGCGGAGTGCGCGCACGTGACGGCGGCGCCATCCGCGCTATGCTTCCGTTTGGGGCATGACCTCGTCGGAAAACCGCTGCACACCCATCGGGTCGCAGCCCGAGGGCATGCTTTTCCGGGTCATGCTTTTTATCCGGCGCATGATCTCATCCGAAAACCGGCGCCCACTTTTCGGGATCATGCGCTAGCCCTTCCAGTGCAGGACGGTGATCAGCGTGAACAGCCGGCGCGCGGTCTCGAAATCGGTCCGCACCTTGCCCTTCAGGCGCTCCTGCAGCGTGCGCGAGCCCTCGTCATGGATGCCGCGGCGGCCCATGTCGATGGCCTCGATCTTGTCCGGCGTCGCGGTGCGGATCGCCTGGTAGTAGCTGTCGCAGATCATGAAGTAGTCTTTGACGATGCGCCGGAACGGCGTCAGCGACAACAGATGCGCCACCACCGGCGTGCCGTCCTCGCGGCGGATGTCGAACATCAGACGGTTGCCGGTGATGCTGATATGCAGCGTGAACGGCCCGGTGCCGTCGATGCCTTCCGGCGCGAACAGGTTCTGCTCGATCAGGTCGTAGATCGCAATCGCGCGCTCGTGCTCGATGTCGGGACCTGAGCGGCCGATCGATTCCTCATCGAGCGTCACCGCGACGATGCGGTTGTTCGCGTCCTGCTCTGGCGGCTGCTGGGTCATGGCAGATTGAGGCGCAGTCCCACCGAACGCGCATGCGCGTCCAGCCCCTCGGCCTTGCCGAGCGTCATCGCGGCCGGCCCCAGCGCGCGCAACTGGTCGGGTCCGCATTTGAGGACCGAGGTCCGCTTCATGAAGTCGAGCACGCCGAGGCCGGAGGAGAACCGCGCCGAGCGTGCCGTCGGCAGCACATGGTTGGAGCCGCCGACATAATCGCCGATCGCCTCCGGCGTATGCGCGCCCAGAAAGATCGCGCCGGCATTGCGGATTTGCTTCGCGAAGGCGTCCGGATCCGCCGTCATGATCTCGAGATGCTCGGCGGCGATCGCGTTGGCGAGCGGCACTGCCTCGTCCAGCGTCTTGACCAGGATGATTGCGCCGAATTCGTCCCACGACGCGCCGGCGATCTTTCGTCGCGGCAACACCGTCAATTGCGCCGCGACCGCGCGCGCGACGTCGTCGGCGAGCCGCGGGGAGTCAGTGATCAGAATCGACTGCGCGCTGTCGTCGTGCTCGGCCTGCGCCAGGAGATCGGCGGCGATCCAGTCGGCATTGCCGGTGTCGTCGGCGATCACCAGAACCTCGGAGGGACCGGCGATCATGTCGATGCCGACCTTGCCGAACACCAGCCGCTTGGCGGCGGCGACATAGGCGTTGCCGGGCCCGACGATCTTGGCGACCGGCGCGATGGTTGAGGTGCCATAGGCGAGCGCAGCGATCGCCTGCGCGCCGCCGACGCGATAGATTTCGGAGACGCCGCCGAGATGGGCCGCCGCCAGCACCAGCGGATTGAGATTGCCGTCCGGCGCCGGCACCACCATCACCAGCCGCGCGACGCCAGCGACCTTGGCCGGCATCGCGTTCATCAGCACCGAGGACGGATAGGCCGCGGTGCCACCGGGAACATAAAGGCCGACGGCGTCGACCGCGCTCCAGCGCCAGCCGAGCTCGACGCCGAGGGCATCGGTGAACTGCTCGTCCTTCGGCAATTGCCGGCGGTGAAAGGTCTCGATCCGGTCGCGGGCGAATTTGAGGGCATCGAGCGTGATGGAATCGCAGGCCTTGAACGCGACGTCGATCTCGGCCGCGGTCACGCGCAGGCGCGAGGCATCGAGATCGAGCCGGTCGAACTTGCGCGTCGCCTCGATCAGCGCCGCATCGCCACGATCAGCGACGTCCTGCACGATGGCCCGCGCCGCGGCCTCGACATCCGCCGAGACTTCGCGCTTGGCGACGAGAAATCTGGCGAAAAGCTCGTCGAAATCGGCGCTGCTTCGGTTGAGGCGAACGGGCATGAAAGGGTTCCGGCAGGATTCGAAGGCTTATTGCAATGGCGCGACGGCCGGTTGGCGTCAACCCTTGCCGAGCCTGCCGTCCCGGCCGGGCGCGCGCCGAACAGCACGCCCCGGGCGGCTCAGATGTCCCCCTCGGGGACGGTGCCCGGATCGGCCGCGCCGAAATCGTCGGGGCCGAGATCGGTCAACTCGCATTCCAGGCATTCGACGTCGAGCCGCAGCGCCCCGCCGTGCGCGAACAGCAGTATCGCGCTGCCGCCGGGCTCCTCGCCCGGGTGAAACTCGATCCCGACCAGGTCGAGCAGGGTATCAGCCTCGGCGAGATCGATGTTGCGCGACTTGCAGGCCAGCACCCGGTCGAAGCGGAGCGCCGCGATCAGCCGGCGCGGCTCGGTTTCGCCAGCCAGGGTCTGTTCCCAGTCCAGCCGGTTCATGCCGATCACCAGCCGCTTTTCGCCCTGCCGCCAGATGATGTCCGAGGGCTGCACGCGCGCGTCCTGCACATGCGCCGAAATCACCGCGAGGTCGTCGGGGTCCAGGGCGATCAGTTTGAGATGCGGCGACACGCGACCTGTTCCGTCAGCCCGCTGACACCGGCATACGCGCGGCCGTCCTTGATGCGAATAAGACTCATGCCCTGCCCCGCCTCTATGCGTTCGAATTATAGGGCGAAGGCCGGAGCCGCAACAGCCTCGAAATTCGGTGCGGTTCCCTCAGGCGTCTCGCCGATGCGCGAAAGCCGTGGGGCCGAAATCTCGCGCGACAAAATTCGAGATTCCGGGTTCGCGCTTGCGCGCCCCGGAATGACACACCGCGTGTACGCCTTCAGCTCTTGATGAAGGCGAGCAGATCGGCGTTGATGGTGGCGGCTTCCGTGGTGGGCATGCCGTGCGGAAAGCCCTTGTAGGTCTTCAGCGTTCCGTTCTTCAGAAGCTTGGCCGACAATGGCGCGGAGTCGGCATAGGGAACGATCTGGTCGTCGTCGCCATGCATCACCAGGACGGGCACGGTGATCTTCTTGAGGTCCTCGGTGAAATCGGTCTGCGAGAAGGCGACGATGCCGTCGTAGTGCGCCTTGGCGCCGCCCATCATGCCCTGGCGCCACCAATTCTGGATGATGGCTTCCGAAGGCTTGGCGCCCGGCCGGTTGTAGCCATAGAACGGACCCGCCGGGAGGTCGCGGTAAAATTGCGAGCGATTGGCCGCGAGCTGCGCCTGCAGGCCGTCGAAGACGTCCTTCGGCAGGCCGCCCGGATTGGCTGGCGTCTTCACCATCAACGGCGGCACCGCGCTGAGGATGGCCGCCTTCGCCACCCGGCTCTCGCCATGCCGTCCGAGATAGTGCACCACCTCGCCGCCGCCGGTGGAATGGCCGACGTGAACCGCGTTCTTCAGATCGAGATGCGCCGTCACGGCCGCGAGGTCGTCGACATAATGGTCCATGTCATGGCCGTCGCTGGTCTGGCTGGAGCGGCCGTGGCCGCGGCGGTCATGGGCGATGACGCGGAAGCCGTGATCGAGGAAGAACAGCATCTGGGTGTCCCAGTCGTCGGCCGACAGCGGCCAGCCATGGCTGAACACGATGGGCTGACCGGAGCCCCAGTCCTTGTAGAACATCTCGGTGCCGTCTTTGGTCGTGATGGTCGGCATTTTTGTCGCCTTTCCTTTGAAACAGCCCCGCTTGGCTGAACAGCCGTCGCGTCCGTCCCCAACGCGTCTCGAAAGCCGGCCTCGGCGCCCGGTCAGGCGAAGCTTGGCAGCGGCTTGTAGCGCCGCCACGCGCCGATGATTACGATGATGAAGAACACCAGCACGATCCCCTGCACCACCGCGAAGGCGGGACCGGCCGGCGGGTTGCCCGGCGCCAGCGCATGCAGGGCGGGAACCTTGAGGAAGCCCTGGATGATCAGCACGAACACGTTGAGATAGAGCGAGGCCAGCGCCGTCACCACATAGATCGGACGCCAGACGCCGGAGAGCTTCATCGCGTAAAGCGCGATGCAGGCGACCGCGAGCAGCACCAGCGAGAGAATGCCGATCATGTGCGACGGCAACAGCTGCTCGAACGGAAACAGGAAGCCGGTGGCGCTGGTCAGGATCGTGAACAGGAGGAAGATCGCGGTCAGCCCGGGCAGCTTGTTGGCGCCGAGCATTCCGAACATGACGATGATGCCGGCGACGATTGCGATCAGGCTGATGATGACGTGAACCAACGTAAACGTGGACAGACTGAGCCCCAACACCATGACACACACTCCCCTCTTAGAACCAAACCAATACTACGACGCCACCGGCCGAATTGCCACGTCCAGCCGATCGCGCCGAAGGCAATTCTGTCATGCGGCGCCGGTCAAAACAAAACCAAATCAACGAGGGCGCGCAACGCCCGAGGTTTTTGCATGGCTGTCACAAACGCGGGCCGCGTCCCACGCCGCGGGCTTGTCAAAGCGTAGGCCTGGCCGTGTCTCCCAGAAAGCCGTGCAGCGCCGCCACGACCTGCGCGCCCTCCCCGATCGCGCCGCCCACCCGCTTGACCGAGCCGGAGCGCACGTCGCCGACGGCGAACACGCCGGGCACCGAGGTTTCGAGCTGCGATCGCGGACGGCCGACATTGAGGTCCGACTGCGCGCCGGTGACCACGAAGCCGGCGCGGTCGAGCGTGACGCCGCAACCGTCCAGCCAGCCGGTGGCGGGATCGGCGCCGACGAACAGAAACAGGTTGCGGATGTCGACTGTGGTGTCCTCGCCGGACAACCGGCTGCGCCAGCGGACGCGTTCGAGGGAGCCGTGCTCGCCGCCCTCAAGTCCGACGACTTCGGTGTTGAACATCAATTCGATATTCGGCGTGGCCTCGATGCGTTCGATCAGATAGCGCGACATGCTGGCGCCGAGCCCGCCGCCGCGGATGATCATGATGACCTTGCGGGCATGGCCGGACAGAAACACGGCGGCCTGGCCCGCCGAGTTGCCGCCGCCGACGAGCGCGACCTCCTGTTCGGCGCAGAGCCGCGCTTCGGTCGGGGAGGCCCAGTACCAGACGCCGCGTCCCTCGAACTTGTCGAGATTTTCCACGTCGGGCCGCCGGTAGCGCGCGCCGCTCGCCACCACGATGGCGCGCGCGCGCAATTCATCCTCGCCCTCGAGCTTCAGCTTGAAGACGCCGTCGCGCCGCTCGCAATCGAGCGATTTCGCGCTGATCGGAATCATGATGTCGGCGCCGAATTTCTGCGCCTGGCTGAAGGCGCGCCCCGCCAGCGCCTGACCGGAGATGCCGGTCGGAAAGCCGAGATAGTTTTCGATGCGCGCGCTGGCGCCGGCCTGCCCGCCATAAGCGCGCGTGTCCAGAACCACCACGGAAAGCCCCTCGGAGGCGGCATAGACCGCGGTCGCAAGCCCCGCCGGCCCGCAGCCGACGATGGCGGCGTCGTAGATCCGGTCGCCGCGCGGACCGCCGATCATGCCGAGCGCGCGGGCGAGATCGTTTTCGCTCGGGTTGCGCAGCACGGTGCCGTCGATGGTCACCACCAGCGGCCAGTCGTCCGGCGATGGCGAGTAGCGCTTGATCAACTCTTCGGCGTCATGATCGCGGTCGGGGTCGAGTAGATGCTGCGGGAAACCGTTGCGACTGAGAAAATTCTGCAACCGGGCGACGCTGGGCGAATCCGACGGTCCGATCAGCACCGGGCCGCCGACGCCGCCCTGAACGAGATTGACCCGGCGCAGGATCAGCGCGCGCATGATGCGCTCGCCAAGCACCGCCTCGGCCACCAGAAGCGCGCGCAACCTGTCGGGCGGGATCAGAAGCGTCTCGACATCGCCCTCGGCATCGCCGTCGACCAGCGCGACGCGGCCGGACAATTGCCCGATCTCGGCGAGAAACTGACCCGGCCCCTGATCGATCACCGGCGAGACATGACCGAGGCCGTCGCGCTGGGTGATCGCGACATGGCCTGACAGCAGGACGAACATGCCACGGCCCGGCTTGCCGGCTTCGAACAGCCGCTCGCCGTCCTTGTAGGTCCGGATCTCGCCGAACCGCCGCATCCGGTCGATTTCCTGCGGCGTCAACTCGGGAAAGGTCTGTTCGAAACGCGGAAAGACGCGTGCCGCGCCGCCGCCCTTGCCGTCGCCTGCGTTCGCCTCACCGTCCGTCGCCATCAAGCTGCTCTCACTCAACAAAAACTACGCCAAGCGGGCCGCCGCTATCCGCCGTCGCCGCTTCCGGTATCATCATCTAGTGCGCGTTCGTGATCGTTCGAGGGCGCATCTGTCATTTTGTCGCGCTGACGCGCCTGCGACTTCCGCCGCCTGAGATTGTCGCGCAGCGCGAGCTTCAGCCGCTGTTGCCTTGACGTCTGGCTTGAATCTTTCGCGCGCGGTGCGCCTCCCCCGCGCTTGTCGATGTCATTCGTCATGATGGCATCATCTTAAGACTCTTGACGGGCAGACTCTTGACGGGTGTGGAGGATGCACGAAAAACATGCATCGGCGCCACTGCCGCGACGGGCGATTGACAGCTGGCATCGTTTGGTGGCTGCGGCAAATTCCGACCTGCTCGCGTCGCCGCCGAAAACCGCGCATGCACTGCCAGCGGACGTGGGGAACCGGACCGGCTCCGAACTCGCCCGCCGAAGCCGACAGCGCATCGCATTTGGTCGGCATTTTGGCAGTTTTCCATGGTTCAAGCGCGCTTGCGCCAGCTTGGGCCTTATGGCAAGAACCGGCGCGCCCTTGAGAGCCCATCTGGGCCGATTCTCAATTACGTTCGCGCGCCTGCTGCCGTAGCTCAGTGGTAGAGCACTCCCTTGGTAAGGGAGAGGTCGTGAGTTCAATCCTCCCCGGCAGCACCATTTAAGCCAAAGAAAACAATAAGTTGTAGCTTGACGACCATGCGGTTCGGAGGCGAGCTACTAACCGGCTCTTATTCCTTCTTCCCGAAATTTTCATCATACCAAGCGTTCGGATCGGTGCGTAAAAGTGTCTTCCAACGGCGGGTCTTTGCGGCAACTCTTGCGTCTTCGTCTTCCTGCGCCTTCTGTCGATCCGGTGAAGGGCGATTGAAGGGCTTCCGTTTTATGGTCAGCTTAGAGAAGCTCGGTCCGTTATCCGGATCTCGTGCCATGATCTCTCCCGGAGCGGGCCTATGGTCTGATGACTGACGCGGTGTCGGTCAGACTACGCTTAGTGTTGCGGGGGCTCATACCAAATCGTCACGACGATACAAGAATTAGTTCCGTCATTGGCTTTGTCGGTTACGTTCGTAACAACGGTATCGGTCTTCACGATCACAGCCTTACCAATGCCGTCGAGCCATGCATTAATCTGCGCTTCGATGGTGCTCGCGCTAGCGTCCATAAAGATTTTCACTTTCATTGGCTTTGGCATCCTACAGCCTTCGATGGTTTGATGACTGATGATAGGTTCGCGCGCGACCTACCGCTCTACCTTGAATCCGCGCTGCATTAGAGCAGACGCGATTTCAGAAAGTTTATCTTCTATATCAGCAAGTTTATCTTCCATAGATGAGAGCCTTCGTTCAACGCGCAATATCCGCGCTTGCTGCTGTTCCAGGCGAGCGTTGTTGTCGTCAATAATCCCAATTGGCGTCTTGCAGTATGTGCACTGTACCGAAATCATTTTGTAATCTGGCTCGCCCTTCAAACTCAATTCTTGCACCTTGA
>WNFD01007260.1_pt1 | contig 11010 bp, 5 predicted proteins | sample 5400491 | NCBI WGS metagenome assembly WNFD01 (sample SAMN13153343, study PRJNA577476) | soil metagenome | isolation source: 120 cm saprolite under Douglas fir tree site 2 hole 2 replicate 2 | place: USA:California | collected 2015-04-18 | reverse complement strand
TCTGCGTGCTGCTTACCGTGATGGGCGCCGTATATTTCGTCGAGGATGTCGTCGGCGTCGTGCCATTTGTTGTGTAGTAGATCGTGGCGCCACTGGTGGTGTCGCTGATGGTCACTGACTGTGTTGTCGTGTACGTCCCGGCCACCGGACTGAAGGTCGGTGTCGCCGCCGCTGTTCCGGCCGCCGATGACGTCATGGTCCAGCCAATGATCTCCTGGATCGCGGTGTAGCCGCCGGTCCCGCCGGTAAACCCAACATACGCCGTGTTCGCGCCTACTGTTCCCGGTATGTTGATCGGCCACGTATGCGTGAACGTCGCATTGGTCGTAGCGTCCGTGATACTCATCGTCAGGTTGGTTCCGTCGTAACTCATCTGCACATTAAATACATCCGTTGAGTGCAGATTGACGCCTGAACTAGTCATGTCGATCGCCGGCGTCATTGGTGCGGCGCCGTTCACATAAAGCCCAGTCGAATCCGCTCCCTCGCCATTGTTGCTGTAGAGATCGAACTTCACGGCAATGCTGTTCGGAATTCCGGATCCGTTTGTCGATCCATAGCCCAAACTTCCTCCGGATGATCCTATCGCGGTGCTCGATCCACCTTGGATCACGAATGCGAATCCGTCCGCCGGCGGAGCGGTCCCTCCCGTAATCTGAAAACTGAAGTTGGTCGTGAATTGCTGTATGTTGACAGTCGAGTTGTACCAGGCACTCGCCGCTTCGCTGGTTCCACCATCGGTCAACCGCAAGCGCGTGCCGTTCAATTTTGAACTGCCGTTTAGAGCCATTGCTCCTGGCGTGAATCCGCTGCCGAGGCTTATTACCGTTGTTCCAGTTGTGATCGTATAAGCCGCGCTTCCGACCGCGCTCTGCGTGAAGCCGGTCGCCACGGCAATCGCCTGGACCGTCTGGGTGCTACTTACGGTGATCGGCGCGGTGTACTGCGTTGATGACGTCGTGGGCGTTGTGCCATTCGTGGTGTAGTAAATCGTCGCGCCGCTGGTGGTGTCGCTGATGGTCACCGTTTGTGCGGTTGCGTAAGTCCCTGCCGCTGGACTAAACGTTGGTGTCGAAGCTACCGGGGTTCCACTACTGCCGGACGCATACGTCCAGGTCTGAATATTCTGGATTGCGGTATTTCCGCCAGTTGCTGCCGTGAACCCAATAAAGGCCACATGATCGCCAACGGTGGTGGGGATATCCACTGGCCAGCTGGTGCTGAAAGCAGCATTGGTGGTGGTATCGGTGAGCGTCAACATCAAAGTGGTTCCGTCATACCTCAGATGCGCATGAAACGGGTGTCCGCTGTGGAGATCCACGCCGGAGCTCGACATATCAACGGCTGGCGATGTCGGTAACGCACCATTTAGGTAAAGTCCCGTAGAATCGAATCCTTCGCCATCGTTGCTGTAAAGGTCAAACTTAACCGCGACGCTGCTGGGAATTCCGGCAAAGCCCAAACCTGATCCCGACAGTCCCAATGCGGTTGAATTGTTTCCTTGCATCGTAAATGTGAAACCGTCCGCTGTGGGGTTGGTGCCCGGCGTAACCTGAAATGTGAAATCGGTCACGAAGGAGTCAATGTTTGCCGCTACTTGATACCATGCCGCAGCCGCTTCACCACCGGCGCCGTCTGTCAGTTCAAGTGAAGATCCGTTCAATTTTGCAGAGCCCAGAAGGTTCATGCCGCCGGCAGCGAAGCCGTTCGCGAAGCTGATGCTAGTAACTCCACCGAGGTCAATGGTGTACAAACCACTCGCGACTGGGCTGTTGGATAAGCCACTGGCAACCGCGATTGCCGAAAGTGTTTCTGTAGTTCCAACTGAGACTGGTCCGGTGTATTTCGCACTGGCAGTGGTCGGCTTGGTGCCGTCAGTCGTGTAATAAATCGTTGCGTTCGGAGTCGCGGTGCTAATTGCGACGGATTGAACCGATCCGTAGGCGCCAGGCGACGGATTGAAAACAGGCATGGTGGCTTGAGTGGTGAGAGTGTAAGTCGCGCTCGCCTCGGGGCTTTGCAGCAGTCCGGTGCCCGCGGCAATCGCGTTCACTGTGCTGGTGGTGGTAAGCGTGAATGGAGCGGAATATTTCGTAGACGCCGTGCTGGGGGCCGTGCCGTCGGTTGTGTAATAGATTGAGGCGCCCGATGTGGAATCTGTGATGGTGACCTGGATGGAAGGATTGAACGATTGGCTGGCCGGGCTGATCGCGGGAGTCGCAGCCTGTGTCGCTCCGCCTAAGAGGCCGAAAACGCTGAACTGCGACTCGGAACCCACATAGACTTTGCCATTGGCAATCGTTGGAACAATGAATTTGACAGAGTTCCCCGGGTTATCACGCGCGAAATTAGACTCGTTTCCAACCGATCCGCTGGAATATAAGAGCTTGGCGACGTTGGTTGCGTCATGAGCGTACAGTATTGCACGCCCCTGCGTCCCCGCGTTGTCGGTTACCAGACTCCAAACTATGCCGTTAGTTGTGCCGTTGGCCGAGACACTAGGAGTGGGGCTGTAAGTACCGCCATTCGGCGCGGCCCCTTGAGATGACGTGGAAGTTGGATTCGCCGAGAGTACGCCATTCGCGAATGAGAAGGCCTTGAGGAAATCTCCCTGGCCCCAAACGTATACATTGCCGTTCCAATAAGCGGGCGCGCCCCATACTCCTCCGACTTTAGCTGCCTCGCCCGGATCGGTGGTGTTGTTGGGATTGTAACCGCCCAATTTTTCTCGATTTAAAAGGTAGATGATGCCCGATTTTCCAACCTGAACCAGGCTGGGGGCTGGCAATAGGACGGTGCCGCCAGAACCCTGATCTTCATCTGCATTATTCAGGTTAGCTTGATTATGGGGAGTGAACGCGTCACCAACCACGGTCCCATTCGAGTTCATGGTTGGCACGCCGTTGTTCAGATCCAGCTTGAGGAGCGAATCGCCGTAGTCTGCGCTGTTGGTATAGTTAGGCGCGACGGCATCGTAGGTTCCATTTCCCGTCGCGACAAAAATCCGTCCGTAAGGCTTACCTGCGGGCACGTCCGCAGCAGGACTCGAACCGCCACCCCAAAGACCTGAGCCTAACGAATTCGGTGAGGAACACCAGGCCCCCGTCTGTTTGAGGGTCGGCGCGTTATAGGCAAGGATCCATCCATGCCACGGCCCATTGTCGCAATGGGAACCAGTGGTGACGTACACAATGCCGTTCACAAGGAGAAGGCTGGCGCGACTGTGCTGCCACTTAGGATCCCAGTTCAGAACTCCCCCGGAACTTCCACTTCCATTCCCCGAAACGGAGCCTGATAAGGCTACCGGTCCGCCGAATTTCTCTCGGCCGGTGGTGATATCCAGAGCATGCAGGCGCTGTATGAAGGTGGTGTCGTTTAGAGTGGTTTTGGCGACGACATAGAGCGTGTTTGTCGTCAAATCGATGACCGGCGTGGCGGTAATGCCGATCTCAGGGAAGAGATCTCCGCAGGAGAGATCATTGTTGGGAACAGTTTTCTCGCCAGAACCAATGAGTGAAACCGACCAGAGCGGATTGCCATTTGCTCCGACATCACTATCCGCATCGAACGCGTACACGGTATCGTGCTCGGTAGCGACAAAAGCTACGTTGTGTGTAGTACCAGCCTGCGCCGTTCCCGTCCCCAGCGTCACTCCAGCAACATATAAGGGCTGCGCGTAAACCCAGCCATCAACGGGATACGAAAAAAGCTTGCCAAAGGAGCTGATGTTCACATTGGTCGGGGTCAGGATAGTTTCATTGGCGTTGGCACCGGTCCGCGAAATGTCGTTGTGGTGTGTCGTCACGCTGGTCTGCGCGTGCGCCGTTGGCAATCCCAAAAAAGCGGTAAGCCAAGAGGCCGTTAGCGCAAGCATCCCAACCCTCTGCAAGCTGAGGGAACTGGCATGCTGCACGGACTTGCCGTAAATGGTCGAACACATATTCGCGATTCTCCGGGCAAGGACTACTTGCGTGTCTACGAACAAAGTCCGCTCCAAGTAAAAGAAGTCGATAACTGCAAATTGATGAAAACACCGGGGCAGCACTGCAACTATCACGATTATAGCGACTGCACGGATACAAACGTAAGGACCCAACTGGACTAGCGCGATGCAACCTTTGCTCCAGTACGCCTAGTCCTGCCGTTGCGGACGCTTGCTTCAAGTTTGCTGCACGAACTGGACCACTACTTGCCAGTCCGTTTCAAATATTCATTAATCTCAAATTCGGAACCGCCCGCTTGGCAGGGCCCTTCTCGACGGTACACGCAGATGCCATCCCGGCAGCTCGACACTTTGTAACCGGGAAGTGGTACAGCGTTGGACTGCGGCGCAACAAGTCTGTTGAACGATTGTGAGATTGCAGTTCCATCGTCAGAACTGGGAAGAAAAAAAATCGGAATCGGGCGGTGCAGATAAGTATAGCCGCCAGTATCCCACCAATTGACGTGGAGCATCGCAAGACCGCAAGCGTCTTGATCGGTACTCAACAGACTGAAGGCGCGAAGGCCGCCCCTGGCTTTTTGCCAGCGCGGAAATCTACTCGCGAGCGCCAATGAACAGAGCAAGACAACACTGGCGGCAATGAAAAAAGTATTTTGCGGCGAAAGGCGCCACTGCATTTTTCTCTCAATAAACTGCAGAGAATCAATCTGACCAATGGCAGCCAAGACCAGCAAAATCGGCAGTACCGGGTAGATGTAGCGAAATTCCTTGTGGGCGATCATGCAGTGGGGCAATAGAACAGCCAAGCTAATCCAACCAAGGATTGGCGAGCGGCGCACGCCAATCAGTGCGAAGAGCGCGAGCGGCCCAGTGTGAACAAACAGCGAAACGAAATAGTAGTACCAAGGCAGTGTCCCGAAACCAGCAGCCTTGTGATTAACGATATTTTCTCTGAAGTAGGCCCAGTAGGAATAGAAAGGGAAAGACCAAGTCAGGGCGTCCACAATGCCAAAAATGGCCACCACGGCGACCGCGGCGGTGCCAACGGGAAGCAAACGGGCTTTCCAATTCCGCGACATGATCCAGAGTCCGGCGACCAAGACTGCCGGAGCGTATTGCACGCGAAGACAGGCAGTTAATCCCAAAAGTAGGCCAATGAGGATTAATCGGCATTTATTTTCCACTCTTGCATCTGATGGCAAGGAACCCAAATAAATTGCAGGTAGGAAAAGGTTTCCGGCAAGGAGTTCGTTGAGGGCGCGCGGACCAAAATTGACCAGCTCAAACCAAATCGCTGTGCTGAATGCCGCCAGGGCAGCGTACTGGATTCCGAAGTACGTCTGGCACCAAGAAAAAGCGAACCACACGACGGTTAACGAGATTAACGCGAAAAAAAGGGCTGTCCCGAAAACGTATCCGGAAGAGCCGGGACCAATCCATGCGGTGCTCTTCATTATGGCAGCGATTAGCGCCGGCAGGATCCATGACCGAACGCCCAGACGATACTCCCAGGTGACTATTCCCGGGCCATAGGCGAGTCGATGTGCCGGTTCCTGGCTTTGAAAGATCTCGTCAGCCCAGTAGATGCTGGGCGAGAAGTGAAAGAAGAGCAACCGAAGTAACCAGGCCAGCGCAAGAACCGCTAACAGCGCGACAATTTTGTCTTTGGGAGTGAACTTCTGGTCAGATGAGCGCTGGCGAATCGGACTTTCTTGGTTAGCTTGAGTGACAACTGCAGTCGTCAAACTGGTATCCACCGCATCGGTCATTTGAGTTGAATTCCTGCGATTAACCATGAAAGTCACACCAGAAACCCGGAAGCTTCATCGAAGCTTGGCAATTAGCACCGTAATTCCCAGCCAAGAACAGCGCCTAGAAAGGCCGATGTGATGGAAAAGAGGCGGAATTGACTGTCGATCAATTTTCAAACAGCAATCAATAATGCCCCTTCTCAGAAGACCGCTCATCAATTGTGTCGATAAGGGGAGGAACTGCGCAATCAACGGGAGAATGTATATACCACATGAGCCGCGGGTATTTTCCAGTAGGGCAGCTCAATTATGCCCTGCAATGACCGGAATGGCAGGGCCGGTGTGACGAACACGAAATTTAGAATGGATGTTTGCGTGTCTCCCCGACACCCAGCCTACTCTGATCGAATTCATTTGCTGCACGGATTGATTCGACAGGGCGGATAGGAGTTAAGAGGGTGCACTGGTTCGCAAATCTGAAACCACCTTCTTATCGCCGTTTGACAAGCTTCCTCGAAATCCGCGAAGAAGCTCAAGGTACAAATCTTTTTGCCCAGCGACAAAGAGCAGCACCGAAAAGTATGCGATGAAGAGAACGGCATTTTCCAAGCAGAGTCTGGGAAGTGGCAGCAGCGCAACGCCCAGGTGACCCTTCAGGAAAAAGGCGAGAATCGCGGCCGGTGCAATCGCGGCCAGAGGACGCGCCACGGTAACCAAGACATCGCCGACTGAAACCATCGTGCCGTGCACGCACCATACGATGACCGGGAAGATCCAAAGCATCATGACTGCGGAGTAAGCGAACGCTACACCGGCCGGCCCGTACGGCAGTCCAATCAGGTAACTTACGATCATCAGAGGTCCGATGACCAGAGCGATTTTCAGGCCGCGTCCCACGAATCCAATGGAATTAAGCAGCCATCCCAATGGATTGGCTATCGCAAAAACCATCATGGTAGGAGCCAATAAACGAAAGATCTTTGCAGTCGCAGTCCATCTTGGCCCAAGTAAAACGAAAACCAGGTCATCGGCAAAGAGAGCGCAGGCTACTGTGATAGGAAGCGTCAGAGCCAACACCAGCGAGTACCCTTTCAAGAAGTACCGACGAAGCCGGTCTGGCTCATCCTGGAGGCGCGAAAGCGCGGAAAAGGCTACGTCGCCAACCGCAGAATTCAAATTATCGGTAGGGATTCTAATTAGCTGGAAGGCGCGACCATAGATTCCCAGAGCTTGCGCTCCCCAAAGACGGCCCAAAAGGACTTTTTCGCAATTCGAAGCGACATACAGCACGAGGCCGTTTAAAGTGAGGGTTCCGCCAAAACGGGTCATCGACCTCAGGCCGACCCCCCGATGAGGTTTGCCCGGGACCCAAGCAGCGGCTATCCACAAGCCTATGGTACTCGTAAGGGGCAACATGACGGTTATCGACACGAGAGCCCAGAGCCCATAACCAGCCTTGGCTGCTGCTATCGCAATCGTATTGCTTAGAAACCACGAAGCGAGATCGATCAGCGCCAACGCAGTGAAACGCATTTGGCGCTGAAGAAGGACTGAATGCTGGACGCCGGCACCGTTGAAAAAAAATGCAACAGCCACGACGATAGTGACCCAGAAGAGCCGCGGCTCATGATAAAAAGCGCTAACGAATGGCGCAAGACTTGCCGAGGTGACGGTAAGCAAAGCGCCGACCACAACATTAATCCAGAACAGCGTAGAACTCTGCTCGTTGGTCACCGTGGGACGCTGGACGGCAGCTGCCGAGAGGCCGAAGTCCCGAAACAAACTGAGTACTCCCGTGAAGGCGGTTACCATCCCCAGTAAGCCGAAATCTTTGGGTTCCAGGAGCCGCGCCAACACTGTCAAGGAACCTACGCGAATCAGGAAATTCGCCGCAAGCGCCAGACCTCTGGCCGAGCCGCCCCGGATCGTCCGCTCTTTTAAATCTTCCATTTGTTCTCTGTGAAATACAGCTACTTGGTTATAGCAACAATAAGCTGGGAGAGCTGAATTGCGAATCATGCTGCGACTTTTTTGGCAACATAACGCGCGAATGAAATGGTAGCGACCTTGTCGCTGGCCTCTAAAAGGCTGAGGGCTTCGCGCAGTGTGGAACGAGCTCCGGTTGGGGAAAAAGCGGGCAGTAACGTGGCACTAGCCGCGCTTTAGATCAAAACTTGAGCTTTGAGCTCAAGTGCGTTAAGCGATCCAAAACAATAACCGGATAACGGAAAAAAATCTCCCGCATTTCTGTGGCCGCCGGAGAGGAAAAAACTGCAATCAGGGCAGCTTTGAATAGCGTGTAATCGGTAAGCGGGTACCCTAATTCCTGGAGCCTACTCTTGTGATAATCCCAAAACTCTTTGTCTCTGGAACCTATGAAACGATTCTTCGCCAGGAACCGATGATAGCGTTCTAGCTCGATGCTGACACACCGGTCGAGTTCTTTCTCGTCGAGATAGTAGGGGCCGTACAGAATAAGATCATTCAGATAGGCTGACGCGTAGCGGTTAAACTCCTGAGATTTCGCGCTTTGCGTCGCATCGTGGATGCGATTATAGGAAAGCACCTGGTAAACGAAGCCGAAAAATGAATTCCGCAAATGTTTAAAACAAGCGCTAGTGTCCGCATGTGGGGAGGAATTCGGATAAAAATTATGGCTACTGTTTACAACATCCGCTCGATACAGAATCGAAGTTGGAGAACCGAATCCGAAGCCCTGCACGTTGCCCAGGAAAATCTGGCGGCAAATTTCGCGACCCGAAAATACCGCTTGGGGATATTTGAATCCCTGCCAAAGAATGCGATCTCCGCATAGTTGATATGAACCGACGACTGCCACAGATGGATTGGCCTCGGCCAGTCCGACCATTTGCTCCAAGCAGTCTGGGAAAATGAAGTCATCGGCTGAAACAACTTTGCAGTATTTGGCCAACGGCGAAATCAGCTGAAAGGCAGAATTGTGATTGGCGATGACGTCTAGAAATTGCTGATTGTCATGCACTCGAATGCGGCTGTCTTTCTTGGCAAATTCGGTGGCAATTTCCAGAGTCCGATCTGTGCTGCAATTATTGACGATTATGCATTCAAAATTCCGGTACGACTGATTCAATACGCTTTCCATGCATTCCTGGAGATAGAGCTCGCCGTTGTAGACTGGGGTTACGATGCTTACGAGAGGTTCCTGATGCATATGTGATCCAGACCTTTCTCGCTTGTTACTCCGGACGTTTCAATTAGCACAGCGGGGTTGGCGTTTTCCGGCTGAACTCTTTCCAGCCAAATCTCGTGCCAAAACGGATACATGCCCTTTGGGCAAAAATACCGACATGAACTGTAGCGAGCCTGACAAACAACATTATCCAGAACGATGCAAGGGCTTTTCATCTCTTTCATTTCGCCTGTTTGCTCACTGATGAGTTTGCTAACATTCCTGAGCACTTTATATGTCTGGTCGCAGTACGGCACCAGTTCCGCGTCCCAGTACAAGCCTCTATTCCTTCCGTCGGCTCCCACCGTTTTGAGAATTTCTACGTGAGATTTAACTCGGACCAACTCACCAGGCTGAAGGTTGAGCTTTATTGATGGTGTTTGCTGCCCGCGGGGAACTAATCCCACCTTTCTTGGAAATAGCGTGCCTCCAAAGAGCGGACATATTTTATTGTATAACCAGCGCATGGGACGTCCAACGCCGATGCCAGCCTGGCTGAGGCTGTAGTACAGCCAATATACAAGCCCATTTAAAATACGACGCGGGGAAACATTCCCGGAGAAGCAATCCTCCGCATATTGACGAAGATTCCACCACGCGAGTGGAGACGCCGCACGTGGGATCTCAGTCGTCTGGCACGAGTAGCGCGGAGTGTCACCGATTTTTTGCGTTGTGAGCACATTACGCCAAACAACATCTTCGGAACAACCGGGTCGCGGGTTACAGGAGCGGTCAGGTGGTTGGCTTGACTCGACCCGCTGGGAAGTTTTGCCCAGTGAATCCTCGCTGATTAATTTCAGCCAATCATATTTCCAATAGAGCAGGCACCCGGCCTCGCAACCATCATGCGCCCCACCATCACAACGCGTTTCGAGATGGACCGTCCTGGTCAAACGACGAGAATGGAAAGGGTAGACACTGTAGTCGCATGTCTTGTGAGCACTCTTGTAGACTCTGAACTTCCGTCCGCAAAAAGCGAACATTTCAGGCATAAAGGGCATTCCTTCGATCTGACCGTTACTGTCAAGAGTCTGAAGGATTTCTTCCCTACTGCGAACTTCCACCAGGTCGCCTACGTGGAGCTTCGTTCTGGGCTTCATAACGTTCTTTGAATTGCCTATCGCTTTCTGAACAATCTCCTCGATTAATTATTCAGGCTTCTCACCTAACGGGTGTGCAGAGTGTCCGCTCCGCCGCCAATTCTCCGCTCTTGAAACTCTCGTCGGTCCACATATATCCCCAGTCTCCGTAGCGACCGCAGTAAGCGATGCCCAGATCCTCGAGATAACCATGTACCGTTTTGAGCGCGCTTGCCCGTTCGAGATCGAAAATAATATTGGCATATGGCAACAGCATCGCTGACTTCGATAAAACACGATCGTTCTCGCGTAGCAGGCCGCAGCGCCGGAGATCATTGATTACCGGCTCAATCAAGGCATCCGGTGAACCCGCAAAAGGTTTGTATTTTTTCGAAAAATACACCTCCGCTTGAACGCTGCCTGCGCCGGGTGGCGCATTGCGAGTTGACAGCATGTGCGGAAAACCCAGTCGAGTAAAACAAATGTCTTGGTCATAGAAATAGGTCATGTGAGCATCGGAGAGATCTTCGCGATCTATACCGAGATTCACGAGGACACACGTCGAACAAGCCAGCCTTCGCGAGGCTTCGAGGACGTCCGGCGGCGTACCTTGGATCATGGGAATGAGATCTGGCAGCGGCACCGAGGACACCAGGCCATCGTAGTTTGTAGTGTGGCCGTTCGAGAAGTGTAGTTGTCTGGCGCGAGGATCGATGGATACCAGCTCATGATTGAGTTTGAGATTCCCCAGCGGGATGAATTTTTTCAGATAATTAACGAACCCGCCCGCGCTCGGATAGCGAAAGTGCGTGATGTAGTGCACGTGCGGAGCGCAAGGCGATAGGGCTCCTCGCAGCACTTCCTCGAGACTAGGGCGATAAATCCGGGGGCCCAACCAATCCGTACTCATGTTCTCCGCGGAGGTGAGGTGATACTTTCGCGTGTACTGCATGGGAAAGAGTTCGGCGAAAGATCGGCCAAAGCTGGAGATTAACCAATCCGCGTAATTCCGCACCGGCTGTTCCGGTT
>WNFD01007259.1_pt1 | contig 11010 bp, 10 predicted proteins | sample 5400491 | NCBI WGS metagenome assembly WNFD01 (sample SAMN13153343, study PRJNA577476) | soil metagenome | isolation source: 120 cm saprolite under Douglas fir tree site 2 hole 2 replicate 2 | place: USA:California | collected 2015-04-18 | reverse complement strand
CAGAATTGTCGGGCGCCTTGACCATATCGGTCTCGCCCGACATGCCGGCCGCAGTGATCCGCAATCTCGCAAATCCCGGAGCCTCGCTCGGTGCCGAGCCGCCGGGGTTCGGTCCCGCACCGCTCGTCGCCAAGGGGGGTGCGCTCGCCGCCGTCGCCTTGGCGAAGCTGGCGGCACTGCTGCCGGCAGCCCTGGTGCTTCGCCTCGGAGCGGCCGAGGCGGCCCTCTTCGCGCGGCGCGGGGATCTCGCCGCTATCGAGGCCGCGGCGGTGTTCAGCCGAGACGCATCGGCGGCGGGGCTCGAGCGCGTCGCCGAGGCGCGCATTCCGCTGGCCGACGCTGAAAACGCCCGCCTGATCGCATTTCGGCCGCGCGACGGCGGCGCCGAGCACCTGGCGATCCTGATCGGCTCGCCCGACCCCGCGGCGCCAGTGCTGGTTCGGCTGCATTCGGAGTGCTTCACCGGCGACCTCCTCGCCAGCCTGCGCTGCGATTGCGGCGACCAGCTGCGTGGTGCAATCGCTGCGATCGCGCGGGCGGGCGGCGGGGTGCTGCTCTATTTGGCACAAGAGGGACGCGGCATCGGCCTGGTCAACAAGCTCAGAGCCTATCAGCTGCAGGATGCCGGCTTCGACACGCTCGACGCCAACGAGCAGCTGGGGTTCGATGCCGACGAGCGCGTCTACCTGCCCGCCGCCGAAATGCTGCGCCAGCTCGGTTTCGGCACGGTTCGCCTCCTCACCAACAACCCGGACAAGGTGGCGGCACTCGAGCGCTACGGCGTCCGCGTCGCCGAGCGGGTGCCGCACGTCTTCCCCTCGAACGGACACAACGCGCGCTACCTGCACACCAAGGCCACCCGCAGCGGCCATTTCCTGTGAACCCCTGCCGGCGCTGCGGGACTCCGTCAGCCGCACTAGAAAGTTGTATTCGCGATTCGGACCCCGCGCACCTGCAGCAGAAATCTACCCTTTAGGTTGAACTGTCGGCTAAACCCCATAGCCCCCTTTTTCGTCGCCGCGGTCGGTTGTGACCCCACATTCGTTGCACTATGCGATATGAATTAGGCAATTCTTTGATCGTAATAATCGCATGGTTTGCACCCCTTATGGCCGCTGGTTAGCCCGCTGTGCCGCGCGCCCCGAAGATGGCGGTGCCGACGCGCACATGGGTGGCACCGAAGCGGATCGCCTTCTCGAAATCGGCGCTCATCCCCATGCTGAGGAGGCCGAGCCCGGTGCGCTTGGCGATTTCGCGCAACAGCGCGAAATGCAATGCCGGCTCCTCGTCGAGCGGCGGGACGCACATCAGGCCCTCGATCGGCAAGCCGAGCCGATCCCGGCACTCGACGATGAAATCGTCGGCCTCGGCCGGGAAGATCCCCGATTTCTGCGGCTCCTCGCCGGTATTCACCTCGATCAGGCAGGGCGGGCGCCGGCCGCTGCGCTCCATCTCTTTGGCCAGCGCCTGGGCGAGCCGCGGCCGGTCGACGGTTTCGATCACGTCGCAGAGGGCCACGGCGTCGGGCACCTTGTTGGTCTGCAGCGGCCCGATCAGGTGCAGGGCAAGGTCGGGATACGCTTCGCGCAGTGCGGGATATTTCGTCTGCGCTTCCTGAACCCGGTTCTCGCCGAAAACGCGATGGCCGGCGGCGAGTGCCTCGCGCACGCTCGCCGCCGGATGGGTTTTGCTGACGGCGACGAGAGTGACGCTGTCCGGCGCCCGTTCGACAGCTCGCGCAGCCGCATCGATCCGGCTGCGGACGGCGGCGAGATTGGCGGCGATAACCCCTTCCATGGCGGCTCCATTCCTGGCACAAGACCCGTTCCCTGGCTCCGGCCGCAAGGACGCCGTTTCGCCGAGGATCGCGGGATGTCCGTCGCCCATTACCGCCTGTCGGTCGCCTATGCTGCAAGTCTTTCGTTGGCCGTTGCGGCATGCGCCACGACCCAGTCGAGCGAGCAGCCCCAACCGGGTGCCGCGAGCGCTCAGCAAGCCTCGACGAGCGGACCGACCGAGATGGATACCGAGGCGACGATTTGGACACTGCTTGGTCTTGCCAAGAAGGAATCGGAACGGCACCCGGGGCCGCAGACCGGGAGCACGGTGAGCCCGGTCCTGTGGCAGGCGGCCCTCGATACGCTCGATTTTGTCAAGTTTGCCTCGGAGGACCCAGTCGCCGGGTCATTGGTCACCGACTGGTATTCGCCACAGAACAAGCCCAACGAACGCTACAAGGTCAACGTTTTCATTCTGTCTCGAGCATTGCGGTCGGATGCGGTAGCGGTGACCGTGACACGCGAGGCGCGTCTCGGGGACGGCAACTGGCTCGAGACCACGATCGAGAAAAAGGTTGAGACCGATCTCGAAACCGCGATCCTAAACCGGGCGCGTCAGCTCAAACGCGAGTGGACGGCGACGGCGACGAACAACAAATAATCCTCCGGCGATGCCGGCGCCCGGCTCACGCGCGGGCAAAACCGAAGGAAGACCCCGAGCAATCATGACACGCTACAATTTCCGAGACAGCGAAGCGAAATGGCAGCGCCGCTGGGGCGAGCAGCGGCTCTTTGAAGTCGCCGCCGAACCCGGGCGACCAAAATACTATGTCCTGGAAATGTATCCCTACCCGTCCGGCAAACTCCATGTCGGCCATGTGCGCAACTACACAATCGGCGACCTGGTTGCCCGCTACCGAAGGGCGCAAGGGTTCAACGTGCTCCACCCGATGGGGTGGGACGCGTTCGGTTTGCCCGCCGAGAATGCGGCGATGGCCGAAAACATCCATCCGGCGGTGTGGACCCGCGAGAACATCCGGACGATGCGGGCGCAGCTCGAACGCATGGGGTTCGGTTACGACTGGTCGCGCGAGATCGCGACGTGCCACCCGGATTTTTACCGCCACCAGCAGAAGATGTTCCTCGACTTCCTGGCGGCCGATCTCGCCTACCGCAAGGAGTCCTGGGTCAATTGGGACCCGGTCGAGAACACCGTGCTCGCCAACGAGCAGGTGATCGACGGACGCGGCTGGCGCTCCGACGCGGTGGTCGAGAAGCGGCTCTTGGCGCAGTGGTCGTTGCGCATCACCGCCTTTACCGAGGAGCTACTCGACGCGATCGGCGATCTCGAGCGCTGGCCAGAGCGCGTGCGGCTGATGCAGGAGAACTGGATCGGCCGCTCGAAGGGGGCGCGGGTCGTTTTCGCAATCGCCGGAATGAACGAGCGGATCGAGGTCTTTACGACCCGGCAAGACACGCTCTTCGGCGCTTCCTTCCTTGCCCTCTCACCGAACCATCCGCTGGCGCTGCGCCTCGCCGAAACGGACCCGGCCCTTGCCGCTTTCATTGCCGAGTGCAATCGCATGGGGACCAGCGAAGCGGTGATCGAGACGGCCGAGAAGCTGGGCTACTCAACCGGAATCGAGGCCGTGCATCCATTCGACGAGAACCGGCATGTCCCGATCTGGGTCGCGAATTTCGTGCTGATGGAATACGGCACGGGCGCGGTCTTCGGCTGCCCGGCACATGATCAGCGCGATCTCGAATTTGCCCGAAAATACCGGCTGCCGGTGATCCCGGTGGTGCTGCCGCCCGCCGCCGACCCGGCAAGTTTCACGATCGACGAGTCGGCGTATGTCGAAGACGGCACGGTGTTCAACTCCGCCTTCCTCGACGGCTTGTCGGTTGTCGAGGCCAAACGGGCGGCCGCCGAACGGCTCGAAGCGCTCGGTCACGGCGCGCACACCACCGTGTATCGGCTGCGCGATTGGGGGGTGTCGCGCCAGCGTTACTGGGGATGCCCGATCCCGGTCATCCATTGCGACGCCTGCGGAATCGTCCCCGTTCCGGAGAAAGATCTGCCGGTGACCTTGCCGGTGGATGTCAGCTTCGACGTCCCAGGCAATCCGCTCGATCACCATCCGACTTGGAAACACGTTCCGTGTCCGCGCTGCAAGGGACAAGCACGACGCGAGACCGATACGTTGGACACCTTCTTCGATTCTTCGTGGTATTTCCTGCGCTTTTGCTCGGCGCGCTCGCCCGTCGCCTTCGAGCGGCAGGCGGTCGATTATTGGATGCCAGTCGACCAATATATCGGCGGCGTCGAGCATGCCGTCCTCCACCTCCTCTACTCGCGGTTTTTTACCCGGGCGCTAAAGCGCTGCAGCTATCTCGATCTCGACGAGCCGTTCGCCGGGCTGTTTACGCAAGGCATGGTCTGCCACCAGACCTATCAGGGCGAGGCCGGCGACTGGCTGTTTCCGGACGAGGTCGAGACCGACGGTGAGGGCCGGTTGCTCGATATGGCCGGGCGGCCGGTAATCGCCGGGCGGCACGAAAAAATGAGCAAGTCGAAGAAAAACGTCGTCGGCCTCGACGCGATCGTCGACACCTACGGCGCGGATACGGCGCGGTTTTATCTGCTGTCGGACAGCCCGCCGGAGCGGGATCTCGAATGGACCGAGACCGGGATCGAAGGTATATGGCGCTACGTCAACCGGCTGTGGCGTATGGTGAGCGAGCCGCCCGTCGCGTTGCCACCGCCAGGTTCCGCGGTGCCGGCCACACTGTCGCCCCCAGCCGCGGCCATCCGGCGCGCGACACACAAGACAATCGCCGCCGTCACCGATGACCTCGACAAATTTCGCTTCAACCGCGCCGTAGCGCGAATTCGGGAATTGACCAACGTGCTCGACGAGCTCCCGACCACCGAGCCTGGTGCGCCCGAGGTGCTGCGCGAGGGCTTCGAGACATTGGCGCAGCTCCTCGGACCCATGATGCCGCATCTCGCCGAGGAGATGTGGCAAGAGCTCGGCGGCAGCGGCTTGCTCGCCGAGCAGTGCTGGCCGCAAGCCGATCCCGATCTGACCCGCGACGAGCAGGTAACGATGGCCGTTCAGGTGAACGGCAAGTTGCGTGCGACCATCGAGGTCCCGCGCGACTTGGCGAGCGCTGCGGTCGAAGACGCGGCTCGTGCGCTGCCGCAGGTGGCGCGCTGGCTCGAAGGCCACGCGCCGCGCAAAGTCATTGTCGTGCCGAACCGGATCGTCAACATCGTTGCGTGATCCGTGATGACGGTAAAAGCCCTGTGGGTCGCGCTCGCCACGGCCGCACCTCTGGGGCTGCTCGGCTGCGGCTGGGCGCCGCTCTACGGCGACATCGAGACCGGGCCGGCAAGCGAGGAGCTCCGTGCGATCAAGGTCGACCCCATTTCGGAGCGGATCGGACAGCGGCTCGAAATCGCCCTGCGCAATTCGCTCAATCCGACCGGCGAGCCGACACCCCCCCGCTATCGACTGAGCACCATACTCACCGCTGCTCTGAGCAATCTCGGGGTCCAGTCGCAAGGTCTGGCAACGCTCGGCCAACTCGACGCATACGCAACCTACAAGCTGATCGATCTCAAGAGCAGCGCCGTCTTGCTTACCAACACGATTCACGTCGCCAATTCCTTCGACCTCAATCCCAACCAATATTCGACCCTCGTCGGCGAAGACGACGCCCGCAATCGGACCGTCACCGAGCTCGACCAGGAGATCGTTACCCGCCTGACGCTCTTCTTGCAGCGGCGCGCTGAGGGTTCGAAGTCGGGCTGAGAGGATGAAGCTACCTGCTACACAGGTTGCCGCATTTCTGCAGCGGCCGGACCGCGAAATCCGGGCGGTGCTGCTCTATGGCCCGGATGCCGGGCTGGTAAGTGAACGCGCCGATGCCGTTGCCCGCACCATCTGTCCCGATCTGAAGGATCCGTTCCGGGTCGCTGATCTCAGCGGATCTGCCGTTGTCACGGATCCGGCACGGCTTGCCGATGAGGCCGCTCAAATGAGCCTGATCGGCGGGCGCCGGGTAGTCCGCGTGCGCGATGCAGGAGACCGGCTTGCGCGGTTGTTCGGAGGCTTCCTGGACACCGCGCCCGGCGATGCCCTCATCGTCGTCGAGGCCGGTGACCTGCCAGGTTCGTCATCGCTGCGCCGGGTGTTCGAGGCCGCGCCCCGCGGCGCGGCGATCGGGTGTTACCCCGATACGGCGCGCGAGCTTGGCATGGTGATCGGCGCTACGCTGCGGGCGCACCGGATAACGGCGAGCGCGGATGCCACCCGCTACCTCGTCGAACACCTCGGCAATGACCGCCTGGTAACCCGCTCCGAACTCGAAAAGCTCACGCTTTACGCCGGTGTCGGCGGTCGTGTCGAACTCGAGGATGCGCAGCTTGCGATCGGCGACAGTGCTGCTTTCGCGCTCGACGACGCGGTCATGGCCGCAGCCGAGGGCGACGTCGCCAAGCTCGACAGAGTGCTCTATCGGGTGTTCCAAGAGGGCGAATCCCCGGTCTCCGTCGTCCGCGCCCTGTTGCGCCATCTGCACCGGCTGCACGCGCTCGCCGCCCGGCTGGCGGCTGGGTCGACCCTCGCCGAGGTGCTGCGCAGCGCCCGCCCGCCGGTCTTCTACAGGCAAGAGGACAATTTCAAACGCCAGCTCGTATTGTGGACCGAGGAACACTTGCGCCCACAGCTCGACCGTGTCGCGCAGGCCGAGTTGCACATGAAGCTGACGGGCCTGCCCGCCGAGACGATCTGCCGCGAGACAATGCTCGCCGTGGCGCAGACCGCCCGCTGCCCGGCAAAGCCTGCGGCACGCAGGTAGCCGCCCAAGCCTGTTCTCTCGTATATGTAAGCCGATAACGTGTCATGGGAGGAAAAGCATGCGCTTTGCACCGCCGCTGGCTTTTTGGGTTCTTGCCGCGTCCTTGCTCTGGGGGGTCGCGCAGGCCGAGCAGATCAACTTCAAGGCCGATCTCGGGGGCGCCAGCGAGGTCCCGCCGGTCACCAGCCCCGGCAAGGGAGGCGCGATGGCTTCGCTTGACACCGCCACCAAGACGCTGACCTGGACCGTAACCTATTCGGGGCTCAGCGGCCCCGTGACGGCGGGCCATGTCCACGGCCCGGCTGCTCCGGGAGCGAACGCCGGAGTCCTCGTGCCGTTCAGCGGTGATTTAGCGAGCCCGATCAAGGGTTCGGCGACCTTGACCGATGCACAGATCTCCGATCTCGAGGCCGGGAAGTTATACGTAAACCTCCACACGGCGGATAATAAACCCGGCGAGATCCGCGGCCAGCTCATGCGCATGCCCTAAACGGCAGACACGGGACCGCTACCGGCCCTGTTCCAAGGAGCAGGGATCGCCATCACCGCCGGGCGGACCGATCCGCACCAACAGCTGGCCGGTCAGCCCGCACGAGCCTGTGGCGGGGCCGAACAGACATCCTTCGAAGGCTTGGAGGGTCGTGTCGCGAAAGATCGCACTGACAACCGCGCCGTCGCGAAGCCACAGCTCTTCGGCAGCCGCTTGATAGCCGCCCGCCGGACGTGCGGGGATGACGCACATCTGGTCCGGGGGGCCAAGGTCGGTCTGCAGCGCCGCCAGGATCGCACGGAAAGCGGGCGGATTGACGCCGTGGCGCGGCCGCTCGAGCTGAATGCGCTTTAGCCCATATGTCGCCTTGTCCATCTGGAAGAACACTACCATCGGGACCCCGCCAACCACCTGGCTAGACAGGACGACATCGGCGTAGCTGTCACCAAAGTCGAGAGCCTTGGACAATTGGGTCGCATCGGCGCCGAATTGCTGCAGCAATTCCTCCGAGGACTCGCCCCAATGGGTCCGCTGCCAAATTTCTTCGATCCCGGTAGCAGCGTGCACGGCACCGGCGAGCGCGATGACGGTAATTCCGGCCGCGAGGTGCAGAAATCGGGTCATCGGGCACCAATCGGATGAGAAGACGCGGAGGTGAAACCGCGCGCCTCCGCGTCTGCCGTCGTCACGCGGATTTGAGCTCGATCTTTCTCGCTTTCGCAGTCTCCGCCTTGGGGAGGACGAGATGCAGAACGCCGTCCTTGAGCGTAGCTCCGATGCGATCCTGGTCGATGTTCTCCGACAGCGTGAACACTCTCTCGTAATCGCCGTCGGCGTATTCGTTGTAAACCCGCTGATAGCCGGCGTGATTGTTGGCCACGCTTCGTCCGCGGATCGTCAATATCCGCCGTTCGAGGGTGATGTCCACCGCATCGGGAGCGACACCGGGCATCTCGGCCAGCACGACGATATTGTCGCGAGTTTCGTAGATTTCGGCAGGCGGCAGGAACACCGGCCGAGGAGCCGGGCGCTGACTGCCATCGGCCGTTTGCGGTGTCCGCTGTTCGACGGTTCTGACTTCCTGGGCCATGATAGCACTCCTTCGGCTAAGCTCACGCAGCGCGGATCTCGATCTTCTTCGGCCGGTCCGCTGCCAGTCGCTCCAACTCGATTTCCAGGATGCCGTTGCTGAAACGCGCCTGGACCTTGTCGGGATCGACCCGGAACGGCAGCTGCACGGCGCGTGAGAAAGAGCCGTAAGCACGCTCGCGACGCTGCCAGTTGACGTCCTGCTCCTGCTTGGGGCGCCTCGCTCCCTCCAGGGTCAGCACGTCTTCCTGCAGGTTTATCGTGACGTCGTCCGGGGTCACGCCCGGCAGCTCACCGGTTACCACCACGCTGTTTTCGCCGACCAGATGTTGATCGGCGGGAAATCGCGCCGCCGGGGTATAACCGGAGAACAGGCGGTTCATTTCGCTTTGCATTCGACGGAGTTCGACGAAGGGGTCGAAACGCAACCGGGAAAATTCTGACAGCGCCATGGCGTTAGCTTCCTTGCATGTTGACACGAGCGTGGCAGCGGATCCCGGCCAACTCGGCACGCAGGGAGCGGTTGGAGGCACATGATCGCGCCGATGGCACTGCCGCAGAAATTCGTCCGTCCCGCGAGGCGGGGAGGAGTGGGTAACGATCACATCCTCGCTACGAAGCGATATGACCGCGGCCGGCTGATCGATGATCCGACCGTCATTCCCTGCCGAGATCCGACAAGCGGCATCCGGCACGGCATTGATCTGGGTGACTCCATGGCGCCGTTCAAGCGGTACCCCGCCGGAGCGAGATCGGGGCGCGCCCAACGACCACGGTTCTTCAACTAAAACAGTCGGGTAGACTCTATCGGGCGACCCTTGAACAGCGCTCTCGAAGAGCTAGATACGGAGCTGCTGAACACCCAAGCCCCGGGTTCCGCAAAACGTGCGCCGGATGTTGTCCGGCGTGCCCTGTATCCATGTTGCTCGATGGAGGATGTGGCTATGAGGGACGATTTCCAATACCGCTTGCCAGTCCGCGATGTTCGGGCGCCGCTCGATGAGCCGCTGGAACTTTCCCAATATCCGACCCGTTTGGACGGGGATGAGAGCCGGGGGTCGGGGGCGATATGAGGATCGCACAAGTTGCACCGCTCTATGAGAGCTGCCCGCCGCAGCTCTATGGTGGCACCGAGCGGGTAGTGTCGTACCTGACCGAAGAACTGGTGCGACAGGGGCACGAGGTCACCTTGTTCGCCAGCGGCGACTCGAAGACCAGAGCAACACTGCAGGCCCCTTGCGCGCAAGCACTGCGCCTCGATCCCCACTGCCTAGATCCGCTGTCTTATCACTTCATATCCCTGCATCGCCTGGCGCAGACCGCTGACGCGTTCGACATCATTCATTTCCACACTGACTACCTCCACTTTCCGCTGTTTGCACAACACTGGGGCAAAACGCTGACGACGCTGCACGGCCGGCTTGATCTGCCGGATCTTCCGCCGCTTATGCGTGAGTTCGCGATGATGCCTTTGGTGTCGATCTCCAATGCGCAGCGCGCGCCCGTGCCGTGGGCGAACTGGTACGCCACGGTGTATCACGGGCTGCCGACCAGCCTTTATACTTGCGGTCGCGGCGATGGCGGTTATCTCGCCTTCATCGGGCGAGTGTGCCCCGAGAAGCGGCCGGATTGGGCAATCGAGATCGCGCGCGGCGCGGGGCTGCCGCTGGCAATCGCGGCAAAGGTCGACAAAGTCGATCGAACCTATTACAAGACCAGGATCAGGCCGTTGCTCAAGGATCCGCTGGTCGAGTTCATTGGTGAGATCGGCGATGACGAAAAGGGAGCGTTCTTGGGTAATGCGCTGGCGCTGTTGTTTCCGATCGATTGGCCCGAGCCGTTCGGGTTGGCAATGATCGAGGCGATGGCCAACGGGACACCGGTAATCGCCTTTGGGCGGGGATCGGTGCCGGAAATCGTCGACCATGGAGTGACCGGCTTCATCGTCAGTGATGTCGATGAAGCAGTGACGGCGATTCCGCTCGCGCAGGCGCTGGATCGGAACGCGATTCGGCGCCGCTTCGAGGAGCGATTCTCAGTCGAACGGATGGCGCGCGACTATCTGGAGCGATACAGCGAGGTGCTGCGCCGCGGCACCCTGGATGCGGTCTTGAGCTCCGCGACCGCGGCTCAGGCGGCGGCGAACGCTGCCTGAACCGCTGCCCGATCCCGACCTCGCGAAGCCGGTAGCTGCGCGGGCCGGTGAAGGTGAGGTGTCGCCGTTCTACATCGAATCGAACGTCCCGTTCCAAGAACGGCGACCGCGCACACTCAAGCACGACCACACTTTCGCGGTATTCGATCGTCGCGGCGACATTATTGCCGTAACTGGCGGTACAGACGGCATTTACCACCACGACACGCGCTATCTGTCGCGGCTCGAACTGCGCCTGAACAACGCTCCGCTTTTGCTCCTCAGTTCGAACGTGCAGGAAGACAATGCGGTATTGAGGGTCGATCTGGCCAACCCAGGAATGGCCCGCGAGTTGCGCGGCGAGTTGATTCATGTGAACCGCCTCAAGTTTATTTGGAATGCTGCATGCTATGAACGGATCCTCGTCCGAAATTTCGACGTCCGGCCGCACGATGTGACACTCCACATCGAGTTTGGCGCCGATTTTGCCGATCTTTTCGAGGTGCGCGGGCAGCAGCGCAGCCGCCGCGGACAGGCTGTGGCCGAGCGCCGCTCCGATTCATTGGTCGCCCTGCGATACTTCGGCCTCGACGGAGTTGAGCGCATCACCAGCCTCGCTTTCGAGCCGGCGCCGAACCGCCTCGACACCACTA
>WNFD01007257.1_pt1 | contig 11010 bp, 10 predicted proteins | sample 5400491 | NCBI WGS metagenome assembly WNFD01 (sample SAMN13153343, study PRJNA577476) | soil metagenome | isolation source: 120 cm saprolite under Douglas fir tree site 2 hole 2 replicate 2 | place: USA:California | collected 2015-04-18 | reverse complement strand
CGGTGTGGCGAAATGGCAAGAACGAGGAGCTGCAGACCAATGTCGGTCAGATGCCGAACGACAAGCCGCAAGTCGCCAGCGAGGATCAGGACCAGCAACCCGCCGCGCCGGAAAAGTCGAGCGCGCTCGGGCTGCAGCTAGGCCAACTCGACTCTGTGACGCGCAAGCAGCTCGGCCTCAAGGGTGAGACCAAGGGTGTCGTCGTCACCCAGGTCGCGCCCGACAGCCCCGCCGCCGAGCTTGGCGTCCAGCCCGGCGACGTCATCGTGGCGATCAACCAGCAAGTCGTCACGAGCCCGCGGGAGGCGGCACAACGCCTGAAGCAAGCCCAGCAGAAGGGCGACAAGCACCTCCTTCTGCTGCTCAACCGCCATGGCGTGAATCAGTATATCGGTCTGAACGTGGGTTGAGCGCCGTAACCTGATCGACGGGGAAAGGGCCGCAGCTGCGGCCCTTTCCTTTTTGCCTCTGCGCTTGGAGGCGGTGCGAAGGACTGACATACTTCGCGGCCTGACGGGCGGCCGGGCCGCTCGCTTTCGCGAGGATTTCCCCCGTGTCCGATCTCACCGCGCTATCTGCCCGCGATGCGGCCGCCCGCATCGCCAACGGAGCCTTGACGGCCGAAACCCTGACCCGCGCCTGCCTCGAGCGGATTGCCGCGCGCGAGCCCGTCACCAATGCTTGGCAATATCTCGATCCAGATCGCGCGATTGCGGAGTCGCGACAGCGCGATCGTTCGCCGACCCGTGGGCCGCTGCACGGTGTTCCGATCGGGGTCAAGGACCTCATGGACACGCACGACATGCCGACCGAGTATGGCTCGCCTATCTATCGCGGCCATCGCCCCGCCGCCGACGCCGCTTGCGTTGCGCTCGCGCGTGCCGCCGGTGCTGTGGTCATCGGCAAGACCGTGACGACTGAGTTCGCCACGTTCTTTCCGGGCAAGACGACGAATCCCCACAACCCGGCTCACACGCCCGGCGGCTCGTCGAGCGGCTCCGCCGCGGCGATTGCCGATTTCATGGTACCGCTCGCCTTTGCGACCCAGACGGCCGGCTCGATCATCCGTCCCGCGTCGTTCTGCGGCGTTGTCGGCTACAAGCCGAGCTTCGGCTCCATCTCTCGGGCGGGCGTCAAGCCGCTCGCCGATAGTCTCGACACCGTTGGCGTCATGGCGCGCGATGTCGCCGATGCCGCCTTCTTCGCCGCCGTGCTGAGCGACCGGCCGGCGCTTCGCCTCGCCGACAGGATTGCGCCGCCGCGCATCGCGCTCTATCGCACGCCGGAATGGGCCGCGGCCGAAGGTGGCACGATCGCCGCCATCGAACATGCCGCTGAGTCCCTGGCGCGCGCCGGCGCACCAATCGGCGAGCGCCTCGCGCCGCCCGAGCATGCCGATCTCGTCGAGGCACAAAAGACGATCATGGATTACGAGACCGCGCGCAGTCTCGCCTTCGAGCACGGGGCGCGGCGGCAGGATCTCTCCGCCAACCTGCGCGAGCGCATCGCCGCCGGGCTCGCTCATAGCGCCAAAGCCTACGATGCCGCACGCGCCATCGTGGCGCGGGCCCGCTCGGTCCTGCCTTCTCTCTTTGGTGATTTCGATGTGCTCCTGGCGCCGGCGGCACCGGGAGCGGCGCCGAAGGGACTGGACCGCACCGGCGATCCGATTTTCTGTCGCTCGTGGACGATGCTCCATCTTCCCTGCATCACCGTACCATCTTCACGCGATGACACTGGACTGCCAGTCGGCGTGCAGCTCATCGGCCGCGAAGGCGACGACGCACGGACCTTGCATGCCGCTGCTTTCCTCGAACGCGCGCTCGCCGGATGAGCATGACGGACCCTGCCCGCGCTCGTGCATACCCGTGGTCGACGCTGCTGCTGCTCGGTGGTCTGTCGCTGACTTGGGGACTGAATTGGCCGGCGATGAAGTTTGTCCTCGCCGACATTCCGGTGCTGACGTTTCGTTCGCTGTGCCTATGGATCACCGGCCCAACGCTGCTCATCCTCGCCCGCCTTTCCGGCGAGGGCCTTGGCGTACCCCGTCGCGAGTGGCCGCCGCTGCTGATTGCTTCGTTCTGCAACGTCACGCTGTGGTATTTCGGCACCGGCATGGGGGTGAGTCTCATTCCAGCCGGTCGCGCCGCACTTCTCGCCTTTACGATGCCGATCTGGGTCGCTCTCTTCAGCGCCCTCTTGCTGGATGAGCGCTTGGGACCGCGCCGGCTTGCCGGGCTGATCTTTGGCATGGCGGGTATCGCGGTACTCCTCGTTCCCGACGTCGAGTCCCTGCGCGCCGCACCGCTGGGTAGCGGCTTTGTGCTGCTGGCGGCGACGGGTTGGGCCATCGGGACGGTGACGATGAAGGCGACCGGATTTTCCTGCTCGGTTGCACAGGTCACGGGATGGCAGCTCATTCTCGGCGGTATACCGATCGTTCTCGCCGCACTGCTCGTTGATCCGCCGACCCGCTTTCTGTCCCTGCGGGGCGAGACGCAAATCGTACTTGTCTACATCATCGCGTTGCCGATGTGCTTCGGACAATGGGCTTGGTTCAAGACGCTCGACCGGCTGCCAGGAACGGTGGCGGCGATCGGCTCGCTGGCGGTGCCGATCGTCGGATTGCTGTCGAGCGCGGTGCTGCTCGGTGAGCCTCTTGGGCCGAGCGAAATTGCCGCGCTCGTCCTCGTCGTGTTGGCGCTCTCGCTGGTGTTTTTTACGCCGCGGCCGCACCGCGGACCGACGCCTTCCGCGGTCCGCTCATGACAGGACACCCAATGCAGCGCTGGTCGTTGCGATCGGTCGCAGCCGCACTTAGCTGTCTCCTGCTCGGCGCATGCGGCAGCTTGGTGGCGCCGTTCGAGGGTCTCGCGCGCGATCCCGAACCCGGCGTCATCGAGGCGGGACCGCGGATCGCCGTTTGCTACAATGCGATGTTTTCCACGCCGCAGGCCGTACGTCGTGTCGCCGAGGAGGCCTGCGGAAACAATGCCATCCCCCGGCCGCTCGGCCAGGATATGCGGCTGAGTTGCCCACTTCTTACCCCAGTACGCGCGACCTTCATTTGCGCGCCAGAGTAGATGCCGGCGAGAGCGCGCCATCCGTCTTCAGCGCATCATACGCTGCGTGATGTGGCGGACCTCCGGAACGCTTTCGGTTCGATCGAGGGGTTGGCCGGCTGATGCGGCGCGCGTGGCGCGCCCCGAATTCGTCGATTCCGCCGGTGACCGCAAACTCGCCCATAAGACGATCGCCGAGAAGAGCAGCCCATACCAGATCAGCGTGGCAGCGTCGCGACGGCGCATCGGCACCTACCGGTCAGTCTGGCTCACCCTACTGCCGATTTATTAACGTCGCGTTGCAATCGCCGCGGGGCGCCGTAGCCGGTCATTCGGCCGGTTGCCGATCGTGCTGCATCATCGCTTGCAGTGCCGTCATCCAGTCGATCACCCGGTCGCGATTGACGCCGTGGTCGCCGCGGCCATAGCGCGCGCGGCTATCGATTGCTAGGCTCGAACTGGCCTCGCCGAGCGGCACGAACTCGACGGTAACGATATCAGGAAAATGAAACACCAATGAGCGCTGGATATAGGTGGCGCGCCGGCGCTGCGCGTCCCAGGCGACGCGCTTGACTCCCCGTTGTCCGGCGATCACTTCGCGCCAGTAGTCAAAAAGCCGTTCCCAAGCCATGGCGAAGACAGGGCTCGTCATATCGCCCGGTGGGGTGCAATAGCCCGGTGGACACATGGCGAAGACGTTTGTGCGGTCGACGCTGGCACGGGCGGCGAAGTCAATGATCTCCTCGGGCGCCAGCCGGCCTTCCGCTTCCCGACCGAGATAGAGTCGCAGCCCAAGCACCGCGATGACAACGGTCAGCAGGACAATGGCGACCGACGCCAAGACCACACGCCTATCGATCCGCAAGGCCTGCTCCGCACTCTTTCGCCATTTGTCACCACGGCGAAGGTTAGCCTTTACCAAGAATTAATGCATCGCGCCAACACTGACCGCGCCAGCGGATACCGGAGAATCTCCATGCATGCGGTCTCGATTTCCGAACACGCAGAATTCCTCGACCGCCTCGGCTCAACGCTGCCGGTCGAGTTCGCTCGGTTCGACGCAGCGGACGCAAGCGGCAACACCAAGCCATCTCCAATCACTCTTCGCTTCACCTATCGCGACGTTCCCTTCGTCGGTTCTATCGAACGGCAGGGAACGGTGTCGCAGCTGCGCCTGACCGGACATGTCGGGCCGCTGCCGTTTAGTGCGCGCGCGGCCCGCCGGCGCCGGCGCGCCCTAACGACCTTGGCCGCAGCCGGCCGCACGCCGCTCAGTTGGCGGGTCTCGGTCCGGCAGGAGATCATCATCGAGGGCGGGATCGAACTGCCTCCCCCGCTCACGCCGGCCGCAATGGTGGCAGGCGCCATACAACTCCTGCTCCAGGGCGACGGTTACCTCGCCCTCTTGCTCGACGTGTTGGGTGACACCGCCGAACTCAATTCTCGGCAGGCAGCGTAAAGACCTGACCCGGATAGATGAGATTGGGATCGCCGATCCGGTCGCGATTTGCACCATAGATGACCGAATAGCGTGAGCCGCGGCCATAGGTGTCCCGAGCGATCCGCCAGAGATTGGCGCCCGACTGAACGACGACCGTCGGGCTCGGTGAACTCGGCCGTGCTGCTTGCGGTCCGGCTGCACTCGCCACAGCGGCACCGCTCGGCTCCAGTAGGATGAGCGACAAGGGGTCTGCCGATCGGCCAGTTTCGCCGCCGGCACTGCGCGCGTCGATGCTCAGCTCATGTTTGCCTGGGGATAGCGGCTTATTCGGCACCACCACCCACTCCCCCCGCTTGTCGGCGGTCGCTCGGCCGATGGTGTCTTTGCCATCGACGACGGTTATATCGGCATTCGGGGCCGCCCGGCCGGCGATCACGGCATCGCCTTGGGGCGTAATGCGGACGATGTCGAAACTCGGCGGCGTAACGCCCGCCGGCTGCTCCGCTGGGACGCTCAGTGACGCCGAACTCGGCGACGGCGCAGCGACCGGGGGCTGAGTTGCAACGGGCGAGCCGGCCGGCGAGACCCTAGGTTCGCTGCCGGGGTAGAACAAGAACCAGCCGGCGACAATCGCGACGCTGGCACCGGCTCCGCTGAGAATGGAACGGTTCATGCCAAGCTCGGAAACACGCGTCCTTCAAGGCGTTAACGCTAATATCATTGACCCGCTTGTGCAATCCTGCCGCGCTTCGCGAATCGTTAAGTCGGAACTGCTATCGTCGGTGGGTACCGAGCTGACCCGGACGAACGACCTCAACCCTCTGAAAACGCGGCAGCTTTCGATCCGGCCGCTGGGTGCTCGACGGTAGGTGGAAGCCGCTGAGGTAGAATTCTGCTACAAAATCCGCGCGGCGGCCCCGCAGCCGGATGCATTGGACAGTCATGGCGCAGGACGATCGCAGTGGATTTCGAGATAGTTGTCTGCGGCAGAGGAAGCCGATGAGGCTCCCCAGCATGCGGCGAAGGGGAGACATGGCGTGACGCATCCGATCCCGGTCAATGCCTCAAGTGCGATCAGCAAGATCGTGCTCGGCGTCGATGACGTGCCTGAGAATCTTTTCTTGCTGCAGGCGATCGTGAAATCCGGCGGCTATACCTTCCTGGGTGCCAAGAGCGGCCTCGAATGCCTCTCCCTTGTCATGCGCGTCACGCCGCGGCTGATCCTCCTCGACATCGAGATGCCGCAGATCGATGGTTTCGAGACCTGCCGGCGATTGCGGGCAAATGATCAGGTCAAGCGAGTTCCGGTCGCCTTCCTGACCGCGCGCAAGAGCCCGGAAGATGTCAGGCTCGGGCTTGACGTCGGCGGCAACGATTTCATCTTGAAGCCGGTCGATCCGGTGAAGCTGCTGGAACGGGTTCGTCACTGGACCAGTCGGCACCTCGACTAGCCGGACCCCTGACCCGCGGCGAAGAGGAGTAAAGATGGCCAAGGTCAAGCGCCTCTGCGTCTATTGCGGTGCGTCCGACCAAGTTGACGGCGCCTATCGCGAGGCGGCGGAGGAGCTCGGAAGGCGGCTCGCCGACGCCGGCATCGAGCTCATCTACGGCGGCGGCCGGATCGGCCTGATGGGCCGGCTCGCCGATGCCGTGCTGCTCGGCGGCGGCCGTGTCACCGGCATCATCCCCGGGCACCTCCATGATCGCGAGATCGGTCATCACGGCGCCAGCGAGCTGATCGTCGTCGGCAGCATGCACGAGCGCAAGCAGCTGATGTTCGAGCGCGCCGACGCCTTCGCCGTGCTACCGGGCGGTCTCGGCACGATTGAGGAGACCTTCGAGATCATCACCTGGAAACAGCTGCGCCTGCACGACAAGCCGATCGTCATCATCGACGTCGCCGGCTATTGGCGTCGACTCCAGGCGCTGATCGACCACGTCGTCGACGAGGGCTTCGCCAGCCGGCAGGCGTACAGCCTGTTTCATGTCGCCGATACCGTCGACGCCCTGTTCGGCGTCCTCGCCGGGTCGCCGGAACCGACGCTCGAACCCGAGGCAAAATTGATCTAAATCCGTTTGATTTCAGTGGCGGCCACCTGCGCTTGCGTCCGAACTGGCGCATGACTATGTTCGGCCACCTTCCCCAAACCCCGCCTGGCCCTGCGCCACTACCGTCGTCGCTTGCAAGGAAAGTCGCGCCATGAAGAAGATCAAGGTCGCCAACCCGGTCGTCGAGCTGGATGGCGACGAGATGACCCGCATCATCTGGCAATTCATCAAGGATAAGCTGATCCTGCCCTATCTCGAGATCGATCTGAAATATTTCGATCTCGGCATCGAGCATCGCGATGCGACCGACGACCAGGTGACGATCGATTCGGCCGAGGCGATCAAGAAATACCGGGTCGGGGTCAAATGCGCGACGATCACCCCCGATGAGGCGCGGGTCGAGGAGTTCAAGCTCAAGAAGATGTGGAAGTCGCCGAACGGCACGATCCGCAACATCGTCGGCGGCACGATTTTCCGCGAGCCGATCATCTGCCAGAATGTGCCGCGGCTGGTGCCCGGCTGGACGGCGCCGATCGTCATCGGCCGCCACGCTTTCGGCGATCAGTATCGCGCCACCGATTTCGTCGCGCCGGGCCCCGGCAAGCTGACGATGACCTTCACCCCGGCCGACGGCGGCAAGACGCTCGAGTTCAACGTCTTCGACTTCCCCGGCGGCGGCGTCGGCATGGCGATGTACAACCTCGACGAGTCGATCATCGGCTTCGCCCGCTCGACCTTCAACTATGGGCTGCAGCGCGGCTGGCCGGTTTATCTTTCGACCAAGAACACCATCCTCAAGGCCTATGACGGTCGCTTCAAGGACCTCTTCCAGGAGGTCTTCGACAAGGAATTCGCCGCCGAGTACAAGAAGCGCAAGCTGACCTACGAGCACCGCCTGATCGATGACATGGTGGCGAGCGCCATGAAGTGGAGCGGCAATTATGTCTGGGCCTGCAAGAACTACGACGGCGACGTGCAGTCCGACACCGTGGCGCAGGGTTTCGGCTCGCTCGGCCTGATGACCTCGGTGCTGCTGACGCCCGACGGCAAGACGGTCGAGGCCGAGGCGGCGCACGGCACGGTGACCCGCCACTACCGTCTGCACCAGCAGGGCAAGGAGACCTCGACCAACCCGATCGCCTCGATCTTCGCCTGGACGCGCGGCCTCTACTACCGCGGCCAGTTCGACGGCACGCCCGAGGTCACGCGCTTCGCCGAGACGCTGGAGAAGGTCTGCATCGACACCGTCGAGGCCGGGTTCATGACCAAGGACCTCGCCATCCTGATCAGCCCCGAGCAACCCTGGCTGACGACGACGGCGTTCCTCGACAAGCTCGATGCCAATCTCAAGAAGGCGATGGCGTAGACGGCTTCCTCTTTCCTTGTCCCTCTCCCTCCGGGAGAGGGTCGGGGTGAGGGCTGCGCGCCGCTAACACTCCCGATTCCGTGAAGCCGAAATAACCCTCACCCTGCCCTCTCCCGGAGGGAGAGGGTTTATTTGTGCTCGCGGGAGAGGGTTGGGTGCGTGGATCGCGGGCGCCCTACTCCGCCGCCTTCGCCGTTCCCGCGAGCACTGTTTCGATCGCGGCGAGCGCCGCCTCCGCGCGGCCAGCATCGGGGCCGCCGGCTTGCGCCATGTCCGGTCGCCCGCCGCCGCCTTTGCCGCCGATCGCCTCGGCGGCGACGCGGACGAGATCGACGGCGTTGAAACGCTGGCTAGCATCGTCGGTGACGCCGACGACGATCGATGCCTTGCCGTCGACGCGCGAGACCACGGCGACGATGCCGGAGCCGATTTCCTTCTTCAGGTCGTCAGCGAGCTGCTTGAGCTCGCGGCCGGGCACGTCGTCGACGATGCGGCCGGCGAATTTCGTTCCGGCGATCTGCTTGGCCGCCGGACGCGCCGCGCCGCCGCCACCGCTCGCCAGCTGACGGCGCAGCTCGCTCACCTCGCGCTCGAGCCGTCTGCGCTCCTCGACCAGAGAGGCGATGCGCTGGGGCAGCTCCGCCGGCGTCGCCTTCAACCCGGCAGCCGCCTGGCGCAGCAGCGCCTCCTCGTGCGCGACATGGGACTCGGCGGCGGCGCCGGTGAGCACCTCGATGCGGCGGACGCCAGAAGCGACGGCGCTTTCCGAGACGATCTTAGTGAGGCCGATATCGCCGGTACGACGCACATGGGTCCCGCCGCAGAGCTCGACCGAATAAGCGCGCCTCGCTTCGTCGTCGATATCGCCCATGGCGACGACGCGCACCTCGTCGCCGTATTTCTCGCCGAAGAGGGCGAGTGCCCCGGCATCGGTGGCGCGCTTCGGCGTCATCAGCCGCGTCGTCACCTCGGCGTTGCGGCGGATGCGGCTGTTGACCTCGTCCTCGACGGCCTGGATATCGTCCGGGGTCAGGGCCCTCGGATGGCTGAAATCGAAGCGCATGCGGTCGGCGGCGACATGCGAGCCTTTTTGCGTCACGTGCTCGCCGAGCCGGCGGCGCAGCGCCTCGTGGATGAGGTGGGTGACCGAATGATTGGCCCGCAGGGCGGTGCGGCGCGGCACATCGATGCGCAGCTCGACCGCGTCGCCGACCATCAATGCGCCGTGCGTCATAGTTCCGAGATGGACGGAGAGCTCGCCCGCCTTCTTGACGGTGTCGCGCACGGCGAACTCGCCGCCATCCGCTGAAAACATGATCCCGCTGTCACCGCTCTGGCCGCCGGATTCGGCATAGAACGGCGTCTGGTTGACGATAACAGCCGCCGCCTGGCCGCTCTTCACCGCCTGGACCGGCTTGCCGTCGACGACGATCGCCTGGATGCTGCCCTCCGCGACATCGGCATCGTAGCCGAGGAACTCGGTCGCGCCCAATTTCTCGCGCAGCTCGAACCACACCTGCTCGGTCGCCGCCTCGCCCGAGCCCACCCAGCTCCGGCGCGCCTCCTCGCGCTGGCGCGCCATCGCGGCATCGAAAGCATCGGTCGCGACTTTGCGGCCGCGCGCGCGCAGGACGTCCTGCGTCAGGTCGAGCGGGAAGCCGTAAGTGTCGTAGAGCTTGAACGCGACCTCGCCGGGGAAGTCCTGGGTCTTGGCCAGCCGGCTCTCCTCCTCGTCGAGCAGCTTGAGGCCGCGCTCGAGCGTCTGCTTGAAGCCGGTCTCCTCGAGCTTCAGCGTCTCGGCGATCAGCGCCTGGGCGCGCACCAGCTCGGGATAGGCTGCGCCCATCTGGCGGACGAGCGCCGGAACGAGCTGCCACATCAGCGGCTCCTTGCAGCCGATGATGTGAGCGTGGCGCATGGCGCGGCGCATGATGCGCCGCAGGACGTAGCCGCGGCCTTCCTTCGACGGCAGCACGCCGTCGGCGATGAGGAAGGACGAGGCGCGCAGATGATCGGCGATGACGCGATGGGAGACTGCGTGCGGCCCATCCGGTGCGACATGCGCCGCCTCGGCCGAGGCGAGGATCAGCGCGCGCATCAAATCGATGTCGTAATTGTCGTGCTTGCCCTGCAGCACCGCGGCAATGCGCTCGAGCCCCATGCCGGTATCGATCGACGGCCGAGGCAGCGGATTGCGCTCGCCCGGCCGGATCTGGTCGAACTGCATGAAGACGAGGTTCCAGATCTCGACGAAGCGGTCACCGTCGGCGTCCGGGCTGCCCGGCGGGCCGCCCGGAATGCCCTCGCCGTGATCGTAGAAGATCTCCGAGCACGGTCCGCACGGGCCGCTATCGCCCATCTGCCAGAAATTATCCGAGGTCGCGATGCGGATGATCCGCTCGTCCGGCAGGCCGGCGATCTTCTTCCAATGCCCCGCCGCCTCGTCGTCTTCGGCGAAGACGGTAACCAGCAGCTTCTCTCTGGCGAGGCCGAACTCCTTGGTCACCAGATTCCAGGCGAGCTCGATAGCGCGGTCCTTGAAATAGTCGCCGAAGGAGAAATTGCCGAGCATCTCGAAGAAGGTGTGGTGGCGCGCGGTATAGCCGACATTCTCCAGGTCGTTGTGCTTGCCGCCGGCGCGCACGCATTTCTGCGAGGTCGCGGCGCGCGAATAGCTGCGCTTCTCGACGCCGGTGAAGACGTTCTTGAACTGCACCATCCCGGCATTGGTGAACAGCAGGGTCGGGTCGTTGCGCGGCACCAGTGGGCTCGACGCCACGACCTCATGGCCGTTGCGTGCGAAATAATCCAGGAAGGCGGCGCGGATGTCGTTGGTGCTCTGCATGATGGAAATGTGGGCCTCTGGCGTCGCCGAACCAAGGATGCGAAGCGGCAAGCGTACGGATCGCTGGCTTTTAGCCCGCCGCCGCGCGGATTGTCCAGCCGAGCGGCCGAGTTTGCCTGAAATGCAGGTGGAATGCAGGACCGTCGCTCGATTTTCCTCTCCCCTTGCGGGAGAGGGTTCTGACCGGGCGCCTGCGAAATGAGGCGGAATGCAGGCCTGCCCGCCTTATCTCCCTCTCCCCTTGCGG
>WNFD01012519.1_pt1 | contig 11014 bp, 11 predicted proteins | sample 5400491 | NCBI WGS metagenome assembly WNFD01 (sample SAMN13153343, study PRJNA577476) | soil metagenome | isolation source: 120 cm saprolite under Douglas fir tree site 2 hole 2 replicate 2 | place: USA:California | collected 2015-04-18 | reverse complement strand
ACGCCGCGCGGCGCCAGCGGATCGCCTGGAGCATGCCGTCGCCGCCTTCCAGGCCGCTGACCTGGACCCGCGTCACCACCTCCACATTGGACAGTCCGGCGATGCGATCGACGAGATAGCGAGACATGCTCGATGCCAGGTCCGGTCCGCGCACCAGGAGCCAGACCTTGGCGACCCGGCTCGCCAGATAAACGACGGCTTGGCCGGCCGAATTGCCGCCGCCCACCAGGGCCACCTCCTGCCCGGCGCAGAGCTTCCCTTCCAGAGGCGATGCCCAATAATGCACGCTCGAAGCCTCGAAGGCGTCGAGGCTCTCGACATCGATCCGCCGATATCGAGCGCCGCTGGCGACGACGACGGAGCGGGCGCTGACGCGCTCGTCATTCGACAGCGTCAGCACGAAGCGGCCGTGGTCCGGATCATCCGGCCTTTGCAGCCCGATCACCTCGTCCGGGATCGCCATCTCGACCCCGAACTTCTGGGCTTGGTTGTAGGCGCGCGCCATCAGCGCCATGCCGGTGATCCCCGTCGGAAAGCCGAGGTAGTTCTCGATCCGGGCGGAGGCGCCGGCTTGGCCGCCGAACGCGCGGCAGTCGAGCACCAGGACGGAGAGCCCTTCGGACGCCGCATAGACGGCGGTGGCGAGGCCCGCCGGTCCGGCGCCCACGACGGCCACGTCATAAACCCGGTTCGGGTCGATCGGCCCCACCAGCCCGATGCAGCGGGCGAGCTCGGCCTCGCCTGGATTACGCAGCAGCTGTCCGCCGGCGCACAGCACGATCGGCAACTGACCGGCGTCGATGTGGAAGCGTTCGATCAGCGCCTTCGCCTCGGGATCGGTGTCGGCGTCCAGGCTTTGATGCGGATGGCCGTTGCGTGAGAGAAAGCCGGCGAGCCGAAGCACGTCGCCGTTCCCGGCGTGCCCGACGATCACCGGCCCGCCGGCCCCGGTCTCGAGCAGGCCGACGCGGCGCAGGATCAGGGCGCGCATGATGCGCTCCCCGAGTTCTGCCTCCGCAACCAGCAACGCCCGAAGCCGCTCGGGTGGGATGATCAAAGCCTCGACCGGTCCCTGCGCGTAGGCGTCCACCAGAGCGGGCCGACCTGCCAGTTGAGCCAGCTCACCCATGAATGAGCCGGGGCCGTGGGTGACGATGGGCGTGCGCCGATCCCATTGGTCGTGCTGGGTGATATCGACATGGCCGGCCAAGATGATCGCGAGGCCGCGCCCCACGTCGCCGACCTGCGCCAGGCGGACCTCGCCAAACCGACGGAGACGCTCGATCTCCGTCAGCTCCAGCGTCGGGAACATCTGTGGGCGTCGCGTGTCGATGACCGAGTGCGTCGGCACAGACATCGTTATCACCTGCTACGAAAGCGGCGCTTCTACGTCCGCTTTGGATTCCCGCGGCATGTCGTCTTCACAGACGCGATTGACGATGCTGCGGCCGCCACGGAGAGTCCTTGTCGGCGGTGGTTGCAGTGTGCGTAGGGAGCGTGCCCGTTACAAGCGCCGTCATTCTCTTACCGGAAGCACGACAATTTGCAGAAAGCGATGGGCTTCGTCCTCGCCGTGCATGTGCCTATAGCTGCGCTGTCGCTCCTGCCGCTGCTGTTCGGATTGCCGCTGCTGTTCATGCCCGTGCATATCGCCTTTCTGGTGGTGACCGCCGGCTGCGCGCGCACCAGCGCAACCGCTTCCTGCTGACCGCGCCGCCGCTGCGGCGTGCCGGCGCGGTCGGCTCGCCGGCGACGCCGGTGGGGACGGTGTAGTGGTCCCCGAATCCCTCGCGCGATCCTCTCCCGCAAGCCGGCTTTGCCGCGGCGATGAACCCATAAACCGCGACTGAAAACCGCCCGCGCCGGCTGTCAGCATCCCCCATTCTTGCACTGCAGATCGAGTCTGGTTACTGTCAATTTCACTTATTGTCGAATAGGACCCAACAGGGCCGGCGCTTTTGGAGCGGCCCAAAAAACGGTGGCGCGTGGCGAAACCCCGGTCAGGCAAGACCATTCAAGGGAGTAAACGCCATGAATACCGTCGCCGAACGTCGTCGCAAGGCCAGACGCGTTCTGAATACCTGTCTGCTCTCTTCGGTCGCGCTCTATGCGGGTCCTGCGGCCGCCGCCGCAACCTGCGCCAGCCTCACCAGCCTGTCGCTGCCGAACACGACGATCACGCTCGCGCAATCCTATACTGCCGGCCAGACCGTGTCCGGCAGCACGGTAGCTCCCGCCGGTCTCTGCCGGGTGGCGGGCACGGTCAAGCCGAGCAGCGGCTCGAACATCCATTTCGAGGTCTGGATACCGACCGACGGGAGCTGGAACGGCAAATACGAGCAGCTCGGCAATGGCGGCTTCGCCGGTTCGATTTCGCTGTCCAACATCGCCAACCAGGTCTCGCGCGGCTATGCCGCCGCGGCGACGGATGACGGCACGTCCGGTCCTCCGAGCGGGGCCCCAAGCTTCATCGGCAAGCCGGATGTCCTGATCGACTACGGGTATCGCGCCCTCAAAGTGACGACCGACGATGCCAAGGCCATCGTCGCCGCGCTGATGGGCCAGAGCCCTCGCTACTCCTATTTCAACGGCTGCTCGGACGGCGGTCGTGAAGCGTTGCAGGAGGCGCAGCGCTTTCCCGACGATTTCGACGGCATCATCGTCGGATCGCCCACCAACGACTTCGTCGGCGAGTTCGGCGCCTCGTATCACTGGGACATGGAGGCGACCCTCAACGGTCCGCAAACCGGCGGCGTTCCGGATGCCTACATTCCGGCGAGCCTGCTCGGCGTGCTGAGCAGCAAGGCGCTGGCCAAATGCGTCGGCAGGGATGGCGGCGTTCCGACCGATGCCTTCCTCAACGACCCGAGGGCGTGCCATTTCGACCCGAAAGTTGCCGAGTGCGACAAGGGCCAGGACCCCACGACCTGTCTGACGCCGGCTCAGGTCGAAGCGGCGAAAAAGATCTATCGCGGGGCGCACAGCGCGCATGGGGAGCTGCTCTTCCCCGGTTACGAGCCCGGCGGCGAGTCGGCCACGGGTGATTGGAGCGCCTGGATAACCGGAACTTCGCCGACTTCCCCCGGCGCTCAAAATACTCTCGGCGTCGGGTTCTCGTGCGACCTGGTGCTGGGGGTCACGAGCTGTGCCTATCTCGGCATCGACATCGACCAGGAGTTCGCCACCGCCACCAAGAACATTGCTCCCATCGTCAGCGCCGTCAATCCGAACCTCAGGCAGTTCGAGCGCCGCGGCGGCAAGCTGATCCAATATGCCGGATGGGCGGACACCGCGATCGCACCGGAGAACGGGCTCAACTACTACCGAAAAGTCACGAAGGAAATGGGGGATGTGCACGATTTCTATCGTGTCTTCATGGTCCCCGGCATGGCGCATTGCAGCGGTGGAGCCGGTCCGAACGCGTTCGGAAACGGCACCAGCAACGGGCCGGTCATCGACGCGGATCACGACCTGGTGAAGGCCCTGGAGCGCTGGGTGGAGCAGGGAGTCGCTCCCGACAAGATCATCGCCACGCATTACGTGAACAACGTTCCGGCGCAGGGCGTCGCCTTCCAGCGGCCGCTGTGCCCCTACCCGCAACGCGGCGTCTATATCGGAACGGGCGACACGAGCCAGGCATCGAGCTTCAAATGCGTCGAGCATGAAGACGAAAGCGACCCCAGGAACAGGGGCGTTCAAGCCGCCTACAAGTGACGGATTGCGATCGGTAGCGGGCGCGCATCGCAAGGTGCGCGCCCCACTTCGACGACGGCCAGCGCTTCCTAAGACGAAACCCCAACCCGAAAGACCGCTCGCCAGGACGATGGCGCTCGTCCTCGCTCCGCCGTGGACGCAGGGGACGCATGCGTTTCGATGCCATGCGAGAGCGAGCGGCACGGCATGTCACCCTCGAAACGAGTGATCCGCCTGCGAAATTTCCGGAACGTTTAACCGGCGGTTCACCCGTTTCTGCCAGAATGCAGCCTCGATGGTCCGATCCCAGTCGCAGGACAGAGCCGTGTCTGCCAAGCGCTTCAAGGGATGGCAGGCGGCGCTCGCAGCGGCCTTGATGATGCTGGCCAGCGTGGCGCCGGTCGCCTGGATCGAGTCGCGGCCGCGCGATGCCAGCGAAGTGGCGGTGATTTTCGCGCCCTGGACAACGCGCGACGATGCCTTCGCCCGCGTTCTGGCTGCGGATGGGCTGGTGATGCGCGAGGGCATCATCGAAAGCATTCTCGTCGTCCATGGCGCCAATTCCGGGCTGATCAACCGGCTCTATGCCGTCGGCGCCTGGGCGGTGATCGATCCGGTGGCGTTTGGCGGTTGCCTCGTGAAATCGCGTTCTCGGACAGTATGAACGCACGTTCGGAGGAGACGATGCAGATCTCAAGCTTGGTTCAGCTCCGCGCCAGCGCCGGACGGTTCTTTGTCATTGCGTTATGGCTGCATCTTCCGTTGCTCGCGGCCATCGGCATCCTCAACGGCACCGAATGGCCGGCGGCGCTGCTCATGGGCGGGGTCGCCGTCGGCGTGGCGACAGCGGCTTGGCTCCATGACCAGCAGAGTGCGCTGGCGCGCCATGTGATCGGCCTCGCGCTCATCACGATCGTATCGCTGATGGTCTGGCTCGCCGCGGGCGAGCTGCAGCCGGACATGCACATGTATTACTTCACCGTTTACGCGGCGCTGGCCGCCTTTTGTGACTGGCGGGTGATCGTGTCGGCCGGGGCGGCGACGGCGCTTCATCATCTCGGCCTGAACTTCATCTTGCCCTACGCCGTGTTCCGCGACGGCGCCAACCTCTGGCGCGTGCTGCTCCACGCCGCGATCGTCATCACGGCGGCCGGCGTCCTGATTTGGGTGACGCAGTACCTGACGCGGCTGTTCGGCGCGAGCCAGATGACGCTCGATGGCATGGCGGCGACGAGCCAGCGCGAGGCCGAGCTCAATACCGAAAGGCTTCGCCTGCAAGAGCAGGCGCAGGCCGATCGCCGTCGCATCACGCTTGAGATGGCCGAGCGGTTCGAAGCGACGGTGAAGTCGGTCGTCGACAAGGTGGCGGAAGCGACACGCGCGATGCAGGAGACCTCGGGACGGCTCACGGCGGCGGCCGGCAGCAACCGCAACGGGGCGCAGGAAGCGGTGAGCGTCCTCAGCGAGACGACGACAAGCGTCCATACCGTCGCTTCGGCGGTGGAAAGTCTCGCCGCGGCCGCCGACGAGATCGGTCGCCAGGTGTCGCAGTCCGCGGCGATGTCGAGCAAGGCGGTCAACGAGGCATCGCGTACCGACGCCACGGTGCGCGGTCTCGCCGAGGCCGCGCAGCACATCGGCGAGGTGGTGCAGCTCATCACCGACATCGCCAGCCAGACCAATCTGCTCGCGCTCAACGCGACGATCGAGGCGGCCCGCGCCGGCGACGCCGGCAAGGGCTTTGCCGTGGTCGCGTCCGAGGTCAAGTCCCTCGCCAGCCAGACGGCCAAGGCGACCGACGACATCGGCGCACAGATCACGCGGATCCAGGCGGCGACACGCGAAGCGGTCCAAGCCATTCAAGGCATCGGCGGCACCATCGGCGAGATCAGCCAGATCTCGACCGCCATCGCCTCGGCCGTGCAGGAGCAAGGCCATGCGACGCGCGAGATCACCCGCAACATCCACCAGGCCGCGTCGGGCGCGACCGCAGCCTCGCGCACCGCGGAGGCGGTGAGCGACACCGCGATCACCACCGGGCTCTCGGCCGACGAGATGCGCGCCGGAACCGGCCGGCTTGCCGATCTCACCGAGACGCTGCGCACGGAGGTTGCCCGCTTCCTCGATCAAGTGCGCGCCGCATAGGCTTGGCGTCGCCGCCGGCGCAGGAATCGCGCAGGTTCTCGAGAGGATCCAACATCTCCTCTCCCCCTGCTGCACCACTCCTGCGCCGCGCTCGACGGGCGCGACGAGCGCCTCCTCAACTGGATCACCAGGAGCGGCCTCGTCTCGCTCATCGCCGACAATGACGCGGTCGAGGCGTCGCCCTCGCGCCCCTGCGAGGCGGACCCTTGCACGCGCATTGCCTCTTCAAGCTCGGCGTCGTCCTCGGCGCGATCTGGTACCTCTCCGCGCTCGCCGACTGGCTCAAGGCGCACCAGCGCAACCGCTTCCTCCTGACAGCGCCGCCGCTGCGCCTCCCCGGCGCCGTCGGCTCGCCCGCGCCGCCGGTGGGGAGGGTGTAGCGGGTCAATCCCTCACGAAAGCGGCAATGTCTTGGTGCGACCACTCGTGCACGGAGAACAGCGTCGCCGGTTCGCGCAGCGATGCCGGCAACTCGGCAAATAGCCGCAAGGGCGGTCGCGGCCCGCCTGACGCTGCTCCAGTTTTTGGTCCGGGGCCGGGTCCTCGCTCGGGACATCCTGCCCGGCCGTCAGCGGCGGCTCTTGCAAATGCTTGCGCCGGAGCGCCCGAAAGGCGTGGCCCGCGTCATACGGCGGGCCAATCGGCACGCGGAGGAAATCCGCCGGTATGCCGATAAAAGACATCGAGACGCGGCTGGGTAAGGACTAGAATACTTCAGATGCGCCCTTCAGAAGGCGTCAGTCCCACATTTTCGGCGAGGAGGAGGCCATGCCATTCGACGGTACGGGCTATGAAGGCCGTGTCGAGGCCCTCGGAAAGATGGACAAGGTAATCGACTTGCTCAGCGACGAGAGGCGCTGGTGCAAGAAGCGACTGCAGACCTTCGATGGACGGCGCTGCATCCTCGGCGCCATGGAGGCAGCAGACGCGACTTATGTGCTGAAGGCACCGATCCTGCGGGCGATCAAGCAGGTGACCGACCGGGACTATCTGCGGATCGAGATGTTCAACGACCATCCGCTGACGACGCATCCGCTTGTGGTTCGGGTACTCCATCAGGCGCGCGAGACTATGCTGGACGACTTGGCGGGCAGACTGGCTGCTCGTGAGCAGCGGACCGCGGATACCCGACTTGGCGTCTTGTTCAAGCCCGCGGCTTACCTGCACCGCATCCTACGGACGGCGCATTTCGGCGTTTAACGGAGGTGATCGTCGTCCGACGCGGTCAATGCAAACCCGGAGTGGGTTCTGGCGCAGGCGCGACGTTTGAGGGGCTTGGCGCCGGCAGAGGCGGCGCCGTCGGCGGGCCTTACGCTGGCTATGCAGGCCTGCGCGAGCGTTCAATGGGCGTCGTTCATGGCCGCGGGCGCGAGATAGCCGATAACGGTTGTTTGATGAGCCTGCAGTGCTGTCCACGAACCGTCGAATTGAAAGCTGGCCAGCGCGGCGGTAGGGAACTTTTCGGTGAGTGACGGCAGTTTCCCCACCGATTTGACACCCGCCAAGGTCACCGCCAGCTCGTGCAGGGCTGGGTTGTGCCCGATAAGGAGGACGCTTTCGGCGCTTTCTGGCAGCTGCCGGAGCAATTTCAAGAGCTCGCGCAGGTCAGCTTCATTAAATGGTCCTGTCCAACACGACCTTCGACGGCCTGAGCGCTGTGCCAATGACGTCCAGCGTCTGCCGTGCACGCGCTGCGGACGAGCAAAGCACCACATCTGGTGCCAGCGGCGATCGTTGAAGATAATGCGCGAGCGCCGTCGCCACGCGACGGCCGCGCTTACTCAATGGTCGGTCATGATCATCCGGCTCGCGCTTTTTCCAGCTCGACTTGGCGTGTCTCAGCAAGTGAATCGACTTCACGGCCGCACCGAGGCCGACATCCACGCCTATCCTGGTCCAAAGCCGCAGATTAGTCGAGTGCCTGTTCCGCTGTCTCAGGTCGTCTCCGACAGCTTATTTTTCGGGCCTCGGCTTGAGACTAAGTTCCTTTGGACGTTGGTGCCGTCACTCCCTTCTCGCCTTCCGCTTGTTCTTATCGACTCGCGATTGCCTATGGCCTGACGCGACGCCATATGCACTGTCATGTCGCCCTCATATGAAAGCCTTCGCGCCGAGCTTGACGAGATCGTGGAACGGTATCGCGCTCACCTCGCGCGCGACAAGAGCAAGGTCACGTTGACGCGCGAGGAGGCAGTAAAGCGCATTCGCCAGCTCGGCTTTACCGAAGGCGACGCCATGCGGTGGCTCGACCAGAAGCCACGGCGCCCATGAAAGAACGCCCCGCTGTCAGCGAGGGCATCGCGCGGTCTCAGGGACCGCCCGAGGAGATGGCTGCATGACGGTCGGATCGGCCGGCTACCCGGGCGCCGCGTTGTGGTCGATGGACGCGGTGCCTTATCACGCCCTTGCGCGCGAGCAGGTATATGAGGACGCACTGCTGTTTTACATCCTCGCTTCCGCCTCCTTTGTTGAGATCACCTCGGACATCTACACCCGCAATCTCGTCGAGTTCTTCCGCGACGACCAAGAGATCGTCGAGTGGTTGGAGCTCGATTGGGAGAAGGAGGAGCTACAACACGGCGCCGCGCTGAGGCGCTATGTGCAGACGGCGTGGCCCGAGTTCGATTGGCATGGCGCCTACCGCAGCTTCCTCGCCGAATTTACGCGTTTCTGCTCAGTCGATCAGCTCGCAGAGACGCGGGCACTTGAGATGGCGGCCCGGTGCGTCGTCGAGACTGGCACCGCGGCTTTTTATCGCGCGCTGTCAGAACTGAGCCCCGAGCCGGTGCTGCGCCAGATCGCCTCGGAGATCAGCGCTGACGAGGTGCGCCACTATAAGCACTTCTACCGCTTTTTCCTGCGCTATCGCGAACGCGAGCGCCCGAGCCGCGCTGCCGTGCTGCGCACGCTCTGGAGGCGGATCGGTGAGGTCGATGGAGAGGACGCATTCTACGCGTTCAAGCATGTCCTCCTCGGACGCCATCCGAATGCGGGATTTCAAAGCAGCGACTATGAGGCATTCCGCTCCAGCCTCAGGCCGCTCGCGAAGCGCCATTTCCCTTACGATATGGCGACGAAGATGCTGCTGAAGCCACTCGACCTCAGCGCCCCCGTGGGTCGCCTGGTAGTGCCAGCGGTCACGTCTGCGACGCGCTTTCTCTTCCTCATCTAGCCTGTTGCGCGACTTGGGCGCCGGTGACTCGGAAAGTGGCCATGCGATCGATGAGAGGCAACGCGGCCTCCCGCGCCGGCAGCATGACTGAGTCTGGCGTCTAAGGGCGCGATTTAACCGCGACAGAGCTTTGGGGCGCGCATCGAGCCATGGCTGAGCCGCCGATCATCAAGAAAGGGCAGCGATTCCGCGACGTTCAATTGCGGCTTTGGGGCAATCAGGCACGGATTTGGGTTGTCGAAGCCGTGTTTGTCGGCGCGGATGGCCTGGAACATGCCCGTCTCTCGTGCGCCGATGAGCCTTCGCTGCGCAAGACGCTGTCGACCTCGGTGCTCAAGATAAACGTCGCTTCGAGCCTGCCGAAGGCGCCTCCTGAGAGCTACCGCGTTGTAGATGCGCTCGGCCTGGATCACAGATGTCCGCCTTGGGCGAAGGGGCGGAGCGAGTTGCAGCCTCTCCCCTGGCGGGAGAGGGGCGGGTGCGGGCTCCGCTACTCCGCCCTCACCTCGAGCGCGCGCAGCAGCCACGGCATGGTGATGCGCTTGAAGATCACCGGGTCGGTCCAGCCCCGGGATTCGCGGCCCCATATGGCCGCCGGCGGGGTTGATCCAGGCCTCTTTCGGCGTCTCGCCGCTGTGCAGCAGCAGGTCGATGTCGGCGATCGGCACCTGCGTATCGTGGACGCCGCCGATCACCAGCAGCGGCGCCATCGCCCGGCCGAGGATGCCCTGCGCCTGGAGCGAGGCCTTGGCGCGCGCCGCGCGCAGATCGTCGAGCGTCGCGACCTCCGCGTAGACAGACAGGTAGGCGGGGATGTAGTCGAAGAGATATTCCTTGTTGCTCATCGCCCGCTCCAGCGCCTCGGCCGAGAAGGTCTCGTCGATCGGCGGCGACTGCGCCACCACCGCCTTGACGCGCTGGCGCTCGGTCGCGGCTAACATGGTCGACCAATAGCCGCCGAAGCTGCCGCCATAGACGGCGATGCGGCTCTTGTCGACCTCCGGCGCGGCGAGCACGGCGTCGATGAGGCGCGACAGCATGCGCTCGGCGCCCGGCCGCCGCGATCAAGGCCGCGCGGCGGGGCGCTTACACGGCGGCGGATGTACCCGAAGATCGAGCCGATGATCACGGCTCCGCGGCCGAACCGAAGACCGAGGGCGTCCTGCGGGCCGTGATGCAGTCGTGCGCGCGCCCGGGCGCTGGACAGGCCGGCGCGATTCGCCGATCATGCGCGGCGACGGAGGAAGCCTATGCCCGACGAACCCGGACGCGCCCCTCCCGAGGCAAGCCACACGCAGGGAGATCGGCGGCGGATCATCTATCCGCCGGCGATCGGCACCTTGGGAACGCCCGCCTACGACGCGAGGGCAGAGCTTTTCGAGCAGCTCGGGTCCGACGGCGTCCTGATGATGGGCGACAATCCGGCGCTGCCGCGAATGCCGGAGAAGCCGAACCTCCTCGACTTCTTCCGCCATCGCTTCCACCCGCGCGGTGTCAATCATATGCTGCAGAGCGCCAGCCTCGCCCTCAAGGCCGGGCTCGAGGAGAAGCTCGTGCTCGCCTGCCTGCTGCACGATATCGGCCACGTGGGGCTCGTCGGCAGCGATCACGGCTATTGGGGGGCGCAGCTCATCGGCCCTTATGTCGAGGAGGAGGTTAGCTGGGCGGTGCGCTATCATCAGGCGCTGCGCTTCTTCGCCGACGAAGCCGTGGGCTATGCCTATCCCGAGGCGTATCTCGGCTATTTCGGCCCGGACTACGTGCCGCCGCCCTATATTCACCAGGCCCATAGCGACGCGCGCGCGCATCGTTGGTACATGTCGGCGCGCATGATCACGATCCACGACGTCTACGCCTTCGATCCCAAGGCCGTCGTCGATCTCGACGAGTTCACCGATATCATCGGCCGGCATTTCAAACAGCCCGAGGAAGGGCTGGGCTTCGACGGCTCGCCGGTGGCGCATATGTGGCGCAGCATCATCTGGCCGAACAATTTTCTCTAGC
>WNFD01007248.1_pt1 | contig 11016 bp, 9 predicted proteins | sample 5400491 | NCBI WGS metagenome assembly WNFD01 (sample SAMN13153343, study PRJNA577476) | soil metagenome | isolation source: 120 cm saprolite under Douglas fir tree site 2 hole 2 replicate 2 | place: USA:California | collected 2015-04-18 | reverse complement strand
ATCCTCGACGAGCCCACCAACGGACTCGACCCGCAGGGCATGGCCGAGATGCGCAAGCTCATCAAGGACATCGGCCAGGGTGACCGCACGGTGCTGCTCTCGAGCCACCTCCTCGGTGAGGTCGAGCAGATCTGCGACCGCGTGGGAGTGATCAGCGGCGGCAAGCTGGTAAGCCAGTCGACGGTCCGCGAGCTCATCGGCGAGAAGGGAGTTCTCGTCAGGGCCGACTCATCGGATCGCGCTGCAGAAATCCTCAGCCGGATGTTCGGTGCCGCGGCGGTGAGCCGCCAGGACGGTTTCATCCACCTGGCCACCGACCCCGTGCACAGCATTGACATCAACCGCGAGCTCGTCGGCGCCGGCGTCGGAGTCAGCGAGCTGCGTCCATACGAAAGATCGCTGGAGGAAGTCTTCTTCCAGCTGACAGGGGAGAAGCAAGGGTCATGATCGCAACCATCAAATCTGAGTGGCGCAAGCTCCGATTCCGGCCGGCGTTCTTCGTGTCCTCGGGTCTCATCGCGGGGATCACGTTGCTCGTGTACAGCCTCAACTGGTACCAGGCGTTGCACCCGGGAGCCAGAGACCGCGGCGGATTCGTCTCCATCCTCACCCTCTATCCCGACCAGTTCGTCAACCTCGTGATGGGCGCAGCATTTCCCGTCGGCGCGGCGATCGCAATTGTCCTGGGAGCGCAATTTGCCGGCTCCGAATTCGGGTGGGGAACCCTGAAGACCATGTTCACCCAGCGCCCGGGGCGCCTGACCGTGTGGACCGGCCGCGCCGTCGTGTTCACGATGTGGATGGGCATCCTGGCGGTCGTGTTGTTTGTCACCGGTGCGGTCATGAGTGTCGTGATCGCCTCGTTCCAGAGCCACGCCATCACGTGGCCCGCGGCAACTGACATCGTGAAAGGATTCGGGGCCATCTGGCTCGCTTTCGCGGTCGAGGGAGCCATCGGGCTCGCACTGGGCGTGCTCATTCGGCAGTCCGCGGCGGCGCTTGGCGCCGGGCTGATCTACATTTTCGCGGTCGAGCTGCTCGCCGTCCGCTTCATCGACAGCATCAACAACGGCGCCTACCAGTGGATCGGAAACCTGTTCGTGGGGCAGAACGTCAACGCACTCGCCCAAAGCTTCACTTCGCCGGCGTTCGGCCGAACGGTCGCGCCGGCGATCAGTGCCGAGAGCGCGGTGCTGGTGCTCGCGGCCTATGGTGTTGGCCTGATAATCGTGGCGGCCGGTTTGCTTCGGCTGAGGGACGTCACATAGACCGACAGTTTCGTCGACAACCTTTACGCGGCCGGCCGTGGTCATGGATCACAGGCCGGCCGCGGCTTACTGACGCGCTGGTGGTCGGGTTCAACCTGGCGGTTGGAATCGGCGCACTGGCCGGCTCCTACTTTCGGTTCGGATCGTTCACGGCTGTGGCCTTACTCGTCCTGTTCGGCGAAGCACTGCCGCTCTGGTGGAGGCGGAAATATCCCGTCGCCGTCATGCTCGTCATCGCCGGCGTTGAGATCGTCAAATGGGCGACGGGACTCTCCAACGAACCGTCCGGCCCTGCGCTGGTTTTCGCCGTGTACGCCGTGTCTGTCTACGACAGGACGATCGCGCGCCTCATCGTCGCCGGCGCCGCCATCGCCCTCATCGCGATCGCGGTCGCCTTTCTCATCTTCGGCCAGTTCCCACTCAGCAGGATCTTGATCCCGGCCGGTGCGACCTCGCTGGTGGCCTGGGTCATCGGTGACTACATGCGATCGCGACGCCAGTTCTTCATCGACATCGTCGCGCGCCATAAGCAAGAACGCGATCAGGCAGCCGAGGAGGAACGGTTGCGCATCGCGCGTGAGCTGCACGACGTGGTCGCGCATAACGTGAGCGTGATGGCGATTCAGGCCGGCGCCGCGCGGGTCTCGGGCAACTCGAGCAAAGAAGCCCTGCAATCGATCGAAAGCACGGCTCGCGACACGCTGGCGGAGCTGAACCGGCTGCTTGGCGTGTTGCGAAAGCAATCGGACGACGCCCCACTTACTCCGCAGCCCGGGCTGGACAAGGTCGAGGCTTTGATAAAAACAGCGCGCGACGCTGGACTCGAGGCGACGCTCAAGGTCACTGGCGAGCGACGGCCCCTGCCGGCCGCGCTCGACCTGTCCGCTTATCGCATCCTGCAGGAGGCGATGACGAACGTTCTCAAGCACGCGCATGCCAGCCGCGTCGAGATCACCGTCGCGTACCAGCCGGACGCGGTGCTCGTCACGGTCAGCGACAACGGGATCGGTGCGCAGCAGGCGGCGGGGGCGTCCACGGGACACGGCTTGATCGGCATGCGTGAGCGCGTTGAGCTGTTCAACGGCGAGCTCGCCTCCGGTTCGGGATCGCTGGGCGGCTATTTCGTTCACGCCAAACTCATGACGTGATTCGAGTCGTCCTCGCTGACGACCAGGCGCTGGTGCGCGCCGGCTTCCGCATGATCGTCGAGTCGCAGCCCGATATGCAGGTCTCAGGTGAAGCCGCTGACGGCCAGGAGGCGATCGACCTCGTCCGGCGCGAGAAACCGGATGTCGTGCTGATGGACATTCGCATGCCTCGTATGGATGGCCTCGAGGCGACGCGGCAGGTGGCGAGCACAACAAGGGTCGTGATCCTCACGACCCACGAGCTGGACGAGTACGTCTTCGACGCCCTATCTGCAGGCGCGTCCGGATTTTTGCTGAAGGCCGCGCCTCCGGAGGACCTCATCCGCGCCATCCGCGAGGTCGCGTCAGGTGACGCGCTGCTCGCGCCGTCGGTCACGCGGCGGCTCATCGAAGAGTTTGCAAAGCGGCCGGAACCGAGCGGGCGCCGGCCGAAGGAGCTGGACAGCTTGACGGAACGCGAGGTCGAGGTGCTGCGCGAGGTGGCGAAGGGATTCACCAACGCGGAGATCGCCGCGCGCCTCCACGTGGCCGAGACCACCGTGAAGACTCACGTCGCACACGTGCTCGACAAGCTCGAGCTACGCGACCGCGTGCAGGCGGTGATCCTTGCTTACGAGGCTGGTCTGGCGGGGGCTTAGGGGGTCTTGCGGGACGCTGACTCGAGCTCGTCGAGTCGCGGGCCGATCTGCGCCAGGTCAAGAGCCTGTCGGACGAGTTTGACCATGTCGCCGCGGCCATCTTCCCGGATCCACTCCAGGATGGCCTCAAAAGTTGCGGTCAGGAAGACCATGGAGAGGACCCTCAACTCGAAATCAGAGGCATCCCGACCCGTCCTGGTGGCCAGTACGCTCGCGATGAGATCTCGCGCTTTCTCTATCTCCTCCCAGAATCGTGCCCTCAGCTCGGGCACTGCGAGCGAGAGCTTCGATCGGGCGAGGATGACGTCGTGGTCGCGCTCCATCACCTCCGCGAGTCCATCGAGAAGCCCGTACACCACCGTGCTCAGGGGTTGGCTCGGCGGTATCGACGACATCATCGAAAAGATCATCGGGTCGTAGCGGTCGAACAGGACCACGTCCTCTTTGGTCGGAAAATAGTTGAAGAAGGTGCTAGGGGAGATCTCGGCTGCGGCCGCGATCTGCTCGATCGTCGTCTCGGCGTAGCCCTGGGCCTCGATGAGGCGCAGGGCCTCGCGTTGGATCGCCTCTTTGGTCTTGAGCTTCTTGCGCTCTCGTAATCCAGCCGGGCTCATCCAGCTATCACGCCCCTCTCCCTAGCCCTCTCCCCTTCGGGGAGAGGGGACCTTGCAGGCAGGAATAGCGCCATCAGTATTGCGCCGCCGATCATCATCGCCGCGCTGACCAGCATCACCTCCGACATCCCCTGAGAGTAAGCGTCCTGGGCGGCTCGGAGCAGTTGGGCACCGAGGAGGCCCGGGAGGTGGTGGGCGAGCGCCGCCGCCACCGCGACGCTGCGTTGCGCGGCCGCCTGAACCTGCGCCGGCAGACCGTTGAGGTGGCCCCTGAGACCTGACTTGTAAGCGCTGTTGAGGATGCTGCCCATGACAGCGACGCCGAACGAAGAGCCGATGTTCTGCAGTGTGCGAGTGAGTGCGCTGCCGGCGCCGGTCTCGCCTTCCGGCAGCGAGCCGAGTATGGCGTCGAGCGAGGGGATCATCGTGAAGGCGATGCTGAGCCCGATGATGGCCAGCGAAAGCGCCACCAGCCCATAACCGGTGTCGACGCCGACGCGCGACAGGATGATCATCCCGACAGCGCAGCCGAGCATCCCACCGGCCACGGTCACCTTCGTGCCAATCCGCTTCACGACCAAATCGGTGGATACGGCGCCGACCATCATGGCCGCGATCAGAGGCAGCAACCGGATGCCCGTGCCCTGTGCATCGCTTCCCTGGACGATCTGCAGGAAGGGCGAGAGGATGAACAGCACTCCGGTGAGGGCGAAGCCGACCACCGTGAAAGCGACCGTCGCCCAGGTGAATCGAGCGCTCTTGAAGAGCTTGAGGTCGATCAGTGGGACACGCACGCGGAGCTGGCGCATGGCGAACGCAACCAGCAAGAGCACGCCGCTCGCGATCGGTCCGTACACCTGAAGGTCGCTCCAGCCACGGAGGGGTTCTTCGATGATCCCGTAGACGATGCCCGTGACACCGACCACCTCGAGGATCGCCCCGATCCAGTCGAGCCGTCGCGCCGCGGGGTCCTTGCTCTCGGGCACGAAAAACCACACGCCGATGACGCCGATCACAACCACGGGCGCATTGATCAAGAAGATGGAACCCCAGTCGTAATGAGTGAGAAGCCAGCCCGCGAGCAGCGGCCCGAGCGGGAGGCCGATGAACGCACCAGCGCCCGAAATCCCGATCGCCCGCTGGCGCTCGTCCTCGCGAAACATTGAAGGCAGCATCGCTTGCATCAGCGGCAGGACAATGGCGCCGCTGAAGCCCATGACCACCCGCATGAGGATCAGGCCGTTGGCGCTGGTCATCTGGCTCGCGATGACCGACGAGATTCCAAAGGTCGCCAGGCCGACGAGGAGCATCCGCTTGCGGCCAAGGCGATCGCCGAGCACCCCGGCCGGGAGCATGAAGCCGGCTAGCGCGAGCGTGTAGGCGGCGGACATCCACTGCAGCTGGTCGGTGGTCGCGTTCAGCTTGGCCGACAAGGTGGGCAGGGCCGTGACCAGGATGGTGATGTCGAGCCCGAGCACGAGCCCGCTGATGGTCAGGGCGGCCAGGCCGAGCCAACGGCCTCGCAACTTGGTTCCCGCCGTTTCGACTGTGGTCATGCTCATCTCAAACACCTCCTCCCGATTTGATCTAGCCACATTATAATTAGAGCGACTCGAACAAACCACCAGCTTCAGAAAATGGCGGCCAGCCAACTCGGTACTGGCGCTGAGAGCCTGCTTGTGGCAAGTTTTTAAGCCTGCTTTCAGTGGGTCTGGGGATTCAAGGAGGTTGTGGTGGGACCGATCCGATTCGTGATCCTGGCTTTCGCCTTGGTCCTGGCGGTGAGCCAGAGCCTGACCGGCTCCGCCGGGACCATCCCAACGAACGTGCGCGTGACGCACGACAACCCCGGTGGGGGCGGGTATGTCAGCGCTGATCAGCTGGCCGGAGGGACCTACTCGGACGGAGTCCTTGCGCGCTGCGGGACCGACCGGCGCCAGCAGAACGAGCCGACGCTTGCCATCGATCCGCGCAACCCGATGGTCCGGACGTCAGGCAGCAACGACTACTGCGCGATCCCGACCAACCACGACGCGTGGGCCGGCTTTTATCGATCGGTCGACGGCGGTGTGAATTGGACGGACAGCCTGCTCCCGGGCTATGCGCTGGACACCTCCGCGCAGGGCACGGCCAGCCCGGTGCACCAGATGGCGCTTGGCGGCGCCATCGCGGCCGGCGACCCGGTCCAGGCCTGGGACAAGTCCGGCAATCTCTTCTACATGGGCAACAACTTCAACCGCGGCAGAGAGGACGGAATCTCAGCCTCTTTCCGCGACAACACCGGTGATGTTTGGGTCGCGACCTACGCCCCATCCAACCCAGCCGACAAGGCAACTGACGGCTCGCGCTACGTGCGCACAGTGATCCTGGCCTCGAACACGTTCGGCCAGGGCAGCTTCAACGACAAGACGGGGATCCAGGTCGACCAGTCAAACGGCAACGTTTACGCGGCCTGGTCGGACTTCCACGGCAGGGGCTGCAACGAGATCGTGTTCTCGCGCTCGACCGACCACGGCGCCACGTTCAGCTCGCCACTGAAGATCAGCAGCGTCTGCAACAACCAGGGTCCGAACATCGCGATCGGACCGAGCGGCCAGGTGTACGTGTCGTGGTTTGCCAACACCGGCGGCACCAAGTCGCTGGGCAGCAACTTCAGCGAGGGGGCGGCGTTCGCGACCTCGACTGATGGCGGTCAGACGTTCAGCATGGCGACGATCGCCGTGCCGTTCACTCCATTCGTATCGAGCCAGTTCTCCGGCAACGGCGCGCGAGACTGCGGAGACGGGGCACTAGCATGCCCAACTGGCCAGACCTTCCCGCGCTTTGACCTGGCGCAGCCGAGCATCGTCACGAGCGGAAAAGACATCGTGATGGCCTTTCAGGTTGCCCTCGCCAACGGGCAGGGTCAGGCCCAGTTCACGAAGTCGATCGACGGAGGCGCGACATGGTCGACGCCGGCGGCGATCGACAACCAGGCCAAGGGGCATCAATTCTTCCCCTGGATCGCGGCCGCGAACAACCGCTTGAGCGCGGTGTACTACGACAGCCGGCTGGACCCCAACTACTCGCCAACCGTGGCGCCGTGCAACGACTCGCACGGCAACGGTTACGCCTGCCTTGGAGTCTGGTATTCGACCTCCACAGACGGTGGAGCGACCTGGTCGCACCAGGAGCTCACCAGCGCTTTGACCAACCCCAACTACGAGCAGTTCGGAGGCCGGCTGGTCCCGTTCTTCGGGGACTACATCATGGTTTCGGCGGTCGGCAATTCGATTGAGGCGGTGTGGACTGACGCTCGCGACGTGGTCGCGGCTCCGGGCCCGGATGGCAACGATCCTGCGGGCGACCCACACGCCGGCGGGGCTTGCTTCTCTACCACCGCCAACAACTGCTTCGACCTGAGCGGCGGCCTCGACCAGAACATCTACACGGCCAACATCAGCTAGCGCCACATATAGAAAGGACGGCGAGCACTCGCTCGCCGTCCTACCTTTATCTATGTGATCCTCTGCGACGTCGGTCCTCGTGACGGCCTCCAGAACGAGGACCGTGTGCTCGAGCCGGCCGTGCGGGCCGACCTTTGCGACCGGCTCGCTGCTGCCGGCCTGAAGCGAATCGAGGCGGCGAGCTTCGTCAACCCCAAGCTGGTGCCTCAGATGGCCGGCGCCGAGGAGGTGATGGCTGCGCTGCACCGGCGCCCGGGAGCGTCGTACGCGGGCCTCGTTCTCAACGAGATGGGCTACGACCGGGCGATCGCTGCCCGCGTGGATGAGGTGCACTATGCGTTCGCGGCCACCGACACCTTCGGCCGCCGCAACCAGAACGCGACGACTGAGGAAGGACTGGCCACCGCGCTCGCCCTCGTCCCTCGGGCGCATTCCGATCGAGTGCCGATCACCGTCACGATCAGCGTCGCCTTCGGCTGCCCGTTCGAAGGTCCGGTCCCGGTTGCGCGCGTGCTCGACCTCGTGGAGCGTCTGATGGCCTTTCCTCCGGACGAGATCTGCCTCGCGGACACGATTGGGGTGGGGGTGCCGACTCAGGTGAAGGCGTTGGTGGGCGGCGCACGAGACCTGGGCGCCACTGTCGGCGCCCACTTTCACAACACGCGCAACACCGGCTATGCGAACGCGATCGCGGCATTGGAGCGGGGTGCGGTTTCGCTCGACGCGTCGGTGGGCGGGGCGGGCGGCTGCCCGTTTGCGCCCAAAGCGACGGGCAACATCGCCACCGAGGACCTGGTCTATCTGCTGCGGGGGATGGGGATGGAGACGGGGATCGACCTCGATGCCCTCATCGAGTGCTCGCGCTGGCTGGGCCGGCAGCTGGGCAAAGAGCTGCCGAGCATGGTCTCGCGCGCCGGAGATTTCCCGACAGCCGGATAGAGTGACGGCATGCCGAAAACCAAGACCACGAGTCCGCATCAGGTTGCCGTCGTCCAGCACCCGCCGGTGCTCCTCCATCGAGACAAGACCATCAAGCGGGGCGTGGAGCTCCTGGACGCGGCCGCGGCGGGTGGCGCCCGGCTCGTCTCGTTTCCAGAGGCGTGGCTGCCCGGGTATCCGGAATGGCTGTGGCGCCTGCGACCCGGTGACGATTTCGAGCTGACCGCCAAGATTCACGGCCGGCTGCTGGAGAACGCGGTCGACCTGAAGGCCGGTCATCTGAAACCGATCCAGGCGGCGGCTCGCCGCCTGAAGCTGACCGTCTCCATTGGGATCCATGAGCGCGATTCGGAGTTCAGCCGCGGCACTCTCTACAACACCGTCGTGCTCATCGGCCCGGACGGCGAGGTGCTGAACCGGCATCGCAAGCTCATGCCGACGAATCCTGAGCGGATGGTGTGGGGGATAGGCGACGCGCACGGGTTGCGGGTGATCGAGACCCCGGCCGGCCGAGTTGGTGGCTTGATCTGCTGGGAGAACTACATGCCGCTCGCGCGCTTTTCACTGTTCGCCCAGGGGTGCGAGGTCTATGTGGCGCCCACGTGGGATGCCGGCAGCACGTGGGTTTCAACCATGAGGCACATCGCCGCGGAGGGACGATGCTGGGTGCTGGGGAATGGCACCGCGATGCGAGGGAAGGACATCCCCTCCGACTTCCCCGATCGGTCTCGATTGTTCCCCGACCTGGAAGACTGGTTCAATCCGGGCGACTCGGTGATCGTCGCGCCGGATGGAAAGGTGGTGGCGGGCCCGCTGCACGAGAAGCACGGCATCCTGTTCGCCGACTGCGATCCAGAGCGTTCATCCGCTGCGAAGCGAACCCTCGACGTGGCCGGGCATTACGGACGCCCGGACATCTTCCGCCTCGAAGTCAATCGCGATTCGCGATCCCCCGTGAACTTCCCATAGGAAGCTTCGCGTTGGGACGAGCTTCCTGGCATCGCGACCAGGACAGCGTCGTGGGTCAGCTCGCCGAGTGGGAGGTCTGGGTGGAGCTCGTCGTCCAGTCACACGGCCGGCTGCATGTATTTCTTCCACTCTTGGATCGGGGCATCGATGCGCTGATTCATCGAATTGACGATGGATCGTGGTTTCCAGTTCAGGTCAAGGGCCGATCGCAGCTGCGCAACGGTTCCCTCCAGATCGTCGCACCGGCCGCGTCCCTCGTGGATCCTGATGCGCTGCTTCTCGGCGTGGCGCTGGAGGACGATCATGTCGGCCCATTCGTTCTGGTCATCACCGAGCGTGATTTCAAGCGCATCGCGAATCGAAGCCACGCTCGCGGCAAGCCCACTTTCGCGGCGCAGGTGTCGCTGGTCCCGGGCCGCAAAAGCCGGTGGGCACAATATGTGTTTCCTCGCGAACAGCTTGCAGATGCTCTGCTGACGGGCATCAAGCCGAAGCTCAAGGTCTCTCCGCCACCTCGGATTCGAGGCGCCATCGCGCGAGCGACCGGGTTCAGGGGCGAGGTGGAAGTCACCCGCCGTCTCGCCGACGTCGATGAGCTGACGATCTTCCGTGCGTTTCCCGACCTAGAGACGGCCGAGGTCGTCGTGCTTCACGAGAAATCTCGGCAGGTGCTCGGTATCCAGGTGAAGACAATCGGTGTGGATCGGCAGCACCCTGAAGGAACGATCGACATCGACTTGGCGAGCTACCGCCCGAGCGCGACCACATGGGTGGTCGGCGTCGCGTGGGATCGAGAAGCCAGGAGATTTCGGGACGAGTGCCTCGTGATCCCCTCGCTCGAGGTGGATCGCATCGCGGCACCGTATCGGGGACACCTGAGGTTTCCATTCTTTCCAGGCAGCCCACGAAAATGGGGACGACTCACTCCGTACCGGCGCCCGCTGGGCGACCTGGGCAAATTGATAGCGGCAGAGCTGGTCCGGATCAACCGCTAATGATGGATCTGGCAGCCAGCGAACAATAGTCACCTAATCAGGCCCGCGGGGCCGCAGTTCGAATCCCGTCGGGGGTGGAATCGTGAGGATGAGTCCGTCGTCGGTGCGCACGATCTGCCACCCGCCCTCATGGACCATCCAGTGGTGCCGGTAGCAGAGAAGTGTCAGGTTCGGCATATTGCCGGGCCCGTTCTGGATCCAGTGCACCAAATGATGGCCTTCGGTCATGCTCACCGGCCGGTCGCATCCTGGCCACGTGCAGCCGCCGTCCCGAACCTTGAGCGCCTTGCGCTGGGGTCCGGAGATCGTCCGCTTGGCTCGCCCGACATCGATCACGGTGGAGTCCGAGCCGAGGACGATGCGCGTCACCGCGCAATCGCAGGCGATTCTCTCCACGGCCTTGGCCGAGATTGGCAGCGAGAACTCCATGTTCGCCCCAGGTGCACCGGGCAGGCCGAGCAGAGTCTCCATCGAAGCGGTGACCTGCAGGTGCGCCCGCTGCGGCACCATGCCGTTGTCGAGCGCCCGCATACATACGTCGACCAGGGCGTCACCCATGCGTTGCTCGCGAGGACGGCGATCGTCCTTGCCGGCACGCTTGGCCAAAGGCTCAAGCGCGGACCGGACAGCGGCGCCGCCGACCTTGTCGAGGTAGCCATTGATGTAGACCGTTCCTTCGTCGCCGTCGGCGATCTCGAGGCTGCGCGCCTCCACACTCCGTGCTTCTTCGTTGGCGCAGCCCTTGGGGTCGGCCGCATGGCGCGCGTGGTAGCAATCGTCATGAAAGCGAGCGATGGTGTGCTTGCGAGCCTGCTTCAGCAGCGCGGTTTGATCGAGACGCTCGCCCACAGCGGCTGATGTGCGCGCGATCAGGGCGAAGTGGGCGAAGCCAATCTCGCCATTGGCCATTGCTGACACGCTCTGGTCCAGACACGCCAGCTGCTGACCAACGCAGATGCGATCACCGGCAGCGCCGCCGCTCACGTGACAGTTGGCCTT
>WNFD01014501.1_pt1 | contig 11020 bp, 9 predicted proteins | sample 5400491 | NCBI WGS metagenome assembly WNFD01 (sample SAMN13153343, study PRJNA577476) | soil metagenome | isolation source: 120 cm saprolite under Douglas fir tree site 2 hole 2 replicate 2 | place: USA:California | collected 2015-04-18 | reverse complement strand
CGGTGTCTTTCGCATACGCGAGCCACCCAACGTGTGGAACTGCCATTTTCGGTAGGGCGATTGTTCCACCGTGTGATGTAATTTTTGCGATAGCATCGTCAACCGAAGGCACATCAATTGTGCAGACATAGGCGATGACGGCGTCACCATTGATTGGTCCCCTGCGTTGCACAATAGAAAGTGGACTACTCGTGACATACGATTCTGTTCCTTTCTGAGATGGAAAAAATGAACTCTAACTTTTGAATGCGGACATCACAATATCCACCGAGGGCCGATGAATCGGCGGTGGGCGCGATAAATCGGCCCCTACGGATGGCTCGATTATTTTGTTAAATGCCATCATTTCGTAGACTGTACATTCAAGGCGCACCTCAGTGGTCTGTTCAACACGGTAGCTGGCTCTTTTCAAATTAGTTGACCCGTTTGTTTTTGCCTGCCCAGAATTTCTCGCGCAGGTCGCGTTTGAGAATCTTGCCGGCGCCGCTTTTAGGGAGAGCCTCTGTGCGAAACTCAATACTGCGTGGGATTTTGTAGCTTGCGATCTGAGTGCGAACGTGTGAAATTAACTCATCGCTGCTTGCATTCGTGCCAGGTTTGCAAACAACGACTGCATGAACCGACTCGCCCCATGTCTCATCTGGAATACCGACGACTGCTGCTTCCAGCACTGATGGGTGGGTATAGAGTGCATTCTCGACCTCGACACAGTAGATGTTTTCCCCACCGGAGATAATCATATCTTTGGCTCTATCGACTATGAAGAGGAAGTTTTCCTCATCAACGGTAGCCAGGTCACCTGTGTGATACCATCCGTCTACGATGGCTGCCGCGGTCGCCTCAGACATGCGCCAGTACCCAAGCATGATGTTGGGACCGCGTGCAACAATTACGCCGATTTCTCCTGGTTTCACGTCTTCCCCATCGGCGTTGACAACGCGTACTTCGACGCCAAGTGATTCTTTGCCACATGAAGCGAGTCGCCTTACCTGCTCAGCGGTCCCGTTAATACTGCAATCCTGGGGATCAAGCATGGTGAGGAGAGGAGCCGCCTCAGTCGTACCATAGGCCTGGACGAAGATGGGACCCCATTTTTGTAGCCCCTTCTTTGGATGGTTCAGCAGCGCGTTGATCATTGTGGGGACGATGAGTGTTGCAGTGACTTTCTGTTGTTGAACGGACTCAAGCATATGTACGGGGTTGAATAGAGGAATGAAGACATGACAGCCTCCAACCATCGTCAGTGCAAATGTTGAGGCGATATCGGCGAGGTGAAACATCGGACCAGCATGCAAATAGGTATCCTGACTGGTGTAGCTTGATGCCATAATCATGTGGAAAGCGTTCGATACGACATTTTTGTGTGAAAGCATCACACCCTTGGCTCGTCCAGTCGTGCCACCAGTGTAGTACAATCCCGATAGATCGTTTTCTTCCATCTCCTGATCTGCGCTCTGTTGTATCTGCGCGCCTTTGCTCACCAGCTCCTCGTAATGTAACATGCCTTCGGGTGTCTCGTCACCATTGTACAGGATGTTTTCGACTGTAGGGAACGTATCACGTCCAGTCACATAGGATGCGAAGGTTTTGTCGACAACGAGGACTTTCGTTTCGCTGTCATTGAGGATGAACACGATCTCAGGCCGTGCCAGGCGAATGTTGAGTGGTACAATGACTGCTCCCATACGCGCGCAAGCGTAGTAGAGTTCGAGATAGCGATGGCAATTGAGCATCAGCACGGCTATGCGGTCACCTCGCTGTACGCTAAGCGAGGCCAGTCCGCGGGCTAGAGCGTCAGTCCGCTGGTCGAATTCATTCCAGGTATAGCGGGTGTCACCGCAAACAATGGCCTGATGGGTACCTGCAATCATTTTGGCATGTGTCAACCCTTGCGAAATATTCATGCTGTTTCTCCTTAAAGTTTGTTTAGCTTCCTTGCATACAGCATACTTGTCTCTGAATAGGGAGACGTTTCATTAGAATCTTTTTACGTGATGGAATTTGGGTTGAGTGGTAAACCGTTCCTGAGTAACCTATGTACAATAATAACATATCATTTGGCAGAAGCGTCTTACTGCGGGGGTCGCTACAGAAGCTGTGCCTTGTGATATTTGTGTGAAAACAAACATATGAATAGTAATGAGGTGTTTCTCTGTAAGAATAGACAGTGTTAGAAGCAATCGCAAAAGATGCTTCAAGGAGCCTTCAACGTGTATCATGCTTCAAAGCGTCACAGGTTATTTTTGCTGGCTTTTGTTACGATGCTGGTTGGTTGCTCCGCTTGTAGTCCAACTACGAATACTATTACGCCGACTCCGATCCCAGCTTACACAATTCCTGGAGGAGGCGACTGTGTCAAACTCGGTCAGCATGCGCAGGCGCCGTTTACGAATGTACGTGTGAGTCATGATACATATCTTGCTCATAGCGAGCCTATGCTTGCAGAGAATCCTAAAAACTCACTCAATCTTGTTGGTGGCTCAAAATTCTTTACCGACCCGGCTCACTATAAATTTCAAATAGGATACTTTAGCTCATTCGATGGCGGTTGCACCTGGACTGATGGTGGAGTTCTGCCGGGTTTTGAGAAGAATGAAACGACCTCTGACATTAGTTTCGCTTTTGGTAATCACAACGATGTCTATGCTGCTGTCCTCTATGTAAAAGGTGGATCTCAGGGTAAAAGCGGTATAGCTGTCTCAACATCCACCGATGGCGGTAAAACTTTTGGGAATCCTGTGAGCGTCTTTGAAGCCAGACTCGACCAGGTTTTTAGTGACAAGCCGTGGATTGCTGTTGATCAGACGGATGGACCCTATAGTGGGAATATTTATGTCGTGTGGTCCTACGATCATAATGGTACTTGCGGAGGCATCAATACCTGCAGTGAAGAACTGGCATTCTCGCGCTCGACGGATGGAGGTAAGACCTTTTCACCTATTAGCCTGGTCGAAGGAAATGCGCCTTTCTGCACGAACCCTGCGACCGGTCGTCCTGTTGGCTCAACTAAATGTGATGCAATGCAGGGAGCCATCCCTGTTGTGGGGCCAGATGGCACACTGTATGTTGCCTCTCCGTATATTGATGTGATGAGTGGTCCAATTCCGACAAGGTTGCTGGTGACGTCTTCAACTGCTGGTGGCAAAACCTGGAATACACCTGTGTTGATAGCGACCATACATGATATTTCAGGACCATTTCCGCCTGAGAAATACCGTAACCTGTCGCTGCCCGCATTAGCTAGCGATTCCCGCACTGGCCAACTCTACCTCACCTGGTCTGATAAAGGGCCACGGGATGCGGATATCCTGTTCACCACCTCGAAAGATCATGGACAAACGTGGTCAGCGCCAATTCGGGTAAATGATGATCCTGTTGGCAATGGAGCGAACCAGTTTCAACCACAACTTTGATACACGCAATGATCCGCGTCATCGATGGATTGATGTGTATCTGGCGCAATCCATCGATCACGGTGCGTCATTTCTCAAAAATGTCCGTGTCACTAGACAGAATTGGGATCCTGCGGTTGACGCACCGGTTGATGAATATGGTTCGCGGTTTATCGGCGACTACCAGGGTCTGGCAGTGGATGATCATTTTGCCCATCCATTTTGGAATGATACGCGGACTGGTGCTCAAGAAATAATTACTGCGGCTGTTCCAGGCGCATAGCCAAAAAGGTTCCTTGACAAACTCATCTACGTTCAGTATACTTTATTCAAATTAAGTACCAGTACACTTTTGGCGTCAAACATCCGTCGCCAGGTGCTGGTTCGCAGCAGTCCAATTATGTTTTTTCACCGGGATATCGGGACATCCACCAAGGCCGATAAATCGGCGATGGGCGCGATAAATCGGCCCCTACAGAGGGCTGGAGTATTGTGTCAAAGTGCTTTATTAGATTGGTAAGTGGCCATCTCATCCTCGCAACATTGGGAGGAGCAGGATATGCTGTTGGAACCCTCTAGCGAACCTCAGATGCCCCTCTATGATGTGGAACTCATAGGCGTTAGCAAAGCCTTTGGCGCGACCTTGGCAGTGTGCGATTTGACCCTTCGGGTTGAGCAAGGCATCTTCTACTCGCTGCTTGGTCCAAGTGGGTGTGGTAAGACGACAACGCTGCGTTTGATTGCCGGATTTGAGCAACCAACTGCTGGCCAAGTGTTGATTCGTGATAACGATGTGGCAGGGCTACCTCCGTACCGCCGTGATGTAAATACGGTCTTTCAAAGCTATGCTCTCTTTCCCCATATGTCCGTTGCCGACAACATTGCCTACGGTCTTCGCCAACGCCATGTATCGCGCGCTGAGATTCGTCGCCGTGTGGAGGAGGCGCTCGAAATGGTAAGACTGAAAGGAGCAGGGAAGCGTAGACCCAACGAACTTTCGGGTGGTCAGCAGCAGCGAGTAGCGTTGGCACGGGCCCTCATCAATCGCCCCACAGTGTTGCTGCTCGATGAACCGCTAAGCGCACTCGACCTAAAGCTGCGCAAGGAGATGCAGTTCGAGTTGAAAACTCTTCAACATACGGTTGGTATTACTTTCATCTACGTGACACATGATCAGGAAGAGGCGATCACGCTCTCGAATCGCATTGCCGTTATGAATGCTGGCCGGTTGGAACAAGAGGGCACGCCAACTGAAGTTTATGAGCGTCCCCAGACCCGTTTTGTGGCGGACTTCATTGGCCTGACCAATTTCATTGCCGGCACTGTGCATGAATCCTACTCGGATAGATCGAGTGGCGCAAGCTCGAAACAAGTGGCTGTGAGCACATCTATCGGGGATATAATCTGTGGTGGCCAACAGCCACAGGTAACGAGTGGGGAGCGTGTAACTCTGACACTACGCCCGGAGAAGTTGCAAGTGTTGGCCGTAGACACACCTCCTCCGGATGACTGCAACGTCGTCGAGGGCGTCATTACCCAGGCGACCTTCCTGGGCGCCCAGAATGAGTATCGCGTGCATGTTGGTGGCAATAGCGGCAGTCAGGAAATTATCGTGCGCCAGCAGAATATGGGGGCTCTTACCGATGTTGAGGTATTGGATGACCAGGACGTCGGGCTGTACCGGGGATGGCACGTGTTTGGTCCCGGTGAACGCGTGAACCTCGTGTGGCGACACGAAGCCAGCCTCATACTCCGCGAGTCGAGCGCGGAAGCAGAGCAAAAGGGTAGCGCGGGAGGAAAGGTGCCAGATTCCCACGCATCCGTTGTATAAATGTCGTCGGATATAGATGCGGGCGGCGAGTGCGCGCTCGCAATTCCAAAGGAGGAAGAAGTATGCCTGGCAATCAAGATTCTCATCCACTCGATTCTTTGAACTCACTCGACCTCAGCGCCCTCCAGTTGAATCCGCATGTGACAAGGCGTGGCTTCATGGCAGTAGCTGCAGCTACCGCTGCAACGGCATGGTTAGCAGCTTGTGGACAATCGATTCAAACGACCACAACTCAAACACCAGCGCCCACATTGGGAACGAAACTGGAAGGAACGGTCAATCTCTACAACTGGCAAGCCTACATTAACCCTGACAATGTCAAGACATTTGAACAGCAGTTTGGACAGAAGGTAACGCAGGACTTCTATGCCAGCAACGAGGACCTCCTGGCGAAAATCCAGGCGGGGGCCAAAGGCTACGATATAGTCGTCCCGACAGGCTATATGGTCGAGATCATGGCCAAGCAGGGATTGCTCTATAAGCTGGCGAAGGATCACCTGCCCAATTTCAAGAACCTGGACGCGAGATTTACGAACCTGGCATTTGATCCTAATAACCAGTACAGCGTTCCGAAAGACTGGGGCACGACCGGCTTTGGCTACCGCACAGATTTGCTGTCATCGATGGCAAGTTGGGCCGATTTCTGGCAGATAGCGACAACGAAAGCTTCTGGGAAGGTGACCGTATTGGATGGCCAGAACGAAGTGATTGGATCTGCGCTCAAGATGCTGGGCTACTCTTATAACTCGGTGGATCCAACCCAACTGAACCAGGCGAAGGACAAATTGTTGCAGCTTAAGCCGCACCTTCTCGCGATTACGTCAACCGAGTACATCACGATGATGCAGAATGGCCAGGCGATCCTGTCGCTTGGCTGGAATGGCGACTTTTTCTCTGTGCAGACAAAGCAGCCTAAGGTCTTGTATATTATTCCCTCTGAAGGCTCAGAGTTCTGGGTTGACAATTGGAGCATTCTCAGTAGCGCTCCTGATCCGATCGCTGCCCATGCTTTCCTGAACTTCTTCATGGACCCGAAGGTTGCCGGCAAGGAACCGAGTATTACCTATTATGCCCAATGTATCACGGCGGCCAAGCCATTTATCGACTCATCCATCACCAGTAACTTAGCGATCTACCCGCCTCAGTCCGTTACTGACAAGCTGGAGGCACAGAAAGCTCTGGGTGTAGGTCAGAAGTTGCGCGATGACATTTGGACTGAGTTCAAGTCTGCGTAGGCCATTGCGTAATCATGAAGCGTATTGCAGGGCCTGGGTATTCAGGAGAAAGCAACTGGTTGTGACCAGGTGCTGGATACCCAGATTCGTGGAGACAGGAGGATTAGTGTGAGTTCGCTGCCGTTCACTGAGCGAGTTCTGATCTTATTGCGCCGATTGCCACCGTGGGCCCGCAGCTTCTTGCTCTTGTTACCTGCTGTTCTATGGTATGGCGTGTTCTTCCTGTCACCACTGGTACAAATGGTCCTGATTAGCTTTGGTGAGCGTGGTCCATATGGTGGTGTTGAACCTGGCTTTTATCTTGATAGCTACCAGGAACTCACCAATCCGCTGTACGTCAACATCTTTGTTGTGACGCTTAAAATGGCCCTTATTGGGACGGTTGCCTGCCTGGTAGTGGGTTATCCGCTGGCCTACTTTCTGGCTACGCGGGCGGGTCGCTATAAGACGTTGCTATTTGTGCTGATTATTGTGCCTTTCTGGACAAGCTTCCTGATTCGTACTTATGCCTGGGAGACGATCCTGGATTCACAGGGGGCGCTCAGCAATGTACTCCAGGCAACAGGTGTGATTCATCAACCGCTGCAGATTCTGTACTCGCAGGTGGCGATCTTTATCGGAATCGTCTATAACTATCTGCCGTTGATGGTCTTCCCGCTCTACGTCTCGCTGGAACGGATGGATAAGCGGCTGACGGAAGCATCGAAGGACCTTGGAGCTGGCCGCTTATCTACGTTCAGGCAAGTCACGTTGCCGTTGACACTCCCCGGGGTGATGACCGGCTGCTTGCTGGTCTTTATCCCGCTTACCGGTGAATACCTGATCCCGACAATCCTTGGCGGATCAAAAAATATTTTCATGGGAAGTTTGATTGCCAATCAGTTCCTGGAGGTGCATGATTGGCCGTTTGGAGCGGCATTGGGAGTAATTGTTATGGTGATGCTGCTGGTACTGGTGAATATTTATCTCATGGTGTTCCGTCGCGTTCAGTCTGTGCCGGGGTTGTAATAGTTCTTTTATAGGAGAGATGCTGGAGCAAAAGGGGGTAACTTAATGGGACTGCAGGTACAAGCGCAGCCTGCCAGGGGCGGTGCTCAGATGGCAAGGACAGGACGTGCTTACTGGCGTCGTCGCCTACCTGGATGGCTTGTGGAGACGTGGTTGCGGGGCCAGGCAGCTCTGCTCTACATCTTTCTGTATGCTCCCATCGCCGTTGTGGTACTCTACTCGTTCAACGACTCGCGGCGGGTGACGGTCTGGGGTGGCTTTACCACAAAATGGTATTACACTGCCTGGACCAGTTCCGACGTCACGGGGTCATTACAGATCAGCCTGACGGCGGCATTGCTCAACGCGGTCCTGGCGGTCATGCTTGGCACGTTAGCAGCGCTAGGAATGCGCTCGGCGCCACGCTGGCTGCGAATTAGCTTCGAGGGGCTGGTATATATGACGATTATCACGCCGGAGATTGTGGTAGCCATCGCCTCTTTGCTGTACTTTGTCAGTCTGAACGTCAACCTGGGCTTGCAGACCATTGTGGTGACTCACGCGGTATATAATACATCAATAGTTACGTTAGTCGTTGCGACGCGGCTGGCAGGCATGGATCGAACACTGGAGGAGGCATCAGCGGACCTTGGGGCGACGCCTTTTGGCACATTCTGGCGGGTGACGCTGCCTCAACTCTATCCGGCGATTTTGGCCGGAGCGCTGCTGGCTTTCACCTTCTCATTCGATGACTTTCTATTGAGCTTTTTTGTCTCGGGAGTGGGTTCAACGACGCTGCCGCTCAATTTATTCTCGCGACTGCGCTTCGGGGTCTCACCCATTATCAATGCCGTGGCCGCGACGATGCTGACGCTTACACTCACTGCCATCGTTGTCGCGCAGTTAGTATTACGCAGGGGAGCGCGGAGAACACGGGCGGTACCCGCAGAAGAAGGAACTGAGGGTCAGGCTAAAAGCCACTAGAAAACAGAAAAGTTTACTATTAGACGAGAAAGAGAGCGCAATTCACGTGAATGCGAATGAAGGTCAGGAGAACACAGCCACACCAGGAGCTGCAGATTGGACGCAGACCACCGGGGGCGTGCCGAACGAACCGGACCTCGGTTCGACGATCCGGCGACTGCGGGAGGAGCGCAATTTATCGCTCAAAGAGATGGCTATGCGCTCAGATCTGACGCCGAGCTTTCTCAGCCAGGTGGAACGAAATTTAACCAGTCCATCGGTGGCCTCGCTCCGCAAGGTGGCACAGGCGTTTGGCGTACCACTGACAGCGCTGTTCCAGGGGCCGACAACGCCCGAAGATCACGTAGTACGGCGCAACGAGCGGCGGCAACTGATCCACCCGAAGCGGCAATGGCGCGATTACCTGCTGACGCCGAATTTGACAGGTAAGCTCCAGGTAATCCTGAGCGTAATCGAGCCAGGCGGTGGATCTGGGGATGAAGCCTACGCTCATGATTCGGACGAGGAATGCGTGTTGATCCTACGGGGACGCCTGGAATTCTGGGTTGGCTCTGATTGGTACTTGTTAGAAGAGGGAGATAGTATCGTTTTCGAGAGTCGTATCCCTCACCGCAATAGTAACCCGGGACCGGATCAGGCCGAAGTGTTGTGGATTACGACACCGCCGTCTTACTAGGTAGCGAGCACCGGTTTTCTGGTAGATGAAAGGCAGGCAGATGAAAGCAGTGGTTCTAGGTGGCTGTGGTGCAATGGGTTCTGAGGCGACTCGCGACCTGGCTACAACAAGCGACTTTGACGAGATCACCATAGCTGACCTCAATGTTGTGCAGGCGCAGGCATTGGCTGATAAACTCAACGCCATCACAGGTCGTGAGCATGTGCATGCCGTGCCATTAGATGCCTCGGACGAAGATGCTATAGTGACGGTGATACGCGGACAGGACGTTGTCGTCAACACAATGACCTATCACTTTGGCTTGCAGGCCACGCATGCCGCGATTCGAGCTGGCGTGAGTTATCTAGACCTGGGTGGGCTGCACAACACGCCAAAACAACTGGCCATGGACAACGAGGCTCGGGCTGCGGGCATCGCGATTGTGCTGGGATGTGGGGCCACGCCGGGTGTCACGAATGTATTAGCACGCCGTGGGGCAGACGACCTGGACACAGTAGATGCCATCCATATCGCCTTCGCAAGTCATCGCAGCATCGCCCCCTCTCCAGGTCTCTTAGACACTGTAATTGATGAGTTTAATCCAGAGGCGTCACGCTTTTACTACGAAGATGGGAAGCTTATTGAGGTTCAGCCGTTTGATGGCGCGCGGATTATCGGCTTTCAACCGCCAGTTGGTGAGCAAGAGGTCTATTTTGTTCCGCACTCAGAGACCCATACGCTGCGGCGTTTTATCGGCAAAGGACTGCGTCGTGTGGATGTTCGAGGAGCGTGGCGACCGGAGACGATGCAAGCACTACGGCTCTTCCTGGACTATCACTTGATTACCAGTGATTCAGTTCAGGTCAATGGCACGATATTGCGTGCCAGGGAGTTTTTGCGTGCCCACCTTTTACAGGAGGAGTCCAATGGGCATGCAAGCGATTCTGGCAACTGGGCATTCTTGCTGTATGTCGAGGTGAAAGGCACCAGGTCTGGGCGTGAAGCATATCGCATCTATCGTACAAGTCATCCCGGGATGGACCAGTGGGGACGGCAGGCTACCGCTAAAATGACCGGTATCCCTGCCTCGATAGGAGCGCAGTTACTCGCTCATGGTGAGGCGCGTGGTATAGGCGTACTGGCGCCGGAAGCGGCCTTCGAGCCTGGGCGCTTTATCTCAGAACTGGCGCGCCGGGGCATACGCGTAGAGGAACGTATCGAGGAGCATGGCATCATCGATAGCCGCCCTGCCGACGCGCTTTCACTTGGGAATATACCAGCACTTGGCTGGGCCTCCCGCGAAAAGGAGGGAGATTAAGGTTCAAAGAGCAAGAAGAGAAGTGGGTTTATGTAACATGAAGAAGGTCGGCTACCTAAGGCAGCCGACCTTTGTTAGTCAGGAAAGTGGTTATGCTCCAGGTGTTCAGACTTCGACACTACTAATGCGTGTGTCCCAGTTTGCTAGAGCTGTGCGGGTCATATTGCAGCTAAACAAAGGTGAGGCCGCGGTATTCTTGATGTACTGCCCAAAGGTGCAGGTCTGCCCGATATACTCGGAGGCGATCCAGACAGTATTCCCTACTGGCACAGCGGCCCCATAGTCGCCCCAACGAGGACGTGGCATAGCATTTGCAAAGGGACTGAAAACCTTGGTCTCAGAGAATCCATCCTGAGGGCCCAGACCATTTGCTGCGATGTGGATAGGCCCGACGCCATTCTGTGCATCAATCGATGCATAAGCGGCGCTTGGGAAGTTGTTTGGACCAACGAGTGTAAAGGCCATCACACCCTTGCCGCTTGTCGTCACACCGATGGCCGGATAGATCAGATTTGCATTGACTCCTCCAAGGTAGCCCTGCTTGATCACTTTGGATGCTCCAGGATTCACGACGAACCACTCGATGCCAGCCTCGTTGACATTATTGACTGTCAATGT
>WNFD01007245.1_pt1 | contig 11020 bp, 9 predicted proteins | sample 5400491 | NCBI WGS metagenome assembly WNFD01 (sample SAMN13153343, study PRJNA577476) | soil metagenome | isolation source: 120 cm saprolite under Douglas fir tree site 2 hole 2 replicate 2 | place: USA:California | collected 2015-04-18 | reverse complement strand
CCGGGCGGCCCTGGCTCCTCGCGCCCGCCGACCTGCACGCGGTCAAGGCGAGCGGCGTCACCTTCGTGGCGAGCCTGCTCGAGCGCGTGATCGAGGAGCGCGCCAAGGGCAACCCCGCGCTGGCCGACGGGGCGCGCCGCGAGATCCAGGCGATCGTGGGCGCCGACCTGCGCGGCATCAAGCCCGGCTCGCCGGAGGCGGGGCGGGTCAAAGAGGTGCTGGTGGCCAAGGGGATGTGGTCGCAGTACCTCGAGGTCGGCATCGGGCCGGACGCGGAGCTCTTCAGCAAGTGCCCGCCGATGGCCGCGGTCGGGACCGGGGCGCGGGTGGGCGTGCACCCGGCCTCGGTGTGGAGCAACCCCGAGCCGGAGCTGGTGCTGGTGATCAACCGCGACGGCGCGATCGTCGCGGTCACCCTCGGCAACGACGTGAACCTGCGCGACGTGGAAGGGCGCAGCGCGCTCCTGCTGGGCCGGGCCAAGGACAACAACGCCTCCTGCGCGATGGGCCCGTTCTTCCGGCTGCTCGACGAGCGCTTCACCCTCGACCACGCCCGCCGCGTGACCTTCGAGACGGTGGTCGAGGGCGCCGACGGCTTCCGCATCGCGCACCAGACCCAGGTGAGCGAGATCGGCCGCGACCTGACCGAGCTGGCCGGCCAGGCCATCGGGAAATACCACCGCTACCCGGACGGCCTCGTGCTCTTCATCGGGACGATGTTCGCCCCGGTGGCCGACCGCGGGGCGCCGGGTAGCGGATTCACCCACAAGTGGGGCGACACCGTGTCGATCGCCGCGCCCGAGATCGGGCGGCTGGTCAACGAGGTCGTGGCTTGCGACGTGGCCGAGCCGTGGTCCTTCGGGACGGGCGCCTTGATGGCGAGCCTCGCCCGGCGCGGGCTGCTGCGCGAGTGACCGGCTTCGCCCCGGGCTTGCCGCCCGGCTTCCCACCGAGGCTCGTCGCGCTCACCAGGATGAAGGCGACCAGGGACGGCTGATCGCCCCGGTTGCTCCAGGCGTGGTTGGTCCCGCGCTGCACCAGCGTGTCGCCCGCCCGCAGCAGGGTCTCGCCCTCGTCCATCAGAGCCCAGATCTCCCCCGAGAGCACGAGCGCGTAGTCCACCGTGTCGGTGCGGTGCATGGCGGGATGCCGCGAGGCGTCCGGATCCATGGCGTGGCTGGCGCCCATCGCGCGGAAGGCGGCCGCGCGGTCGAAGCCGCCCCCCGCCGCCGCGTCCGGCGGGAACTCGACGATCCGAAAGATGGTGCCGCGGGCGGGCGGCTCGAGCGACATCCGGCGCTTCGCCGGATCCGCGCTCCCCGCATTGGACGCGGGGGCGCGGTCGCTCACCCAGAGATCGGTGAGCGCGAAGTCGGGGCGGCCCGGCAGCGTGAGCACGTGGGGCGAGGGGCCATCGCTCACGATCACGGAGCGGCCCTGGGCGTTGTGCCCCGTCACGACGCGTCGAATCGGCTTGATCATGGCAGCCCTCCCGGCCGGGACTATACACCCGCTCACTCCTCGAAGCGGCCCAGCCGGCGCAGCTCCGGGAAGAGGAGCATCCACAACCCGGCCACCGCGATGGTGCCGACCCCACCGAGTAGCACCGCGGGCACGACCCCGAGCAGCGCCGCGGCCACCCCGGACTCGAAGGCGCCGAGCTGGTTCGAGGTGCCGGTGAAGAGCGAGTGCACCGCGCTCACCCGCCCGCGCATCGCGTCCGGGGTGCGGAGCTGCGCGAGGGACAGGCGGATGACCATGCTCACCACGTCGGCGGCGCCGAGCGCGGTGAGCGCGATCAGCGACAGGATGAAGTTGGTGGAGATCCCGAAGACGACGGTGGCCGCCCCGAAGACGATCACCGACCGGAAGAGGTTCGGGCCGATCCGCCGCTCCAGCGGATAGCGGGCCAGGAAAACGGACGTGGCCAGAGCCCCCAGCGCGGGCGCCGAGCGGAGGAGCCCGAGTCCGACGGGACCCGTGCCCAGGATGTCGCGGGCGTAGACCGGCAACAGCGCGGTGGCCCCCCCGAACAGCACCGCGAACAGGTCGAGGGACATGCTCCCGAGCAGCACCCGCCGGCTCAGGATGAACGCGACCCCCGAGAACACGGTCTCGACCGTGATCGGCTCGCGCGGGCGCACCGCGCGCTCGATGCGGATCCCCACCGCGAGACCGCCGGCCAGGATGAACATGGCGCCGGCGGTGAAGTAGGCCGCGCCCGGGCCGAAGGCGTAGAGGAGGCCGCCCAGCGCCGGCCCGATGATCTGGGCGGTCTGGCCCGCCGAGATGACCCACGCCATGGCGGGGGCGATGAGCGGGCGCGCCACGACCTCGGGCACCAGCGCGCTCATGGCGGGATTCTCGAAGGCCTGGGCCGCGCCGAGCAGGGCGACCAGCCCGAAGATCGTCGCGCGGGTCTGCCACCCGCCGAGGGCGCCCAGGGCCAGCGCCACCGCGGCCGCGGCCTTCACGAACTCGCACATCACCACGATCAGCCGGCGGTCGCAGCGGTCCGCCACCTGCCCGACCACGAGGGTCAGCACGATCATCGGCACGAACTGCACGAGGCCGACCAGGCCCAGGTCGAGCGCGCTCCCGGTCAGCTCGTAGAGCTGCCAGGCCACCGCGACCCCCACCATCTGGAAGCCCACGCTGGCCAGGACCCGCGACGAGGAGAGGAGCGCGAACGGCGGATGCCGCAGGAGCGCGCGCGACGGGTCGGAGATCTCGCGGGCCTCTACCGGTTGGCGCGGGCCAGCACCGCGTGGAGCAGGACGTTCACGCCCGGGGAGGTGTAGTCGAGCTCGGCGTGCTCGGCCTCGTTGTGGGAGATGCCGTCGCGGCAGGGGGTGAAGATCATGGCGGTGGGCGCGACGCGGGAAACGTAGTAGGCGTCGTGGCCGGCCTGGCTCAGGATGTCGCGGTGGGCGACGCCCAGCTGCTGGGCCGCCTCCCGGATCAGGCGGATGCAGCCGGGATCGAAGCGCTCGCTGCCGAACTGCCACTCCCCCGCGATGCGCATCTCCACGTTGCCGCGGCGGGCGCAGTCGGGCATCGCGGCCTTGACCTCGGCCCACATCCGGTCCGCCACCGCCCGGTCGGCGTGGCGCACGTCGCAGGTGAGCTGGGCGTACTCGGCGAGGATCCCCGCCTTGTTGGGCCAGGCCACCAGCCGCGCCACCGTGGCCTTGCCCTCGGTCGCGTGGTACTTCCACCCCACGTCGTTGACCGCCACCGCCAGCATCGCGGCGCCCACCAGCGCGTTGCGCCGCCGATCCATCGGCGTCGGGCCCGAGTGCGCGGTCTCGCCGTGCACGTCGACGTGCATGCCCCGGGCCGCGTAGCCGCCCACCACGATGCCGACCGGCACCGCCTCGCGGTCGAGGATCGGGCCCTGCTCGATGTGCAGCTCGAAGTAGGCGTCCACCGCCCGCCCACCCACCGCGGCCTTGCCGTAATAGCCGATGCGCTCGAGCTCGGTGCCGAACCGCTTGCCGTCGTCGTCGCGGAGGTCGAGCACCCAGTCCACGTCGAAGACGCCCGCGAAGGCGCCCGAGGCCACCATCGGCGGGGTGAAGCGCGCGCCCTCCTCGTTGGTCCAGCACACCAGCTCGAGCGGCCGCTTGGTGCGCACCCGTCGGTCGTCGAGGGTGCGGAGCACCTCGAGCCCGGCGAGCACCCCCACGATGCCATCGTACTTGCCGCCCGCGAACTGGGTGTCGAGGTGGCTGCCCATCAACACCGGGGGCAGGTGGTCGTCGACGCCCGGACGGCGGGCGAAGATGTTGCCGACGCGGTCGATCGCGACCGTGCAGCCGGCCTCGGTGCACCAGGTGATGAAGAGATCGCGCATCTCCTTGTCCGCGTCGGTGAGCGCCAGGCGGCGGAGGCCGCCCGCCTTGCCGGGCCCGATCTCGCCCGACCGCATCACGGTGGACCAGAAGCGCGGCGCGTCGATGCCGAACAGCTCGCTCGTGGACATGGGCCGCGCCCTCCCGGCGCGCTCCGGTCTTACCCCGCCGCGCGAGAAGCTGTCAACTGTACAATGTCTGCTCGATGCCCGACACGGTGCCGCCCGAGATCCAGAGCCGGGTCCTCGATCGGATCGACGACGACGAGGTCGTCCGGCTGGCCTCCGACCTGATCCGCATCCCCTCGTTCACCACCGAGGAGACGCCCTGCGCGGAATGGCTCGCCGACTACCTGGGCGGGCAGGGCCTCGCGGTGACCCTGCAGGAGATCGAGCCCGGGCGCAAGCAGACCATCGCGCGGCTCGCCGGCGCGGGCGGCGGCCGCTCCATCATGCTGAACGGCCACATCGACATCGACCCGCTCGCCAGCGGCTGGACCCGCGACCCCTTCACCCCCTGGATCGCGGACGGCAAGCTCTACGGCCACGGCATCTTCAACATGAAGGCGGGCGTCACCGCCTGCATCATGGCGACCCTCGCGCTCCGGCGCGCGGGGGTGCCGCTCCGCGGCGACGTGGTGCTGGCCTGCGTGGCCGCGGAGCTGAACAGCGGCATCGGCACCATCCACGCGCTCGAGCACGGCCAGCGCGCCGACATGGCGGTGGTCGCGGAGCCCTACGGGGCGCGCACCATCCTCACCAAGCACACCGGCACCATGGACGTGGTCGTCCACACCCTCGGCCGGGCCACCCACATCTCCAAGAAGGAGCAGGGGGTGGACGCGATCGCCCTGATGATGCGGGCCATCCAGGCGCTCGAGGCGATGCGCTTCACCCACGTCCACGACCCGGACCTGCCCGGCCTGCCGCGGCTCAACGTGGGCTCGATCATCGGCGGCCGCGGCCGCGAGCACAACCTGCGCGGCGCCTACACGGTGAGCGACTTCTGCACCGCCTACGTGAACGTGCGCTTCAACGCGAGCCAGAGCGGCCAGACGGTGGTGGCCGACATCCGTCGCACCCTCGACGCACTCGCGGCGGACGACCCGCGCTTCCGCTACGAGATCGAGTTCCCGCCCGCGCTCGAGCGCGGGCTCGGCCGCCTCGCCAAGGCCGCGGTCGACGTGCCCAAGACGGAGCCGGTGGTGCAGATGGTGCGGCGCAACCTCCACCGCCTGACCGGGGCCGAGCCCGAGCACTTCGGGGTGCGGCTGCCGCAGAGCTACGCGGGCAACGACACCACCCACCTCTGGGCCGCCGGCATCCCCTGCTGCATCTACGGCCCGGGCGGCGGCTACACCGACTACCACGACGTGCACGTGGAGCTGGCGGATCTCTTCCTGTGCACGCGCGTCCTCGCCCTCACCGCGCTCGAGGCGACGCTCTGACCGTGCACTACGTCGATCCCTCCACCGGCCGCACCTACCCGCTCGACGAGGCGCGCTGGCGCTCCGACAGCGGCCACTACCTGAACCTGGCGCCGGGGCCGGGCCTCACCCGCCGCGACATCGAGCCGGGCCGGCGCTCGGTGTGGCGCTACGCCCGGGCGCTCACGGTGGGCGTCGAGCACGCGGTGAGCCTCGGCGAGGGGTGGACCCCGCTCGTCGACGGGCGATGGCACGACACCCCGGTGCGCTACAAGCTCGAGTTCATGATGCCGACCGGCTCCTTCAAGGACCGCGGCATGACCGTGATGGTGAGCTATCTCAAGAGCCGCGGGATCACCCGGGTCCTGGAGGACTCCTCCGGCAACGCGGGCGCGTCCCTCTCTGCGTACGCGGCGGCCGCCGGCCTCACCTGCCGGATCCTCGTGCCCGAGACCGCGTCCTACCCGAAGATCGCCCAGATCGCGGCGTGCGGCGCCGAGGTGGTGACGATCAAGGGCTCGCGGCAGGACGTGGCCGAGGCCGCGCTCCGGCAGAGCGCCGAGATGTTCTACGCGAGCCACAACTGGCAGCCCTTCTTCGTGGAGGGCACCAAGACCCTCGCCTACGAGCTGTGGGAGCAGTCGGGCTTCCGCGCCCCCGACAACGTGGTGGTGCCGCTCGGCTACGGCAGCAACGTGCTGGGCGCCGACCGCGGCTTCGGGGAGCTCGCCCGCGCGGGCGAGCTCGCACGGCGGCCTCGCCTCTTCGGGGTGCAGGCCGCCCACTGCGCGCCCTACGAGGCCGCCTTCCGCGCGGGAGTGGAGACCCTCGGGCCGGTCGAGGTGCGGCCCACGGTGGCCGAGGGCATCGCCACCCCGAAGCCGACGCGGGGGCCCGAGGTGCTGCGGGCGGTGCGCGAGAGCGGCGGCAGCGTGGTCGCGGTCGAGGAGGCGGAGATCGTCGCGGCGCTCCGCGAGCTGGCGCGGCGCGGCCTCTACGTGGAGCCGACCGCGGCGGCGGCCGCCGCCGGCCTCACCCGCCTGCTCGCGAGCGGCGTCATCCGCCCGCAGGAAGACACCGTGCTCGTGCTCACCGGCTCCGGCCTCAAGGCCTCCGCCGCCATCGGCGACCTGCTGAAGCTCGCGCCGCGCTCGGCCTAGCTCCGCGGCTGCCGGAGGTCGATCGTGGCGCCCCGGCCTCGCGCCTCGCTCAGCCCTTCGCGTACTCGTCGTGGCGGCGCCACCAGGGGCCCGTCTCGTTGCGCCCCTTGGGGGCGCGGTCGAGCCACTGGTACATGCCCCAGAGGCCGTCCACCCCGCGCGAATAGGTCGAATAGGTGTGGTAGACCACACCGTCCTCGAGCGCGAACGCGCTCAGGCCCGGCCTCTCGCGCCCGTACGTGGCCACGTCGGTCCCGGTCATGGCCGCGAGGGCGACCGGCCCCTCGGAGGCGGCCTCCGGCTTCGCGTCCAGCGCGTGGCCGCCGCGCTCGTAGTTGTACTCGACGGCCCCCGCGCGCTGCTGCTCCTCGGTGAACGAGACGTTGAAGTCGAAGTTGAAATCCCGGCCGAGCGACGACGCCCAGGGAAACGTCCACCCCATCCGGCGCTTGTACGCCTGCAGCTTCGCGAGCGGCGCCCGCGACACCGCCCACAGCATGACGTCGTGGTTGGCGAGGTGCATCGCGAAGCCGTCGAACCCGTCCGCGATCGCCGAGCACGACGGGCACCCCGCCGTGTAGTCGGGCCCGAACATGAAGTGGTAGACGAGGAGCTGCGAGCGCCCCCGGAAGAGGCCGGCCAGCGGGGCGCTCCCCTCCTCGGTCTCGAATCGATACTCCTTGTCGATCCGGACCCACGGCAGCGCCTGCCGCCGCCGCGCCAGCTCGTCGCTGCGTCGCGTCAACTCCTTCTCCGCCTGGAGCAGCTGGAGCCGCGCGGCGAGCCATTCCTCACGTGTTCCGGTCATGTGCTTCGTCATCGGTCTTCCCTCCTTCCTTCGGGTGTCGGTTCATCGGCGTGTCGATCGCCTCGTCGGCGCAGCACTCGGGCGGCCAGACAGGTGGTGATGCCGCCGGCCGAGACCGCGCCGGCGACGTAGAAACCCATCGTGGCCAGGCACACCGGGCACATCAGGGCTTGCGCACGGCGCGCACCTTGCCGCTCCCGCTCCCGCCGCAGTAGAAGACCCCGGCGCCGTCGGCCTCGAGCCCGCTCACGAGCACGCCGGCGGGCATCTCGAGGCGATCGAGGACCTCGCCCGTCTCGGGATCGACGCGGCGGAGATCACTGCGCTCGTCCTCCAGGGTGCCGTGCCAGAGCTCGCCGCCCACCCAGGAGACGCCGGTGACGAAGCGGTCCGATTCGATCGTGCGCAGAATGGCGCCGGTCTCGGCGTCGATCTGGTGGATCTTGCGGGCGCGGTACTCGCCGACCCAGAGCGTTCCCTCGGCCCAGGTCAGGCCCGAGTCGCCGCCGTGGGCCGGCGCCGGGATGGTGGCGACGACCTGGCCCGAGCGGGGGTCGACCTTCTGGATCCGGCCCCCGGCGATCTGCCACAGGTATCGGCCGTCGAAGGCGGTGCCGCCCTCCGCGACCACCGCGAGCTCGCGGACCAGCGCGCCGCCGCCGGGATCGAAGGCGACGAGACCCTCGCCGCGGGCGAACCAGACGTGGGCGCCGTCGAAGGTCACCCCGTGGACGTGGGCGATGCCGGGATAGGGGCCGTACTCGCGGAGGATCTCGGCCTGCTTGGTCTTGCGTGTGGTGGCCATGGCCCAAGACTACCCAACCGGCAGCGCACCCGGGAGTAACAAGGTTGTCGCGAATCCGCCGAGCGCCGGCGCGAGCCAGCGGCGGGATCGACCGCGGCCGACGGTGCGCACCGCCGCCGCGTCCTCGAGCTGGCGCAGCGCGCGCTGGACGGTTCGCTGGCTCGATCCGAGCGCCCGCGCGAGCGCGGAGGTCGACCACGACTCGCCGCCCTCGAGCAGGGCGACGATGGCGCCGGCGGGACCGTCGATCGGCGGCGCCAGCACGACGACGGCGCGGCCGCCGGCGGGGACGAGGGCGAAGCCGCGCCGGGTCGCCTCGATCCGGGCGAGCGGGCGCAGGGCGGCGCGCAGGCGGCCGAGCTCGACGCGGAGCCGGGCGCGGTACGACTCGTCGGCGGCGCGCGCCTCGAAGGCGCGCTCCACGAGGCGATCGCGCGGCACGTCGGCCGGCCAGGCCTCGGCGAGCGCGGCGACGAGCGCGAACAGGACCGGGCGCCCGGCGAGCGGGGCGGAGCGAGCCGGGCCACGCACCGCGCGCCGGCACGCGTCGACGACGAGGTCGCCGGAGGCGAACAGGGCCTCGACCTCGTCGAGGCGGACCGGGCGGACCACACCGCCGCGGATCAGGCGCGCCGAGGGCGCCGACAGGGCCCGCCGGGCCCGCCCGACCTCGGCGACCAGGGCCGGGATGCCGGCGGCGAGGGCCGCGGCGTGGGCGCGGCCGAGCGCGGCGGCGGCATCCGCGACCCGGAGGCGGCGAAGCGCGAGCTCGGCGCGGGTGAGCTCGGCGCGGGCCGCGAGCGGCGGCGGCGCGCCGACGGCGTCGACCACCGCGAGCGTCCGCTCGGCGGCCGCGAGGTCGCCGACGAGGAGCTGGCGGCGGGCGCCGACGAGGCGGGCGTAGAGGGCGTTCGCGCGATCGCCCAGGGCGTCGAGCGCCCGCGCGGCCGCGTCGAGCGCGCGCTCCGGCCCCCTCAGGTCGCGCGCGGCGAGGGCGACCTCCGCCTCCGCGACCTGGCAGCGCGCCTGGGCGAGGCGCTCCCGAGGGCCGAAGCCGCGGGCCGCGCGCCGGAGGAGCTGCCGCGCGCGGTCGTAGTCGCCGAGCTGGGCCATGGCGCTGCCGCGCAGGGCGAGCGCCGCTGGGTCGTCGCGCAGCGCGACGCGATCCAGGGCGCCGAGGGGATCACCGGCCGCGAGCGCGCGCGCGGCGGCGACGACGAGTGAGTCCATGTCGCGGGCCGCCGAAACGCTCGGCGCCACTACCCCCCGTAGAACACGTTGGGCCCGAGCTCCTTCAGCCACAGGGTGGCCTCATCGGCCCGCCCCTCTACCGGGCCCGCGAGCCCCGCCTCCACCACCTCGCCCACGAAGATCGAGTGATCGCCACGCTCCACGGTGTCGACCAGCCGGCATTCCACGAAGGCGGGCGTGCGCTCGAGCACCGGCGCGCCGGTCGCGCCCCAGCGGAAGGGCTCGCCGGAGAGGGTCTGGCCGTCGCGCGTGGCGGGCTTGAAGAACGTGAAGGCCATCGCGGTCTGCCCCTTGCCGAGCACGTTGAGCGCGAAGGCCTTCGACTCCTTGATCAGGGCGTGCGCGTGCGAGTCGGTCTTCACCCCCACCACCACCAGGGGCGGAGCGAAGGAGGCCTGGGTCACCCAGTTCACGGTGGCCGCGGCCACCGCGTCGTCCTTGCCCTTCGCGGTCAGGACGTAGAGGCCGTAGGGGATCATGCGCAGCGCGGTCTTCTTTGTATTCGCGTCCATGGGGTATCTCCTCTCGACCGCCGATTCTGCCACCCGCGCGCCCGCCTGTCGACCCGTCGGGTTGACTTCGCGGCGCGTTTCGTGAAAGGGTGGGCGCCATGCCGGCCCGCAGCGGACGCGAGTACGTCGAGTCGATCCGGAAGGAGGCCCCGAGCGTCTACCTCGGCGGCCGGCGCATCACGGACGTGACCGCGGAGCCGGTCTTCCAGGAGCCGATCCGGGCGATCGCCGAGCAGTACGACATGCAGCTCGACCCGGCCTACCGCGACGTGATGACCTACCCGTCGCCCACCACCGGCCAGCCGGTCTCCACCTCGTTCCTGGTCCCGCGCTCGCGGGAGGAGCTGGTGAAGAAGCGCCAGCACTTCAAGCTGCGCGCCGATCACAACTTCGGCTTCATGGGGCGCTCGCCCGACTTCATGAACCAGTTCGTGACCGGCTGGCATCTCATGGCCGACCGCTTCGCGCGGGCCGGCGCGCGGTACGGGGACAACGCCACCCGCTACTACGAGCACGTGCGCGAGCACGACCTCTTCCTCACCCACATGCTCATCAACCCGCAGGTCGATCGCAGCAAGACCTCGGCCGAGCAGGAGGATCCCTACCTCCATCTGGGGCGGGTGCGGGAGACGTCCGACGGCATCATCGTGCGCGGGGCCAAGATGCTCGGCACCATGGCGCCCCTGACCGAGGAGGTCGCGGTGATCCCCTTCGGCGGGGTCCCTCCGGGCGACGACGCCTACGCGCTCGCCTTCGCCATCCCCGCCGCGACACCGGGCCTCACCTTCATCTGCCGCGAGACGGTGTCGCCGCTGCCGCGCTCCCGCTTCGACCACCCGCTCTCGAGCCGGTTCGAGGAGATGGACTGCATCGCGGTCTTCGAGGACGTGCTGGTCCCGTGGGACCGGGTGATGGTGGACGGCAGCCCGGGCAGCGCCCAGGTGATCAACACCCTGGGCGCCGACTACGGCGCGCTGCTGAACGTGCAGACCGGCGCCCGCATGCTGAGCCAGCTCGAGTTCTTCTGCGGCCTCGCCATGAAGGTGGCCGACGCCATCGGCATCACCGGCTTCCTCCACGTCCAGGAGAAGCTCGGGGAGATGCTGAGCCAGATGGAGATCGCCCGCGCGGTCTTCTACGGCGCGGAGGCGATGGCCCAGCGGCTGCCGAGCGGGGTGTGGGTGCCGGGCGGCCACGGGCTGCG